>JACCDX010794758.1_pt1 | contig 66352 bp, 58 predicted proteins | sample 7449681 | NCBI WGS metagenome assembly JACCDX01 (sample SAMN15323450, study PRJNA562643) | freshwater metagenome | isolation source: river surface water | place: USA:Blue River Watershed | collected 2017-08-18
CCAGGGGTTTGTGCCAATTTTCTTTTTCAATCCACCCCAGGGTGCCATATTCGGTCCGGCGTTGCTCATCAGCATCATGATGCAACCTTGCTCTGCGGCCAGACGCGTGTAATACATGCATGTACCAAAATGATTGGAGTTGCGGATTGAAACGATTCCGACACCATGCTTGCCGGCCCGCGAGATCGCTCCATCAACGGCGCGACGCGTAATCACCTGCCCAACACCATCGTGCCCATCCATGACCGCGACCGCACCCGCATCGACTTCGAGCGTTGTGAGCGTATGCGCCTTCATCGCGCCAGACTCCAGCCGCGCGTAGTACCAACCCAACCGCAAGAGACCATGCGACTGATGTCCCCATAAATCCGCCTGGACCAGCGTGTCGGCGGCCAACCACGCCTCTTGCTCAGGGACACCGATACTGCGGTAGACCGCCGCCGCCAAGGCTTGCAGGCTTGCGGGATCAACAGGTTGATTCAGTTTGAAATCTTTTTCGGACAGATTCATGTCGACGACTGGATTATTTGACCAAGGCTGAATACACCAGAGTCTTGTACAACATGCGACTCTGGATTTTGTGTGTGGGTCCCTGCGTCAAAATCAGCGCAGTAAGGTTCTCCTTAAAGTCCAGCCAAAAGCTCGTCCCCCACACTCCAGACCACAGCGACTCGCCGGGAGAGCCTGGCACCCAGCACATCCCTTGACTGAGTCTGACCGCAAAGCCCAGGCCAAAACCATAGCCGGGACCTGTATTGGCCTGTGTGGTGCCGCCCATGCCAGCGGTGTGTTCCGAGCACATGAACTCGACGGTACGACGTGACAAATAACGGCGTCCATCGAGCTCGCCGCCGCGCAGCATCATGTGCAAAAACCGCATGTAGTCGGCGGCAGTGCCCAACAAGCCTGCCCCACCGCGCAAATAAGTTCTGCCAACAGGATTGGTCGTCTGCCGATAGGCTTTGAGCATCTCTGCCTTGAGAGGGTCGCTGTCGGGCGCTTCTGCGAGACGTCCCAGGCGCTCGGGCTCCACCCACCATGTCGTATCTTTCATGCCCAGCGGTTTGATCAACAACACATTCAGAATCTCCTCAAGCGTCTTGTTCTCGACACGCTCAAGCAGCAATCCCAACACATCGACCGCGATCGAATATTCCCAGAACGTCCCGGGCTGATGCGCCAGCGGGATGGTGCCGAGATTTTTGAGCATCTGATCACCCAAAATATCATGCTCCCTGGCCTCGATATGCAGCTCGTCGTAGAGTTTTCTGATGCGCGGTGACTTCGCGCGATCGCCATGCACGAAACCTGCAGTGTGTCGCATCAAATCCTGAATCGTGATTGGACGAACCAAGGGGACGTCCCCCTCGGGAGCCTCGACCTTGAGGTCTTTAAGTTCGGGCAACCAGTTTGTGATGGGATCGTAAAGATTGAAACGACCGCGCTCGACCAGCATCATCGCAGCGACTGTGACCAGTGGTTTGGTCATGGACGCGAGACGAAAAATCGAGTCGCGTGCCATCGGAATCTTGCCAGCAGCGTCCTGAAAACCGTAGGCTTCAAAATGGACGCACTCGTCATGACGCATGATCATGGTCACCGCACCAGGGAAAATCCCCTTGGCGATCTGCTCCTCCAGAGAGGCACCCAAACGTTCCAGTCTGGGCTGCGAAAACCCTTGGCGGACATGTGCCTCGTACTCGGGACCAGGGCGTGAAATTGAAACAGGCGTCGTTGTCATGGCTTTCCACTCGAATTGGTTACGGCATAATCTTACGTTAATTCAATCCGTCACCTTGTAGGAATATCTTGTATGCCCAAGCTTCGCCCCACCGTCACCGTCGAAGAACTCAATCAGCGTAGCGGTGAAAACTTGCCCGGCCTGATGGGTGTGGAAATGCTGGAACTCTCCGAGGGCACGCTCAAGAGCCAGATGAAACTGCGCAAAGTCCATTTCGCCCCCAACACATACCTTCACGCTGCCAGTGTGATTGCGCTGGCCGATACAACCTGCGGCTATGCGACGATTGCCCATTTGCCCGAAGGCGCTGTCTCGTTTACCACGATTGAACTCAAGAGCAATCACTTGGGAACCGTGCGTGGCGAAGGCGCCATCATCCGCTGCACTGCAACAGCGCAACATCTCGGTGGTAACACCCAGGTTTGGGATGCCATCGTCACCGATGCTGCAACGGACAAGAAAATCGCGATCTTTCGCTGTACACAAATGGTGCTTTGGCCTAAAAAGGACTAAAACCCCTAAGGACTAAAAAAATCCTACCCCATGCGCACAAACCTGATTGTCCTGACAGCACTGCGTCCAGAACTGGATGCGCACAAACTACCTGATGGTATTCAGGTTTTTTATACCGGCATAGGGAAAATCAACGCCACGATCACAACGATCCAGGCCATCGAGCACGCCCGCCCCTCGATCATCGTGAACTTCGGCACGGTGGGTGCAGTCTGCCCCGAGGCGTCGGGGCTTCTCGAAATCGGACGCGTCGTGCAGCGCGACATGATCGCCGAACCGCTCTCACCGCGGGGTCGCGTCCCTTTTTGCGAACGTCCGCACGAATATTTCTCGGCTCAGGGCACACATACTTGCGGGACAGGCGACAGTTTTGTGACGTCCAAAGACCCCTGGCTCCAGGAACAAGGCATTCATGTCGTCGACATGGAGCTTTTCGCAATCGCCGCAGTGGCACACACGCACGGTCTACCCTGGCTCTCTTACAAGTACGTCACCGACTTTACCAATGAAGATTCCGGCCAGGACTGGCACAATAAAGTGAATCACGGTGAAACACTCTTTTTAGAAAAGCTGTCGATGTTGCAACAGGACCTTAAATAAAAAATACGAGGGAGACAAAATGAAAACCAAAAGTAAAAAACAACTATTTCACGCTGCGATGCTGACGGGCGTAATCGGATTGGCTGGCATCCAAACGACCGAGGCACGCGTCACGAAGATCGTGATCGACGAAGTGACACCCATGGCAAAAGCCGCGAATGAAAAGCCAGTTGCCATCGCGTATGAAACCATCGCAGGCCGCGCCTTTGGCGAACTTGATCCAAAGCTGCCACAAAATGCGTTGATCCAGGATATCGAGCTTGCGAAAGATCAGGACGGCAAAGTTCGCTATGTCGCATCCTTTGTCATACACAAACCTGTCGACCTGAAAAATGCAAGTGGGTTGATGTGGCACGATGTCCCCAACCGTGGACGTGTCTATCCTTTTTCACCGAGGGAACAGGAGCTCGGTGATATTTTTCTTGCAAGCGCATGGCAGGGTGATAACAGCGGCAACACACGTGTGCGACCCGTCAATTCAGCTAAAACAGGTCAGTTTCTTGAGGTGCCGGTTGCGCGTCAACCGAATGGTGATCCCATTACAGGCGAGGTATTCGGACGTATCGTCAATCGCTCGGGAAAAGCTTCGCAACCTTTGATTGTCCAGAGCAATCCGCTGCCTTATAAACCCGTTTCACTCGATACCTCAAAATCAAAACTGACCTCCAGAGGCGGCGAAGGCATGCATGGTCAAGTCATTGATGAAGTGCGTATCCCGGACTCTGATTGGGCCTGGGGAAAGTGCGATGAGAAAACGCCGTTTCCAGGTACGCCCGACCCTACACAGATTTGCCTGAAAGAAGGCTTTGATCCCAAGCGCCTGTATCAGGTTGTCTTTACGGCTGCCGATCCGTATGTGTTGGGAATCGGTTTCGCTGCCTGGCGCGATGTCGGTGATTTTTTCAAAAACATCGCCAAGGATGATCTGGGCACAGCCAACCCAATCGCCGGCATTCCCAAGCACAGCATTGGCCGAGGCGTTTCACAATCGGGCAATTTCTTGCGCGGCTGGCTGCATCTCGGTTTCAATCAGGCTGAGCATGGAGGAATGGTGCATGACGGTATGTGGCCGATCATTGCGGGACGTCGTATCGCGTTGAATTTCCGCTGGGCGCAAGCCGATGGTGTACTGGAGCTTTACCAAGCGGGCAGCGAAGGGCCACAATGGTGGCTCCCGCATCCTGACCCTGTCCGAGGCTTACCCGCTGCGGGGATCCTGGATCGATGCACGGCAACCAAGACCTGTCCGAAAATTGTCGAGCATTTTGGCTCCGCAGAGGTCTGGGCGCTCAAGCTCACACCGGAATGGGTCGGTACGGATGGCAAACAAGACCTGCCTCTACCCAACACGGTCAGACGCTATTACATCGCCAGCAGCCATCATGGTGGTGGAGCGGGTGGTTTTGACACCAGCCTGCCCGGAGTCGGCTTACCCAAAACACCCGCAGTATGTCCCGGAAATAACTTTGGTGTGGGGATATTGCCAGCCAATCCGGTTCCCCACACGCAAACAGTCAATGCGATTCGCGTTCATTTCCGCGATTGGGTGATGAAAGGGACTGAGCCGCCTCCAAGCCGCTACCCCACCCTCGCACCCAAGCCAGGCGAACAAAGTGGCACACTCGCGTTGGCTAACAAAAAAGACATCGGCTTTCCGACCTTGCCGGGTCTGCGCCCCACGGTGCCCGAGTCTGATTTCATCATGAGTGTGCTGGATTATGACTGGGGTCCTCAGTTCAATGCCCTGGATGTGTCAGGCATTCCGACCAACGCGCCGCCACCGATCAAGCAGGTCTTGAAGATGTACGCACCCAAAGTCGATCAAGATGGCAACGAACTTGGTGGGGTGCCAGTCGTGTTACTGGATGCGCCTCTTGGCACCTATCTGGGATGGAATATCACTGCGGACGGAGATAAACCTTTCCACAAAGGTCAGATCTGTAATTATGTCGGGGGCATGATTCCTTTTGCGCGGACAGCGGCAGAGCGTAAAGCGAACCAGGATCCTCGCCTGTCTCTCGAGGAACGATATGGCAATCATGCCGGCTACGTCGCTGCCGTGATCAAGGCGAGTGAGCGGGCGACCAAGGAGGGTTTTCTATTGCCGGTCGATGCCGCCGCTCTGATCGAACAGGCTAAAGCCAGCAAAGTTCTGCGCGATTAACCATTGTCCAACCAGAGACTTGTCCAAACGTTTACAAGACCCAGAAGTGATGCGTGCCATCCCGACCGAGTTGTTCAACTAAACCAAACTCCCAGTCGAGATAGCCCTGCATCGCTTCACGGGCATTGTCAGTTCCCTCGTACGGTCGCTTATAGCGATCCAGAGGTGGTGACACGAGGTGGGTAGGACCTTTTTCAATCGCCAGTCCCGCCTCTCGCCAGGCCTGTGTTCCACCGTCCAAAACGAAAACTTGAGCACGAATTCCATTCTGGCCAAGTGTTTGTGAAAACTCCTCAAATGCAAAACGGGCCATGACACCATCCGGACAGGTCAGCACATAACGCGCCGCTACCGGCAATTGCTTGAGAGCCTGTTTGAGCTGCGAACGCAAGACGTAACGCGCGCAAGGAATATGTCCTTGGACGTATTGGGCATGACGCCCAAAATCGACGACGATGGTTTGTTCGCGAGGGTCTGTCTGTTTCAAATATTGCGCCAAGCTCGCGCAGTCTGTGAGCGCAGTAGCGGGAAGAGTCGGCAATTCCGCCTGCCAGACACCTGTCACATTAAATTCCTCAGCTTGTACGCCATCCAGCACATACACATCCCACGCCATCTGCGCGAGCCATGAAGCCGTCATATTGGCACGCACGCCATCCGTATCGACCAGCACCAATCTTGCGCCACGAACGGGGGCGACCATCTCGGTTTCTTGGACCAATTGCCCGCCGGGTGTCGAACGAAAACCTGACAGATGGCCCGCAACATACTCCTCAGGATTGCGTGTATCAAAAAAATAGGTCGTGCGTGTCGACTGCGACCGCCATGTCTCCACATTCTTTTTGGACGCCCGCTTCACACCCGCACGGTCCGCGACATCCCGGGCACGCTTGGCCGCGCTTTGCGTTGTGGTCGAAGAAACTTCAGGAAACTTTCTGGTTTGACCTTTGTCGAGGGTTTGATCAGCAAGCGTCCAGCCAATCGTGCCATTGCGCAACGCCGACACTTGATTGGGAATACCTGCGTTGATCAAAGACTGAGTACCAATAATGCTGCGTGTGCGGCCTGCGCAATTGACAATGACGCGGGTCTCTGGACGGGGCGCCAACTCGGCGATACGCAATACCAATTCAGCACCGGGACAGCTCACCGCGGTCGGGATACTCATGGTGTTGTACTCATCGAACCGACGGGCATCCACAATCACAACATCAGCTTGCTCATCAATCAAGGCTTTGACTTCCTGAGCCGACAGGGAAGGTGTGTGTTTATGCGCCTCGACTAATTCACCAAAAGATTTGCTGGGAACATTCACGTCCTTGAATAACTCTCCGCCCGCAGCGGCCCACGCTCGAACACCGCCACCAAACACACTGACATTCGTATAGCCGAGCGCTATCAGTCGATTAGCCGCGCGCATCGCATCGGAATCGGCAAGCGAAACATCTCCTTCATCCAATGTCACAATCCAAACATCACGCCTGGGTAATTTGCTGTAGGCGTCGAGCTCGACGCGCGACAATGGAAAGTTCGCGGCGAATAGCGGATGAGACTGCGCGTGCGGATCTTCCTCCCGCACATCCAAAAAAGCGATCTCACGCTTTTCCAAGAGCGCGAGGCGCACAGACTGGTCATCACAAACACTGATGCTGACGTTCTTGTTGCTTTGCATCTGACTTAATTCCAAAGATTAGGGATCACATCATTGCTGTAACCCGAGACGAAATTTTTTTCCTGACCCGAATCCGGATCAAAGACATGTCGCTGAATACGGCCGATATTTCCACCGTAAACATGAATGCTGATCGACGGGCGATCCGAATAAAAATTGGCAACTTCATGCACATCATGCGTGGACGGAGATACGGAACCGACCTGACCGGGTAACAGAATCACGCTCTCCCCGCGTCGATACCCACCCTCGGGTTTCTTGAAATAATGGGTATCAACTTCCTGACCGCGCAACATGCCGATCAAGCCCCAGGTCATGTGATCATGCACAGGTGTTTTCTGTCCCGGTCCCCATACGAAACTCACCATTGAAAAACGATCCAGCGGATCGGCATACAACAGGTATTGTTGGTAAAACTGAGGGTGAGGTCGCGCAAACGCCTCGGGCAACCAGTCATCGTATTTGACCAAATCCGCCAACAACATACCCCCCTGCTCCAGGATTAGTGGCTCATGTGGATCACTTTGCAGGAGTCGGCTCATCCCTTGCACAAAAGTCAGTAGTCTTTCGTTTTTCATGGCGCAGTCTCGTGAATTAAATTTTTTACTTCAATGAAGTAATGATAAACGGCATTCCGGGGATAGAATGAGCCAACATTCCTTTTAAAAGGTGGACTCGACCATGGCTTTTGCTCTGAACAAATTACGTGTTCCGATTATTCAAGCACCCATGGCGGGTGGGCCCAATACCCCAGCGCAAGTCGCAGCGGTCGCCAATGCCGGGGGGCTGGGCAGTTTTGGATTTGCCTACAGTTCACCTCAACACATCAGCGATGATCTGAGCGCAGCCAAAAGACTCACCTCGGGTCCATTGAATGCCAACTTTTTTGTCTTTCACGAAGTGCCCACTCCCAGCACCGAGCTGCAACACCAGGCGATTGCCGCGCTCAAGCGCCTGCCCTGCGCGCAAGACCTGCGAATGGTGTGCCCCGAGCCACCCTACTTTCCCGATTTGAACGCAATGCTGGAACCCGTCTGGCTACATAAACCTGCGGTGCTCACTTTTCACTTTGGCCTTCCCAAACCTGAGGTGCTCGAGCGCGCGCGCATTTTAGGCATTGCCGTTGGTATCAGCGCGACATGTCTGGCTGAAGGACAAGCGATCGAACAAGCCGGCGCTGACTTTGTCATCGCGCAAGGCATCGAGGCCGGCGGACACCGAGGTACTTTTGAGCCAGATATTCTGGACGATGACTTGCCGACCCTAGACCTTGTCAAACAACTTTCTGGCGCATTAAAAATCCCCGTCGTCGCAGCAGGAGGCATCATGACTGGCGGAGATATCGCGCGGGCCCGGGCAGCGGGTGCGGCAGCTGCACAACTCGGGACGGCTTTCCTGGTTTGCGACGAATCGGGCGCGACGCCTGCGCACAAGCATTTCCTGCTCACCAAACCCACACGCGGCACGACCTTTACCCATGCATTTTCAGGCAGACGCGCACAAGGCCTTAGAAATGAGTTCATCGATGCCATGCAGGGTCAGCCGCACCTGCCCTTTCCGCTTCAAAACACCCTGACGGGTCCACTGAGAAAAATCGCGGTGCAACATAACGACGGAGCACATCAGAGCCTTTGGGCAGGTTGCGCCTACGCCCAGGCCAGGCCGATGAGTACTCAGCGCCTAATGGAACTCTTAGAACAGGAATACCTGCAAAGCTCCGCAGTGCGGGAAAACCCTTAAACATGGGCATATCTGCAACTTGACAGGTCTCCAAATTGAAATACGACTATCCGGTCCAGTCCTGTTTCTCTATACTTCCTGCGTGCTGATCTGACGAGTACAGCCATGTTGGCTTGCAGAACGAAGGCGCTTAACGCAGGTAATTCAGGATGTGGATCGTACGGATAGCACTTGATAAGCCATACACGTTTATCGTGATGGCTATTCTCATCCTGCTTGCCGCACCGCTGGCCATTAAACGTACGCCCGTCGATGTGCTGCCAGAAATCGACATCCCGGTCATCAGCGTCATCTGGAATTATCGTGGCCTATCTGCCGAGCAGATGGGCAACCGCATCGCGCAAAACCACGAACGCTCCATCACGACGACTGTCAACGACATCGAACACATCGAGTCGCGTTCGCTGGGTGGCATCACGATCATCAAAATTTATTTCCAACCACAAGCGAATATTCAGACAGCGATCTCTCAAGTCGTCGCAGTATCGCAATCCGCGCTCAGGCAGATGCCTCCGGGCGTTGCGCCTCCACTGGTGATCAAATACACGGCCTCCTCCATCCCGGTGATTCAGGTCGGCATGTCGAGCAAGACGCTCTCCGAGAAGGAGCTCTTTGATGCCGCGCTCAACATCATGCGACCCCAGCTCGTGACCATTCCGGGTATCGCCGTACCTTTTCCTTATGGCGGAAAGGTTCGCGCCGTTTCGGTCGACATTGATCCCGAAGCCCTGCGCGCAAAAGGCATGACCTCGTCGGATGTGATCAACGCGATTACCGCGCAAAACCTGACACTGCCTTCAGGTTCAGCCAAAATCGATGATGTGGAATACAACATCTCGTTGAACTCCTCCCCCAACACCATCGCCGAACTCAACAACATACCGATCCGGACTGTGAATGGCGCGACAACCTTCATGCGGGAAGTCGCGCATGTCCGTGATGGGTTTTCGCCTCAAATCAATATCGTTCGGCAAAACGGCGAACGGGGGCTCATTCTCACGGCGCTCAAAAATGGTGGCGCATCCACGCTGGACATTGTCCGTGAAGTCAAAGAAAAGATCCCTTCCATCTTGCCTTTGTTACCTGAGGGCATCGATGTCAGACTGCTGGGCGATCAATCAATTTTTGTTGAAAAAGCGCTCGCCGGGGTCATCCATGAAATCCTGATCGCAGGTGGTTTGACAGCACTCATGCTGCTGCTGTTTCTGGGCAACTGGCGAACGACCTCCATTATCGCGATTTCCATCCCTTTATCGATTTTTTCTTCCCTGATCGCGCTGCACTTACTAGGCGAAACAATCAATATCATGACTCTGGGCGGACTCGCGCTCGCAGTCGGTATTCTGGTGGACGACGCGACCGTCACAATCGAAAACATTGAACGCCACATCCACATGGGTAAAGACCTGTATCAGGCCGTCCTGGATGGCGCCGGTGAAATTGCGATTCCGACGTTCGTCGCAACGCTTTCCATCTGTATTGTGTTTGTACCGATGTTCTTTCTGGGCGGTGTCGCACGCTATCTGTTTGTTCCCCTTGCCGAGGCCGTCAGCTTCGCCATGCTGGCGTCCTACGTGCTCTCGCGCACGCTGGTCCCCACACTCGCCTATCTGATGCTCAAGGATGCCGGAAAGCCTGGACCGATTGGTCGCTGGATTCATGATGTGCATTTGAAATTCAATGCTCGCTTTGAAGTCTTTCGCGCAAGCTACGTATTGCTGCTCGGGCATTTGTTGAGCAACAGGAAAAAATTTATCGCGGGCTTTCTGACCTTTTGTCTGCTGTCCTGCGGTATCTTCTTTATCCTCGGTCGCGATCTCTTTCCTTTTGTCGATACGAGTCAGATCAAACTTCATATGCGCGCGCCCACCGGCACCCGGGTAGAACGCACTGCGATCCTGGCTGACGAAGTGCAAAAAGTGATTCGCGAAGTCATCCCCGAGAAAGATCTGGAAGGCATCCTCGATAACGTTGGCCTACCAAACAGCGGGATCAACCTCTCTTACAGCAGTTCGGGTACCATCGGTTCGTTTGATGCGGACATCATGATCTCGCTCAAGGCTGGTCATCGACCCAGCCTTGAATACATGGATAAACTCATACCGGTTTTACGAGAACGGTTCCCGGGTATTGAATTCTTTTATCAGCCTGCAGACATCGTGACGCAAATCTTGAATTTCGGAACACCTGCATCGATCGATGTCCAAATCGTCGGAAATAATTATGCGGCCAATCACCAACTCGCCGCAAAACTGATCAGCAAAATCTCTGCCGTGCCGGGCGCGTCTGACGTGCATATCCACCAGCGCCTGGATCAGCCCTCCATCGCCCTGAAAATGGATCGTACGAGGATGCAGGGCATGGGACTCACGCCCCAGGATCTCGCCCAAAACGTATTGTTACCCTTATCCGGAAGCGCGCAGACAACCTCTTCGTTCTGGCTCAACCCGGTCAACAACATCAGCTACCAGATTCAGGCACAAACGCCTCAATACAATATCGACTCGCTTGATGACCTGCTCAGGCTGCCGGTTGGTCCGAGCAATGCGGCCGCCTCGGCAAGCGCAGCCAGCGCGAACGCAGCCGCCAATCGTGGCACGCAACTCATCGGCAATCTCGTTTCCTCGACGCCCACCACTGAATTTGCGGTGCTGACGCGATACAACATCCGCCCTTCAATCAATATTTATGCGAACGTGCGTGGACGCGACCTGGCTGCGGTCGCGATGGATATTCAAGTGATCCTCGATGAAGCAAAATCGGAACTGCCTCGCGGAAGTAGCATGACAATGCGAGGCCAAGTAGAGACCATGAAACAGTCTTATATTGGACTGGGCATCGGATTGCTCGGTGCGGTGTTGCTCGTTTATTTGTTGATTGTGGTGAATTTTCAGTCGTGGCTGGATCCTTTCATCATCATCGCCGCACTGATTTCAGCGCTCGCAGGAATTGCTTGGATGCTGGTGATCACGCGCACCAATCTGAGTGTGCCTGCCTTGACCGGTGCCATTATGACGATGGGTGTCGCCACTGCGAATAGCGTGTTGGTGATTTCGTTTGCGAGAGAACGACTCAAAGATGGACTTTCACCGCTTGCCGCCGCTCTCGAGGCGGGCGCGACACGGATCAGACCTGTCCTGATGACGGCACTCGCCATGATTATCGGCATGATTCCCATGGCCATTGGACTGGGTCAAGGCTCAGAGCAAAACGCACCGCTCGGACGCACTGTGATCGGCGGCTTGTTACTCGCGACCGTTTCCACCGTATTATTTGTACCCGTCCTCTTCGCAAGTCTGCACGGCTGGCTCGACCAGCGTCGGTCCTCCAAGGAAGCAACAGAATGAAGGATACGCTCCACGATTCTCATGGTTTGCCACTCGGACATCCAGACAACCCCGAGTCGCAAATCAAATTGAAAAAAACACTACGCTCAGTGAAATTAATCGCGCTCGTCGTGCTTGTGTTGATGCTGATTGGTCTGGCGACTGCGCTGCTTGAACGCTGGTCCTTCGCCGAGGTTTTGGCGAAACGCGCGGAGGAAAACGGCGTCATGCATGTGCTGGTTGTCAAACCGACCGCGCCTGACAAAAACAATCCTAATATGAAACTCGTGCTGCCCGGCACGCTGCGCGGGATCAACGAAGCACAGATCCATTCCCGCGTCACCGGCTACGTCAAGGAATGGTTCAAAGACCTAGGTGATACAGCCAAACAAGGCGAGACACTTGCCTTGATCGATATTCCGGAAATCAACCGTCAAGTCGAAGAGGCTACCGCGAACTTTAAACTGGCCAAGACTGTCTATGAGCGCTGGAGACGTTTACGCGCCGAGGATGCGGTTTCGCAGCAGGAAATGGACGAAAAAACCGGACTGTATCGCCAAAGCGAGGCGGTCCTGAACCGCCTCAAACAACTGCAAAGTTTCGGTACAGTCGTCGCGCCTTTTGAAGGACGTATTACAAGGCGCAACGTGAATCTCGGCGATCTCGTCAACGCGGGTAACGTCGGAAGCGCCCAGGCCATGTTCAGCATGGCGCGTACGGATCGACTGAGCGTTTACGTATATTTGCCTCAGGATCGAACCTCTCAGGTGAAAGTCGGTGACGAAGTTTCGGTTTATCAAACCAATGCACCTGAAAAAATCATCAAAGGTCGCATCGCACGCACCGCTGGCGCCATCGATATCAACACGAGGACGCTTCAAGTCGATGTCGAGATTCCTAATGAGAACAATGCATTGTTGCCAGGCGCATATGTCGAAGTGGCGATGCAAGTCGCGCTGGGAGACAGTCTGATTGTCCCCACGAACACATTGATTTTTGGTGCTGGCGGTCCATATATCGCCGTCGTCAAGGACAATCGCGCTGAAAAGAAGAAAGTCACGCTGGGTATAGACTTTGGTAACCAAGTTGAAATCCGCAGCGGACTTTCGCCTGACGACCTCATGATCCTGAATCCGATGGACTCACTGGTAAACGGACAAGCTGTTGTGCCGCAATCACCTAAGCCTCGCGCGAATTCGTCCAGACGCGGCGCCTCAAGCGAATGATGAAATCAGGTCTAGCCCTTTGCTTAATAGCGGTCGCTTGCGTTGGATGCTCGCCGATCGGACCGGACTATGAGCGTCCCGTCGTGGACTTTCCAGAAAACTGGAAAGCCTTGCCTGGCGCCAATCCCGCGCTTTGGAAACCGGCAGAACCCGCCGATGGCGCCCCCAAAACTCAGTGGTGGAAGGCTTTTGGCGATCCTATACTCGATCAGCTGATCGAGACCTGTCTGTCCAATAACAACACACTGCAGGCATCACTCGCCAGACTCGATCAAGCGATCGCGCAAAGTGAAGCGCGTGGCGCTGCGCTTCTACCATCAGTCTCTATTGGCGCGACTGGTGCGCGCACTGAAACCTCCGCCAATCGTCCCGGGACGAACTACAGTACGGTGAACCAGTCGACCACTCAAAATAATTTCCGGCCGGTCGCGGTGATGACTTACGAGATCGACTGGCTGGGTAAAGTGCGCCGGGAAGTCGAAGCTTCACGCAGTACCGCTGAGCAAGCCGCGGCAGACACTGAAAACGTTAAACTGCTGCTGACCGCGCAACTGGCGAACAGTTATTTCCTGTTGAGGCAGTACGATGAAGAAATCCGCGTGCTGACCGGGATCACCCAGATTCAGGACAAGCTGCTGGCCCTCATCAAGAAACGCTATGACATGGGTGCGGCCGGCCGCACGGAGCTTTCCCAACAAACTGCGCTGACGCAGTCCAGTGGCGCCCAACTCGAGCTCCTCAAGTCTCAGCGCAACATCCAGGAAAATCTTCTTGCGACACTGACCGGGACGCCTGCCTCGGCTTTTAGTCTGCCACCAGGCAAACTGCCCGCAACCTTGCCAGCATTTCCTGTCGGTCTGCCCTCAACGCTTCTGGAGAGGCGCCCGGATGTTTCGGCAGCTGAGCGTGCCATGGCCGCAGCCAACGCTCAAATCGGTGTCGCCAAAGCCGCATTTTTCCCGACTCTGACGCTAGCGCCTGCTTTTATTGGTGGTGAAAGCTCAATTTTGAGCACCATCTTTAATGCCCCGTCCCTGATCTGGTCAATCGGTTTAACGGCCACGCAAACATTATTCGATGGTGGTCGCATCAGCGCCAACTACCGCTTTGCGCAGGCTGGCTACAGGGTCACTCTTGCGAACTACCGTCAATCCGTCATGGTTGCCATTCAAGAGACACAGGACGCGATGAGCACACTCCAACAACTTGATCTTGCACGCGCCAAACAAGACGAGGCTGTGAACAACCTCAATCGCGCCTATCAAATCAGCGCCATTCGTTATAGAGAAGGCCTGGACACCGCGCAGACACTTGCTTTGATTCAACAAAACCAACTGACTGCCCAGCGCATCAAATGGCAGATGCACGGTGGACAATTTATCGCGAGTGTGGCGTTGGTCAAAGCGTTGGGAGGGGGCTGGGAAGGATTTGCTAAACCTGCAACCGCACCCGATCCTGCATCTTCACCCAGCCCAGTGAAAAACTGATGACCAAGTCAAAGTCATAATCAGTTTTTCTGAAGAAGCTGAAGACTTTTTTGATCAAGCCTGGAAACGTTGCCGGTGGTCAAGCCCTTGGCCAAGACATCGACTTGATTACCAGACAAATAGACTGTGGCGGCAGGCGCATTGCCCAAGATGAGTCCAGCCACGCTTGAAATCGGCACAGACAGGCTTTCACCTTGTTTGTAGATACGCTCCTCTCTCTTGCCCTCGGTCGTTTGCAAAGACACCCAACATTCGCCTTTGAAATCAATCCGCATCATGCCCCGCGCATTCTGTGCCGCAGCAGGTGGGACTTTGGAAGCCGAGTCATTCTTTTCTGGCTCAACTTCGCGCGGCGGAGGCTGAATCTGCACTGCGGAAGGCGATTGTGAAACCTGCACGGGCGCCTGAGACTGGGCAGAGCTCTGGTTCGTCACCGCGGTGGCCGGCTGGGATGATGCACTGGCATTCGCGGTGACGACGGCTGTCGACGCTGCTCCCGTCGCACCCACACTTTCAGATTTTGCGTCACTCGTTTCAGTATTTGAACTGGCTTGTGAGGAGACTTGTTCGGCGGTTTGTGGCTGAGTCCCTTTGAATGGCCAGCCCTCTGAAATTGCCAAGGCCACAGCACCCGCGACTAAAACAGCCAATCCATAATAAACATAACGGGAAGCTCCTCGCGAAGCATAGGATTTGGTCTGAGCAGGCGTAGCCGCAGACAGATGCAACTGCGCGACACCTGCCGCAGGAGACGCTTTCAAACCTTGGGCGGAGAAACCCTCTATTTGATTCACGAGCTCATTGACATCCGTACGACTTTGGAGACCGAGGTAAAAAACGTAACTTTTAATGCCCTGTATATAACGCCGTTCGTGATGGAAACTCTCGGACTCACCCGCTTCGATCGCGAGAAGCTGGAGCTTGGAGAGCATCAGGCGACGCGCCACATCGACTTCGTCTTTTTGCTGGTTTAACCGCTCGCGCAAAAGCAACTCGCCCAACTGCACGCGCAGTGCCGTCACCGATGCAGCCTGTCCAGCATTCTGCTGATCGAGATTTTCCATGTGTTATCCAATATCGCGCGCGAACAGCTTGGAAACGTAGCCGTCAGGACGATCCATTTCATGCAAGACGGTGTAATGATTCAAGCCCGGCAGGACATGCAATCCAACCTGGCAACCCTGCCCTTTTAAATGCGCAGCCATGCGTTGCGACTCACCCACCCAGTCAGTGGGTTCGGCGCCACCAACGATCACCTCGTAGCCGACATTGGCGGCAAACGGATGACGAATCGGACTGAGCACCTGCACATCGCTGGGCTTGAGTCTGATCTCTTCATTCACTGAAATTTGCAAAACGGGCTCTACATCGAATACACCACTGATCAGATACGCTTTTTTGATGTTGTGATGCTTGAGCTGAAATTCGGCGCCTGTTTGTGCCAGCGTCGCAGCGATGATGTGGGCACCGGCGGAATGTCCTGAAACATAGATTTGAGCAGGATCAACTTGCCAGGCGGCAGCCTGCTTTTCAACCCACTCCAGACCACGCTTGGTTTGCCCCACGATCTGCTGCACCGTCACCGCAGGACACAAATCGTAATTCATCACGACGACTGAACAATCGAGTGGCAGTATGCCGTTCACCACAAAGCTGTAATCCTTTTTATCCCGGGCACGCCAATAGCCACCATGGAAAAACACCATGACAGGACGGTTAGGTTTGCCGCAATAAAAGAAATCCGCATTTTCAAGTGGCCCGTCTCCAAAGCGCAAATCGTAACGACCGACGTATTTTTGACGCGCCTCCTCACTAAGACGCGCGCCAAGTTCACTGAAATGCGCCAGCTGTTCCGGTGTCACCGTCGTACGGGGGTTGTATTGTTTTTCGATCGCTTCGTTCATCGGATATTCCTGTTTGTCAGTTCCGTTTTATATTTGATTTTTAATACTTCGGCTAGGGTGTAGTCTTGCTCCAGCCGCCACCCAGCGCCTTGAATAAATCCACGCCCGCCTGCAGGCGCAACGAACGGTTCAGCACAAACGCAAGATTGGCCTCGTTTTGCACCCGCTGCGCTTCCAGTACGTTTAAATAATCAACATAGCCCGCCTCGTAGCGCACAGTCGCCAGCTCCTGAGCCTTGGTCGCCGCAGCCACTTGTTCAGTCAGATGCAGCTCCGTCTGTAGCGTCTGGTGCACTGAAACCAGTGCGTCACCCACTTCACCAAAGGCATTTCTCACAACTTTAACGTAATTACCCAAAACTTCTTGTTGTTGGGCCTTGGCAAAATCCAAGCGGGCACTCAGAGAACCACCCGTGAATATAGGTTGCAGCAAACCGAGGCCGGCAGACCATACGGCGCTCTGACCGGAGAGAAAAGCGCTGAAATCCACACTCTGCGCACCAAACACACCGGTGAGTGAAAGCGTGGGAAAAAAGTTCGCGGTCGCCACGCCGATGCGGGCATTCGCAGCCGTCAGCTCTTGCTCGACGCGGTTGACGTCAGGCCGGCTTTCCAGCAAAGTCGAGGGCAAGCCGGCAGGCGGGATCGGCGGGATGGGCAGACCCCTCAAATCCACCGGCGCGAGGGTGAGTTGAAGCTGTCCGGTCAATATCCCCAGCTGATTTTGGACAATCGCGCGCTGACGGGTGACCTCTGACAGACTGGCCTCGGAAGCAGCCTTGGCCGCTCGCGCCTGACTGACGTCGATCGGAGACACCAGGCCTCCGTCTAGTTTGGCCTGTGCAACGCGCAGGGAGTTTTCACGAGTCTTGACGGAGTTCGTCAGCACATCGGTCTGTGCATCCAGTGCGCGCAAACGTAAATACGTATTGGTGACAAGCGCCGATAGCGTCAGGCGCACACTATCCTGCTCGTACTGGCTGGCAGTCGCCAGCGCAGTTGCTGACTCGATGTTTCTGCGCACACGACCCCACACATCGATCTCATATGAGGTGACCAATCCAACCTGGGATGTATTGGCTTGAAAACCGACACCCGAGACAGACACAGACGTTCCCGAGGAGGCGCGCGTGCCTGATGCGGTCATATTCAACGTGGGATAGAGTGAAGCGCCTGCTTGACGGGCCAGAGCCTGCGCTTGCGCCAATCGGGCCACTGCGATCTGAACATCCGCATTATTCTTTTGCGCGCTCTCGACCAGCTGATTCAGGACTGGATCGTTGAATAAAGTCCACCACGCCGTCAGCGAGACGTTGGCCGGAACAAAAGGACCTGCACCTGGATTCGAGGATGGAGTACCGGCTGTCGCCGACAAGGTTGACGGTGTCCTGTAGTTCTCGGGTAACTCAACTTGAGGCCGCTCATAATCAGGTCCCAGCAAACAGCCACTCAACATTGCGACAGAGCCGAACACCACCCCGAGTCGTCTCAAGGAACGCAGCCCGTTCAGTTTACGAAGCGTCATGGTTCCTCCCCGTCAACGACTGGCTTTCAGAGGCCCCTGATGGGAGGTTTGTCTCGGTTTGTGCAGTGGAATTATTTTTTTTACGCGAGAGCCAAGTAAAGAACATGGGCACAAAAATAGTCGCGATAAAAGTCGATGCCAGCATCCCGCCGAACACGCCCGTACCCATGGATTGCCGGGCCGCAGCGCCCGCCCCTGAAGAAATCACCAGGGGGAACACCCCGAGAATGAAAGCCAGCGACGTCATCACAATCGGTCTGAAACGAAGCCGCGCCGCAGTCAGTGCCGCATCCATCGTACTCATGCCTTGGGCCCGCTTTTGAGCCGCGAACTCAACCACCAAAATAGCGTTTTTTGCGGACAGGCCAATCAGCACCAGCAAACCGATCTGAAAATAAATATCATTGGGCATGCCCCGCAACAACACTGCCAGCAGTGCACCGAACAACGCAAAAGGCACCGCGAGCAACACTGCGATCGGCAGAGACCATCGTTCATACTGTGCGGCCAAAATCAGAAAGACCATCACGATGCCAAACATAAACGCCAGACCGGACGCATCTCCTGTTCGAATCTGCTGATATGCCTGTCCCGCCCACGCAAGCTCGTAACCGGGGGGCAATGAGGCGCGCGCGGTCTCTTCCACGATTTTGATTGCATCGCCAGAGCTCACGCCTTGGACCGCACTGCCCAGAACCTTGGCGGCGAGAAATCCATTAAAGCGTTCCAACTGCTCGGGTCCGACAATTTGCTTGACGGAAATCAGTGCGGATACCGGCACCATGCTGCCATTATTCGCGCGCACATAAATCTGACCCAAATCAGTGGGCTCGGTTCTGTACTGTGAGTCCGCCTGCATCTGTACCCGATAGGTCCGGCCATTCAGGTTGAAATCATTGACATAGAGCGCCCCCATCGTCGCTTGCAGGCTGAGATACACATCGGCGACAGGAATACCGAGCGACAGTGCTTTGGCCTCGTCCACCTCGACATACAGCTGGGGCGCCGTGGGTCTGAAAAACGTATTGATACCCGTCAGTTTGGGCTGCTTTTTAAGTTCTTCGGTAAAGTTATTGACGACACTTGCCAACTCGGGCACCGAAGGCTCCCCCTTGGACTGCACATAAAACTCAAATCCACCTGCCGAGCCCAAGCCTCGAATGGGTGGTGGATTGAAAACCAGCGCCATACCATCTGGCAAACTCATTCCGACACCCGTGAACTTCTTGGCCAGTTGCTCGGACGACGAGGAACGTTCATCCCAATCTTTGAGGGGGATGAAAATCGTGCCGGCATTGGCTTTGTTGCCACCCCCGATAATATCCCGACCGGCAATCACGAAAACCCTGGCCACGCCCGGATCTTGAAGAACACGCTTTTGAAAAGTGTCGCCCGTCTGTTCGGTACGCTGCAAACTCGCACCATCCGGCAACACGAGCGCACTGATTAGATAGCCTTGATCCTCGGCCGGGACAAAACCGCCTGGCACCAGGCGAAACATCACAAAACAACCCACCAGAATCGCGCCGAATACTGTCGTACCAATCACGCGATGATGCAAAGTTTTATCGACAAGCTTGGTGTACTGAGCAGTGAGCGCGGCAAAGCTGCGATTGAACCAACCAAACCCTTTGGGCGCATGCATGCCGGGTTTGAGCAAGACGGCACACAGGGCGGGCGTCAAAGTCAACGCCACAATGCCTGACAACACGACAGCCAGGGCGACAGTCACGGCGAACTGCTGATAAAGCGTGCCGGCAATACCGCCGAGGAAAGCAACAGGAATAAATACCGCGGACAGCACCAACACGATTGCCACGACCGCCCCGGAAACCTCGCGCATCGCTTCGTATGCGGCGTCTTTAGGCGAAAGATTGCGCTCCGCCATCAAGCGCTCGACGTTTTCAAGCACGACAATCGCATCATCCACCACGATCCCGATCGATAGCACCATCGCAAACAGCGTGAGCGTATTGATTGAAAAGCCAAACGCCCACAAACCTGCGAAGGTACCAATCAAGGAGACCGGCACCGCGATCAAAGGGATCAGTGTCGCCCGCCAGTTTTGCAAAAAGACGAACACCACGATGGCCACCAGAATCATCGCCTCGAACAAGGTTTTGATGACCTCGTTGATCGAAGCGGTCACGAACTTTGTGGTGTCAAACGGAATCACATAATCGATACCCGGCGGAAACTTTTTTGACAGTTCTTGCATTTTGGCGCGCACGCTTTCCGCCACAGCCAACGCGTTACCGCCAGATTGTAGATACGTTGCGACCAGGGCCACGGGCTTGCCGACAAGCTTGGTGTTGGCGTCGTAATCTGCCGCACCGAGCTCGATGCGCGCGATATCCTTGAGCTTGAGGGCGCCACTGGCACCGTCAGATCTGATGACGATATCGCCAAATTGCTCAGGCGTCACGAGTCGGCCTTTCGCAGTCACTGTGTACACAAGTTGCTGTCCCTGAGGGGCAGGCTCTTGACCGATTTTTCCAGCGACGTTCTGTTTATTTTGAGCTGCGATCGCCGCAGCTACATCAGGTGCGGTGATGCCGAGCTGAGCCATACGATCGGGCTTGAGCCAAATCCGCATGGAGTAGTCCTTGGCACCCAAAATCTGCGCATCGCCCACACCCGGCAGGCGCTTGAGCTCGTCCACAATATTGACGAGTGCGTAATTGGAGAGGTACAGATTCGAATGTTCTTCGGATGGAGAGGTGATCGCCGTCACGAGCAAAATATCATTTGAACGCTTTTGAACTGTCACACCAAACTGGCGCACGATATCGGGAAGTCTGGGCTCGGCGATCTTGACCCGGTTATTCACGTTGACGGTCGCGGTGTCGATGTTCGTACCCACTTCAAACGTCGCCGTGATGGAAAGCGCGCCGTTCGATTGTGCGCTTGAATTGAAATACAAAAGATTTTCAACGCCTGAGAGCTGCTCTTCGATGGGCCCTGCAACTGTACGGGTGAGCGTTTCAGTCGAGGCGCCTGGATAGTTGGCTGTGATGATGACAGTTGGCGGAGCAATTTGGGGATATTGCGCCACAGGCAAGCCACGCGCAGCCATCAAACCCGCAATCACGATTGTGATGGAAATCACCGCCGAAAAAATCGGCCGGCCGATAAAGAAGCTGGATAAACTCATCGACCGTCCTTGGCTGTGCCTGGCGAGGCCTCGTCAAGCGCCACCACGTTAGGTTTGACGACCGTACCGGGACGGATCTTGATGATTTGATCGGTGATCACACGGTCACCGGGCTTCAGACCCGACAAGACAATCCAGTTTTTCCCCAGCCATTTTCCAACCTTGATCGGGGTCGGTACCACCTTGTTTTCCGGACCGACCGTCCAGACCATAAAGCCACGCTCACTTTGAATCACTGCGGCTTGCGGAACCAAAAATACATTTTCCTGCATGCCCGTCGTCACGCGTATCCGCAAAAACTGCCCCGGGAGGATTTCACTTTTAGGGTTGGGAAACTCCGCGCGCATTTGTTGCGTACCGAGCTTTGGATCGATGAAGGTCGACTGAAAGTTCAGTTTTCCTTTTTGTTCGTAAACCTGACCATTCGGCAACAACAACTCAACGCCCGTTTCTTGCTTGGGATCGAGGCGACCTCCTGGCAATTGCGCGGTGTCGCTGCTCGACAAACCAAATCTTACCCAGATGGGATTGATCTGATAGATGGAGGTCAGTAGACCCGCATCACCCGTGCTTGAAATCAAATTGCCCTCCGAGCGCAGCGAGCGGCCAGTGATTCCACTGACCGGGGCTCTCACAGTGGTCCAGTCGAGATTCAGCTGCGCAGTTTTTAAAGTCGCCTGGGCAATTTCGTTGACCGAGGTCGCATCATCGAACTCTTTGCGGCTGACTGCCTGTTTGCTGTAGAGCAACTTCAAACGCGCGGCCTCGCGGGCAGTCTGTTTGGCTCGCGCCTGGGCTTCTTCTAGAGTGATTTTGAAGGGTTGAGGATCGATTTGAAACAGGGGCTGGCCAGCCTCGACAGGACTACCCTCCTCGTACAAACGCTTGAGCAAGATTCCGTTGACGCGCGCGCGTACTTCGGTTTCTTTTGCCCCTTCGGCTTGGGCGGTTACCTCAAGTACATTTGGAAGGTTGGTAGATTTTGCCTCTATGACCGAAACCGGCAAGGGCCCCTGAGGACCCGCAGGTTGAGCCCGCAACGGTGCCCCCCAGACCAGGCACAATGCAGTTAGACCCAGTGCGATCTTGGCAATACTTCCTCTGAGCGGAACTTGCGAATTGATTTTGAAGTAGTTGGGTACTGATATGAGCACTGCACCGATCATCTGGGATTCCTGAACATTCATCCAATCCCATGATTCTATACGGGTAAACCCAAATATCTCGGAAAAATGGCCAGATTCCCGCAAGAAACTGGCCCAGAATGCGCTCGAGGACTCGATCGATTCAGTCTAAATTTCGACAAATGGCCTGTGTCACATCCGTGCAAGATGCCTGACCTCCCAAATCCCGCGGGATCACCTTGCCTTGAGAGAGGGTCAGCTCGACGGCGCGCTCAATGCGCTCCGCAGCTTCGGTCAGCTGCTGATCCTGGTGGCGGTCTCCTAGCCAACGCAACATGAAAGACCCTGACAGAATAGTGGCCAATGGACTTGCGACGTTGAGTCCTGCGATGTCGGGGGCTGATCCATGCGCTCCCTGAAATAAACCGTGATGGTCACCGAGCTCGCCTGAGGGGGCAATCCCCATCCCGCCTACCGTCGCCGCCCCCAGATCGGAAATAATGTCTCCAAACATGTTTTCAGCGACGATGACATCGTAAAACTCGGGCCGTTTGACTAAATGCACCGTCATCGCATCTACGTAAGAGTAGTCAATCGCCACATCCGGGTAACTCTGGGCAACCTCATCGCAAATCGCTCTAAAAAAAGCGTAGCTGCGCAAGATATTGGCCTTGTCGCAGACAGTCATCCGGCGTTTGTGATCTGAGGGCGCGCCGCTGCGCTTGCGAGACAATTCGAAAGCAAATTTGGCAATGCGCTCAACGCCCTTTCGGGTCACGACCAGCGTATCGGTCGCAACCTCTCCCCGCAACAAGACACCCGCACCGCGGCTGGCGTACAGACCCTCTGTATTCTCGCGCACGATGACATAGTCAATATCACCCGCCTGACGATTTTTGAGAGGCGAAAAATCCCCTTGATAGAGGCGAATGGGTCGTACATTGGCGTACAGATCCAGCTTGAAACGCAGCTGCAAATGCAAATCGTTACCCACTTCGGTCCCATCAGGATAGGTCACGTCCGGTAAACCAGCCGCGCCATGGAGCATGGCATGCGAGTGTTGACAGGCGGCAAAGGTTTCCTCTGGCAAAACAAAGCCAGACTTGACGTAATGCGAAGCCCCGCCCGGAAATTGATTGAAATCCATGATGCCCGACCCCAGCGCCTCCTTGAGCACCTGCACGGTCGCGCCGCACACCTCTGGTCCAATACCGTCACCTTCAATCGTCGCAATCTGGTACTTGGCCATCTCGATCCAGCCTCCTCTATGAATGGTATGGACCCAATCCATTTGAACTTGGGTCTCTTTCTAATTTGCAGTCATAGTATATGTTTACAATGTTCTGGCGTCAGTGATTCTCTTGGGCGCGTCTCTTCAGCGCTGAGCTTGAGCGCTGGGCTTGTGTGCTTATCTTCACGACAATTATTTTCAGAACCGTTTTCAACAGGAACAGTCATGACCATCAAGATCGATTACGTCTCGGATATCGCATGCCCCTGGTGTGCCGTCGGACTGGGTGGTCTGGAGATCGCTTTAAAAAATATCGGCGATGAGATCCCTGTTGAAATTCATTTTCAACCGTTTGAACTCAATCCACACATGCCGCCTGGCGGACAAGAAGTGTTTGAACACCTGACACAAAAATACGGAAAAACAGTCGCTGAAGTCCGTGCAACGCAAGAAAACATCAAAGCTCGCGCAGCGGCGGTGGGATACCCTTTTCACCCCGAGGGTCGCAAACACGTCTACAACACCTTTAATGCGCATCGGTTACTTTACTGGGCCGGTCTGGAGCATGACCCTGCCGCACAGCATCGCCTGAAACGCGAACTGCTGATTACCTACTTTACACTCGCTGTCGATCTCGACGACAAAAGCAACCTGATTGCCGCGGTGGAACGCGCCGGTCTTGACACCGCTCGCGCAAAAAGCATTCTGGAGAGTGAGGAATTCAAAGCAGAGGTACTTGCCCAAGAGCAGAAATACACCAGTATGGGCATCCACTCGGTTCCCTCGATCATCATCAACGATCAGTATCTGCTCCAGGGTGCTCAGCCACCTGAAGCCTTTGAACAAGCACTTCGCCAAATTGCCGCTGAAAGTGCCCAAAACGCTTGATTTTGTAATTGAAACCACCATTTTATTTAACAACAGCTCGATCATTTAGATTTCGAGTATTTCAGTACGGAGACATCACATGGACTTACAACTTAAAAATCGTGTCGCATTGGTCACAGGCGGCTCTCAAGGCATCGGTAAGGCCGTTGCCATGAAATTTGCCGAGGAAGGCGCCACCGTCGTCATCGCAGCGCGTGGCCAAGCCTTGCTCGATGAGGTCGCTGCACAGATTCGCGCGGCGGGTGGCAAAGTCACCGCCATCGCGGCTGATGTGTCCAAAGACGAGGAATGCACACGACTTGTGCAAGAAGTCTTGAAAGCGCATGGACGTCTGGATATTTTGATCAATAACGCGGGGACATCCGCGACAGGTGAGTTCGAATCGGTAACCGACGACAAATGGCAAGCTGATTTTGATTTGAAACTGTTCGCGGCGATTCGTCTGACCCGACTGGCGATTCCGGAAATGAAAAAAAACAATTGGGGTCGCATCATCAACGTGACCAACATTGGCGCCAAGCAACCCAAAGAAAAATCCATGCCCACCACGGTGACACGCGCAGCGGGACTGGCGATGACAAAAGCCTTGTCGAAAGAATTCGCGCCCAACAACATTTTGGTCAACAGTGTTTGCATTGGTTTGATTCGTGCCGGCCAACATGAACGCAAAGCAGAAAAAGCGGGTATCCCCGTCGAGCAAATGTATGAAACCATGGGCAAGACAATTCCCCTGGGGCGTGTCGGCCGGGCTGAGGAAGTGGCCAACGTCGTGACCTTCCTGGCATCCGAGGGTGGCAGCTACGTCACTGGCAGCAGCGTCAACCTGGACGGCGGCTTATCCGCAGTCATGTAAATACGGAGACGTCTGATGTCCTCACTCACGACAACTGTTAAAGCCATGGTGTTCGATACGTTCGGCTCCGTGGTCGACTGGCGCGGCAGCATCACACGCGACCTGACTCGCTGGGGTCAGGAAAATGGTTTCGAAGCCGACTGGACGGCATTTGCTGTCAAATGGCGAAGCATGTACCAGCCCTCCATGGAGGCGGTCCGCAGCGGCAAGCGCCCTTTCACCATTCTCGATGTCCTGCATCGCGAATCACTTGAGGTCCTGATCAAGGAATTTGGGCTCGAAGCGATGACCGAGGTCCAGCGCGTTCATGTCAATAAAGTCTGGCATCGGCTTGACGGTTGGCCCGATGCGGTGGGTGGCTTGACCCGCCTCAAAAGCAAATACATCATCGCCCCACTTTCAAACGGCAATATTTCCTTGCTGACCGACATCGCCAAGTACACCGGGTTGCCCTGGGACCTAAATCTCTCGACCGAGGTGTTTCGCTGTTACAAACCCCAGCCACAGTCCTATCTGGGCGTCTGCGCAGCTTTACAACTCGAGCCCGGCGAAGTGATGATGTGCGCCGCCCACAATGACGATCTGCTTGCGGCCCGCAACGTGGGACTCAAAACCGCTTTTTGGCCGCGTCCGACCGAACACGGTCCGGGACAGACCACCAATCTGGTTGCGGCGCACGACTGGGACATCGTCGCCCGGGATATTCGTGACCTAGCGACCCAGATGGGCGTTTAAAGATAAGCTTTTAAGTTAGTAGATCTTGGGGCTAAGAGTCTGGGATCAGCCAGCCGTTAGCGCCAGATCTGCTGCTCAAGTGACATCTGGCCTTGATCGCAAGATACAAAGATCTCGCTATCCTGAATATTGACGTGCACAGTCATTGTGCGCGCAGCCCAGGTCGCAAGGACTTTTGTTTGCTCGGAGGGCAAGCAAACCACCTTGAGATTTCGCGTTCGGGCGAGTTTGTTTTGAACGGAATCCCACCAGATCTTGCTGGTGTGTCCGCCATAGCAATAAATCACAACCTCGGTGGCACGGCCGCAAGCTTTTAAAATACGACGTTCGTCAGGCTGGCCGACCTCGATCCAGAGATCGATCGCGCCAGTCAGATCCTTGCGCCAGAGATCGGGTTCATCCGCATCGCTGATGCCTTTTGTAAAGACAAGGTCCTCGTGTGCATTCAAGGCAAAGGCCAAAAGGCGTACCATCATTCTTTCGTCAGTTTCGGAAGGATGACGTGCCAGCGTCAAGGCGTGACTTTCGTAGTAGTGGCGATCAGAGTCCGCCACATTGAGTTCAGCTTTGTAGATTGTCGCGCGCAGGGCCATGAGTCGTCTTAAAGTACAGTCTGACGCCAGAGCGTCGAAACAGAAGTAACGGGAAATTCTGGATTATCCTTCATAACCCACACTTAAGTGAATTTTCATGACAAACCCACAGATTGACGCCATTGCTCAAACACTGCTGACCTCACGCCGCACGCAGACGCCGGCTGATGCCACCCCTTTTATGGGGCAACTCAAGAGCGTCGCCGAGGCCCTGGCCGTGCAGGACATTGTCCTTGAAGCGCTAGCACCGCAACAGGCTCCGATTTCGCGTCACTGGAAATCAGGCGGCCCCTCCAGGACGGCCGAGATCTTGAACACGGCATTGCTCGATAGCGGAATCTGGAAAAATCCCGCACAGGCCGGTCATCATCACTTTAATCTGCGGCTGATCGAAATCGAAATTGGTTTTAAAACAAAACATGCCGTCACCCCGGCACAAGCACTGAACATGACGCAAGAACAAGGTCACGCCCTGATCGAGGCCTTTACTGTCACGATCGAAATTGTCGACTCACGCTGGCAACAAGGCAATGACACCGAGGCGTTGCTCAAGCTCGCGGACATGCAATCGCACGGTGCCTTGGTGGTCGGACAATGGCAACCCTATGGCGAGCAAGAAGCGCGACGCGACTGGTCCAAGCAACGCTGTACCGTCAAAATCGGTGATCAGGCTCCATTAGAATTTATCGGCACACACTCCATGCAAGACCCGCGATGGGTGATTCCCTCCTGGGTGCAACATGCGACGGCCAAGGGCCAAACGCTCCCAGCTGGTTCGATCGTCACGACAGGCAGCTGGTCAGGCGTCCCTGCAGCCCAGGCGGGCGATTTGGTTGTCGCCCAGTTTGACGGCATTGGCTCAGTCTCAATCCAGCTTTAACTATGATTCATATTACCGAACTACGCCTGCCACTCGAACACACTGAAGCTGACTTGCGCTCAGCTGTGATCGAGCGGCTTGGTATCACTCCCGCGCAATTATTGTCGTTTGAAATTTTCAAACGCAGCTACGATGCGCGCAAAAAAACCGCCCTGACTTTCATTTACACCATTGATGTCAAGGTGACAGAACCTGAGCTGTTATTAAAAAAGTTCAGGGGCGATCCTCATATTCGGCCGACACCTGATACAGAATATAAATTTGTCGTACCCGCCGCACAGCCAAGTCAAACATCGCGTCCACGCCCGATCGTCATCGGCTTTGGTCCATGCGGGATCTTTGCCGCGCTGCTTCTGGCGCAGATGGGTTTAAAACCGATTATTCTGGAGCGCGGTAAAGCCGTTCGCGAACGCACTCAGGACACCTGGAAACTTTGGCGGAAAAATATTCTCAACCCGGAATCAAACGTGCAGTTCGGTGAAGGTGGAGCCGGTACCTTTTCTGACGGCAAGCTCTATAGCCAGATCAAAGATCCTAAATTTTACGGACGCAAAGTGATCCGGGAGTTTGTCAAAGCGGGCGCCCCCGAGGAAATTCTGTATGTGGCCAAGCCGCACATCGGGACCTTTCGCCTCGTTGGCGTTGTTGAAAAAATGCGCGAAGAAATTATCGCTTTAGGCGGTGAAATTCGCTTTTCACAAAAAGTTGTCGGCTTTGATATTCAAAATCAGCAAATCCGCGCTGTCCAACTCGAAAGCGGCGAAACGCTTGCAGCAGACCATGTCATCGTCGCGCTTGGACATAGCGCGCGCGACACGTTCAAGGTTCTGCACGATGCGGGCGTCTACATGGAAGCCAAACCTTTTTCAGTCGGTTTCCGAATCGAACATCCTCAATCCCTGATCGACCGTGCGCGGCTCGGACCGAATGCAGGCAACAAACTCATTGGCGCCGCAGACTACAAGCTCGTGCATCATGCCAGTAACGGGCGAGCCGTCTACAGTTTTTGTATGTGCCCGGGTGGTACCGTTGTTGCGGCAACGTCAGAGCCTCACCGCGTTGTGACAAACGGCATGAGCCAGTATTCACGCAACGAACGCAATGCCAACGCAGGAATTGTCGTCGGGATCACGCCAGAGGATTATCCTGGCGGACCGCTTGCAGGCATCGACTTTCAGCGTCAAATCGAATCCCACGCCTATGTGTTGGGTGGCAGCACCTACGAAGCCCCCGGACAACTCGTAGGTGACTTTCTGGTGGGACGCGCCTCGACAACGCTCGGCAGTGTGATCCCCTCTTACAAACCGGGTGTGCACCTGACAGATTTGGCCACCAGTTTGCCCGCCTATGCCATCGAAGCGATCCGGGAGGCCCTACCCGCCTTTGAAAAACAAATCAAAGGCTTTTCCATGCATGATGCGGTGTTGACTGGCGTAGAGACTCGAACCTCGTCACCCCTGCGCATGACGCGCGGTGCGGACTTTCAGAGTCTGAATGTCAAAGGTCTCTACCCGGCAGGTGAAGGCGCAGGTTATGCCGGGGGCATTTTGTCCGCGGGTGTCGACGGAATCCGAGTCGCAGAGGCGCTCGCGCTCAGCTACGTGTCCGCTTAGGTCTGACCCCTCTCATGAAACGAAATTCGCGACGTCCGGATTTTGACGCCACGCTCGGCTACGAATATCCGACGCACTTGCGAGACCGTATCGCCGATCTGCCCACGACGCCCGGAGTCTATATTTTTCACGGCGAATCTGGCGATCTGCCGCTCTATATTGGCAAAAGCGTCAATATACGGTCGCGCGTCATGTCTCATCTGCGCACTGCAGATGAAGCCCGCATGTTGCGGCAGACACAAAGTATCTCCTTTATCCGTACGACCGGAGAGATCGGTGCGCTCTTGCTCGAAGCCAGACTGATCAAAGAACAACAACCCCTTTTTAATCACAAGTTGCGACGTAGTCGTCATATCTGTTCAGTACGACTCGATGGCGATCAACCCGAAATTGTTTATTCCAATCAAATCGATTTTTCCAGCACTCCAGACTTGTATGGTCTGTATGCCAGTCGACATTCTGCGATCGAAGCTTTAAAGAATATTGCGGATGAACAACGGCTATGTCTCAGTGTGCTCGGTCTGGAAAAACTCACGGGGGATCGACCTTGCTTTCGCGCGATGCTCAATCGGTGTGCCGGCGCCTGTCATGGTCAGGAATCTCGCGCTGCGCACCGATCGCGACTGCTTGAAAGTTTGTCGCACACACGCGTGATCTGCTGGCCCTACCCGGGTGCGATCGGCTTGATCGAGCGTTTGGATGACGAGACACAAATCCATGTCGTCAACAACTGGTTTTATCTGGGTAGTGTCGCGACGCTCGAAGAAGCACGGGCGCTGCATCTGACAGCGCCCAGCTTTGACAGTGATGGCTACAAAATATTATGCAAACCGATCATGAGCGGTTCTGCGGAAATAGTCGAGCTTTGAACCTGAAACTGCCCTGATTGAACAACTCGTGGATCGCGCTTAGTGCTCGGGCGTCAATGCCACGTTGTTGAGCTTATTCAGTGTTTCAGGCCACTGGCGTTTCTGCGCCGACTGCAGCAGCACGCGACCCCAGGACATCCAGCCATCCCAACCGATACGTTTGTCCCAGGAATTTCCCCAGCAAGCCGCAGTTTGCACGCCAGCCTCGGCATACTGTCGACCCAAATCAAAATTGCGCTCGGTCATATGTAGCTGCGACAACACCATGTAAGGCTCGGCGACCCAAGGGTTGAGCTTGATGGCTTGTTCCAGCACCGCCGCAGTCGCGGCCGATGACATCAACGGCTGGCTTTGCTGCATAACCGACCAGTACAGAGCCGCAGCAGCAGCCTCATCACCGGGCGCCATCACCTGACGTCCGTGATCAAACACGGGCGGCTGAGGCAATTGATTTTTTAGGGCAGGATGTTGCAAAAAATGACCTAAACGCGAAATCTGACCCCAGCGATAAGTCGTGGGTCGCATGGGCCCGGGCCAAAGCGCCGCCGCCCAATGCTGCTGGGCGGGCTGGGCTTTGTAATCCGGATAGCCCATATAGATGTCATCTTGCCAGCTATACCATTGCTCGCAAATGTCAGCCATGCTCACGACAATGAAGGCTGCGACATCGCGGGCGGACAACTCAAAAGGCGCGCCCTGAAGCGTAATGATTAAGCTTCCGTCATTTTTCAGGTTTCCCTTGAACAATTCGCCCAAAAACTCGATCCGCGACATCACGCAAAACAAATGGATCAAGCGTTCAGCGTCCTCACCAACCGCCTCTTGCAAACGGCCGCGTTCACTTTTAGGATCAAACTTCATCAAATCCACATGCGCATTTCCATACACGCTGTGCAACAGCCCCAACTGACGAACATGTTTGGGCTGTTGCCATAGCGTCAGCGTGCGCGCCACACCAATCAGGTGATGACGAAATGTTCCTGCCTTGTGCCAGTCTTGACCCACACCTCGTCCCAGCACAAGAGGCATGACCGGACCGAGGTCTGGGTCGTGCTGCAGCCACTCCTCGTCGAGCAGGCTGATCGCTCTGGAGAGCTGAGTCTGGTCAAGGGTGGGTAAAGATGTTGTCATGCGTGATCCTCAAAGCTCTTTCAGTTTGCCGCAGCGGGACGGGACAGGACACGGCCGGGTCGTGCGCCGGTGGCCTTGCCCTGATCCCAGACCACGGCGCCGTTCACGATCACAGTGTTGATGCCGCGCGCCATGGCGATCGGGTTTTCGTATGTCGCCACTTCGTCGATCGTTTCTTCGTTGAACAATGTCAGATCGGCATACGCCCCCTCTTTCAATACGCCACGGTCCGTCAATCCGAAATTGACTGCCGTCAGTCCCGTCATTTTATGTACCGCCGTCTCCAGCGAAAAAAGTCCCAGACCACGGCGGTAGTGTCCCAGCACGCGCGGAAAGGTCGACCACAAACGTGGGTGCGGAGAAGCGTCATGCGGCAAACCATCGGATCCAATCATAGTGGGACCGAACTGCATGATTTTCTGGACATCGCCCTCGTCCATGCGAAAGTAAATCGCTCCGGCAGGTAACAAACGCTCGACGGCCTCTTCTTGTGTCACACCCATTTTTTCAGCGATCTTGTCCAGATCCTGACCCGCATACTGGGGCAAGGTTTTCGACCATGTGACAATCACGCGCGCGGAAGTCACCGCTCGGCTCATCGACAAGACAGTTGAACCCGCCGTATAGGGGTAACAGTCCAGACAGATCGGCTGCTTGGCCATGCTCTTGCGGATGAATTCGAGCGTCTCATCCGAACGCCCATAATTTTTGGCGCCAATCACCTTGTGGTGCGAAATCACCACCGGCACACCCACCTCGCGACCAATGCGGAATGTCTCTTCGAGCGAGTCCATCACACCATCCGCCTCATCGCGCATATGTGTGCAATACAGACCGTTGTATTCTTTGAGAGGGCGACAAATCTCGATGACTTCCTCAGTGGGTGCCGCCACGGCAGGCTCATAAAACAAGCCTGTCGACACACCAATCGCGCCTGCCTGCATGGCTTCGACCACGAGCTCACGCATCTGCTCGATCTGAGCAGGTGTGGCGGGCTTCTCCAGATCGTCCATCGTCGCGACTCGCAAGGTCGTATGACCCACCAGCATGGCACGATTGGTGGTCGAGGGTTCAGCGCGCAATGCGTCCAGGTACTCCGCGAAGCTGCGATATTTAAACCAGTGACCCACATCATCAAGCAAATTCAAAGGTGGCGTCACAGGATCCGGAATCGGGCGCGGCATCGGTGCGAGCGACACGCCGCAGTTCCCGCCGATAATGGTCGTCACGCCCTGACTGACCTTTGGGGTCATCTCGGGACTGGACAGCATCATGCGGTCATCATGCGTATGCGCATCGATGAAGCCTGGCGCGGCGACCTGGCCCTTCAAATCGATTTCTTTTTTTCCAGAACAGCCCGAGAGATCGCCAATTTTCGCGATGCGGTCGCCATTGATTCCAATATCGCCTTTGAAACGATCCGCTCCTGTGCCATCGATCACCGTGGCATTTTTAATCAGCAAATCAAATTGTGTGCTCATCTCTTCCGACTCCAGATAAATTGAAATTCAGGCTGCGATTGGTAGTGCAACTTCGCTCGCGTCTCATGCCGCGATCTTTGCGCCCTTGTCGCCAAGATCCCAAAACAAACCCGCCATCAGTTGCAAGGATTCGCGCGCAACCGAGCCCAGCATATGTTCGTTCGGAGCATGCTGCGAACACGCTGCATAAGAGTGCGGCACCCAGACAGTTGGCAGCGCCAGGATTTTTGAAAACGCATCATTGGGCAGCGTGCCGCCGAGGTTTGGCAAGACGTCCACGTCTTTGCCTGTCGTCTGAGTGATGGAAGCTGCGGCCATTTTTACCCAGGCATTGTCAGGGTCCAAGCGCGTGGCCTCTGCCGCCTCTCCTCGGCTTGGCAAAGCCTCAACATCTGTAAAACCATGCGCATCCAGGTGCTCACGGATATGCTTGAGGAAATTTTCATTATCACTGCCCACGACGTACCGCAGCTGGCAGAAGGCAATCGCATAACCAGGAATCGCATTGACGGGTGCATCGGGATTGCCCGTTTTAAACGCAAGCGTTTCAAACGTATTCCAGGCAAAGACTCGCTCGGTTGGCGTGAGTCCCGGTTCGGCCCAGTCTGGATCGATTTCAGGATCATTGGGACCGCCGCCCACTTGAATGTTTGCCAATGCACGACGCACATTGTCAGGCAGCGAACTGGGCAACAATTTCGGTACGAGTATGCGTCCCTTCGCATCCACCATGGAGGCAATCGCATGCGCAAGACGGATACCTGGATTTTTAAGCAAACCACCCCAGTTGCCCGAGTGATGACCACCGTCGCGAACATTCAAACGTAATTCAAAATTAAAGGCACCGCGCGAACCCAGGAACAGTGTTGGACGCGATGCAGACACCCGAGGACCATCGGACGCGAGAAAGAGATCAGCCTTGAGCAGATCTCCGTGCAGGGTGCACATTTCACGCAAACCGGGCGAGCCCATTTCTTCGCCCATCTCGATCAGCAACGTCACGTTGTAGCCCAGCTTGCCCTGGCGCGCCGTGATGACCTGCTCGAGTGCTGCGAGGTTGATCGTGTGTTGACCTTTGTTATCCGCTGTGCCACGCCCATACCAACGGTCGCCACGAATGCTCAAGGTCCAGGGTGCGAGTCCCTCGTGCCACTGTGGAGCATATCCGCGGACCACATCGCCATGCCCATAAGTCAATACGGTGAAATTTGCCTCCGGCTCGGTCCGGCGCGCAACCAGAAAAGGCGCCCCTCCTTCGATCGGATTCGGTACGATTTTGCAGTCAAAGCCCAGCTTGGTCAGCAAAGGCGTGAGCTCATCGGTGAGATAAGAAGTGAGCACCGGAATCTTGCCCGGCTCCTGACTCTCCGTCGGAATCGCGACCCTGCGTTCAAGGGTGGCCTGAAACTGACCTTGATCAAAATAGGCGGTGGCTAAATCAATGGCTTGCTGACGGCTCATGGGGGGCTCACTAGTAAAAGGACATCCCAAGCTTAAAGCTTGGCACTCAATCGCACAACCTCGCCCGCGCGAGGTTTTTTTAAGTCATTTAAAGTGGATAATAAGGAAAAAATAACCCCGAGACAGTCTAAACAATCCGATGTCCTCCCGTATCTATCGCGCTGTCAGCGTCACCGGCGCGGCCCAAGTCATTGCTAGCGCCGGCGCGCACTATCTTCCCGCCGTCATCGCGCTGCCCGCGAGCCAGGAGCTTTCGCTGTCCCCGGCCATTTTGTTTGCCGGTTTTTCCGTAGCGCTGGGTGTTTCGGCTTTAGCGGGGCCCATCTCTGGCAAACTCGTGGATCGCTTTGGCGGACGCCCCGTGCTGATGCTGTCCAATGTGATCTTCGCACTCGGACTCACGAGTCTGGGCTTTGCTCAAGGCATGTGGTCCGTGCTTTTCGCCTATGCCATACTGGGTCTGGGGATGGCCACAGGGCTTTTCGAGGTCGCTTTTTCGGCAATTGTGCGGTTGTTTGGCAAAAGCTCGCGCAATCCCATCACCGGCGTCACTCTGATCGCCGGTTTCGCGAGTTTTGTTGCCTGGACGGTCTCTGTCTACGTCGAGTCCAAGCTCGGCTGGAGTGGCGTATGCTGGTTTTGGGCCTGCGTCCACATATTGGTCGGTTTACCTCTCAATGCGTTACTGCCGAGTCCTTTGACTCCGAGCGCGGAACTCGCGCTCCAGAAAGATTCGGCTCAGGACAACTCCAAAAACCCCTCTGCAACCGTCACTGCATCTGCCACCGCATCTGTAACCGCATCTGTAACCGCATCTGTAACCGCATCGACCACCGCAGCATCGCCCCCGCCAAATCCAGCCGACCCCGCGCCGATTCCCAGCAAGGTCACAGCTTTTTTGCTGGCCTTTGTGTTCGCCGCCAACTCCTTCGTTGGCATGGGCCTGATGATCCACATGCCACGCATGCTCGAAGGCATGGGCGTACCCCTTGCCCTGGCCTTTACCATCGGCTCGCTGGTCGGTCCCTCCCAGGTTTTGGGGCGTTTGATCGATTTCTTTTTTATGCGCAGGTGGCACCCTCTGATCAGCACTCGCCTGGCGGCGCTCACGCATCCTGTGGGCGGTGCATTGTTGCTGGCCTTTGGCGCGCCCTTCGCGATGGCGTTTGTGATCCTGCACGGTATCGGAAACGGCATCCTGATTATTGCCCGCGGCACCTTGCCCCTCGCGATTTTTGGTACAAAGGGTTATGGACAAAGGCAGGGATGGCTGATGATGCCCTCTAAATTTGCGCAAGCCGCCGCACCCTTCTTATTCGGACTGGCGCTCACCGACTGGGGCTCGAATGTGCTTTGGTTATCCTGGGGGCTAGGTCTGAGCGTATTTGTTGCGCTTTGCCTGATTTCCACAAAATACAGACCAGCCTGATTAAAATTTTTAACACTCACACCAAGACTGAATTTTGCGATGAATGATCAGACTGCAGACACCAAACGTGCGTCACCACTCTTGCGACGTGATTTCAATTACTTTGAAACCATTACGCTACGCTGGGCGGACAACGACTCCTACGGCCATATCAATAACGCGCACTACTATTCCTTTTTCGATACGGCTGTCGATGGCTTTTTAATGCATCATTCGATGCGAACAGTCCTGGCTGGCGAATATCAAACACTGGTCGTCGCTTCCGAATGTCGATATTTTCGTCAGGTCTCTTCGCCCGGCGTGATTCAAGTCGGTGTTCGAATCGGACGCCTAGGTCGCAGCTCGATCGCTTATGAAGTCGCCGTATTCAATGACGAATCAGATGAGGCCGCCGCACAAGGCCAGTTCGTGCATGTCTGCGTGAATCGTGCCTCCCAGCGCCCCGTTGCCGTTCCGGAAAGTTTCCGTCTGGCTGCGCAGACCTTCTAAATAAAACTGGAGATCTTTCATTCATGACGAACGTTGTCACAAAAGAGCAAGCGCGCAATGAACGCCATCACTATCGCTTACCGAATGGGACTGACACCTGGATTTCATCCTATGTAGGCATCAATTCTGTTGAACGCCGCGCAAAAGGCCTGCCTCCCAGAACACCCGAGGCCTTTCCCCCACCACTCGAACCAATCGCATTTCTGGTTGAGCAAGGTGCGAACAGCATGATTCCTGGTCACTACCATCAAGCCGACCAGTTTCAAGTTTTCATGTCAGGTGAAGGCAAGTTCGGCATCAAACCTATTGAAGGTCTGACCGTGCACTATGCCATGGCGTTCACACCTTATGCACCGATTCACGCAGACCACACTGGCGTCGAGTACTACACGTTACGAAATGGCTGGGATCCCGGCGCACGCTGGATGCCTGAGCACCGTGAGGCCCTCAAGGGTCGCACAAAATCATACCGGCATGGTCTGGGTGCGATTCCCGCGCTGATTGGCGATGCCGAGGGTCCCAAGCACATCGAAGGTGTCCTGACTCAGATCATCGTTCCTGCCGAGGAAGATGGGCTGCTGTGCACGCTATATCAGACAACAGGCAAAACGCCGATCACCGGCCCCTCTCCCAACACCGGTCGAGGCCAATATTGGCTCGTGATGCGCGGCCAATGCCAAATCAACGGAGAACAGGCGAGCGAACGCTCGCTGGTCTTTGTCGCTCCGGATGAAGCCGCACCCGCCATCGAATCGAGTGCAGAGGGTGTGGCGATCTTGCTGATGCAATTTCCTAAAAGAGAAAACGCCTGATCAGCGTTTTCCCCTCATCAACGACCTTTAAATTGTGCGGGCCGCTTTTCCATGAAAGCGGCTCGTCCTTCTTTGAAATCCTCGCTGGCGAAACAGATTTTGACCATTTCTTCGGCGCGTGCAAGATCCTGCTCGGCAGGATGCGCGCACACCTGACGCACAATAAACTTACTCGCCGCCACCGTCAGCGGGGCGTTTTCTGAAATAGCCTGAGTATATTGATCCACGACGCTATCAATTTCTTCGGCTGAACACACACGCGAAACAAACCCCATGCGTAAGGCGTCTGCCGCATCGAAACGGCGTGCCGTCACGAAAATATCCGTTGCGTTGGCTAGACCAATCACGTCAGTGAAGCGTTTAATCCCGGTATGGCCATAGCCCAGACCCAGGCGCGCAGCCGGCATTCTAAAAGTCGAATTGTCAGAACAAATCCTGATATCACAAGCTGCCGCCAAACCCAATCCGCCGCCAAAACAAAAGCCTCGAATCTTGGCGATGACCGGCTTTGAACACTCGAGCGGCGCGATCATCGAGTCGGCCACGGCGTCTTCATAGTCCTTTTGTGTTTGTGGCGAGCTGCGCAAAGTATCGAACTGGGAAATATCGGCACCCGACACAAAAGCCTTTTCTCCCTGCCCGGTGATCACGATGACCCGAACCTCTGGATCGGCGTCAAAAGCGCGAATCGCTTTGGGTAAATCCATCCACATCTGCACGGACATCGCATTCATTTTGTTGGGATTGGAGATCGTAATCGTTCCAACCGCTGCTTTTTTAGTGATCAATAACTCGGCCATGAAAGTCCCTTTAAGTAACCATTGTCTTTATATTTTTAAGGCCCCTAGTATCTCTTGCAATAATTCTCAAAGCAACATATAAAACAGGCAGTCCTTTATTCAACACCTATAAAAAAACCATGTCTAAAATCCAGGCTTCATCCGCTCTCTCCAACCTTCGTGTTCTTGACATGTCGCGCGTGCGCGCGGGTCCAAACTGCGTGCGACTGCTCGCTGACTTCGGCGCGGATGTGATCCGCATCGAGCCTCCCAAAGGCGTTGATCCCAATGAAGGGATGTTCGCAGGCAATCGCGAAGGGGGTGATTTTCAAAACCTCAACCGCAACAAGCGGGCAATGACGCTCAATCTTAAAAAACCCGGCGCACTGGACATCATGATGCGTCTGGTCAAAACAGCCGACGTCGTTGTGGAAAACTGGCGTCCTGACATTAAGAAGAAACTCGGTATCGATTACGAGTCTCTGGCCAAGGTCAATCCACGCATCATTCTGGCGAGTATTTCAGGTTTTGGCCAAGAGGGTCCGTATGCTTCTCGTCCAGGCTTTGACCAGATCATGCAAGGCATGGGCGGGCTGATGTCTGTCACCGGGATTCCGGGCCAAGGTCCAGTGCGCGCAGGTCTTGCTGTTGCAGATATGAGCGCGGGTCTGTATGCCGGCATCGGCATCCTGACGGCTCTGCTGGAGCGTGAGCGTTCAGGCAAGGGACAATGGGTGCACGCCTCGCTGCTGCATGCCCAAATCGCCATGATGGATTTCCAGGCTGCGCGTTACCTCAACGAGGGAGATGTTGCAGGGCAAGCCGGCAATGATCACCCCACGTCTACGCCCATGGGCTTATTTGAAGCGAGCGATGGCTCCTTCAACCTCGGCGCCTCAGGTCAGGGCAACTGGGTACGGTTATGCGAACTCGTCGGGCATCCCGAGTGGATTGCCGATCCGGACTTTGCGAATGAAAAAACACGTACAGCCAACCGCGCCCGTTGCAACAAGCTCCTGAGCGAGGTATTCAAAACTAAACCTGTCGAATATTGGGTCGAAGCCCTCAACAATGCCGGCGTGCCTGCTGGTCCGGTCTACAACGTTCCGCAAATGTTCGCTGACAAACACGTCAAGCAAGCCAACATCGCGAAAATGGTCAAAGACAAGGCAGGCAAGGAAAAGGGGTTCATTACGCAACCTGCTGTCCTGAGCCGGACTCCTGCGGATGTCGTGACGACAGCGCCTCAATGGGGTGAGCACACGCAAGAGGTCCTGGCAGAAGTCGGTTACTCAGCCGAGGAAATCGCCAAGTTCCAGGAACAGGGCGTAGTCTGATTCGTCACCTCCTGTGGCGCAACGCAAAAGGGGACACCATAGTGTCCCCTTTTTTGTGGAGCGAATAATTTATTTCTCGTCCACGACAGGGTTACTCAACAGTCCCACGCCTTCGATTTCAACTTCGATCGTATCGCCTTGCTTCATGAACACGGGCGGCTTTCTGGCGTAGCCTACACCTGCCGGTGTACCGGTAATGACAACATCGCCAGGCTCGAGCGTCATGCACTCGGTGATAAGCACCAGCGTTTCGACAACACCCCATAAAAAGCTCTTGGTGTTGGCGTCCTGCATCACCTGGCCATTCAAACGCGACTGGATACGCAGGCCATCCGCACCGGGAGGCAACTCATCAGGGGTCACCAGCCAGGGCCCAAAGGCACCGGTCGCATCAAAGTTTTTACCGATCGTCCACTGGGTAGATTTGCGTTGATAATCGCGCAAGCTGCCATCATTGAACACGCTGTAACCAGCAATATGATCCAGCGCATTTTCAGCTGTTAAATGGCGTCCGGCCTTGCCGACCACAAACGCCAACTCTGCTTCAAAATCAAATTTATCAGATGCTTTTGGACGAATCATGGGCTCCAGATGTCCGACCATCGAGCTCGGTCCACGCATAAAGAAGCTGGGGTACTCGGGACGTGCGTGACCGCCTTCGGCTGCGTGATCGGCATAATTCAAACCCAGGCAGACAATTTTGCTGGGGCGATCAATCAGTGGAATGAAGCGGACATCTTTGAGTGACTGAGTCACTGCCGTGGCGCTTTGAGAAACCTTTTTTGCGCGCTCCATGGCGCCAGGCGTCGCGATCAACTCCAGCAAGCTCTTGGGAAGTGTCGCATCGGTGGCGGCCAGATCCACGAACTCCTGCGAACCCGCAGCCTTGAGCACGCCCACGCGTTTTTGATTGTTCTTGTCCAGATAGCTGAATAACCTCATCCTCTCTCTCCTTTATTATTTGTTAAAACTAAAACCTATAGGCTTAGAGCCACAGCCAGGCACCCACCACCAAGCCCAGTGCGATGCGATACCAGGCGAACGCACGATAGGTGTGCCGCGAGACAAACACCAGAATGGCGCGCACAACTAGCAGCGCGCAGACAAACGCACTGACAAACCCCACAGCGATCGCAAGCGTATCTTGCTGAGTGAGCAAATGCGCATGCTTGTAAAAATCATAGACAGCGGCAGCCAGCATGGTTGGCATCGCCAAAAAGAAGGAAAACTCAGTCGCTGTTTTTCGCTGGATACCAGACAACATGCCGGCAATGATGGTTGCGCCTGAACGCGAGGTCCCTGGGATCATCGCCAGACATTGCGCGCAACCCACAACCAGCGCCTGCTTCCAGGTTATTTTTTCAAGTGTTTGGACTTGATTGGCATTGTCCAGCGCGCTGTTGGCTGGACGGCGGCGCTCGACCCACAACATAATCAGCCCCCCCAGCACCAGTGTCACCACCACGACACCTGGATGGAAAAACAAGGCTTTGATGGCCTTGATGAACAAGAGCCCCACGATCGCCGATGGCAAAAAAGCAATCAAGAGATTTCGGGTAAAAGCCACCTCGACGGGCTCCAGCCGAAGCGTGCCTCTGATCATTTGAAACAGACGTTGGCGAAAGATCCACACCACCGCCAGAATCGACCCCAACTGGATCACCACCTCAAAGACCTTGGCTTCGTTGGATTCGAAATTGATCCAGTCACCAAAAAGTATCAGGTGCCCTGTACTGGAGATCGGCAAAAACTCAGTGATGCCCTCGACGATCCCTAAAAAAAATGCCTTCCACAAATATATCGTTTGCTCGGTCATACCGATCATTTCCCTCAACACGCGCTCAAAAGTGTCGCCATTATCGCCGCATTTAGGCTGAGTTGAGCTTAGTTTGGTTGGGAAACAGAAATAGACCGATGCGAAAGGTATTCGCCCCGGGGCCCAACCTTGACCAACATCACATCCCCTTGCCCAACAGACTCACCGGTGTAGGCGGAAATATTGACCTGATGCGTGACAAGGATCAGCGGTTTTCGAGGTACAGCCCCCTTGAGTCGATCGGCAAGCAACACTCTCAGCGCCGCCGTCTGCGGACCTGATTCGCTGGCGTTTTGAAAAAAAGAACCAAGCGAGGACTCAATCGTCACAGGACCCTTTGCCAGTAGCGTTGCTGTATCGACACAGCGACACCAGGCGCTGCTCAACACTTGCGCGGAATCGATGCCCTGCTGCTTGAGCCAAAGGCCTAAATCCCGTGCTTGCTGACGACCACGCTCGCCCAAGTTTCTCTGTGTCGAACAATCTCCGATCTTGAATCCTGGCGGATCACTAAAGCCAGGCGCGTCAGCGTGCCGAATCATCAGCACATACGGACCCTCTCTCAGGCTATCGACCCAGCTTGCGCTGAGGGCCGGCGATGCGCATAACATCGCCCACACCATCAGAAAAAAAATCCGGAATGATTTCATCTTGTTCTCATCATGTTCATGACTCAGCCAAATTTTCTGAGTTCACGATAGACCCAGAATGGGGACACCGCCAAGATGACATTTAACATCGAAAAAATAATGCTGGCCTGATATCCCCCGGTCCAGTCGTATAAAAGTCCGGACATCATGGCGCCCGAGGCGGCACCCACTGACATACAAGCGTAGGTGACACCATAAATCGTCGCAAGACCGGGACCAGGAAAGAGTTTTGAACACAACCCGGAAATAATCGGTCCACGCGCGCCCTGAGCGATCCCGAAAAACGCGACAAAAGTCATCAAAAACCAGTGCGAGGGAAAATAACTCAGGGCCAACAAACTCGCCAGACCAAGCGTTGTGCATATGAAGGTTAACGTGGCGGTCCGTCTTGGACCAAGAACATCAGCCAGGCGACCCGCCGAGCCTACACCCAGCACAGACAAAATACCTGCAAAACCAAAAGCGCTTGCGGCTTCGATCGGCGTGAAACCCGTTGATACAAGATAAGCGATCATCTGCACCAGTACGGTGTAGACCACGACTGAGGTAAAGAAAAAAGCCTGTGCGAGCCCCCAAAAACCCGAATGACGCAAAGCCGCCCGCAACGGCGAAGATTTCGGTAAGGACGGTTTTTTTGTAGTGTGTGTAGTGTTTGAGGCGTTAGATGCGTGTGTGGTGTTTGTCGCAGTCGCAACGCCCGCCCGTATCACTCGCCAGGGCAACAACATGACGATCGGCAGAGCGATCAGCAGACTGCCGCCAATCACATGATAAGCGTCGCGCCAACCGAGCGCCTGATTCAAATACTGGGCAAAGGGGACCAACACCAGCGTACCGGCTCCAAAGCCCGCATAGGCAATGCCAATGGCCGTGCTGGTACTCGTGGGAAACCATCTGCTGATCAAACTCGCGGAAGGGACCATTCCAATCGCTGAAATACCGATTCCACCCGCGATGCCAATACACAAGTGAAATTGCCACAACTGCGTGAGACTGCCCGCAAAAAAATAACCGAGTCCTAAACAGCCCACGCCAAGCAAATAGACCAGACGCGGTCCCCAGCGATCAAAGAGCACACCGACAAAGGGCGCCGACAAACCGTTGGCGACCATGTAAATACTGTAGACACTCGAGAGCTCGGAGCGACTCCAGCCAAACTCCGTCTCCAATGGCAGCAGAAATGTGACATAGGTATCTCCCACGCCACGTCCCAGCATATTAAAGACAAAACAAATCACCAACACCACCAACGCCATCTGGGCGTCAGGCAGATACCGCTTGGGTCCTGCTTGCAACATCATGATTGTGTGCAGAACTGCATCAAACCGGTTTGCACTTCATAAAACCAGAACGGCGGCAGATACAGACGATCTCTCCCCGTTGATTAATGCCGCGATGCTCAAACTCAACAATGCCGGCATCCGTGCGCGACTTGCTCAAGCGCTTGGAGACAATGGTCGTTTCAACACGAATCGTATCCCCATAAAAAACAGGGCTTGGAAAACGCGTATCCGTCATACCGAGATTCGCGATTGTGGTACCAAGCGTGGTTTCGCCAACCGAAATCCCGATCACTAAACCCAGCGTGAACAAGCTGTTGACCAAAATCCGACCAAACTCCGTCTTAGATGCAAATTCGGCATCCAGATGCAAAGGCTGCGGATTCATCGTCAAGGTCGAGAACAGCACGTTGTCCATTTCAGTGACCGTGCGCGTCATCGAGTGTTTAAAAATCTGCCCGATCTCGAACTCTTCGTAATACAAACCAGCCATCACAATCTCCTAATATGATTTGGGCAAACCAAGCACTCGCTCGGCGATAAAGCACAGCACCAGCTGAGGACTGACCGGCGCAATACGTGTGATCAAGACCTCGCGCAAATAGCGCTCGACATGGTATTCCTTGGCATAACCAAACCCGCCATGCGTCATGACCGCTTGCTGGCAAGCGTTGAATCCTGCTTCGCCCGCAAGGTATTTCGCCGCATTGGCCTGCGCACCGCACGACTCACCCTTGTCAAACAACGTGGCCGCGTTAAACACCATCAAATTAGCAGCTTCAAGCTCCATCCAGCATGCGGCAAGAGGATGCTGGATACCTTGATTCATCCCGATCGGACGATCAAATACAATCCGTTCTTTGGCATACTCGGTCGCACGCTTGAGCGCGACGCGCCCCAGACCAATCCCTTCGGCGGCAATCAAAATGCGTTCGGCATTCATGCCATGCATGATGTAGTGAAAACCTTTGCCCTCTTCACCGATTCGATCTTCTACCGGCACCTTGAGTCCATCGATAAACAATTCGTTCGAATCGACGGCTTTACGGCCCATTTTTTCGATCTCATGGACACGTACGAAGCGACGATCCAGGTCCGTATAAAAAAGGCTCAATCCATCCGTGTGCTTTTTACAATCCTCAAGCGGCGTCGTCCGCGCCAAAATCAGCATTTTCTCGGCAACCTGGGCCGTCGAAATCCACACTTTGGTTCCGCTCAGCACATAATGGTCACCTTGACGCTCCGCTTTGACTTTCAGCTGCGTCGTATTGAGTCCTGTGTTGGGCTCAGTGACCGCAAAACACGCACGCTCGCGTCCCTCGATCAGAGGTGGCAACATCCGCATTTTTTGTTCCTCTGTCGCAAACTGCACAACAGGATTCAAACCAAAAATATTCATATGCACAGACGAGGCACCGGTCATCCCCGCACCCGATTCGCTGATCGCCTGCATCATGATGGTGGCTTCGGTGATCCCGAGACCCGAGCCGCCGTATTGCTCAGGGATACAAATTCCCAACCAACCGTCTTTCGCGAGCGCCTGATGCAATTCCACTGGAAAGCCGCCATTGCGGTCCTTTTCCAGCCAATACTGATCATCGAATTGTTCGCAAATCTTACTGATCGCTTCGCGAATCGTTTGTTGCTCTTCCGAAAATGAAAAATCCATTGTCACTCCTTCATACTTTTAAATCAGCGCATTGCTGGGCGCTTTGAATCTGACTGAAAAAAGCCTCAGTATCCTGCCCAAGATGCGGACAGGTGCGAGACACTGCGGGACGGCGGTGGCCATCGACCGTGACTGGAAAGGGCACAAACTGTTGACCCGCTTGCTGCACGACTCGCCCTCGCGCGTGCAGATGCGTCGAGCTGGCCGCTTGAGCGGGCGTCAGACATGCTTCAAACGGGATGTCACTGTCCCGCAGCAATGCGTACCACTGCTCAAGCGTCCGAGCTCGAATCAATGTCTTGAGTGTCGCTGTCAGCGCATCGCCTCGAGCACGCCGGGCATGCTCATCAAGACCTCGTACAGCTAACATCTTGTCATCCACGACCGCGGCTCGATCGCAAAACACTTGCCAGTAGTGGTCTTCCATCAAACCCAGGGCAAGTGTTTTGTCATCTGCAGTCTGATAGAGGTCATTACCCGGAAACAGGTGACTCGTCAGGTCCACCTCTTGATCCAACCCATGACGTGTCGCTGCGCAAAAAAACATCGCTTCGAAAATACTGAGATCCAGATGCGCAGACTGTCCGGTGAGATCTCTCTCGCGCAAAGCAGCCAGTATCGCGTTTGAAGCCATCATGCCTGCGACCAGATCTCCGACGGGTAGACTTGAGCGAGCAGGATGCTGACCCCAGCTTCCCGGGTGGGACATTGCACCCGCCGCCGCACTGTATGTCAGATCATGCCCCGGTTTGGCGCGCCAAGGGCCGTCTTGACCAAAACCGGACATTGAGCAGTAAATGATTCGAGGATTATGGCTGCGCGCTACTTCAACACCAATTCCAATGCGTTGCGCGACACCCGGACGAAAAGATTCGACCACTACATCGGCCCAGCACATCAGTTCAGCGACCCGCGGCATATTCGCAGGATCTTTCAGATCCAGCATGACGCCACGCTTATTTCGATTCAGCGTGTTGAAAACGCCCGGTAAAAGATGTCTTGCCGGATCGCCAGTCGGCGCTTCGATTTTGACAACTTCAGCGCCAAGATCCGCCAACAAGACTGTCGAAAGAGGACCGGGCAACAGCACGGAAAAATCAACAATACGCACGCCTTTGAGGGGTTGCCATGCGGCGTCCCGATCTACCGTCATGATGCGACCTTGGGCATCACCGCCGTTTGAGTCACACCCTGTCGGATGAAAGATGCGATGGACTCATCGCTGTAACCTAACTCACGCAGAATTTCTTCGCTGTGCTGTCCCAGCATCGGTGCGGGGCGGCCAGGCAGAGGCTGACTGTCGGTCCAGGTCGTCGGCACATCCACACGTCGAATGCGGCCCTCGGAAGGATGTTCTTCCCATTGAAAAAATTTGATCGCCTCGAGATGTGGATCTTCGAAAATCGTTTCGAGATCATGCAAAGGCATACTGGGAATATCCGCCTTTTCCAGCAAATCGAGCCACTCTTGCGTGGTGCGTTCCAGAAAAATCTTGGCCACCAAACCTTGCAGATCATTGATGTGCTGCGTGCGGACACTCAAGCTGATGAAGCGCGGATCATTTTCAAAAATTTCAGAGCGTCCGATGGCACTGAAGAAGGAAGCCCATTGTTTGTCGTTGTAAATCACAGCGCACACGTAACCGTCTGAGGTCTTGTAAGGACGTCGCTCAGAGGCCAATAAACGTGGATAGCCGGGTGGACCCAATTGTGGATCAAAAGTTTTACCGCCGATATGATCACTCAGCAAATGACTGATCATCGTTTCGAACATGGGGATATCTATCCGCTGACCCCGACCGGTTTTCTCGCGATGGTAGAGCGCGGCACAAATGGAAGATGTGGCATACAAGCCAACCGTGCGATCCACCAGATTCGAGGGCACATAACGCGGCACATCCGCGCCCGCCTGCTTGATCAGCGAGGGTAAACCGATCGCGCCTTGAATCAAATCATCGAAAGCGGGTTTGTGCGCATAGGGTCCATCTTGGCCAAATCCGAATGTCCCGGCGTACAAAATACGGGGATTGATTTCACTCACCACTTCATAACTCAGACCCAGGCGCGCCATCGCTTGAGGCCGAACGTTGTAGAGCAAAATATCCGCAGTGGCGATCAGCTTTTTGATCGCCTCCAAGCCTTCGGGTTTTTTGACATCCAACACCATGCCACGCTTGCTGCGATTGACATGCAAATACAGCGAACCCATACGAGGATGCAACATCGGTCCGACATCACGCACCATATCACCCTGCGGAGATTCAACCTTGATGACGTCGGCGCCCATATCACCCATTAACTGAGCGGCATAAGGCCCCATCAAAATCGAGGTCATATCAACGACGCGAATACCATCCAGCGGACCAGCCATGTTCGTTTTGCTCCTTAATGCTTCAGGCGAGCTTAGCCGCCGCGATAATTTTTTTAGCGAGACGCAGATGAGGCGTATCCAGCATTTTTCCGTCGAGTGTCGCCACGCCGACACTTGCGCTGGCAGCAAAAGCTGCGATCACACGCGTCGCCCATTCTTGCGTCGCCGCATCAGGTGTCATTGCCTCATTGATCACTGGCACTTGACCAGGATGAATCGCGGCCTTGGCCGAGAAACCATCACGATAGGCCAAACGTGTCTCACGCCTTAACGCCTCGATGTTGTGAATATCCGTAGGCACCGTGTCGATCGCAGGGACACCTGCAGCAGAGGCCGCGAACAGACAAAGTGAACGCACCAGATTGAAGGGCGATGTCCATTCTGACGTGCCTTCTTCTTTGTTGGTCAAGGCGCCAATGTCTCCGGAGAGATCCTCCGCCCCCCACATCATGCCGGCGAGCCTGGGCGTTGCGCCCCGATATTCATTGAGCCCGGCAAGTGAATCAGCTGTCTCGGTCACGATCGCAATGATTGAAGTTTGCGAAGCAACGGATGACGATGTGGTTGAACCGCGCGCCTCTGAAGACTCCACTGGATACAAGTGTTCAAAAGCCTCGAGATAGGCGGACAAGAGCGCGAGGTCGCGTGCACCGGTTGACTTTGGCAGCACCACGCCTGCAGGCCGACAGGGCATCACGGCTGCCAAGTCTGCGAGCGTCATGCCGGTTGTCAGCGCATTGACACGCACATAGAGCTCGGGGGTTTTGAGCCCGGAACGTTTGACTTCAGTCAAAAATTTGACTAACTCCTCGCGGCCCTCATGTTTACGGGAGGGAGAAACTGCATCCTCCAAATCAAAAATCAGCACATCCGACCCGCTTTGCAAGGATTTTTCCAGCTTGCGTGGGCTATCAGCGGGCACAAACAGCAAAGAACGCATTACTCATCTCCGTCATCGAGTTCAGGCACCCCGGGATGCCTTTAATTTTCTCCTTCGAGTATAGCGTGACGGGATTCAGCGATAATTCGAAGGGAATCCCGCAAACGAGCCCGCTCCCATGACGCAAATCGTGACCCTCACCATGAATCCCGCCCTCGACATTTCGACCTCGGTCGACAAAGTCGTCGCCACCCACAAACTGCGATGCAGCGAGGAGAAAACTCAGGCGGGTGGAGGTGGGATCAATATTTCCAGAGTCGTCAGACGACTTGAAATGCCGACAACGGCGATCTACCCTTCGGGTGGCTACACTGGACAGATTCTGACGCACCTGCTGCAAGACGAAGGCGTCGTCTCACACGCGATTCCGATTGCGCAAGAGACACGCGAATGCTTTACGGTTCATGAGACCACAAGCAATCAAGACTTTCGTTTTTTATTGCCCGGACCGACTCTCAGTCCATCGGAACAACAGGCTTGCCTCGATGCGATGGTCGCACTGGGCACCACGGCACGCTTTCTCGTGGCCAGCGGAAGTTTGCCGCCGGGGGTAAAAGAAGACTTTTATGCCCAACTCGCGTTGCGCGCCAGTGCGAACAATCAAGATTTTGTACTTGACACCTCAGGTGCCCCACTCAAAGCCGCGCTCGCGGTGGGCGTCTACCTGTTTAAACCCAGCCTGCGCGAACTTGAAGAGCTCCTAGGTCAGTCACTGACAACCGAAAGTCAGCAGCTTCAGGCGGCCCGCGAAATCGTCGGCCGCGGCCAGGCTCGGATCGTGGCGCTGTCCCTTGGAGAAGATGGTGCCATGCTGGTCACTTCGGAACAAAGCTTTCGGGCACCTGCCATTCCAGTCAAAGTGGTCAGCACAGTCGGCGCCGGCGATAACTTTGTGGCCGGGATTTTATGGGCACTCGCCAAAGGTGACACGCTAGAGCACGCGTTTGGATATGGCATGGCCAGTGCGGCGGCAGCCGTGATGAACGCGCATACCAATCTGTGCGAGCCGAAAGACCTGCAAAGACTTTACCAACAGGTTCGAATCACTCCTTTGTGATCTTTGGTCCTGTGTAGTGTTCGGGCCAGAGCTGTGCCACGATTTCAGTATGGCTTGCATAGGCAAAGCAACTGTCAATCTTGGTGGGGCGACCGTTGACATCAACAGGCTGAGGACGCTTGCTCGTGACCGGCCACAAAGCCTGATAGGCGGTGGTCGCCATTGGTCCCAGCAATTCCATCATGTGGGTACAGCCCGCTGCTCCTTTGAGTTTTTCCCTCACGATTTTGGACCAGCCTGCACCAATCTTTGCGCCGATCAACGCCTTCAAAGAGGGAGGCGCCTGGGTACAGACCACAAAAGGCGTCGAGTCAGAGCTTGCCGCCACATCTTTGATTTCGAACCATTCATCGATCACCAAGCGCACCCAGATGTCGTGGACAGGCTCGCCAGGCTGACGTTCGGCCTGGGCAAGTGGTGAGAGGAAAGGCGCAGTCTTTGTGTCGACCACCCGCCCCTCGATGTCATACAAACCATCCGACCTTCGATAGGCTTTCATGACGATCTGACGCTGGTGGACCTCTTCGCGGTCAACGGTGGGGAGCAAAGGCACTGTGATTCTCTCAAAAACTGGTCAAACAGGAACATGAACTTTCAATAGAACGTCATTTTATCTTTCCCATGGAAACACATTCGAGATCAAACTATTTTTAGTCTACGGTTTTTCATCCTTGATTGACTCGCTCACCTCAAACACCCCAAAACTGCGCATAAGTCGTTAAGATGGATGCGGGCTTCGGGACCGCGTTCAATGACCTCTTTGCTGCAAACTTTCACCAATATCAAGCGTCAGGAACTGCTCGCCACTTTTGTGGCGGGACTGTTTTTTTTCTTTATCCTCAGCGCACTCATGGTTGTTCGACCCGCCCGAGAGGCTCTTGGCATGCAGCGTGGGATCGAAGCCATCCGCTGGTTGTTCATGGCGACCTTGCTTGTCACGTTACTCGTCAATCCGCTTTTTAGTTTGCTCGTCAGCCGTTTCAGAAGACTGGTATTCATCACGGCGACCTACTCCTTCTTTTCACTTGGCCTGCTTTTTTTCTATGGACTCCTGACACTGACACCTGCACATATCGGCGCAGTCAGCGGACAAGTCTTTTATGTCTGGTTCAGTGTTTTTAATCTTTTCGCCACCATGCTCTTCTGGGCCTTGATGAGCGACAGGTTTTCAAAAGAGCAAAGTCAGCGATTATTTGCCGCGATTTCCATAGGCGGAACACTTGGAGCGATGTTCGGACCCTGGCTTGCAAGTGTTTTAGCCAAACCTTATGGGACACCACTGCTGCTTCTCATCGCGGCAGGATTTCTGATGTGTGCGGTGGCCAGCGCATGGTGGCTCACACACATCAAAAACGAAAACCCACAGCGCAACAATGAAGAGCCGGACGCAGACCATGCCATCATTGGTGGAAGCGCATGGGAAGGTTTTTCCGCGGTGATACGCTCGCCCTACTTGCTCGGCATTTCCGTTTACGTACTGATTTTGGCGATTGTTGCCACCCTCTTGTATTTCACACGACTACAAATGGTCGCGGCCCTGGCGCTGGACACAGATACGCGCACGCAGGCATTTGCCCAAATCGACCTCTACCCGCAATCTGCGACCTTTGTACTGCAGGCATTTCTAACCAGCCACTTGATCAAGCGCTTCGGCATCGCTTTCACTCTGGCGCTCTTGCCACTGACCGTCGCTTTTGGCTTCATCGGTCTCGCTTTGCTGGGCTCACTTGCAGCGCTGATTGCCTTTGAAGCATCTTTTCGCGCGGTGCAGAGAGGCATCATGCGCCCCGCCCGCGAAACCCTTTTCACAACCGTCCCCCGCGCCGAACGCTACAAAGCAAAAGCGTTTATCGATACCTTTGTATACCGGACAGGCGACGCACTCGGCTCTCAGACCGAGGGCATGCTGGGTCGTCTGGGAATGGGACTCGCTGGACTGGCATGGTTTGCCGTGCCTCTGGCGGTGATCTGGATGAGCCTGGGATTATGGCTAGGCTACACGCAGGCAAAACGCACGGATCCCAACGCTACACCTTCACTTTAAAAACTCACAATGCAGGAGACTCGAATGATGAACCGTCGCACCTGGCTTCAAACCGCTCTTGCGGGCGTCACCACCACTGCGTTGCCAAACGTTTGGGCGCAGGCGCTTGCCAACAGCGGCCCCATCCTCACGAGAGCCATCCCCTCAAGTGGCCAGCGCCTGCCCATCATCGGCCTTGGTAGCTCGGCAACCTTCGCGCAAGTCGCGCGCACAGAAGACCGCGAGGCCCTGAAAAATGTGATGGCAAAAATGGTTGAACTCGGCGGAACCGTCTTTGATACCGCCCCAAGTTATGGTGCCTCCGAAGAAGTAGCAGGTCAGATCGCACAAAATCTTGGTATCGCGCAAAAACTGTTCTGGGCCACAAAACTCAACGTGGCGCCAAGAGGTGGCGGTGCTGCGGACGCCGCAGCCGCACGCGCGCAGTTAGAAACCTCCTTCAAACGGATTGGTAAACCTGTGATCGATCTCATCCAGATCCACAACATGGGTGACATTCAAACTCAGCTTCCTATTTTGCGAGAGGCAAAGGAAAAAGGCAGGATTCGCTACCTTGGCATCACCACCACCTTTAGTGATCAATACGCAAGCATGATCGACACCATGCGTACCCAAAAATTGGATTTCATCGGCACAAACTACGCCATCGATGACCTGTTCGCCGAACAAACCATTCTGCCCCTGGCACAGGAACGCGGCATCGGCGTTCTGGTCTATGCGCCTTTTGGTCGCACCCGCTTGTGGAGCCGCGTCAAAGGCCAGACCGTCCCAGAATGGGCCAAAGAGTTTGATGCCACGACCTGGGCACAATTCTTCTTGAAATTTGTCGCGAGCCACCCGGCAGTGACCTGCATTACACCTGCAACCAGCCGCGTGTCTAATATGGTGGACAATATGGCGGGAGGCGTGGGCCGACTGCCTGATGCTGCAATGCGCAAAAGAATGATCCAACTCATTAACAGCCTGCCCAACGCCTAACGCTCGACTATTCTCATTGTGCTAAATTCATGGTGATGGCGTTGTTTGCGCCGCACCATTTCATCGATGCCCCGAGGCATCACGCACAATGTCCCTATTCAAACGTTCAGTCGTCTCCGAAATCACCAACCACTTCAGCGTCGTCCTCTCGACGCTGATCGTTGTATGGCTCAGCGTCGTGCTGGTGCGCTTGCTTGGCGAAGCTGCGGCAGGTCGTATCGGTGCGGATGTCGTCATTGGGTTAGCCGCCTTCACCACGATCGCTGCCCTGCCGATCATATTGGCCGTCTCCATCTTTATCGGCGTCCTGACAACAGTCACCCGCAACTTCAGAGAGTCTGAAATGGTTGTGTGGTTTTCAAGCGGACTCTCACTGTTGAACTGGATGAATCCGGTTCTGCGTGTCGCCGTACCTGTCGCCATTCTGATTGCATCGCTCACACTTTTTGGTACGCCCTGGGCCAACCGCCAGATCGGCGAATATCGCGCCAGATTCGAATTGCGCTCCGATCTGTCCAAGATCACGCCCGGTCAGTTTCTGGAAACAGAAGGTGGCGCCCGCGTCTTTTTCGTCGAAGGATCGAGTCAGCCAGATGGTCCTCTCGGTCAAGTATTTATGCGTATCCTGGATCCAGACTGGTTGACGCTGATTACGGCCTCATCGGCCGAGACGGTCTTCGAACCCAACGGTGACAAGTTCCTTGTCCTGGGTCCTGGTCAACGCTACGACATCAAACCAGGCTCGCCTGAGATGCGTCTCTCCAAATTCGACGGCTTCGGCGCTCGAATCGAAAGTAAAGACGGCGAAAAATCATTGGAAAATGCGCGAGAACAAACGCTCGCCAGCAGACGCGCGCGGCCCACCGAACTTCTCGTCAAAGACAATGTTCCCAGTTCACTCGGTCAGCTCATGTGGAGACTTTCTGTTCCGCTCGCTGCCTTGAATCTCGCCCTGATGGCCATTCCACTTGGTGCCGTCAACCCACGCATGGGTCGCTCCGGAGACCTGCTGATTGCCGGCTTGATCGCCATGCTTTACCTGAATCTGATCAATATCTCGCAAGGCTGGATTATCAAGGGTAAGCTGCCCTTCAGCATCGGCGTCTGGCTCGTGCATAGCCTGTTTGCCCTTTTTACTGTCGTATTGCTTTGGCATCGCTTGCGTGTCAAAACACCCAAACCCCCGGTCTTGCCAAGCACGGCCTGATCAACTCCTCACAGGAATCATATGAGCACACTTGAGAAAATTGAAGTCGCCGTCGGTAGCGGCACCGAAGCCACCAAAGGCGCGCACGTCACTGTGCATTACACCGGTTGGCTGCACGATGCCTCTGCACCGGAAAATAAAGGTGCGAAATTTGACAGTTCACGCGATCGCGGTGATCCGTTCGACTTTCCACTTGGTGCCGGTCATGTGATCCGCGGCTGGGACGAAGGCGTGGCAGGCATGAAAATCGGCGGCAAGCGCACCTTGGTCATCCCGCCCGAAATGGGTTATGGCGCACGCGGTGCAGGTGGCGTGATTCCACCCAATGCCACATTGGTTTTTGATGTCGAGTTGCTCGAAGTCAATTAAAACTAACCCACTACCAACAAACCACTCGCGCCAAGCACTGCACCTATTGCAAGCAACAACAGCATGTGCACCTTGGTGCGGTAGACGATCACCGCACTCATCGCCGCGACCAGCCATAACGGCCAGTCCCGCACCCCATCTGTATTGGCTGTAGCCAGCAACCATCCAGCAGCAACCATCATCGAGATGACGACAGGGCTTAGGCCCAATTTAAAAGCCCGTACAGCACGCAAATGTTGATGTTTTTGCACCCAACGCGCGGTGACGAAAATCAGGATGGAGCTGGGCATCAAGATACCCAACATACAGATCACCGCAGAAAAACCCGCCCAGCCAAAACCACCCGCATTCAAACCGATGTTCCACCCCATCAACGCGACAAACATCACGTTTGGTCCGGGTGAGGCCTGAGCGATCACGACCGAAGCACTAAACTGCGCGTCTGTCAGCCAGCTTTTCTGCTCCACGAGGAAGTGATGAATCTCTGGCAACAGCACCAAAGGTCCGCCCACAGAGGCGATCGAAATCGAAGCAAAATGCTTGAATAAATTGAACCAGTCGGTCCAAAGCATGGCGAGCGTCAAGGTTTCGTTCATGCTTGATCCTTAAGCTTGAGGAAAGCAAGTACATAACCAATCCCGCCCAACACAATCAACACATATAACAAACGCCATTGCAAAATCGCGATACCCACAAAACTCAGGATCACGAGTACGCCACAAATTTTCACGCCCAACGGGTTGGTCTTGAGTGCGGATAACAACTTCAAACCCGTTGCACCAATCATTCCGGCCGCAACAGCACCCATGCCGCGCAACGCATCGACGACTTGAGGCTGGTTTCCAAAGTGCGCATAAGCGATCGCAAGCGTCAAAATGATCATCGTTGGAAACATGAACATTCCAGCGAGAGAAACCAGCGCACCCCGCCAGCCAAAATATTTGGCACCCACCATGATGCAAAGGTTCAGCGCCGGAGGTCCGGGCATCGTTCGGGCAATTGCCCACTCCTCAACAAACTCAGCCCGCGTCATCCATTTCTTTTTTTCGACTAGTTCGCGTTCGATAAATGCGAGGACCCCTCCAAAACCCTGGATCGCAAGCATGCTGAAAGTATTGAAAAGTTCGCCCAGTGACTTGGGTTGAGATTGAACAGGTGAAGTCATGTATGCAGCAGAAAGAATGGTGACGAATGATGCGTTTTAAAAATACGCAATAGGACTACATTTAACTCCAAAAAGCAGGATCAATCCTCCAGAGCATCCAGTGCATGCCGCGCAAGACTGGAACCTGCCTCTGAATAGATATTGAAAGACGGGACGCCGAGGGCCGCCAATTCATCGACCTCGTTGGGAAATTTGGCGATTGCCACGACTTTGCTGACCAGTCCACTACTGGCAATTTGTTGTGCCGCATAAATATTGCTTCGGTGATTGGGCATCGCTAAAACAATCAGCTCGAGGGTACTCCCGGCCTTCAGTTTGCTCCAGAAATCAGTATCGGTAGCATCCCCGTACACCACATTTCGACCTTCTTCACGCTGCTGCTTGACTCGCTGGGTATTGTGTTCGATTCCTATAATTTTGTGATCGAAATGTGAACCCAGCTTGTCATAGGCGCCACATCCAACTCGCCCCATTCCGATCACCAACACTCTCGCCTCCCCCGTCTGAATGAGCTGATCACGGGGATGATGCACGGATTTTTGAAAGGAATTCCAGAAATTCTTATAACGCTTGTAGATTTGCTCGGAACTCAAGGAAAACGGGGAGGCAAGCGCAAAACTGAAACTGACACAAATTGCCATGATGATGAGCCAGTCGACCGGGAGCCACCCTTTCGCAACACTCAGGGCAGCGACGATCAGTGCAAACTCCGAATAGGTTCCCAGATTCAGTGAAACGAATAAAGAGGTTCTCGCTCGCAGACCAAACCACTCGAGAATCACATAATAAAGAAACGTTTTAAAAAGTAGGACTCCGCACAACAGAAGTGAGACAAACATGATGGCCGGAGTGGGCAAACCTTGCATGCCGATCGACAGGAAAAAGCCCACCAACATCAGCTCTTTGAAGCTGAAGAGCGATTTCGATAAATCACTGGCTTTGGGATGATTGGCCAACAAGGCGCCAAACACGAGGGCGCCCAAATCCCCTTTAATTCCGATGGAGACAAAATACTCAAAACCCGCTCCCAGGGCGAAAAACAAGCCACTGAGCACCAACAACTCACCGTGTCCGGCCGCATCCAGCAACTTGAACAAAATCTTTCTGATCACGGGTAGCAACAATAAGGACAGCGCCCAAATCGAGGGATATTTTGCTTCGCTCACCGTTAAAAAAATGACGGCGAAAATGTCTTGCATTACCAATATACCGATCGCGACCTTGCCGTAAAAAGCCCGCATATCATCCCGGTCCTCAAGGACCTTGACCGCATACACCGTGCTTGAGAACGAGAATGCAAAAGCCAGCAGCCAGATGACCAGCGGAGAAATGTCGAAGATGGGCGAGGGAAATAGGGTCTTGCCCAGCCACAATACTACGGCGTAAAACAAAGTCGAAAACGCGATATGGGCAAGCGACACTCCCCATATTTCATTATTCGCCAGACTTTTAAAATCGAGTTTTAAGCCAATCGAAAACAACAGCAGGGTGACACCGAGCTGGGAAATCATGCTCAAGCCTTCCGGCGCCTCGAAACCCGACAGGTTGAAAACAAAACCCGCCAGCAAAAAGCCCACCATCGGCGGCAAACCTACCCGCCTGAGCAACAATCCAAAAAGAAAGGCAAGTCCGACAAGCGTGACTAACATCGATTCCTCTTTATCGCAGGGCTTTGAGGACTTGTTGTCCTGCACGGCCCGTCACTGTCATGCCGTTCTTAGCTTGAAAATCGCTAATCGCCTCTCGACTTTTCGCGCCGATCAGACCATCGATCTCACCGATGTCGTAGCCTCTTTTAGCCAAGGCTTGCTGGATTTCCCGCCGCTCTGCCCGGCTCGTCCCGGGATCATCTGTCGGCCAGGCTGTTTTAAACGCGCCTCCACCACGTAAGCGATCGCTCAAGTGCGCAATCGCCAAGGCATAAGACTCTGCAGCGTTGTAGCTGTAGATCGCATCGAAATTACGAAAAACCAGAAACGCAGGTCCCTGCGGTCCAGCGGGCAGTAAAAGCCCAGCTTGAGTTGTCTCGGGTAGATTGAGCGCACCATAAGGCTGGATTCCCAAGCTCTTCCACTGTGCCAACGTCTGTTTGTTGCGTCGACCCGAGGGACCAGAATAGTTTGCCGGCAATTTCACCTCGACACCCCAAGGCTGCCCTGTGACCCAGCCAGCTTTTTTCAAAAAATTGGCTGTAGAACCCAAAGCATCCGGGACTGACCCAACGATATCCCTGCGTCCATCGCCGTCGAAATCTACTGCCAGGCGCTGGTAGGTCGTGGGCATGAATTGCGTTTGTCCAAAGGCTCCGGCCCACGAGCCCACCAGGGCTTCAGCGGGGATGTCGCCACTTTGCAAAATCTTGAGCGTGGCAAGCAGCTCCCCTTTGAAAAATGCCTGTCGCTTGTCCGCACAAATCAATGTTGTCAATGAACGCACCAATTCGCGCTTGCCTTGAATGCGCCCGTAGTTGGACTCCACACCCCACACTGCGACGATGACATTTCGATCGACACCGAATTTTTGCTCTGCTTCGGCCAAAACCTTGGACCACTCTTTGAGCTTGGCACGGCCATCATCGACACGCTCCTGGTCCACCAACCCCGCGAGGTAGTCCCAAATCGCCGTTCTGAATTCCGGCTGGAAAGAAAAAGCTTTTATCACGTCAGGATCTGGCTCGACGCCTGCCATTGCGCGATCGAAGACTGCGCCATTGACCCCTTGGGAAACCACTGACTGGCGCAAACCCTTGACACAGGAATCAAAATTGGCGGTTTGGGCGGACGCTACAGATCCGGTCAATAGCAAACCAAGAACGAAAAAAATGGCCAATCGATTGTTTAGAGTTTTCATACCTGATGCCCGTCCGTAGTCTCTTATTTGATAATTGTAAGACCCTTGAACGGACAAAGCCCCCTTTAGTTTGGTTTTTCCAACTAAAGGGGGCTTTGCGGTAATCGTGCTACGGAATTTGAAGGGACTACGCGGACCTACTTGACCGGATTGAACTGATAACCATTACCAGAAGGTGTGATGGTACCCATTGATGGAAATGGAAAATGGAAACCGCCCGCCATCATTTTTTCCTTGACGATCATGTCAAAGATCTTGCGACGTGATTGACGCGCCATCTCTGGATCCATGTCAAAGGACACTGCCCAGTCAGGGTTGCGCGCGAACAATGCTGGGACGTTGGTGATATCGGCCACATAAATGAATGTTTGACCACCTGACTTCACTGTAAAAAGCGAATGTCCAGGCGTATGACCAAACGCTGCGACAGACGTAATGCCTGGGGCGACTTCAGAACCTGACTCAAACTTCACCAAACGATCAGCCGGGATCTTGCTAAAGACACGCTGAGCGTTTGTCATCGCAGCCTTTAAACCGGCAGGAGCCTTTTCCAAGCGGTCTTTGTCCATCCAAAATGCATACTCACCCGCAGGGACGTGAACTTTGGCATTTGGATAAACCAAGCTACCGTCTTTATAAAGCAGGCCGTTAATGTGGTCACCATGAAAATGGCTGATGATGACATTGTTGATGTCCTCTGGCTTATAACCAGCCGCAGCCATATTTTCAATCGTCTTGCCCGTTGTTGGACCACCGTTATTTGCGAAACCTGTATCCATCAAATAACGCTGATTCCCATTGACAACCAAGAAGGTATTGAATGGAATATCGATGTACTCGGTTGGAAGATTTTGTGAAGTCAGGAGTGCTTTGACTTCGTCCAGGGGAGCATTTTTAACAAACTCAGCCACTAAAGGACGACGACTCACACCGTCATTGAGAGAAATCACTTCCATCTCACCGACTTTTAATTTTTTAAACCCAGGGGCGGGTAAAGTCGGAACGCCCAAGTCTGGCGCCGATTGCGCCCAAGCGGGTAAAAACATGAATGAGGCGGCAGCAGCGATGCCAACACCAAGAAATTTAAGCCTAGTAATCATGTTGTATTCCTGAAAAGGAGGATGAGCAGAATAGCGGGCTTAATTTAGCAGCTTTGTATACCAAAGGATATATGGCCCCAACACGACTTATGACCTAAGTTATATTGTCGTAGATAACAATTTATCCGCCTGACAGGCAATCAGTTCACTTATGTTTAAAAGGACCCTTATGCCCTCATCACGCCATTTCGGCCGATTTCTCAATGTATGCGTTCTGGCGATTGCTGGTATCACCGCCGCCGCAACAGTTCAAGCTCAGGCCCAGGCAACCTGGCCAGACAAGGCAGTCACATTCATCGTACCCTTCCCGCCTGGTGGGCCTGTCGACACCACAGCCAGACTGACAACACAGGCGATGGCTAAAAACTGGTCCACACCTGCTGTGATTGATAACAAAGCTGGGGCAGGTGGCATTGTGGGCGCACAAGCAGCTGCCAAATCCGCTCCCGATGGCAATCATTTCTTTTTTGCAGCCATTCATCACGCCGTTCTGCCTAGCTTGAACAGCAAGCTGCCCTATGACATTCAAAAGGACTTTGTACCTGTCGGCATGGGCGCACGCTATCCGATCGTACTCGTGGTCCATCCTTCTTTACCCGTCAAGAACGTGCAAGAGTTGATTGACTACGCAAAAGCCAATCCAAACAAACTGTCCTACAGTTCGGCTGGCACTGGCGGCGGCACGCACCTGGCTGGCGAGCTCTTCACGAGCCTGGCAGGTGTCAAGATGCAGCATATCCCCTACAAAGGTAGCTCTCCCGCCATGCAAGATCTCGTTGGGGGTCAGGTGCAGTTGATGTTTGCAGACGCAACCTCAGCGATTCCTTTCATCAAGTCCGGTCGTGTACGCGCACTTGCAGTCGGCAACCCTGAGCCTTCAGTATTTTTCCCTGATCTGCCAACCATTGCCTCCGCAGGCGTCAAAGGCTATGAAGCCTATTCATGGTCAGGCGTTGTCGCACCGAAAGGGACGCCACCCGAAGCAGTCAAGCAGGCTAACGCACAACTCAATAAGGTCCTAAAAGACCCCCAGGTCATCGAGACCATGAATAAAGCCGGTCAGGAACCTGTCGCGATGTCCCCTGAGGAGTTCGCTGCTTTCTTGGACAATGAAATCAAGAAGTGGAGCAAGACCATTCAGTCTGCCGGCATCAAACCTGAATAGATTATTGGTCAGCGCATTAGCAAAAAATAATCTTCAAGCATATGGGCTCACTGATTCTCATCAGAGAGCCCATTGTTTTGGTGCAAAAACGAGACTGAATTACTGAGGAATCGAGCCGATCCTGACAAGACGATACCAAAGATTCAAATCAAAATCCCGGATAAAGCCCATACCGCCATGGATCTGCTGAGCGGAGCGCACGAATATTCTCTGGATACCCAACGTGAGCTTAAGAGACTTCTCAGCTCACTTTGGGCAACACTTCAATCCCATATGAATGGAAAAGCGATCGATTCAGCACTGAATCATTTAAGCTCATTTCAAAATGGGCAGCTGGCCTGATCGCACCTTGAGTCCCGACTGTACCGCAACTCATTGCAGTTCCCTCGGGCAATTGCCCACTATTTGTATAACGAGCGATAAGATCCAAGGGATGCAGTAATGCGGATAGCGGACCCGATTGATACTGAACGCGTTGACTGTTTTCTTTAATGTGTGACTCAATACGCAACTGATCCCAATGCGGAGCAATATCCTGAAAACGCCATGCATCAGATCCTACTGGCTTGGAGCACACTTGTTTTGAAAGTGCCACACTGACCGTCTCCAAGCCACGATCCGTATGGTCAGATGTCAAAGAAACAAGCAACTCACCTTGATGCATAAAAACAAAGACTTCAACCTCGCCTGAGCTTTCATTGCCGACAACTTCTATCGAAGAGCGCTGCGTAAGAGTCTGGCTCGCGACGCGATAAAAAAGTGGAACTGAACTTGGCCTTGGCACGCCAATGGCAGACAGCTCTTCGATATGATGCTCAATCGCAGCCTGATCACGACCGGCCCAACCAGCGATTACCATTTGATTGATATCGGTTGTAATCACCTGCTTGGATCCATCTACCGCTATTAGGTTGAATTTCAAATGCATGATGTTTCCATAAAAATCCTCTTGAGACAGCCTGAGAGTCAAGAATGTCAAATCGCAAATAAATTAGGTAGCCATAATGCAAGCGAGGGAAATATCGCAAGCAATAAAAGCAAGAGCATCATTGCCAGTACAAACGGAATTGAACCTATGATGACAGGGGTCATCGATCCACTCGTCCGCAGACTTTGAACAACGAATAGGTTTAAGCCAACAGGCGGTGTAATCAAGGCAGCTTCGACCAAAACAATGATGATGATCCCTAACCATACAGGATCAAAACCAAGAGCCATCATCACAGGTGCGACAATGGGTATCGTTGTAATCATCATTGACAAGGTTTCCATGAAACAACCTAGTACCAGATAAAAAACGATCAATAATAAAAGCATCACATAAGGGGAAAAACCCAGCCCTGTAATGGCATTCGTTAAAGCTGATGTCAAACCAGTCGCTGACATCACAAAATTCAAAAAACTCGCTCCGACTACGATCAGCATAATCATTGCTGATGAACGCATCGTATTTTCTAGCGATTCACGAACCATTGCCAAAGTCAGACGACGATACGTCGCAGCTAAAATCATCGCACCCAATACACCAAGAGCTGCTGCCTCGGTAGGCGTCGCAACGCCTGCATAAATTGAACCAACGACTAACAAGAAGATTCCCATCGGCGGCACAAGATGGACCAGCGATTTCATCCGCTCGGACCAGCTTGCTTGTATACGTTCACCACCCCACGCAGGCTTGTAGACACATGCTAGCAATATCGTCAACATGAATAAGGCGGCAAGCAATAGTCCAGGCAAAATTCCTGCGAGATAAAGCTTTGGGACAGACGAGTTCGTCAATACACCATAGATCACTAAATTTATAGATGGAGGGATCAGTATCCCTAAGGTTCCTCCTGCGGCGATACTTCCTAGAAATAGGGATTCGTTGTATCCGCGCTTTGCAATTTGAGGAAGCGCTACCGTTCCCACGGTAGCCGCTGTAGCAACACTAGAACCAGAGGTCGCTGCAAACAGTGCAGAGGCTCCAATATTGGCATGCATTAATCCGCCGGGTAGCCAAGAAAGCCACAAACTCAATGCTGAATACATGCGCTCTGCAAATCCTGCACGTAATAGCAACTCACCTAGAAGAATGAATAGAGGAATCGCGACTAGCAAAAATTCTGTATTCGTCGTCCATGCTAACTCGCCCATCGCTCGTGACAACGGTAACATCGAATACATATGATCCAACACGACCCCAAGCACACCCAGAGCGGCTCCTACAGGAATACTCAGACCAATTAAAACTAACAACAGCGTCAAGGCGGTCGTGATCATGATTGGCGATCCTCCATCACGCGACGTTTTCCAGCACTTGCTTCTTCTTGGGCCTCATCTTGCGACAATCGGGCGCCTGCAATTTGATTGACTAAAGCATAATTACCTGTGACGAGCGCACGGCTGGCACGCTCAAGCATCAGTGCGAGCACAACAACCATCCATGCCAAACCAATAAACCACAAACCCTGGGGTAACCAGAGTGGTGTCGCCAGAGGCGTGTTAGCAGTCGAACTCTGGAACCACGAAGTGGCAACTACTTCGTACGCATAACGTGTCAGCAAGGTTAAAAAAACGCCAAGCGCGACAAGCGATAACCAGTCGAGAATCGCGGCAAGTCGAACAGGAAAATGCTGATAAAAAACATCCACACGGACATTTGCACGCTCCAGAACCACTAACGCGAATGACCATGTAGTGCTGATTGCAAAGGCATAGCCAGAAAGCTCGTCAGCCCCTCCGATAGAGATAGAGAAAAGCTTTCTGACAATGACATCAAAGCACACTAAGCCTGCACTCAACAGTGTCAAGATTCCTCCACCCCATACACCCCATCTTGAAATACGATGAGCGTAAAAGAGTCCTGACGATTGGTGAGTTTGCATATCCGTCCTCTTATTTCTTTGCGACTACGTTTAACTTTTTGCCAATCGTGGCATTGAAATCAGCCACACACTGTGCTGAGCAACGTGCAGCCCATTTTGGCAAAATCACATCTACAAGCAATTTATCGAGCATTGCCTTATCAGCTGGCGAAGGAGTCACAAGAGTCATTTTTCCTTTGACCTCAAAGGGGCAACCTGCCTTGCCAGTATTGCAGGCATAGCCCTGCTCTGTTTGCTCATTGGCGGCATTCCACATCGTATTCATCAAATTATTGATGTTCGATTGCAAAAACGCCTGAACCTTTGGATCAATTTTGTCCCAGGCCTTTTGATTGACAGCGTGAATTTGCTGGTTCCAATTGATTGGCAGCGCAAGCAAATGTGTAGAAACTTCGTACCATTTGGCTGAGTAACCCGAGAGAGAACCTGTAATGGCACAATTCACAACTTTATTTTGCAGAGCAGGCACAACTTCACCAAAAGCAATCGTCACGCTCGTACCACCAAGGGCTTGAACAAACTCAGCTTGGGTTCGGCTGCTTGTTCGGACTTTCAACCCTTTTAAATCGCTTAGGTCTTTAATTGGCGCATTACAAAAAATGACCTGTGCAGGATAAGGCGACAAACCGAGAATCTTAACGTTGTTGTTGCCACCATAAAGCTTGGCATAAACTGGTTCGAACAAGTTTGTAACTTCGCGGGCAGTCTTGACATCTGGTGCCAAGCCAGGCAAATCGATCGCTTCGTTAATTGGATTATCGCTAGCAAAATACGATAAGGTTGCCGTACCAAATTCAATAACGCCTTGTCCAATCAGACGCATCAACTCAGGCCCTTTCAATCCCATCTGATTGAAACCCTGAATTTCAGCGGTGACGCGACCCTTGGACAACTCTGGAATAGTCTTAGTCCAAAATGGCTGTTCAAAATCCTTATACGCAGTCAAATTACTCAAGCCACCAACGACTTTTAACTGTGTGCGCGGTAATTCTTGTGCCACTACATTAGTGTTCATTATTGCAGCAGCACTCAAGGCTGCCATCATTAGCGTTTTCATTCGAGAGTCTCCTAGATGACGGGGTTTAAAGCCTGGATCGATCTCCCGCATGCAATCGATACAGTTTTCAACAGCTTTGACTTTTAAATAATTGCGAGATGAGCGTTTAATTTGTCTGTTACCAACATATAACCAGGTGCATGCGTGATACAGAATTCAGGTTTTGATGCCATCAATACCGCCTGCGGTGTGACCCCACAAGCCCAAAATACCGGCAATTCACCAGCACGCACCTCGACTGGTTCACCAAAATCGGGTTTGCTTAAATCACTAATGCCAATTTGTGATGCGTCACCGATGTGTACAGGCGCTCCATGAACAGAAGGAAACTTTGAGGTCAGCTGAATCGCGCGAATAGCGTCAGCAGGTTTGAAAGGCCTCATTGAAACCACTAAAGGACCGTGGAATGGGCCGGCAGACTGTGTAGATATATTACTTCGATACATCGGGACATTTGAAGCACATGAAATGTGACGCACATCCAAACCTTCAGCCACGAGCGCTTCCTCAAACGAAAAAGAGCAGCCAATCGCGAAACTTATTAAATCGTCTCGCCAGTAGGTAGTAACGTTCGAGACTTCGTCAATCAACTCTCCATTGCGCCAAACTCTGTAACGTGGGATATCAGTGCGGATATCTAGGTCATCTCCATAACCCGGGAAAAAAGTACTGCCCGGATCAGATATTGATAGAAGTGGGCAGGGCTTGGGGTTGCGTTGACAAAACAACATGAAATCAGCAGCCAAAGACTTAGGCAGCACCACCAAATTGGCCTGAACAAAGCCTGGTGCTGCACCTGCAGTCGGCTGTGTAAATATTCCTTGACGAATGTTTTGACGAACCTGTTGCGATGCAAGCATACGATCCTCTAGAAGCAGAATTCTGAGCCCTTATTCGACGTCAGGCATCAACAACTGTCCAATCGTGCTTTACAATCAGGTCTGATAAGAAAAATTTATCATCGAAAGCTCAAGATAATGAGTCTCATTAATCATCTTGGGCAATCTGTTGAGCCAGCTTTGCAAGGGTAGATGCAATGTGCTCATCAGGGCCGCGTGACCATGAAGCAGTGAATGCCAAGTCAGGCAACACATAATCAGCAACATCCAACACACACAGGCTACCCGCTCGAATTTCATCCTGCAGAAATACTGGCGTGATGACTGCAACACCGATCGCGTCCAAAGTCATTCTCACGACGACTGAAAGTGAAGCACTTCCGTACATACGAGGTGAATGAATACCTGCGTCAGTCAATAGGTCTCTAACAAACTGATGCGGCTGACTCGTGGCGGGATAAGTGATGACTGGACGTTCGCCGATCTGAGCAAGCGTAGCTTTCTCATGATGTAAACCAAGCATTGGACTGGCAAGCCAAGCCACTGGATATTGACATAGAGGAATATTTTCAACGTTTGGAGCCAAAACTGGCCCCATCAAAAACGCTAAATTTAAATGATGGGATCTAACCTGCTCACGCAAAACTGGTGAGGTATCAACTTCAAGCTCAACACTTAGTTCGGGATAACGCGCATGAATTTCCTCCAAGTAGCGAGGTAACCAAGTTTGAACAATAGTCTCCGAGACCCCCAGCCTGACCTGACCTTCAATAGTCTTGCTGCTGCGTGCCGCATCCATCATTTCCTGTTTAAGATCCAGCATCCCCTGAGCATGGGCAAGCAGCTCACCGCCCTTGGCAGTCAATGTAACGCCCCGAGTATTGCGCTCCAATAATTTCACACCGAGGGTAGACTCTAGCGACGCAATCCTTTGTGAAATAGCGGGTTGCGTCGTATTGAGTTTTTGCGCCGCCGCACGAAAACTCCGCAGTGTTGCTACCCAAACAAAGGTTTCAAGATTGCGGATTTCAATCACATGGAGGCTCTCAGGTTGTAGGGATAACGCCGATCCGGACTTTTTGAGGCTGATCAATCAAAGCTGCCGCAATCGTTTTGCGATGCTCAGCAGCCGTGCCTCCTCTCAAGCTCCAGGAACTGACACGACGATACCAGAGATTCAAATCAAAATCCCGGATAAAGCCCATACCGCCATGGATCTGCTGAGCGGAGCGCACCACCATCATGCACTGCTCGTTGCCAAAGGATTTAGCCTGAGCGACATTGACCTGATAGGGCAGATTCTCTTGCATGCGCCACAAGGCTTCGCGAGAAAGCATCATCGTGCCGTCTGTGGCGTTCATCATGTTGGCACACATATGCTGGATCGCCTGAAACGCACCAATAGGCTGACCAAAAGCCTCCCGCTGTTTTGCGTGGGCGACTGCCATATCCAACGTCCGGCGTGCAGCGCCTGCAATCATCGATGCATACAACACCGAAGAAAGATCCATTAATTCTCTAGCGATCAGATTGCCAGACTGGACATGCCCAATGCGAGCACTCAGTGGAACACGCACGTCTTTAAACCGCACATTGGATTCACCATCCTTGGCCATGGAGATCAACGCTTCGCTACTCAAACCCTTGGTATCCGTAGGCACCAGCACCACACCGAGCTGATCAGGCGCACTTGCATCGCGGTAAATCACCATGCATTGCTGAGATGCGCGATAACTACCGACAAATGTTTTCACGCCATTCAAAACAAGCTCATTGCCTTCAATGCGGCCCTGCAGTGCGATCGCGTCGGTTGACCAGCGACCTGTCTGCTCGGCCACAGCATGGCTCATGATCAAGTCACCCGCAATTACCGCCTGCAACATACTGATCTGCTCAGGACTCCCGTAACGATCGATGATCATTGCAGGCACCATCGTCGCATGAAGCGGGATAGGCGCAATGTGGTAACCAGCCACCTCGAACAGCAAACCAAGATATGGCAAAGGCAACGCTTCCCCGCCGGCTTTATTAGACAAGCACAGTTGCAACCAGCCATTTTCCGCAAACTTGGACCACAACTCCGGTGAATACTGCAGAGCATCCGTCTCAACCTTGCGCACCAGTGCAGGCGTACACTCACCCTCTAGAAACTCAGCTGCCGCTTCGCGGATC
>JACCDX010280226.1_pt1 | contig 66303 bp, 60 predicted proteins | sample 7449681 | NCBI WGS metagenome assembly JACCDX01 (sample SAMN15323450, study PRJNA562643) | freshwater metagenome | isolation source: river surface water | place: USA:Blue River Watershed | collected 2017-08-18
ATATGTTGATTCTCTGGTGAATTCAGTATCAAGAGCAAAAATTTTTTCCTGTCTAATTTTAACAATAAGCGAGGCCAAATCTTCCTGATTTTTAATATAAAAATTTTCGGAATTTTTAAAAAACATCTGAGAAAAATTAAAACGCTAGAATTTCTTCTGACTTGCTGGCGCCAGCAAGATTTGAAACATTAAATTGGTAAATATTCTTACTTTTTGGAGTGTCGTTATTCATGCCATTTGGGGTTGGAGTAACAAAAAGTAAATTATTCAGCTTTGATTTTTGATGCTCAATTAACTGTTTTTCACTTGCCATTGGCGATAAATTATTCTTTACAGCCTCTTTAGAAATCAATTCTTGATTGCAACCAGCTTCATATTCCTTGGAAGAGCATTTGACTATTTGTAAAAGCCTCGCCTCAATTTTCTTATAAACTTCGCCGTTAAAATCGATTTTATTTTCTCTAAAAATCTCACCAACAATTTCTCTATTTAATTTACCATTTTTTGTAGCTATCGAAAGAAAAGTTTCATTTGCATCGCCGGAATCTCGATAATTTAACTTTATATCTTCAAGCTGCTTAAGACCAACTTCGTCAAGCATGGCAATAAGATTCATTGTTTTGCCATAGCGAAAAGCAGTTTTTTTTAGATCCAGAATTTTTTTAGCAACTGATTCATCTTGGCTCTTACCATTAAGTGATTCGCTCAATATTTTCTTCTTATTTACAACTGCCTTCTGTATTTCTTCTTCAAATTTTTTTAAATTATCATTAGAGTTTGTGCTTTTTTCAGAAGCACTGTTCATTCCAGAAACAGATAAGTTTCCAATGCACATGCCACTCAACATCAAGAAAGGCAAAGGTGAAGATTGTAACGGAGCAAGAACATCTAAGGTATTTTGCATTAAATCATTTCTAAGCAACAATTGAGCCAAGCCATCATTTCCAAAAAAACTATTAACAATTGGAGTTTCATTCAAAAGAAATTCAACCGCTTGTGGAATGTGCATCTGATTTGGTATCCACGAAAATGGACCCAAGCAATCTATAATATTGGAAAAGCTCGTTGCAAAACCTTGATTGCTCATCATAAAATTCAAAAACGGCTTTAAGATTGGAGCGGCAACATTTAGAGATCCAATTCCAGCAATAGCAGGCAAAAAAGGACCCATCGCAAACATCATCATCATGGCTTGCCACTTAAAATCATCATCTCCCTTTTTTGTAAACTCGCTAGCTTTCTCGTAAAACTCTTTACTAATTTTATTTAAATCATTCTCAAACCTTTTCACTTCTAATTCGGAGAGTTTTTTCAACTCTTGTTTTTTATTAACTAAAAATTGATTTATCGAATTATAAAGAAGCACATCTTCTGGATCTTGGCTATCTTTAAGCTCTGAATTCAAATCTTCCAAATATTTCAAATATACGGCACCATCAAGGTAATTTGGGCCAATTTTATGCATAGCTCCGGCCAAAGATTTATGATATTGGCGCATCTGCTTTTTAAAGTATTTTGTATCCTTCACATCAGTATCGTAGACAATTCCTTTAAAGGCAGATCTAACATTATTCAAGGAATGCATAAGATATTCTTCTTTATTCTTCCTTACATGCTTATCATATAATTTTTTTGATTTTTCGATTAAATTAAGCTTACTCTCTTCATTTTCAGTTAAGCTTCTTCCATCAATTGCCGCATGAATTCTAGCTTCATTTAAACGCACATCATCAACTAAAAAATCCTTATAATCTAAAAGGTTATTTTGATAATTAAGATTTGGAGATTCAGTGTGATATATTGGCATTTCATTACTGGCAATCATCTCGCGCTCTTCCGAATCTCCACCGCGCCAACTTTTAAAATGAGGGCCAACATTCTGAGCAACAGAGTGCAAATCAGACTTATAGGTATTTTTATAACTAGCTTTAGCAAATTTCAGATCGTTCTGATTAAAAAATGGCCTCAACTCTATTTTAGCTGGATTCTTTGCAACTCTCTCAACTTCTTTCATTTGCCTAACAACATTTTGAACGCGATTCTCGAGCAACACTCTTTTGGTCATCTCTTCAAATAATCTATCAACATTTTTTTCAAGATTCTGCGCAAAGTTATGATTTTGAATTTTTGCATAAATTTCATCCAAACGCTTTTGACCAAAAACTTCTAAGATATCTTTATAAAATTCTGGATTAGATTGAATTTTCTTAGCTAAAATATCGGCATTATTTCGATATTTATCAGGATTTTGAGTTGAAATTTTGGCAGAATTTGCATCTAAATTTTCTTGATCAGAAAGATCGTGATTTGCATTTGGCATTGTTTTATTTGATTCCAATTCCTGAATAATTGTATCTGAACTTACTTTTCCATTCGGCATTTTTCAACAAAACTGATTCATTATAGATTTTACCAAAGAATCTGCTTCGAATTAAAAATTCGTAAAATTACAAATTTTCAAGACAAAATAATGATAAAAAATAAATTAAATCAAAGCTCTAGAAATAGGCTGATAGGTTCTTGACATTAGGCAAGCCAAAAATAGATTCCAAGCTTCATTATTTTGCAACAAAGTTGCCTTTTACCAAAAAAACAAAAGCCAAAAAAAGAGGTCAAAATGCTTAAAAAAATACTCACCATCACCGCAATTTTATTAGTCGCATCATGCTCAAACAAAGTTAAAGAAGAAGCGAAAGAAACCTTAGATCAAACTCCGGAAGTTAAAATCGAAGACAAATCAAACGAAGTAGCCACATTTCAAGAAATCAACACCGCAGAAGACGCAGCCGCAATAGATGCCAAAACCCAAAAAGAAATTGAAGAAGTTGAAGTGCAAGATCGCGTAGTTTTTGACTACGATTCATCAGCAATTAGCGAAGCCGCAAAAGAAATTCTTAAAGTTCAAGCCGAATGGTTAAAAAGCGATTCATCAATCAAAATAATTATTGAAGGACATTGCGATGAGCGCGGAACCCGCGAATATAACTTAGCTCTTGGTGAAAAAAGAGCCGAATCAGCTAAATCATTCTTGGTTTCACAAGGTGTTGATTCTGCAAGAATTAAAGTAATTTCTTATGGTAAAGAGCGTCCAGCTTTTATTGGCGCCACTGAAGAAGCAATGTCAAAAAACAGAAGAGCAGTTACTGTAGTTGAGTAAAAACACAAAATTAATCCCAAAAAAGGAGGCCAAAAGCCTCCTTTTTTATTGCCCGTTTTTTCTCTTTTTAATCGAAAAAAGCGCCATCGCCAAATCAAGAAAGTAAATCAGCAATCCAAAACTTACTTACTTTTTCCGCTAAAGAATTTTGTTCACAACGAGTCTGCAAATGCAAAAAATCAAGCTTATCAACATTCTGATCTTGATCAGCGCAAGAATAAAAAAATTCTGACTCACCTTCATCATTGATTCTTTTTTGTAAACATTGTGAGCAAACGCCTTTTAACATGCATTGCATTGGTGAATTCAAGCTTGCAACAACATGTTTTGCCTCGGCAAATTCTGGAATAATTTTTTCGTGACGCAATTTTGCCACCGCGCTCATTAATTTATCATTTCCAATGGTAAAAACTCGGTCAATTTTTAGCGACTTTTTTGCAAAATATCCTTTTAAAGAATCAATAACCGATCCTTGAAATTCAACATCCATCGCCACTTCATCTTCAATTGAAATCATCAATTCGGCGCAAGATTTCTTCATGCGCTCTTTACGAATAATATATGATCTTTTTCGATAACCGGCAAAAAATAAAACCTTACAACCATTTTGTGTAAAAGCTTCAGCCAAAGCAGTTAGAGGCTGATTCCCACGACCACCACCAACAAAAACAACGGTTTCATTTTTTGGAATTTCAGTTGGCTTTCCACAAGGTCCCATAAAAATGCAAGGCTCACCCGCTTTAAAACCAGCAATTAAAGCCGTTGATCCACCCGTATTTACAACAATTCCACTAATAATTCCTAAATCTTTATCAACAGATAAGGCGGTTACCGTAACTCCTTCCATTGCCATTAATTGATCTTTAATTTTGTCGGCAAATGCGTGATAATTTTGTAAACGAAAAATTTGACCAATTTCTGACTGATTTGCCAAAAGTGGCGCATGTATAAAAATCTCAAAAACATAATCAGAAAGCCTTTCCACGCGGAAAATTTTTACCAAAAATTCACTATTAATTTTGCGCCAAAAATCTTTTTCACTCAAATAATTGGTCGAATCTTGTAATTGCAAAATTTTACTAATTTCTTGACGACCAATTTTTGCACTTTTCATCGCCTTCACAACATTTCCTTCAAAATTCGGGTGTAAATCACCCAAAAAACTTACCGCTTTTTTTGAATAATCGTCAATTTTCGTAATAACACTAAAATGTTTTGGACGCGCGCTATGAGTGATTGGATAATGTTTGTGATCAAGATCAATTTCAGCGAAATATTTATCATTAATCTCAAAATCCAAACCATCTTCCAATTTTGGCGAAATATTTGGTGAGGTTCCAGCGGCAACAATCAAAGAGCGGCATAAAAAAACGCTATCATCGGCGCATTTCAAAGATTTAATGTGATTAAATTCATCAACCAAAACTTCGGTTGGCAAAACATTTTCAATAAATTCAATGCCTTCTTCAAAAGCTTTTTGAAGTTCTTGATGATTCAAACGATAAGCGGGTGAGTCTTGAATTTTACGACGATATAAAATTTTAACTGGCGGAATATTTTGTGGATTCTCTGCATCGCGCAGAAACTCATCAGCAATCGCTTTTTCCTCAATATTCAAATTTGCCCAGATTTTTTCTTTTCCTAAAATCGCAACTTTTTTAGCAAATTTTTTCACCTGAACCAAATAATAAGCTTGAATTTCACAAGCGCTGTCAACCGCAGTCAGGCCGCCGCCAACAACAATAGCCGGCATTCTAATTTGCAAATTGGTAAATAATTCTTCTTTAAAACTTCCGGTTAATTGCAAAGACATCAGGAAATCTGAAGCCATTCTCACGCCTTTGGCGAAATTATTTTTTAAGTTGATAATATTTGGCCGACCAGCGCCAATACAAAGCGAAACATGATCAAAACCATATCTTTCAAAAGCAATTTTATCGGTAATTGATGAACCAAAGCGAATTCCACCAAACATGCGAAAATTTTTTCTGCGCTCCAAAAGTAGGCGAATAATTTTTAAGAAATTTTTATCCCAACGAACAGTAATTCCATATTCAGCAACACCGCCAAAGCCATAAGGAACACGACCAGAAAGCGGTTCATAAATTTCATCAACAAATTTTATTGGCTTGAATTGGCAATTATTTCCAAAGGAATCAATGCCTGAAATTTCTGAATTTAACGGCTCAATTTTTAAGCCATCAATCGCCACAACATCATGACCATCATTCAGCAAATAATGAGATAAAGTATAGCCCGCAGGCCCCAATCCGCAAACCAAAACTCTTTTGCCCGAAGACTCTTTCATCAAAACCGAATCTTTATTTAAAGGATTCCAGCGAGTTAAAAGTGAATAAATTTCAAAACCGTAAGGCAAACCAAGAACATCTTTTAAAATACGCGTTTCAATTTGCGGTATATCAACCGAATCTTGTTTTTGGTAAATGCAAGATTTCATGCAATCGTTGCAAATTCGATGTCCCGTTCCTGCAATCATTGGATTATCCAAAACCGCAACCGAAAAAGCTGCAATAGAAAAGCCAGCAGATTTCAACAAATTCATTTCAGAAATCTTTTCATCCAAAGGACATCCATGCAATTCAACTCCAAGAGCGTCAATTTTTGGGCTGTCGCAACCCTTCTCAAACAAGCCTTTACGACAAGAATCCTTTTCCTGCTTATGGCAAAAAATACAATAATGCGCTTCGGCAAGAGCGCGATTAAGGGAAGCGCCTTTGTCGCTTAAATCAAAGCCGCTTCGCTCTGATTTTTCACAATCTCGTTTTAATAAATTATTTTGATCAATTTTTTGTGGCAAAATGAACAGAGCGCCATTTTTATGAAATTTGCGACCAACCTTAGAATAAAGAGCCCAAGCCGAATATTTTTCTAAATCAACCAAATTTTCTTCGGCCAAAATTTTTGCCGCCAAAATTTTCTCTAATTCATCAACATCTTCATAATCAATTGCCAAATCTTGCAAAACTTGCAAACCTTCAAAATCGGCAGAAATTTCTTTGATTTTTTTAGCCACATTTCTTTGTACGAAATCACGACGCGCAACATAAATTTTTTGCAATTCCGCATGATTTTTTCTCAGTGCATCATTTTCATTTTTAATGCCAAAAAGTTCGACTAGAAAATCTTCAACAAAACGCGCTATCTCAATCAAATCAAGACTTTGTACTTTTTTTGAAATTAGAAATTGACGAAATTCTTGATCCAGTTTTATCAAGCCATTTCGGCAATAAAGATCGGAAAATTCGAGGCCAAAATTCAATTTCATAAAACTAAACTTCATCAATTGCTTCGCGCACAATTTCTAATTCATCGAAGTGAATTTTTTGCGTGCCAATAATCTGATATTTTTCATGACCTTTGCCAGCCAGAATTAAAATATCATTTGGCTTAAGTCTTGAAATAGCGCGCTTTATCGCCTCTTTTCTACCAGAAATTTCAATTACCTTTTGCAAATTGCAGGCCGCCAAAATTTCAGCACGAATCAATTCAGCCCTTTCGGTACGAGGATTATCGTCGGTCACAATGACAATATCAGCCAAATCGCAGGCAATTTTTCCCATGATTGGGCGTTTTTTTGGATCGCGATCGCCACCACAACCAAAAAGTACAATCAAATTAGATTTTTGTAGCTGCGAAATTTTACGACCTAACTGCAAAACATTTACCAAAGCATCTGGCGTATGAGCAAAATCAATAAAAATTTGTGCTTTATTTGGCAAAATAGCCGCCCGCTGCATTCTGCCCAAAGCTGGCTGCAATTGCGGAAAATTTTTTAATAATTTTCGCAATTCATCTTCATTTAAATTATTTTTTGAAAGCACATTTCCTAAAGCGCAAAGCGCATTCATGGCCTGAAAATCACCACCAACAAAAAGCTCAAATTCATATTCTTTTTGACGAAATTCAAAAAAAACCTTCTGACCAAATTCTAACTGCTCAATTTTTTGCAACTTTAAATCTTGCGCCAGAAAGCCATAATCAAGGATTTGATGATTATTTCTTTGGCAAATTTTTCTGATTTCCTCAGCTTGTGGAATATCGGCATTAAAAATCGCCGCACTTTTTGGCGGCAAAATTTTTTCAAACAAAATCATTTTACAGCGAAAATACTCACTCATCGAACCGTGATAATCCAAGTGATCTTGCGTAAAATTGGTAAAAGCGCCAATTTTTATATCCAATCCAGCTACCCTTTTTTGCTCTAAACCAATTGAGCTAACCTCAATTGCCACATCATCAATATTAAATTTTTTTAACGCGCATAAATTTTTGTAAAGCGAGACTAGATCGGGAGTCGTAAGCGAAGAAATTTGCAAATAATCTTCTATTTCGCGATCACAAACCACTCCCAAAGTTCCAATTGAAGCTGATTTTTTGCCTAAAAATTGCAAAATTTGGCGAGTAAATTCTGCCACTGAAGTTTTGCCATTTGTTCCAGTTATAGCATAAATATTTGCTGGAAGTGGTGAATAAAAAATTTGCAAAAATTCAACCAATAATTCGAAGGGATTTTCTGTAATTATTGCCGGAAAATTTTGTGCGGTAAATTGAGATAAGTTTGAACAAACAACAAGACTAGCACCACTTTTCAGCGCATCATCAATAAATTTAGAACCATCATTTTCTTTGCCAGAAAGCGCGAAAAAAACTGAATTTTTCTTTACCAATCTTGAATCGGTTTCAATTGATTCAATGTTAATCAAATCAATATTGGTAACATTGCAAAGCGTATATTTCGCCTTAAGCAAAGAAAGAATTTGCGCTAATTTCACGAAAATTTAGCAATTAATTGTTGAAATTTTTGCGCTGCCAAAGCCGGATTTTCTTCGCGAGTTATTGGCCTTCCAACCACCAAATAAGAGCAACCATTTTGCAAAGCAGTTTCAACATCAGCAACGCGCTTCTGATCATCATTTTCTACTTTTATAAGCCTAATTCCAGGGCTAACAATGACAAAATTATCACCCAAATCACGACGCAAATTATTAGCCTCAAGAGCTGAGGAAACAACGCCATCTAGGCCACATTCAATTGCTAATTTAGCTTTCTTTAAAACCAGATTTTCAACAGATTGCGCCGGATCAAAACCCATTTCATTTAAATCACCTTTATCAAGATTCGTTAAAACGGTCACGCCAACCAAACTCATTTTTCCTTTATTTTCCGCTGCCTTCATCATTATTTCACGACTGGCCGCGTGAATGGTCAATAAATCAACTTCATATTGCGCTAAATTTTTTACAGCTCGCGCCACCGTTTCAGAAATATCATAAAGCTTAAGATCAGCAAAAACTTTTTTATTCCGCTCTTTCAACCATTTAATAATTTCAAAATATTCACCACTCATCATCAATTCGAGACCGATTTTGTAAAACACCGCCTCATCGCCAATTTTTTCAACCAAACTCCGTGCTGCCGCAAAATTAGCAACATCGAGGGCAATTATTAGCCTTTCCTTTTGATTCATCGATTAAATTGTAAGTTGGAAATTTTCTCAAAATTGAGATTTGACAAAATTAGAATTTTTTTTCTTCGCCCGATAACATCCGCACAATATTTTCTTTGTGGCGATAAAAAATTAGCAAAAACAAGAATATACAAAAAACGATTTGCGATTTTGGAGCTTCGTAAACGCAAGACAAAACAATTGAAGAAAAAACCGCTATTAAGGAAGAAATCGCTGAAATTCGAAAAATACAAAAAGATAAAATCCAAAAACAAACCATCAAAAAACCAACTGTTGAATCAAGTGCAAACATTGTAGCAAGCGCCGTTGCAACTCCTTTTCCTCCCTGAAATCGCAAATAAATTGGATAAATATGAGCAACAACTGCAACCGCTGAAACAAGAACTAAAAATAAATGTAAACTTTGCGCGTCATAAAAATAAAAACGAGCAAATATAACCATAGCCGCACCCTTAAAACCATCGAGAATTAAAGTTAAAAACCCAAGTTTTTTACCTGCAACTCTTGTTACATTTGTGGCACCAATATTTTTTGAACCATGCTGTCTAATATCTTTATTCGCAAAAACCTTCACCAAAAAAAGGCCAAAAGGTATCGCCGCAATTGCGTAAGTCAGAAGTAAAAAAAATATTTGCGATAAAATAATCATTAATTTTCCTCAGGATTATCTTGTTTATTTTTACGAAACGCTTCCAAAGAAATTACTTTTGCCGACAAATCAACCTTATCTTTAATTTCCAAGTCATCACGATTTGCACGATTTTTTTCAACATCGGAACCTTCCAACAGCTCTAAATCATTGTAATTGGTGCTAAAACGCAGAGCAAAATTAATTGATGGATCAGCGAAAGAAGTAACGCACTTATAAGGAACGGTAATTTTTTCATATTTACCGCTAAAGCTAAGTGAAACTTTAAATTGATCCTCTTCGACTGATAAATTTTTGAATTGGTGATGGATGACAATCGTCATTTCATCTGGATATTTCTCGCGCAAAGCTTTGGCAATAGAAACTCCCGGAAATCTTGTTAAGAAAGTTACAACAAAATAATGCTTACCCAAAAGACCGCTTTTTTCTACCTTCTTCAAAGCTTCATGAATTACTAGTCGCATCGATTTTTCTACAATCTCATCATATCCGATCAAATCCTGCATAAGAACATCATTTAGATATTATCAAAGTGCTCAGGTTTCTGTTGAAAGGCACCTGAGCAAGCCCCGACAAAATCACTTATGCTAAGCAGCTAAAGCCACTGGAGCAAATTCGAAGTTGTCATTAGCAAAATTATCGTTTGCGTTTATTTGTTTTGAACGGATGAAGCAATACTTGCGCATTGCAGCCGGCAGTTTCTCAACCGAGTAAAATCTTATCCTTTATCGCATGTCGAAAGCTGTGTCACCCCCACAAAACGCACAACAAAAAGCCCAAAGATTTCTAAGCTAAATATGCGATTTTAAGATGACTAAAGCCATTGGAAAATGACTAAATGAAACCGAAAACAATTATTTGGGCTGTTTTCTGGTGGAGGTGCTGGGTTCTGCCCCCAGGTCCAAAACGTTTATTACGAAAAGAATTTATTACCATAGCCTTCAAAAAAAGGCGGGCGCAAGGTAATAGCAAAAAAGAAATTAACAAGACCGCAATTACCAAAAATCATTACAAATTATTGTGCCAAAAGCGGTTTTGAGAACTAAACAAATTCTATAAAATCTCTAATAACGGTTTTGGTGCCGGTTTTTTCAAAATGAATTTCGAGCTTATTTCCATCTTCACCAACAACTTTTCCGTAACCAAATTTTTGATGAAAAACTCTTTTACCAAAATTGCCTTCTACTGCCTTTGGCGCCGATTTTGTCGAATAAAAATTGGTTTTTGTATTAGAAAAGCCGGAAGCAAAACGATTTGAATAAAGAAAATCGCCGCCAAAAGAAATTTTTTCCTCTTCAATTTCTTCATAAGGTAATTCTTTTAAAAATCTTGATGGCATTTGCGCCTGCATATCGCCAAAAACATAACGACTTTTAGCGTAAGACAAAATTAGCTGCTTCTTGGCACGAGTTATTGCAACATACATCAAGCGCCGCTCTTCCTCCAAGCCATTTCTCTCTTCAATTGATTTGCCACTTGGGAATAATCCATCTTCAAGACCAGGAACAAAAACCAAATCAAACTCCAAACCTTTAGCGGCGTGAACGGTCATAATTGTGATTGCTTCGGTTAAGTTCTTATCATCACGCGCCTCAACCAAAGAAACATATTCCAAAAACTCAGTAACACTGCTAAAATCAGCCAAACTACTAATAAACTCTTCAATATTTTCTAATCGGCCTTGCGATTCCAAAGTGTTTTCAGCTTTCCACATCGCAATATAACCAAATTCGGTTAATAAATTTTTTGCTAAATCAGCTAAATTAATCTCTCCAACCTTAGAATTATAATATTCAAGCCGATCAACTAAAAACTTTAAAGAATCGCGCGCCTTTCCTTTTAAAACTCCATCTTCAAGCGAATATTTTATTGCCGAAAAAAAAGAAATATTTTGCTGCTTAGATTTTTCGTAAAGATTAGCAATTGCAACATCTCCAGCGCCTCGCTTCGGAACATTAATTATTCTATTTAGAGCTAAATCGTCATTCAAATTTGCACAAATTCTTAAATATGAAATTGCGTCTCTGATTTCGGCACGCTCATAAAATTTCATGCCACCAATAACTTTGTAAGGCAAAGAATTCTGAATAAACGCTTCTTCAAAAGGGCGAGTTTGATAGCCGGCGCGCACTAAAACAGCAATTTCTCCGGCTTTAAATTTTTGCGAAGAAATAAAATTTTTAATCATTTGCGCAGTCGTTTGACTTTCGCTGCGATCATCCAAAAAAGATAAAAGCTTTACCTTCTCACCTTGTCCAGCTTCTGTCCAAAGAGTTTTTCCGTGACGCTCTTTGTTGTTTTTTATAACCGCATCAGCGGCTTTTAAAATTCTTGAAGTTGAGCGATAATTTTGCTCAAGACGAATGATTTTAGCATCAGGAAAATCTTTTTCAAAACGCAAAATATTGGCAATATTAGCACCGCGCCAACTGTAAATTGACTGGTCATCATCACCAACGCAGCATAGATTTTTATGCATTGCCGCTAAATTTAGAAGCCACTGATATTGTGCATTGTTAGTGTCTTGATATTCATCAACTAAAACATAGCGAAACTTGTCTTGGTAATAAGATAAAACTTCCGGAGCTTGCGAAAAAATTGTTAAATTATGCAAAAGAAGATCGCCGAAATCAGCTGAATTCATTGCCTTTAGGCGCGCTTGATAAGTGGCATAAACTTCTTTTAATTTTGGCAAAGCAATATCAAAGCCACCAGAATCAAGGCCTTGAGCCAAAATAACTTTGTCTTTAAAGCGCGAAATTTTATTCAAATAAGCCTTTGGCGCAAACTGCTTCGGATCAATATTAAAATCACCTAAGATTTGCTTCAGAAGCCTTGTTTGGTCGTCATCGTCAACAATTGTAAAATCAGAAGATAGGCCAACAACTTCTGGATGTCGTCGCAAAATTCGCGCGGCAATCGAGTGAAATGTGCCAATCCACAAATTATTAACTTGATCGCCAATTACCGCGCCAATGCGTTTTTTCATTTCGGCGGCAGCTTTATTGGTGAAAGTAACTGCTAAAATTTGCAATGGTGAGGCTTTGTAAGAATTAACAATATGAATAACTCTACTTGTTAAAACCTTGGTTTTTCCAGTTCCAGCACCAGCCAAAACCAATAAAGGACCATCTGTTGTATTTACAGCATCAAGCTGTTGCGGATTTAGATTCATTTTATTTTAAAATTTTTCAGGGTGAAAATCTTGAATTTTGCGGGCATTTGATTTGCCAAAAATTGCCAATTTTATAATTCGATTCATTTGCTCTTTTGAAATCTGAATTGGCGTTTTCATTACATACCATTTAACACCTTCGCGACAAGGAGGAGTTGTGAAAGAGCCATCATAAAAAAAAGCCTGATCACTCATATTAACGATTTTTCTCAAATCAATTTTACCTTCGCTTTTCTTGCTTTCGAGAAAATTTATTAGTTCATCAAATTTTGAATTTAACTTACCCATCTCAAGAAAAATTGCCAAAATCAACCATTGTTCATCATCACTTTTGTGCAAAATTTGCATTTCTAAAATTTGCTGTTCGCCGTTAAGTAAATGCTCGCTTGGATGATGAAAATCAAGGTAACGCACAAAATATTTTCTTTTGCGCGAAACATAATTTTTGCCAAAAAATTCCGCACGCAAAGCATAATCTAAATATTTTTTCTCAACTTCAGAATTGTTATAAAAAAACTGCAAATCGCCACCAGAAAAATCATATTTAACATCAATTGGCGACTGGTTATAGCCAATTTTACAAAATTTATTTTCCGAACTTTCTCCCCATTTTTCCTGATTTTCGTAACTCCACTTTTTGACGCCGCAAGAACTCAAAAAGAATAAAAAACAAAATCCAAAAAATATTTTTTTCATTCAAAATCCTCACTTTGCCAACCCTCGAAACGGGCAAGATTTTTATATTCACTTTCTTCTTTAAAAAAAGTGGCGCGATAGCCATTTTGCGGATCAGAAAAATAGGAAATTATTTTCTCCAAACCAATTTTTGCTGCCGCAATTAACAATTTTATTTCCGCCTCATCTTGCGAAATCTTTTGCAACTTACTTTGCTTCAATGCGGAAAGTTTCCAATAATTCAAAGCCGAGATATTTTTAACCTGCACATTTCCAATTAAACCCTCGTGCAGAATTAAGGCAGCAATCAATAATTGCGGCTCAATTCCAGCTTTAACTGATTTTTGCGTAGGAATTTGACCAGTTTTATAATCACAAATAACCGCTTCAGAAGCCTGATTTACAATGATTCGGTCAATTTTGCCTCGAATCACAAAATCACCAAAACTTATTTGCGCCAAAACTTCGCAAAAACTTTCTAAGCCTTCAAATTCGCGATTATCTCGTAAAAAATTATTAAAAATATTCTGAAACTTCGGCAGCCAAATAATTTTTGCTTCTTGCGCTATGAAATAACGCTCAAAAATTTCATCAAAATTTTGATTTTTTTCACCAAGAACATGAAGCTCTAAAGCCTTATGAACAAAGCTTCCAAACTCGGCATAAGAAGCTTGATAATCAATTTCTCGCAATCGCTCTAAGTGCAAAATTTTTTTTGCATAAATTTCATAAGGATTTTGCAGTAATTTCGAAATTTCTGTGATCGACAATTTTTTTGGCCTTAACTCTAAAGAAGGCTTTGGATTTGGCGCCAAAGATTTTCTTTTAATAATTTTTGGCAGATTCTGTTCCGCCAAATATTTTTTACTAACGGCAAAATTTAGGCCAATTTTTTGGCATAAAATTTTTAAACGCGCCAAAAAAGGTGATTCAACTAATTCAACATTATTTAAAGCTTCGCAGCGCGTTATAAAAATTTGCGGATTGGTTAAATAATTGCGGAAATCGTAAGCATTTTGACCAATTCTCTTATAAAATTTATCGATTCCTAAATCCCTTCTAATCTTTTTTCCCAGCCAATTATCGGCCTCAATCTTTGGAAAATCACCTTCATTTAATGCCGAAATAACAACCAAATCAAAATTCATCAAACGCGCCTCAACATTTTGCAAAATTTGCAAATTCGCCTCTGATTTACTTTTCTTTGAGTAAGTTACCAGCGCGAGAGAATTTTTAAGAAACGCTAAAAAATCATCGGTTTGAAAAGACAAATTCTGACTTCTTAAAAATTCAAAAAATTCAAAAATCTCAACTTGAGCATCATCTTGCACCAATAATTGATGCCAATTTTTGCCACTTAAATTCTCAGCAATTTCAATTAAGGAACCAACTTTTTGAGCAATTGTTTTTGCTGAATTTCGCTGAAAATCAGCAATGAATTCTGCAAAAAAATCGGCCAATTTTTGATCTTCTTTTAATTTTAAAAAAATCCCATCAAGACCTCTTTTAACGCGCTCTTGACGCAAAATCTTAATTTCAAACTCGGCCAAAAGATCAAAATTCTGACTAATTTTACAAAAAGGATTTTTCATTAAAGCCAACAGGCTGTCAGAATCAAAGCCAGATTCTTCCAACTCAAGAATTTGTAACAAAAAATTAACTAACCGAGATTTTGACAAAGGAAAACTTCGGCTATCATTGAATTCAAAGCCATATCTGGTCAATTCAAGAATTAGCAGATCGATAATTTTATTGTTATTTGCAATGACCGCCATCTTCTTGGCCACGGCATAGTTTTCGGCGACAATTTTTAAAATAATTTGCGCCTCTTCAATTTCATCTTTTGCCTGAATAATCGAAATATTTTGCGCAAAATCTGCCGACAAAAATGAATTTTGATCCTCCGGCTTTAAAGCTTGCCAAACCTTCGCTTCTTCGCTTGGCAACATCGCCAAATTCGCAATTTTTAAGCGCTCATCTGAAGTTATGCGAAATTTATCAATAGCAATTTGCGCAATATTTTCTGGTGCTATCGCAAGAAATTTAACCAATTCATTTAAAAAAAATTGTGAGTGATTTTCGCGTGGATTTTCAACCTTTTCAAAACCATGAGTTACGATAAAATTCTCTCTTGCGACCGCTTTTATCAACCTTCTTGTTGCCGCAATGCTGCCAGTTGAACCAGCAATAATTATTGGAAATTTTGCTGAATTTTCATGCAAAATTTTAACAAATTTTTCTGTTACAAAATTTTGCGCCGCCTGAGGAAATAAAATATTTTGTCGCAATAAAGAATTTCTAAAATAAGCGTAAAATTCCTGCAAAAATTCTAAAGTTACCAATTTATGCTTGGCTAAATTACTATCATCAACAGCGCTCAACTGAGATAAATCAACCTCTTCACGCTCTAATTCTTCAAAAAGATCGAAAATATTTTCGGCAATTCTTAAAGATTGAGAAAATTTTAAATCACTTCCAAAGACCGATATTTCTTGAATTTTTTTTGCCAACTCAAAAACCGCTTCCTTTTTACCCAAAACCCTAATTTCTAAAATTTCTTCAATAACATTTTGGACTTGCTCATTTGGCAAAAAATCAAAAAAATCTTCGTAACTAATTTCTGAAATCGCTTTAATTTGAGGTAGAAATTTGAGCTCATTTTGCTGCAAAAGAACTTTTTTAAATTCACGACAAGAACGCCTATTTGGCAAAAAAATCTTCACTTTTTCCAGATTTTGCGAAAAAGAATTCATCATCCAAAAAGCCAAAGATTCAAAAAAATGATAATTTGCTGGAATGTTGAAAATATTGGCTTTATTTAGCATTATGGTGATTTTTTTCTGAATAGTTTTTTAGTTTAAATAAGCACAGTTTTCTTGTTTTTACTAAAAAAATTTTTGCGTTTTGCAGATTTTTTATGAAGTGGGTGACTGGATAAAATCATCACTTAAAAGCAACATTGAAATATCTTAAATTCCTCAAATTTTTAGCCCTTCTTTAGCCAAAATAAAAATAATTTCTTGCGATGAAAGTGATAGTTTTAGGTGCTGGGGTAATTGGAGTTACAACAGCTTATTTTCTTGCGCGCTCTGGATACGAAGTAACCGTAATTGATAAAAATTGGTCAGTTGGCATGGGTTGCTCCCGCTCAAATGGTGGACAATTAAGCTATTCACACATTGAAACTTGGGCAGCAAAAGCCTCTTTTTCTGCAATAGTTAAGGCGGCCTTCACTCCATCTTCATTTTTATCGATGCCAAATTTTTTTGAGCGAGATTTTTTAACTTGGCTTTACAAATTTTATCAAAATTCCGCCGAACAAAAAGCCAAAAATAATAGTAAAAAATTATTCTCTTTAAGCTCTTTTAGCAAAGAGGCGCTTGCTGAAATTATCAAAGAAGAAAACATTGAATTTAATTACAAAAAAAGTGGAATTTTGCATTTCTTTACCAACAAAAAATCTTTTGAATCAGCACTAAAAGAAGCTGATTTTGTTGGATCTCTTGGTTGTAAAGTGCAAATTCTTAACCCAGATGAATGTGTTGCAAAAGAGCCAACCTTAATCAAAATTTTAACTAATAAAAATTTGATTGGCGGCATTTTTTACCCCGAAGATGCGAGTGGAAATTGTTTTTTATTTACGCAAAATTTAGCTAAAATTTGTCGCGATAAATATGGTGTTAAATTTGAATTCAGCACTGAAATCAAAAACCTTTTAACTAATCACGAAAAAATCACCGGCATTAACACTTCAAATGGTGTTTTTGTTGCTGATAAATATATTTATTCACTAGGAGCGGAAGGAAATAAATTACTGCGCGGCATCAAAATAGACTCACAAATTTACCCGCTAAAAGGTTATAGCATTTCGGTTAAAACAAATGATGAATTTTCAGCACCAAATATCGCCTTAACCGACAACAAAAAAAGAATCGTTTACAGCAGAATTGGCAATATTTTTCGCGCCGCCGGAACTTTAGAAATAGCGGGCTTAAAACAAAAAAAGAAAAAAAGTCACATTAATTTCTTAAAGAAAGCTGCCATGGAAAGTTTCGCAAGTTTTGGCAATCCAAAACAAATTGAAGAATGGTTTGGCTTCAGACCATTCCGCCCCAACTCAATTCCATTAGTTTGTGAAGTAAAAAAATATGGAAATTTACTTTTAAACACCGGTCACGGCTCACTTGGATGGACACTCTCTTGTGGTTGCGCAAAAATATTAAGTGAAATTTTTTCCAAAAATCCCGATCCAAAATTCAGCTTCCTTGAAGAAGAGGCGGAAAACCTAATAACTAAAAAATAACTTATGCAATTAACGCTTCTAAAAGCCAAAATTCATCGCGCTACAGTTACAAAAGCAGACTTAAATTACGAAGGCTCAATATCAATTGACACCAATCTTTTGAAGGCCTCCGGCATTTTAGTGAATGAAAAAGTTGATGTTTTAAACATTAATAATGGCGAAAGATTTTCAACCTATGCCATACCAGCAAAAGCTGGATCAAAAGCGATTCAGGTTAATGGAGCGGCGGCTAGATTGGTGCAAAATGGCGATAAAGTAATAATTATTTCTTACGCCAATTTTAGCGAAGAAGAAGCCAAAAAACACAAACCAACCTTGGTTTTTGTTAATGACAAAAATGAAATCGTCTCAGAAAAATCTTAAAACTCATTTTGAAATAGCTACTTGCATTTAAAAAAGGCTTTTAATAGCTTGCCGCGCCTCATTTTGAAGATGGTAAAAAATAATTAATTATTTGGTAATTTTATGAAAAGAACTTGGCAGCCAAGCAAAATTGTGCGCAAAAGAAGACACGGCTTCAGATCAAGAATGGCAACAGTTGGTGGAAGAAAAGTTTTAGCACGCCGTCGTGCAAAAGGTCGCGCTTCTTTAACCGTATAAACAAAAAACCTTATTTTTGGTGAAGGCTTAAAAAATAAACCCTCACCAAAAATAAATAATTCAATGAAAATCCTTTCGATTAAAAAGTCTTCTGACTTTAAATTAATCAATAACAAAGGTCGAAAATTTCACTCCAAAACCCTTATTCTAATAACTAGAGAATCACCATCAATTTACTCTCATAATCCACAAGAAGGGAGAAATTCAAAAACATTTTGCCGCTCAGGTTTTACAGTAGCAAAAACAGTCAGCAAATCAGCAGTAAAAAGAAACTCTATAAAACGAAGATTGCGCGAAGCTTTTAAAGCAAAAATATCTCAGGTAAAAATTGGCTTTGATTATGTTTTAATAGCCAAAAAAGAAGCTTTGGAAGCTGATTATAAAAGAATTTGCGAAGATTTAAAATTTTGCCTTAAACATATACATCAACAACCAATCATAAAAAACACTGCAAAAAATGAGATTTGAAAAAGAAAAGCCTGAAAAAAGCTCAAAAATTCCTTATTTTTTTATAGCATTTTTTGCCATAATTATCGTGGTAAATCTGGCCTATATCTATCTTTCACAAAAGAGTTGGCGCGGGGTTTTATTACCGGAATCTTATCGTCGCGGAATTGAATATAATGAAACACTAAAGCTTGAAGAAGAGCAAAAAAAACTTGGTTGGAAAGTTGAAATTCAAAGCGTTGATCTTGGTGATGGAAAATTTGAAATTACCGCAATTCCTCGAAACAGCTCTGGCGCACAAATTGAAGACGGTAAATTAAAAATTGAGTTCAAAAGAACGGCCTCAGAAGGCGATGATTTTATTACAAACTTTGATTTTATTGACGGCGTTTATCGCTCACAAATTCAATTTCCTGCAAAAGGAAAATGGAACTTTGGCATTTTATTGCAAAAAGATGAAAAAATTTACCGCGAAGTACAGAGCTTAATGGTCAAATGGTAAAATTTTGTAAACATTGCCAAGAAGTAAATCCAGATCCAAAAGATGATTTTTGCTGCCTTGGATGCAAATCAGCCTTCAATATCATAAATGGCTTCGGCCTTTCTCAATATTACCTTCAAAGAATAGTTAGCACTGCGGTTAAAAAATTAAAACCTGAAGAAGAAAAATTAGCCGATATTGACGAATTTATTCAGGAAAAAAATGGCATTTTTTCAGTCTTAACTTCAATACAAGGAATGCATTGCGCAGCTTGTGTTTGGCTGATTGAATCCATTTTAAAGAAACAAAAAAATGTTACCAAAGCACGCATAAATCTTTCAAAAAAAACCCTTTTTCTTGAATTTATTGGCAATGACAAAAAATATGCCAATCAACTCATCGACATAATTCAAAAAATTGGTTACAAAATCCTTCCTCTCGATCAACAAATCTTAAATCGTGAAGAAAAAAAATATGACGACTCAATCGTAAAATCCTTAGCCATCGCTGGCTTCGGCATGGGAAATATCATGCTTTTTTCTTTAATTTTTTGGCTTTATCCAAGCAGTGAAATTGGCGAAAATACCAAAAATTTGATGCAATTTTTTTCCTCATTAATCGCCCTTCCCGTCATTATTTTTTCTTCACGACCATTTTTTTCATCAGCCACAAAATCCATTAAAGCTGGCTTCCCAAATATGGATTTAGCCATTTCCGTCGCCATTTTTTTAGCTTGCTTGGTGAGCTTTTTGGAAACATTTCGCAACGCTTCTCACATTTATTTTGATTCGGCAGTAATGCTGATTTTCTTTTTATTGATAGGTCGCTATCTCGATGCAAAAGCGCGTCGCAAAGCTTTCAATATCGCCGCTGAATTTTCTTTACTTGCCGCTAGTTTTGGTCGCGTAATTGAACAAAATGCAGTCAAAATTATTCCCAGTAAAAAATTAAAAGAAGGCATGATTTTGCTAGTTGCGGCTGGTGAAAAAATTGCCGCCGATGGCGTTGTAATTGATGGGGAAAGTAATGTCGATTTTGCTATAATTAATGGCGAATCGCTGCCAAAAAAAATAAGCGTTGGCAACAATGTTTTTGGCGGAACAATAAATTTAGAATCTCCACTAAAAATCAAAATAACCAAATCGCCACAGAATAGCCTTTTAGCAGAAATAATTGCTTTAAGCGAAGAGGTGGAAAGTCAAAAAAATTCCTATGTCAGAATTGCTGACAAATTAGCAAAAATATATCTTCCGGCCGTTCACATTCTTGCAATCGCAACTTTTATTTTTTGGTTAAAAAATGGCTGGGAAATTGCCATGATGAATGCAACAGCGGTTTTAATCATAACTTGCCCTTGCGCCCTTGCGCTTGCCGTCCCAATTGTGCAAACCATTTTGATTTCAAATTTTATCAAAAAAGGAGTTTTGGTAAAATCGGGCGAAGCCTTAGAAAAACTTGATCAAATTGACAATATTATTTTCGACAAAACCGGAAGTTTAACAATTGGCGAAATAAAATTTTCAGAAATTCATGCCATTAAAAATGGTCAAAAAATTTCTCTTGAACAATCACAAAAAAAATTAGCTTTAAAGCTTGCCGCTAGCTTGGCGCAAAATAGCAGACATCCAATTTCGCAAGCAATTTGCCAAGAATTTCGTGGCGAACTTTTGACACTAAAAACTGCAGAAATTGCTGGATTGGGCTTAATTGCTGAATATGAAAATAAACCCGTAAAACTTGGAAAAGAAAAATTTTGCGAAACTCAAAAATTTCAAAATGACGATTGCGTAATGCAGACTTTTTTAAAATATGACGAGCAAGATTTTGTTTTGACTTTTGCCGATGAAATCAAGCAAGACGCACTTGAAACAATTTTAGAATTAAAGAAAATCAGCAGAAATATCATTCTACTTTCCGGCGATAATGAAAAAAATGTCCGAAAAATTGCTACCGAGATTGGCATTTCTGAATTTTATTACGAAAAAAATCCCCTTGAAAAAGTTACATTTTTGCAGCAATTAAAGGCAAAAAAGCAAAATATTTTAATGATTGGCGATGGGTTAAATGACGCACCATCATTGGCCTTGGCTGATGTCTCAATATCATTTTCAAAAGCCAGCGATATTTCACAAAATATTGCCGATATTGTAATTCAAGGCAAAAACTTAATGCCAATTTTTGGCGTTATAAAATCAGCCAAAAAATCCCTAAAATTAATGCGACAAAACTTAGCAATTGCCTTGATTTACAATATTTTAGCCATTCCTTTTGCCATTACTGGTCAAGTGATTCCATTGATTGCAGCGGCAGCAATGTCTTCATCATCTTTGATAGTTTTACTTAACTCATTTCGCATAAATTCAAAAAAATGTCAGTTCTGATTTTTCTAATCCCAATAACATTATTTTTAGGAATTTTAGGATTGTGCTTCTTTTTGTGGACGCTTCGCAGTAAGCAATATGAAGATTTGGACGGGGCTGCAAATCGCATTTTATTTGAAGAAATTTCAGAAAAAAAATCTTCCGAGGAAAAAAATTCTTAACCAGCAAAGTTGCAAATTTTTAGCCGATATTTTTGCATTTTTTAGAATTTATTAAGTTGTCTTTTAGCAAGCCAAACCTAGTTTTTGCCAATATTTTTTCTTTCACAAAAACCACTCAAAATGCTAAAAAACTTCAGACAAAATCTGCTGATTTTTTCAGTCGCCTTAATTTCCGCTTGCTCTTCAAATAATTCTGATCAGCCAAAAATTCGCATAGTTGATTTGGAAGGCAAGTCACATCCTATCGTTACAAAAACTCCGGAATTAAATGTGCAAGCTCTAGCAATGCAGGGCAAAGCGCCTGAACAAGTAAGATTTTATAATGATACCCCAAAGAACACGCCATCTTACGGCAACTTAATCGAACAAACCCTACAAATTCCACAAAATCAGCAAAAAACAACGGCAATTTCTCAAGGTCAAAAAATTCAAACTCCAATAATTCAAGCTCAGGACAATCAACAACAAAACACTTCAATCGGCCAAACTCAAGATAATCAACAAATCGCAGCAACGCAAACATTGCAAAAGCCACAGGAAAATTCTCAAGATTTTGCTGAAGCGCAAAATCAGCAATCAATTGAATATGATCTAGTTAGCCCAACTGAAGATCAAAAAACAAAAACAAATGAAAAACCGTTAAAAATTATCTTCAAAAAAGAAGCAAAATCACCAGTTACTGGAAGCAAAAAAATTAAAGGATTTTTTGTGCAAATTGGCTCTTTTTCTAATGAAATAAGTGCTGATGAAATGCTAAAAAAAGCGTCAAAATTCGGCAAAGGTCATGTGGAATTAAGCGAAGATAAAAAGCTTTATCGCGCACTTCTTGGACCAGCAAAAAACAAACCAGCAGCTCAAGCCCTTCTGAAAAAAGTTAAAGCCTCCGGTTACGAGGCCGTTCTCAAAAAGAATGATTAAAAAATGTCTTTTTTTGCAAAATTTTTGCTAAAAAAAATCTATCAAAAAATTTCTTATCAGGCTCTCTTTTGTGCTTTGATTTTTCTTTCCGCCTGCTCATCTACAGATGTTCAAGATCAAAATAAAAAATTTGAAACCAAATATGGCGAAGAGACAAAAAAAATTAACCAAGAGCGCAAAAAAGAGTTAAGCGAAACAGATGTGGTAAAATCTCTAACAAACTTCACAAATAGCAAAGAAGAGCTAAACAAAGAATATCAAGAACAAAATTACCCTTACGCTGACATTGCCAAATTAGGCGACAATCCGCACGAAAATTTCTTACCAAATGGTGAAGTTTATCAGCAATTTAAAAACCGAAACCCGCAAGAATCCTTGCCAGCCAACATGTTTGTTGTGAGTTATAATACCGAAAAACATCCACAATATCGCTACGATAAATCTGAGTTCGACTCAGTTTCAATTCCAGTTCACGATACTTACGGCGTAAAAACTGCGTTAATGCAAAAACCTTATTTAATGGCTGGGAATAATCACCTGCAAAAATCGGTTGATCGCTTGAATAGAAGACTCACAAGCGAAAATATCGAGTTCAGTAAAACGCTCATCGCTGAAAAGAAAAAATATCGTAGCGAGCAAAAAATGATTAATATTTTTGGCGAGGAAGAGTTAGCAAATTCAGAAAAATTGAGCAATTCTGAAAAAAACAAAGCCGAGAAAAAAACTAGCGGTAAAGATAAGAATCCCGAAAAACCACAGATCGCCAATAATATAACAATACTTGATCCAATAACTCTAAAACCATTGCCAAAAAACGCCGCAACCCAATAAATGAAATTCATATTCGCCATTTTTTTCGCATTTCTAATCTCAATTAACGCAGCAACCAATTGTCTTGCGCAATCTTTTAGCACTGCGAGCGACTATTATTTCCTAATTGATGCCGACACAAAAGAAATTTTATTATCAAAAAACGCTGACGAACAAATTCCGCCATCGTCAATGACGAAAATGATGACAGCCTATGTTGTTTTTGACTTAGTAAAACAAGGAAAAATAAGCCTCGAGAGTCAATGTTTAGTTGGAAAAGATGCGTGGCGAAAATCTGGATCAAGCATGTTTCTAAATTATGGCGATGTTGTAACGGTGGAAGATTTAGTAAAAGGTCTTTTGGCTGTTTCAGGAAATGATGCGGCAATTGCTTTAGCCGAAAGTACTGCCGGCGGAATCAATAACTTCATTCGATTAATGAATCAAAAAGCTCAAGAATTGGGCTTAAAAAATAGCCATTTCACTAATCCGCACGGTCTTTACGAGCCACAACACTATATGAGTCTGCGCGACCTTGCAACCCTCACAACAAGCTTCATCAAAGATTTCGAACAATATCAAAAATATCTCGGAATTGAAGAATTTACTTACGGGAAAGTTACTCAAAAAACTCGCAATCCGCTAATAAAACAACATTACGAAGGCGTAATTGGCGGAAAAACTGGGCATACAAATCAAGGTGGTTATGGCTTTGTTGGAATTGTCAAACGCGATCACCGCACTTTAATTGCGATAGTAAACAAAGCCAAAACACCTCAGCAACGCTCTCAAGCAATAATCGATATTTTTAATTACGGATTTAACCAATATAAAAAATTGGTTATCTTTGAAAAAGGTCAAAAAATTGCAAAATTAAAAACTTGGCTAGGTAATAAATCTGAAGTTGTTGTAACAACCAACCAACAAATTGCTTTCAACCTTCCAAGAAACGACTCAATCAATTCAATAAAAGCAAAAGTTGAATATCTTGGCCCATTATACACGCCAATTAACAAAGGCGCCAAAGTGGCAAATTTAATTATCGAAATAAAAGGCTATAAAAGCTTTTCCTATCCTCTTTTTGCTGACGAAAATATCGAAAAAGCTGGCTATTTCAAAAGAATATCCAGCGTAATTCGTTATAAATTAGGCAGCATTTTAACTAACTAAAAACTTTAAAATATGGACATGAGAATGTTGATGCGCCAAGCGCAAGAAATGCAAAAAAAAATGCAAAAAGCACAAGAAGAAATTGCGCAAAAAGAATTCAACGGCTCTTCTGGCGGCGACATGGTGAAAGTTACGATAACCGGCGGCGGAATTGCTAAAAAAATTGAAATAGATTCTTCGTTAATAAATGCCGAAGAAAAAGACATTTTGGAAGATTTAATTATTGCTGCTTTCAATAACGCAAAAAATAAATGCGACGAATCATCGTCCGATTCCTTAAAATCAGTCACTAACGGCATTAATTTACCGAAAGGATTTGGTTTTTAATGAAAGTAAAACTTTGCGGATTCACAAAAAAAGAAAGTTTAGAAACAGCAATTGATTGCGGTTGTGATTTTTTAGGATTTGTTTTTTACGAAAAATCACCTCGCAACATCACAGTTAAAAACTCTTTCGAATTAGCAAAAATAATTCCGCCACAAATCGCAAAAGTGGCGGTAGTTGTTAATCCAGAATTAGAATTTCTTCATCAAATAAATGAAAACTTGAGGCCAGATTTTATACAATTTCACGGCACAGAAACTACTCAATATTTGCAAAATTTCAGAAAAAAATTTCCTAACATCAAAGTTATCAAAGCTTTTGGGATAGGAACAAAAGAAGATTTCTTAGAACTAAAAAACTACGAAAACTGCGCCGATTATTTTCTTTTTGACCACAAATCAAAACATGAATTTGGAGGCAGTGGCAAAAAAATTAATTGGGAAATTTTAAAAGAAATTCCTAGCGCCAAAAACTGGTTTTTATCTGGCGGACTAAATTCCGAAAATGTCTTAGAAGCCATAACAACAAGCAAAGCAAAAATGATCGATATTTCATCGGGAATAGAAGAAGTTCGCGGCGAAAAATCATCAAAACTTATCAAGCAATTCATGCAAAGAATCAAAAATTATGCTGCCTAAAATCAGAAATTTTTTATTTGGAAATCCGCGCGATCCTTTCGACAAAGAAACCAGAAGACACATTTCTCTCGTTGCATTTTTGGCTTGGGTTGGACTTGGTGCTGACGGAATATCATCTTCTTGCTACGGGCCGGAAGAAGCATTTTTAGCACTTGGGCAACACAGCTCTCTAGCAATTTATTTGGCGATTGCCACCGCAATTACCGTATTCATCATTTCTTACGCCTATACTCAAGTAATTGAATTATTTCCAAATGGCGGTGGTGGCTATCGAGTTGCAACAAGACTTCTAGGAAAGCATGCCGGATTAATTTCTGGATCAGCCTTAATAATTGATTATGTTTTAACGGTTTCAATTTCCGTCGCTAGCGGCATTGACGCCATTTTTAGTTTTATGCCAGATGGCGTACGCGATTTTAAATTATTTATTGCCATGATTACGGTTGGCCTCTTGGCTTTCCTCAATTTACGAGGCATGAAAGAATCAATAAAATTCCTAATGCCAATCTTTCTTGGCTTTATTATCACTCACTTTTTTTTAATTGTTTATGGCATTATCGCCCATCATTACGGCCTTGCAAATCTAGTTCCACAAGCAGCGCAAGAAACTCAAGAATTGAGCAGCGCTTTTGGTTTAATTTTCGTCTTATCACTATTTTTAAAAGCCTTCTCAATGGGCGGCGGAACTTATACTGGCCTAGAAGCTGTCTCCAATAATGTGAATACACTTTCAGAGCCAAGAATTCGCACCGCAAAATTAACCATGGCAATGCTGGCATTTTCATTAGCCTTCATGGCCGCTGGCATAATTTTACTATATTTACTTTGGGGAGCGGAAAAAATTGAAGGTCAAACCCTCAATGCCACAACATTTTACGCAATTACTCAAAATTGGGTTATTGGCGATTTTGAAGTGGGTAAAATTTTTGTCCCTTTAGCTTTAGCTTTTGAGGCTGGATTACTTTTTGTTGCAGCTAATTCTGGCTTTTTAGCCGGCCCAAATGTTGTTGCCAACATGGCCTCTGATGAATGGATGCCAAAATCTTTTAGCTCGCTTTCAAGTCGACTCGTGGTCAAAAATGGCATTATTTTTATGGCCATTGCCGCAATCGCAACCCTTCTAATAACTGGCGGCTCAGTTCATGTTTTGGTGGTTTTATATTCAATAAATGTGTTTATCACTTTTTCAATGTCGCTTTTAGGGCTAAGCATTTACTGGGTTAGAAATCGCCGCCGCAAAGCTTTCTGGTTCAGAAAATTAGCAATTTCTTCAATTGGTTTTGTTTTGTGTTTTGCAATTTTAGTAATCACAACTTTTGAAAAATTTTACGAAGGCGGCTGGGTTACAATTTTAATAACTTCGCTCTTTGTTGGCTGCGGACTTTACATCAAAAACACCTACCAAAAATTTAAAATGCGCCTCATGCAAAAAGAGATGCAATTTTATGGATATGACGATATCGCCCCAACTCTCACACCTCTAGAAACAAATAAATCAGCTCCAACTGCAGCAATTATAGTTGATCAAACCTTTGGTAGCGGCATGAATTGCTTGCTTGAAATCAAAAAACTCTTTCCTGGAATTTACAAAAACTTCATCTTTGTAACTGTTGGCGAAGTTGACTCAAACACCTTTCGTGAAGAAAAAAGATGGCGCGACATGCGCAGAAAAACCAAAGTAACTTTGCATAAATATAGAAATTACTGCAACGCTAACGGTCGCTTTGCCAAAGCCTATGTTGGCTATGGAACTGATAGCGTTGAAAAACTAACTCAATTAACCGATCGCGTGACCAAAGATTATCCAAACACTGTCTTTTTCGGCACTAAATTTATTTTCGATAACGAGAATTTTTTTATGCAGCTATTATTCAACCATGTGCCTTATATTATGCAGCGCCGCCTTCATGTTAGAGGATCAACAATGGTAATTTTGCCAATGAAAATCTAAGCAAAAACCAACGATAAACTTTCCCAATTTAATCAAAGCAGCCGCCAAAAAATCTTTCGGTTAAAAATAAAAATCACCGCAAAATTCAATCTTACCAAAATGAAAAATAACCAACCAATCAATAGTGAAAAAAAGAAGCAGGAAAAAAAGCAAAAAAAACAAAAATTAGCCTCGGCTTTGCGTCAAAATCTTATGCGCCGCAAAGCTCCAAAAGAAGGCCAAAAGAACATTTAATTGACATTTGTAAAAATTTCTCTTCGAACAAAAGCTTCAAAAAAACACTTAATCGCGATGATATGGATGATTCTCAATTATAGTTTGAGCGCGATAAATTTGCTCAGCAAGAATTGCGCGAACCATCAAATGCGGAAAAGTCATTAACCCAAAAGAGATTTTTAGCGCCGCCCTCTTCAAAACCGCATCAGCCAAACCATCAGAGCCGCCAATTATAAAAGAAAAATCCGAATCTCCAGAAATAGCTGAATCGGCTATTATTTTTGCAAAATTACGACTTGAAAATTGCTTACCATTTTCATCAAGAGCAATAATCTTCGAACTAGGCTTCAAAGCTTTCAAAATAAGCTCTGCTTCAATTTCTTTTAGTTGTAATGAATTAATATTTTTTGAATTTTTTTGCTCAATTTCTTTAAGCTCAACCTTCCACTTAATGCGCTTCAAATAATTCTCAAAAACGGCTTTGTGCGGCGAATTTTCAAACTTCCCAACTGAAATTATGGTTATGCGCATAATTATATTTCTGCCGCCCTTTTTTCAAAAGCATTCATCATTTTCTCGACAGCCTTTTCAAATATTACACCAATTAACTTTCCTAAAATTATCGAGCTAAATTCAAAATCGATAAAGAATTCAACTTCACAATTACCATCGCCCAAATCTTTAATTCTCCACTGATTTAGAAGTTTTTTAAATGGCCCCTCAATCGCCACAACATCAATAAAATAAACACCTTCAACAATTTGATGAGTTACATCTGAACGATATTTTTCAAAGAAACTTTTAAAATTAACCAAAAGATCAGCGTGAAGATTTTGTGCGGAAATTATTTTTATAATCTTCGCCTGCTTGCACCAAGGCAAAAATTGCGGATATTTCTCAATATCCATGACAATATTATAAATTTTTTCACTCTTATAAGGCAGTATTTTGCTTTGCTTTAAAGATGGCATCGAAGTTTAAAATTTAAAATTCTTCATCTGATCTTTTATTTCTGGCGAATTCATCATTTCTTGCATTTTTCTTGGATCAATTTTGCCAAATTTTCCCATCATTTTTTGCATTTGCTTATATTTTTTCAAAAGACGATTCACCTCCTGAATGTTTGATCCTGCACCTCTAGCGATTCTCATTTTACGCGAAGTGCTTAAATCCATCGGATTAGCGCGCTCTTTTTTTGTCATCGATAAAATCAAAGCCTCTTGGGTTTTAATTTCTTTTTCTAAACCTCCCATTTTACCAATTTGCTCCTTTATTTTCGAAGCGCCAGGTAACAAATTAATTATACTTCCTAAGCCGCCCATTTTTTTCATATTGCGAATTTGCATCAATAAATCTTCAAGATCGAATTTTCCTTTTTGTAATTTTTTTGCTGCCTTTTCCATTTCTTCAGCGTCAAAAACCTCTTGAGCCCTTTCAACCAAACTAACCACATCACCCATACCAACAATTCGCGAAGCAATTCTTTTTGGATCAAACTCATCAAATTCATTAATTTTTTCACCAATACCTACAAATTTTATCGGACATTTTGTTACCGCCTTCATTGTCAATGCCGCGCCACCACGGGAATCACCATCTAAACGCGTCAGAATTATGCCAGTTAACGGCAATTTTTGGCTAAAATTTTGCGCAACATTTACTGCATCTTGACCAATCATAGCGTCAACGGTTAGAAGAATTTCTTGCGGCTTGATAGAATTTTCAATTTCGATTAATTCTTGCATCATTTCTTCGTTAATACTGGTGCGACCAGCCGTATCAAGAATCAAAACATCATAACCCAAATCTTGCGCTTTCTTTTGAGCCTTTTGCGCCAATTTTAACGGACTTTGTGCGGCATCAAATTCATCGAAATCAACATTAATTTTTTGCGCCAAAATTTTTAACTGATCTGCGGCAGCGGGGCGATAAGTATCAAGCGAGCATAGTAAAACTTTTTTACGACTTTTGCTCGTTAATCGCGCCGCTAATTTTGCTGAAGATGTTGTTTTTCCAGCACCTTGTAAGCCAACCATCATAATAATCAGCGGCGGACGATTGTTAAAATCAATTTCTGACTTTTCATCGCCAAGCAATTTCACCAACTCATCATTAACAATTTTTACCACCATTTGTCCAGCTGAGACGCTTTTAACAACCTGCTGACCCAAAGCTTCTAACTTAACTTTTTCAATAAAATCTTTGGCTATGGCTAAAGAAACATCTGCCTCAAGAAGGGCAATTCGAATTTCGCGCATCGAAGCATTAAGATCGCCTTCTGAAATAAATTTCTTGCCAGCGAGAACATCAAAAACTTTGGTTATTTTATTAGAAAAATTATCAAACATTGAACAAATCTTTTATATTTTGAGGAATTTTTTTGGGACGATATGTTTCGCTATCAACGCATACTATTACTGTTTCCATCGTTGATAAAATTTGTTGATCTCTTTGAACTTCTTGATGCATCACAAAAGAAGTTGCTGAAATTTTTGTTACCTCAGCAGTAACTTCGATTAAATCATCAAGCTTTGCTGGCGCAATATAGTCAATTTCGCAACGCTTCACGACAAAAATTACTTTCTCTTTTTGCACTAAATCAAATTGCGAAATTTTTAAGTAACGCAAAAGCTCGGTTCGCGCCCTTTCGCAAAAGCGTAAATAATTAGCGTGATAAACAATACCGCCAGCGTCAGTATCTTCGTAATAAACGCGATATTTTACCGAAAATTTATTCAACATTGCTGTAGCAATTTGGGGTTTCGTAAAGCTTTATTGCCACACATTTCACCGCTTTTTTAGCAAAAATTTTTGGGCATATTTCATAAAAAATATGTTGAGCAATATTTTCAGCGGTTGGGTTTTCTTGAATATAATAAATTTTCTGTCCCGTTTCAGATGATATTTTGTCGCCCAATTTTTTATCGTTAATCGACAAAATTGTATTATGATCCAAATTGTCATCAATCCAAGCACCAAGCACTTCTTTAATCACACCAAAATCAATTACTCGACCCAAATTATCGAGTTTTTTTGCCATAAAAGTCGCTTCCAAAGCGTAGCGATGTCCGTGCAACATTTTGCACTTACTTTCATGATTAATAATGCGATGAGCTGCATCAAACTCAATTCGCCTTGTGCAACTAATTTTAGAATTTGTTTTTGGCAATTTTTAACCGTTGAATTTTTGTTTGGAGGGATGGAGCCTGCGAAAATATCGCATCAACTCGCTTTAGATCACACAATTTGAATGCACAATCCAGAATTATCAACCCCTTTGCCCCAATTGATTTATTTCCAATGAATATTTTAGAAAAATTAAAATTTGACGCTAACGGCCTTATTCCAGCAATTGCGCAAGATTTTAAAACCAAAGAAATTTTGATGATGGCTTGGATGAGTGACGAAAGTATAAAAATCACCATCTCAAGCGGCTATGCAACTTACTTTTCACGCTCGCGGCAACAATTTTGGAAAAAAGGTGAAAGTTCCGGAAATTTACAAAAAATTATCTCCATTAACGCTGATTGCGATTTTGACTGCCTTATTTTGCAGGTTGAACAAACTGGCCCAGCTTGTCATACAGGAGCAAAAAACTGCTTTTTTAACGAGGTATTTAAGTGAATTTTTCTTGGCTGGAAATAAGTAAATCAGCTCTTTTGAGCAACATAGCGCAAATTAAAAAAAATCTAAAACCGCAAACAAAATTTATTGCCGTAATAAAATCTAACGCTTACGGCCATGGACTTTTGGAAGTTGCAAAAATCATCAAGAATCAAGTTGATTATTTTGCGGTTTACGACTTTGACGATGCCTTAATTTTACGCCAAAACAAAATTACCACGCCAATTTTAATGCTCGGAAGAATTTTTTCCGACCAAATAAAAGAGGCCGTCGCCAATAAAATTGAGATTTCAGTTTCAAATTTTGACCTTCTTGAAAAAGCCGAAAAATTAGAATCAAAAACAAAATTAAAAATTCATCTTTGTATTGATAGCGGACTTGGCCGCGACGGATTTTTAGAAGAAGATTTTATTAAAATTAGTCAAAAAATTTCTCATAAAAACATTTCAGTAACCGGTCTTTACACTCACTTCGCCGCCCCAGATGACAGCGCTTTTGACGATTACACCGAAATGCAAACCAAAAAATTAATTTGGTGGAAAAAAAAACTAAATGAACTCGAAATAAATCCCATTCTTCACGCCAGCTCAACCGCCGGAAGTTTTATTAAAAAATTTGAATGTGAATTTGATGCGGTTCGAATTGGTGGCGGAATTTATGGATTATGGCCATCTGAAGAAGTAGAAAAAAATAATCATCTTCAAACAAAACTTCGGCCGGCTTTATCTTGGAAAACCAAAATCGTTGAAATCAAAAATATGAAAAAAGGCAGCGCAATTTCTTACGGCTGCACCCACAAATTAACTCATGATTCACAAATCGCGATTTTACCAGTTGGATATTTTGATGGAATACCACGGATCGCCTCTGGAAAAGCTTTTTTATTAGCCAATAATTCAAAAATCGCGCAATTGGGACGAGTTACAATGAACATGATTATAGTTGATGTAACAACACTAAAAAATGTCAAAATTGGCGATGAAATCACTATAATTGGCGGCAACGAAGAAAATGAAATTAGCGCCAAAGATTGGGGGATTTGGTCGCAATCTTTTAATTACGAAATCACCACCAGAATAAATCCAAAACTATTACGCAAAATTGTTGCCTAAAACTCATTTTCAAGGCTTTCGCGCCACACAAAACAACATCACTGAAAAAAGGATCCCACGACCAAACCAAAAATAACCAAATTTGATAAGCCCTCAAAAACTAAACAAAAAAATCCACTAAAGATTTGCTATATTGATTTTGTGGCGATTGTAAAACTTGCAATTTATCGCCAATTTCAACAATTTCCCCCGCCTTCATAACGGCAATTTTATCGGCAATTTGCGCCACAACTCCCAAATCATGCGAAATAAAAATATACGAAATTTGACGCAATTTCTGAATATTTTTTAATAAATTTAAAATTTCATTTTGTGTTTCCCAATCCAAAGCCGAAGTTGGCTCATCTAAAACCAAGATTTTTGGCTGCAAAATTAAAGCCCTAGCTATTGCAACACGCTGACGCTGACCACCAGAAAGTTGATGCGGATAACGAGATAAAATATCAGCCTCAAGCTGCAAAAGTTGTGCAATTTCTGCTGCTAAAAATTTTGATTCTGCCGCATTTTCCAAACTATTTGATCGAGGCAAATTATGAATCACCAAACCTTCCTCAATTATATCCAAAACCTTCATTCTTGGATTTAAACTCGAGAACGGATCCTGAAAAACTACCTGAACTTTACGCCGCAAATTACGATTTTCTTTCGCCCAACTTTCATTACCAAAAAAAACAATATCACCTCGCGCTTCAATCAAGCCAAGTAAAGCTAGAGCTAGCGTTGATTTTCCTGAGCCACTTTCGCCAATTATGCCAAGATTTTGACCAGAATTTAATGAAAAACTAATATTTCGATTAGCGTAAAATTGCTCTTTTTGCCAAAAAGATTTTTTAATTTGATGAATTACCGAAAGATTTTTTACCGCTAAAATTTCTTCGCCAAAAACTGGCTTCTCATCAATGTTTAAAGATGTTTTGGCGTTATTTTTTTTGCAAGAATTTAAGATAATTTTACCATCTCGCATTTCCAAAATTTCATCAGCAATTCTACTTACCGCATTTAAATTATGGCTAATGAACAAAACAGCGAGATTTAATTGATTTTTTAAGCGCAAAATCAAATCCAAAATTTCTTTTTGAATTACCACATCCAAAGCTGTTGTTGGCTCGTCGGCAATTAAAATTTTTGGCTTATTCGCTAAAGCAATTGCCAACATAATGCGCTGTTTCTGACCGCCAGAAATTTGATGCGGATAATCGTCAAGCCTTGAATTTAAAGAGCTTAATTCAACAAATCGCAACAATTCCTCAATACGATTTTGCAATTGCCGTTTTGTAATTTTTGGATTGTGAATTTTTATGGCCTCAGAAATTTGACTGCCAATTTTGTGAAGTGGATTTAGTGCCGAATTTGGGTCTTGAAATACAAAACCAATATCTTGACCGCGAATTTTACAAAGTTCTTCTTCGCTTAAATTTAAAAGATTTTTTTGCGCAAAAATTATTTCTCCGTCACATTTAGCGCCGTTAATCAAAGAGCCAATAGCAAGAGCTGTCAAAGATTTTCCTGAGCCGCTTTTGCCAATTAATGCCGTAATTTTTTTTGGCGCCAAAGAAAAGGAAATTGACTTAACAATTTCTTTATCACCAAAAAAAACTCGTAAATTTTTTACCTCTAACATCAAAAATTTGGCCTGTAAGGATTAGATTAATCAGTAATCCAAAATTGAACGATATAAAGCCAAAGTATCTCCACACATCTTCTCATTAGAAAAGTTTTCTTTAACATTCGCACGCCCAGCGGCACCAATTTCCGCAGCCCTTTCATCAGAAATGGACAAAACTGAATCTATCAATTCAGCCATTTTATTTACATCGCCAACATCAACCAAAAAGCCGGTTTCGCCATCTTTTACAGTTTCTAAAGAACCGCCAATTTTAGTGGAAATTATTGGTCTTTGCATAGCCTGAGCCTCAATTGCAATTCTTCCGAATGCTTCCGGACGAATGCTTGGACAAATAACTAAATGCGAAATTGCATAAAGAACCGGCATATCTTTTGAAACTCCAGCAATTTTAACCCTTCCCTGCAAATCAAGATTAATAATTTTTTGCTCAATTTTTTTACGGAAAATTTTATGACCATGATCAGAACCAACCATAAGGCATAAAAAATTATTTTTAACCTTAGACAATGATTCGATCAAAAACTCATGACCCTTCCATTCTGTAAATCTGGCAGGCATTAAAATAATTTTTTTATCGTCAGGAAGATTCCATTTTTTACTTAAATCGATGATGCGATTCTTTGAAACTTTAGCCAAATTAAAATATTCCAAATCAGCTCCGCGTTGAATTACCGTAATTTTATCAGATGAAAAATTGGAAATTGCGCTTTGATAATTTTCGACCAAGTAATTTTTAATAAACTCCGAAACCACAATAATTTTATCGGCTCGCAACATCACAGAATTATAGAGCCTTTTTAAAATAAAATTTTTCCAGAATAAAAATTTTAAGGAATAAGTTCCATGAACCGTTGAAATCAATTTGGCGCCAGTTTTTTTACATGCATAATAAGCGCTCCACATTGGCGCTCTTGATCTAACATGAACAATATCAACCGAATATTCTTCGATTAATCTTTTGATTTTTCCAATATTAGAAAAAATTTTAATTGGATTTTTTGAGGCCACATCAAGCTCGATATGATCTATTTTTGCCTCTTTTAGCTGATAAACCATAATCCCACCTCTTGACACAACAATTGGAGTAAAGCCATCCGCCTTTAAAGCCTTCGCCACATCTATTGTGCCCCTTTCAACCCCACCACTCTCAAGCGCTGGTAAGATTTGCATTACTACCATTTTTTTTTGCACTTCTGACATCGTTAATTAAAGAAGATTTATAGTTTCTTCGCGCTTAGGACCAGTTGAGATTATAGCAGCTTTCACCTGACATAAATCTTCAATTCTCTTTATATAACTTAAAGCATTTTCCGGCAAGTCAGCAAGTGACTTAGCGCCAACAGTTATCGACTTCCAACCCTTCACAACTTCATAAATTGGCTCAATTTTATCCCACAAATCAATTTCTTGCGGCAAATAATCGTAAATTTTGCCGTTTATTTTGTAGGCAACGCAAATTTTAATTTCATCTAACTTGTCCAAAACATCGAGCTTAGTTAACGCAACATTTTTCACTGAAGATAATTGAATTGATTGGCGCACCAAAACAGCGTCAAACCAACCACAACGGCGGTCACGACCAGTTACAGTGCCAACTTCATTTCCTTCGATTCGTAAAAAATTGCCAATTTCACAAGTTAATTCAGTCGGAAAAGGGCCAGATCCAACGCGAGTTGTATAAGCCTTTAAAATTCCAATTGTTTGCTGCAAATCAGCTACTCCCAAACAAGATCCAAGCGCAATTTGACCAGCCTGAGTATTGCTTGAAGTAACAAAAGGATATGTTCCGTAAGTAACATCCAAAAGCGCACCTTGCGCACCTTCAAACATAATTGATTTACAAGAGGCTAACTTTCTTGAAATTTCGAAAGCTGGAAAGCTGTAATCTAAAATAGCACTCTTAATTGGAGCCAATTCAGCCAAAAGATCTTCAACCAACACTTTTTTTGCACCCAAACTTTGGCGCAGCAAATTATGGTAAAAAAGCAAATTTTCTAAACGCTCGCGCAAAACTATTTCATTCGACAAATCACAAATGCGAATCGCTCTTCGCCCAGCGCGATCTTCGTAAGCCGGACCAATTCCGCGACCAGTTGTACCAATTTTTTTCTCACCTTTTTGATTTTCAAGAAGCTGATCTAACTCGCGATGAATTGATAAAATCAAACAAGCGTTATTAGCAATTGCCAAATTTTCTTTGGTAATTTTTACGCCCGCTTCTTCAATTTTTTTAATCTCCGAAAAAAGTGCTAAGGGATCAACCACAACACCACTTCCAATTACCGAAAATTTTTGACGAATAATCCCCGAAGGTAGCAAACTTAATTTATAAGTTTTTTCACCAACTTTAATTGTATGACCAGCGTTATGACCGCCCTGAAAACGCACAACTGCGTCAAATTTATCTGATAAAAAATCAACGATTTTTCCTTTTCCTTCATCGCCCCATTGCAAACCAATTATCGCAGTATTTTTCATTTTATTCTTCTGTCTTTTGATTAAGGCCAATAATGACCGAGTTATTCGAATTTTTTGGCTCAATAGTAAAAAATTTACTACAATAAGGACAAGTTGCGTGATTTTTTTGACCCATATTTAAATAAACTAAAGGATGGCCAAAACTACCTCTTCCGCCATCGCAAGAAACCTTCTTTGTCGTAACATGAATAATCTCAACATGAGGATTAGCGGCGTGATTAAATTGGAGATTCATTTTAAAAATTGAGAGATTAAAAATTTGCGAAAATTACCTGATAAATTTCGCCTCTTTTTCAAAAGATAGACACAAAAATTCAGCCAAAAAACAAAATAGAAGGTTTTAAAAAACCTAATCTTTCAATAAATTGGCCGCTATACGCAAATTCAGGCAAACTCGACAAAAATATTTTCCGTAATCGAGTTTTTCAATCTAAGTTTTTAACTTTCTTTAATCACAAAATGGCAAAAAAAATCATTTTATTTGCGACAATTTTTTTGCTCAATTTCAACAAAGCTTTTTGCTTTGAAAGCCCTTGGCAAAAAGAAAATAGCGGTGGAGCTGCCGTGCAAATCATTGGCAGCTTTTACAAAAATGAGTCGGCAGAAAAAAAGTTAATTTTGGGCGCTCGCTTTAAAATTGAAAAAGATTGGAAAATTTACGGAAACGATGCTGGCGGAATCGGCTTGCCGCCAAGTTTTAATTTTGCAGAATCAAAAAATATTAAATCTTTTGAGGCATTTTGGCCAGAAGCAAAAGTTGAAGAAGAAGTTATTGGTGAAGATAAATTAAAATTTTTAGTCTATCAAAACGAAGTAATAATTCCTCTTTCCTTAAATCTTGATGAAATTAAGGCAAAAAATCCCATTTCTTTAAAAATTGATTACGGCCTTTGCAAAGATATTTGCGTTCCAGCTTCAGCAGAATTTAATTTTGAAATTGCTGATGAAATAGACGAAAATTCGCTACAAAAAATTCAAGAATTTTATTCGCTAAAAATCTCAGAAACAAAACCAGAAGAATTCACAAAAAACACCTCGAACCAAACAGCAAAAAAAATCTTACTAATGTTGGCGATAGCTTTTTTAGGTGGTGCAATTTTAAACATCATGCCTTGCGTTTTGCCGGTTTTATCAATCAAACTCATCTCAATAATCAAGCATTCCAACGCCTCAACAGCAAAAATTCGTTTCGCTTTTTTTGCCACAATTCTTGGAATTTTAAGCTGCTTTTTAGCCTTTGCCGCAAGCGCATCAATAATCAAAATTAGCGGCAATTCTTTTGGCTGGGGTCTGCAATTTCAAAATCCTTATTTTTTAATTTTTCTAATCACCATTTTAACTATTTTTACCGCTAATTTGCTTGGTTTTTTTGAAATTACTTACCAAGGATTTTTAACAAATTTTTTACATAAGAAAATTAACCAAAATGAAGTTAAGAAAAACATTTTTATACCCAATTTTCTTTCCGGAATTTTAGCTGTACTTCTTGCAACTCCTTGCTCAGCGCCATTTCTTGGTACGGCAATTTCTTTCGCTTTAAGTCAAAATTTTGCTATAATTTTTACAATCTTTGCCGCAATTGGCTTGGGCTTTTCACTGCCTTATTTCATCCTTTTATTAACTCCAAAATTCATAAATTTTCTGCCAAAAACTGGAAATTGGATGAATTTAGTCAAAAAATTAATGGCTTTATTTTTAGCAATTACGGTTTTGTGGATTGCTAATATTTTAGCACATAATATTGGCTACAAAGCCTCAGCTTCAGCTATTTTGATGGCCGCATTATTAACGGTTTTTTTCAAAATTGACTCAAAAATCATAAAAATTTTAGCAATTTCTTTTGCCATTTCTTGCCATTTCTTAATTCCAGAATTTTTCTCTCCTCGCAATGAAATCAAAGAATCCCAAGAAATTTGGCAAAGTTTTGATGAAGAAAGAATTGCCACTGAAATTGCGCTAGGGAAAATTGTCGTAATCGACATTACGGCCGATTGGTGCATAACCTGCAAATTCAACAAAGCTCGGGTTCTGGATCAAGACGAAGTGATTGCCAAATTGAATAGCGACGCAATTGTTGCAATGCGCGCCGACATCACCAAGCCAAATCCAAAAATACTCAGCTTTTTACACAAACATAACCGCTTCGCAATTCCATTTAATGCCGTTTACGGCTCAAACGCTCCACATGGTTTGGTAACTAGTGAAATTTTAACCAAAAAAGAACTTTTCGAATTTATAAAAAACGCAAAATAAAATGACCGAACTCACAAAAATAACGCTTGGACAAGCGGTTGAAGGCTTAAAAAATAAGCAATTTTCTAGCAGCGAACTAACAGAATCATTCATCAAAAATATTGAAAATAATCGCCACTTAAATGCATTCATCACTGAATCTTTCGATGTGGCGCGCACTGCGGCAAAAAAATCCGATGAAAAAATCACCCAAAATAAAGCTGGAAAACTAGAAGGCATACCACTTGGCATCAAAGATCTTTTTTGCACTAAAAATATTCGCACCACCTCAGCTTCAAAAATGTTAGAAAACTTCGTTCCAACCTATGAATCAACCGTTACACAAAAATTACTCGATGCCGGATCAGTGTTTTTGGGAAAATTAAATATGGACGAATTTGCCATGGGTTCAGCTAACACCAATAGCTATTTTGGATCGGTTATTAATCCTTATAAAAAAACCAACTCTGCTGAAGAATTAGTTCCGGGCGGCTCTTCTGGCGGATCAGCCGCTGCAGTTGCCGCAAATTTATGCTTGGGAGCAACTGGATCCGATACAGGCGGCTCAATTAGACAGCCAGCGTCTTTTACTAATACCGTTGGCATTAAACCAACTTACGGACGCTGTTCAAGATATGGCATGATTGCTTTTGCTAGCTCGTTAGACCAAGCCGGAATTTTTGCCAAAAATGTTTATGATGCCGCACTTTTACTCGAAGTTATTTCTGGTTACGACTCAAAAGATTCAACATCATCAAACCTTCCTGTTCCTGACTTCTCTTCACTTTTAACGCAAAATTTAAAAGGCAAAAAAATCGGCATTCCTAAAGAATATATGGTTGACGGAACCGCCGAAGAGATTGTTGCTCTTTGGCAAAAAGGTCGTGAAATTTTACAACAAAATGGCGCTGAAATCATTGAAATTTCATTGCCTCACACTCAATACGCTGCAGCAGTTTACTATGTTTTAGCTTCCGCCGAATGTTCTTCAAATTTAGCTAGATTTGACGGAGTTCGTTACGGCTTTAGAGCTTCAGGTGAAAAATTATCGCTTGAAGAAATGTATGAAAAAACTCGCGCCCAAGCCTTTGGCAATGAGGTAAAAAGAAGAATTTTAACCGGAACTTATGTTCTTTCCGCTGGATATTTCGACGCTTACTACAAAAAAGCGCAAAAAGTTAGAAATTTAATCTTACAAGATTTCATTTCCGCTTTTGAAAAAGTTGACGCCATTCTTACTCCAACAGCGCCAAGCGCCGCTTTTTCAATCAAAGAATCAAAAGAAATAGGCAATTCTGATCCAGTCAAAATGTATTTAAATGATGTTTTTACAATTCCAGTAAATTTAGCCGGTTTGCCTGCGATATCAGTTCCTGCAGGCTTTGACAAAGATGGACTGCCACTTGGTTTACAAATAATTTCGCGCCATTTTGACGAGCAAAGCGCCTTTAATGTGGCCTTGGCAATTGAAAAAAATCGCTAATCAACCTTCCGTCGAAGAATCTCAACAATATCTTCATCAATATTTCGAGATTCTTTGCGTTCAAAATTAGCAATTACTTGCGAAATTTTCTCAAAGCCGCAATTAGAAATTGCCGCAATTCCATCATTTCCAATAATCTTTACTGACCGAAACCACACCAATTCATCAATTAAATTTTGCTGCAAAAATTGCGTTGCAACCTCAGCTCCGCCCTCAATTAAAAGATTATTAATTCCGCTTTCGCACAACTTTTTCAAAGCCGACCTTAGATCAATTCCTCGCTCATCACTTAAAATTATTGGCTGATTTTTTTGATTCTGAAAAATATGCAATTTTTCATCAAAATTATTTTGGCGCGTCAAAATGACGATTCTTGGCGAAAAATCCTCAAGTCCAACAATTCTGCAATCAAGTCTTGGATTGTCTTTTCGCAAAGTTTTTGCACCAATCAAAATCGCATCATTTTGTGCGCGCAAAATATGCCCAAATTGACGCGATTTTTCACATGTAATCCATTTACTATCAAAGCTAGAAGTGGCTATTTTACCATCAAGACTGCTGGCAATTTTTAAAGTTACAAAAGGTCTAGCGCGAATTTTTGCCGAAAAAAAACCGCGATTAATTTCACGCGCTTCATCTTCCAAAACCCCAACTTCAACAGCAATTCCAGCAGATTTTAATTTCGCAATTGAATTGCCATTAACTCTTAAATCTGGATCTCTCGTCGCAATTACAACGCGAGCAAATTTATATTTAATAATTTCATCAACACATGGTGAAGTTTGTCCAAAATGCGCACAAGGCTCAAGCGTAACATAGGCGGTTGCGCCTTGCAAAAGAGACTTATTAAAAACTTTTTCAATGGCAATTTTTTCAGCATGAGGACGGCCATTTTTTGCCGTAACTCCGCTTGAAATTATTTTTTTATCACTAACTAAAACGCAGCCAACAACTGGATTTGGCGCAGTTATTCCAAGATTTTTACGCGCCAAATTCAGCGCATAAGACATAAATTTTTTATCAAGAAAGTTGTTCATGTAATTCGTTTTAAAACAAAGATTTTATCATCAAGATTTTGCATGGTGAAATCTTGATTCAGAAGCTTTAACAAACAACATTCCCAAAAAATATTTGCTTTGCTTATAAGTGAAATTTTATGATCGCCTAAATTTTTCAAATTAAATACGAGCCTTAGTAAATAAGATTAGAAACCACATTCGGATGCATCAATTTTTAACTCAAAACAGCAAAATAAAAGCCTCACCCTTATTTCCTATTTGTGCTATTTTAAGTTTACGAAATTTTTTCTTTTTTTGCCTTTCTTGCTTATTTTTTAACTGCACTTCCGAACCTTTTTTATACGATAAAACCGGATTTGAAAAAGGCGATCGCCCCAATATTAGCGACCCAGAAGCGCCGGTTAAAATTGCTCCAGATTATTATTATCGCCAACCAAATTATGCTCAACAAGGCGCCCCAAATCCTTATTCACAACAATTTCAAGCAATGCCTTATCAGCAACCTTATTACAATCCTCAACCGCCTCAAGCCTATTACTATCCGCCAATGCCAGCTTACAATCCTTATGGCAATTACGGCGGCTCAAGATTTTATTCAAATCCTTACGCAATTATTCCACCAAACCAATATCCAAATTACGACGCCGACCAATATTATGTTCCGCCAGCTTCGCACAACAATATTGAGCCGCAGCAAAGAAATTTAGCCAAACCAAATCCAGCAAATTATTAAAAATAAAATCGCATTTTACGCCCGATAATCAAAATGTTTTCCAAAATCATTCCACTAACAATTTTAGTCTTTCTTTTCTCTTGTTCTAACAAAGAAGAACAACCTCAACAGGCGCCGCGTTTTTACCAAAATTCCGCACCGCAACCGCAATATTATTACCCGCCGCAAAATCGAACAACCTATTCCGCGCCTTATCAACAGCCTTACCAACCATATAATCCATATGGAAATACAGCGGGATCAAGATTTTATTCAAACCCTTACGCCCTTCCAACTGGCGCACAAAATTATTACGATGCCGATCAATATTACATCCCTCCACGCTACTACAACAACGACCCACAGCAAAATAATCCATTTTATCGCGAAACTTCAGCATTTTAAAAAATGAAAATAGTCACAATCTACACCAAGGAAATCTGCCCATATTGCGTAAAAGCAAAGCATTTATTGCAGCGCAAAAACACAAAATTCGTTGAAATAAAAATAACTGACGATGCAACTCGCGAAGAAATGATTAAAAAATCTGGCGGCCGAATGACGGTTCCGCAAATTTTTATTGGCGATTTTCATGTTGGTGGCTGCGACGACCTGTACGCAATGGAAGCAGAAGGAAGGCTCGACGAGCTTTTAAAATAATCACCCTAATTTTTCGGTATAAATTTTCAAAATCTGCCCTTGTAAGCTTTTCATTTTTTACTAAATGACGGCTCGCAAATCAAAACTCTCTGATTTGCTCTCAAAGCTTTGAAAGAGAAGACATATCAAATAACAAAATCAAAAACATGAAAGTAAAACCTCTACATGATCGCGTTCTTGTTGAGCGCATTGAAGCTGAAAGTAAAACTTCTGGCGGCATAATAATTCCAGACACCGCAAAAGAAAAACCGTCCGAAGGCAAAGTAGTTGCTGTAGGAGCTGGAATTTATGATAGTAACGGCAAAAGAATCGCTTTGGATGTTAAAGTTGGCGATCGCGTTTTATTCAAAAAATGGGGTGCCGACGAAGTTAAGCTTGATGGCAAAGAATTAGTGATTTTAAAAGAATCAGACATCTTGGCAGTTGTAGAATAAACCTTCCCCGTATTTTAAAAAAATAATTTAACTAAAAATAATCAAAAAATATGTCAGCAAAAGAAATTTTATTTGGGGTTGATGCCCGCACAAAAATTGTTGAAGGCGTTAACATAATAGCCGACGCAGTAAAAGTAACATTAGGGCCAAAAGGTCGTAATGTGGTAATTGAAAAATCATTTGGCGCACCGCGCATCACTAAAGATGGCGTGTCAGTTGCAAAAGAAATTGAGTTAGCCGACAAATTTCAAAATTTGGGCGCTCAAATGATAAAAGAAGTCGCTTCAAAAACTAATGACATTGCTGGAGACGGAACCACAACTTCAACCGTTTTAGCGCAAGCAATTGTTCGCGAAGGCGTAAAATCAGTTGCCGCTGGAATTAATCCAATGGATTTAAAGCGCGGAATTGATTTAGCTGTTGAAGCTTTAGTAAAAGAGCTTGGAAAAATGAGCAAAAAAGTTAGCGGTAAAGAAGAAATCGCTCAGGTTGCAACAATTTCAGCAAATGGAGATTCTGAAATTGGTAATAAAATCGCTGAGGCCGTACAAAAAGTTGGCCCAGATTCTCCGATTACCGTTGAAGAAGCAAAAGGCTTAGACTTCGAAGTTAATGTTGTTGAAGGTATGAATTTTGATCGCGGTTATCTTTCTCCTTATTTTGTAACAAATGCAGAAAAAATGACTGTCGAAATGGAAAATCCATTCATTTTGTTATTTGAGAAAAAAATTTCCAATCTTCAACCAATGGTTCCTTTGCTTGAGGCTGTTGTGCAATCTGGTCGTCCACTTTTAATTATCGCTGAAGATGTTGAAGGCGAAGCTTTAGCTGCTTTGGTTGTAAATAAACTTCGCGGCGGCTTAAAAATTGCAGCTGTAAAAGCTCCAGGATTTGGCGATCGCAGAAAATCAATCATGGAAGATATTGCAGTACTAACTGGCGGACAATTAATCTCTGAAGATTTAGGCATGAAGCTTGAAGCAGTAACTCCAAACCAACTTGGTCAAGCTAAAAAAATCATTATTGATAAAGAAAATACCACCATCGTTGACGGTGCTGGAAAAGCTTCTGATGTTAAAGCTCGCTGCTCTTCAATTAAAGCTCAAATCGAAGAAACTTCTTCTGATTATGATCGTGAAAAACTTCAAGAGCGTTTGGCCAAGCTTTCTGGCGGTGTTGCTATTATTAAAGTTGGCGGCGCAACTGAAGTTGCTGTAAAAGAGAAAAAAGATCGCGTTGATGATGCCTTAGCTGCAACTCGTGCTGCAATGCAAGAAGGAATTGTTGCTGGCGGCGGATCTGCTTTAATCTATGCTGGTCGCGTTCTTGAAAAAGTTAAAGGCGCAAATGACGACCAAAGTGTTGGGGTCAACATTATTAAAAAAGTTATTCAAGCTCCAATTCGTCAAATTGCTGAAAATGCTGGCTTCGATGGCGCTGTTATTGCTAACGAAGTTTTGTCAAAATCTGAAGCCTCTTACGGATATGACGCTCAAAATAACAAATTTGGCGACATGTTCAAAGCTGGAATCGTTGATCCAGCTAAAGTTGTAAGAACAGCTTTGCAAGACGCCGCTTCTATTGCTGGATTACTAATCACAACCGAAGCTGCAATTATTGAGAAAAAAGAAGAATCTCATAGTCACGCTCCAGCCGGCGGAATGCCTGGAATGGGCGGAATGGGTGGATTCTAAAACCCAAATCACTCAAAACAGCCCCAACTCTTTTTTAAGGGTTGGGGCTTTTTATTTGGCACAAATTATGACAAAAAATAGCAATCTCGCAGTAATTGCAATTCTTGGCCTAATCTGGTCAAGCTTTGCCGTTTTTACTAAAATTGCCGCAGAAAATTTATCACCCTTCTTTGTTACATTCTCGCGATTAGCACTAGGCGGAAGCTTGCTCTACGCAATTTGTCTAATTCAAAAAAAACCAATTTTTATTCAAAAAAATCTCAAACATTATTTTGTAGTTGGCCTCTTTAATTCCGCACTTCCATTTACTTTATTTGCGCTAGCTTCGCGCTATGTGGATAGTGCAATTGCAGCAATTTTGGATGGAACAGTTCCAATGTTTGAAGTTTTAATTTCAGCAATAATTTTAAAACGATCGGTCGATAAAAATTCAATTATAGGCGTGATCTTTGGAGCGCTAGGAATTGTAATAACTTACTCAGATAACTTATTTCACACAAAAATCACTTTACCTTACAGCCTTGCGGTAATTGCGATTTTAGTTGCAACAACATCTTACGCAGCAGCCTCTCTTTATCTTAATGAAAAATGCAAAGAAATTGAGCCAATGACAATGGCTTGTGGCAGCGTTTTTTCTGCAATCATGATGCTTTTACCAAGCTTTTTATTTTTCGATTTCAATCCAATTGACGGCAAAGCATTTTCTTCATTATTGGGACTTGGACTACTTTGTACCGGCTTTGCCTATATTTTATATTTTCAATTAATTCAGGAGGAAGGGCCGAGAATCGCGGTTAGCGTCGTTTTGTTAATACCAATTTTTGGCACAATTTTTGGCGCCATTTTTTTGAACGAACCAATTACTTTTAACAAAGTAATTGGCTGCATCATGATTTTATTTAGTATGAAATTTATTCTTAACCTATCGAAGCAAAATTTCTTCAAATCAAAACATCCTCACTCGCTCTAAAAACCCAGAACTGCAAAAAACACGCAATAAAAAGCCCCTCTGAATTTAGAATTCAAAGGGGCTAATTAATTCTTAAACAACTTCTTATTTAATTATATCTTATTCTGCTGGTGAAACATTAGCTGCTTCAAGGCCTTTTTTGCCTTGTATGATTTCGAAGGTTACAGCTTGACCTTCTTGGATTGTTTTGCGTCCGCCATCAGGCATAACGATTGCGCTATAATGCACAAAAACATCTTTTTCGCCTTCGCGTTCGATAAAGCCAAAGCCTTTCTCATCATTAAACCATTTAACTTTACCTACGATCTGTTCTGACATTTATTTTTCTCCTGAAATTTTGAAAAGTTGTTAAGAGGCGGCGCACACTAGAAGCCAAAAATTGTTTGACAAAGATTTTTTTCAAAAAATTTACAAATTATTTGAAATTGAAAATTTACCCTTCACATAAAGAAGCGGTTCATCTTCATTCAACCTTTCAAAATCAACGATCTCAGCGATAATTATATGATGATCCCCCGCCTTAATTACACGCTTTCTTTTGCATTCCAGAAATCCAATTGAATTTTGAAAAATTGGATTACCAAACTTTCCTAAAAAATAAGGTTCAACCCCCCATTTTGTTGAATTTTTTGGAGTTGCAAAAGCTTTTGCTAAATTAACTTGCTCGGAACCAAGAATATTAAGAGAGAAATAATGATTTTTTTTAAAAAATCGCAGATTGGAAGATTTGTTATCAATTGAAAATAGAGCCATTGGCGGCTCCAGAGAAACAGAGGCAAATGAGTTTATTGTCATACCAAAAAATTCATCCGCAAAAAACTTCTTCAATTTATCAAGAATAGATTGCGCCAAAGCGCTGTCATGTATGGTTTTATTGATGATTTTATTATTGAGAATTTTTTGGATCACTAATTGCTGATCAAAAATTTTTTCAATCGAAAATTTTTCAGCCAAAAAATTTCTTCTTCTGCCACATGCAATCATTACGCCGGTAGAAAAAAGGCCCAAACAATCACGCAGCTTACGATGCTCCATTTGACAAAAAATTATTTAACTAAGACATCAAAAGATGCTTAAAAGAAGAGATCAAAAAAATCATAATTGCGATTAATCCAAGAACCATCCACAAAGCGTAATTATAAATATATCCGCTTTGAACTTTACTCATTTTTGCTGCAATATTTTTGCATAAAGCAGCCGCTCCATTTGGCACTCCATCAATTGCCTTAATATCAACATATTTCCACAATAAATCTCCGGATTTTTTTATTGGGCGCACAAAAATTGCTTCATATAACTCATCAAAATACCACTTATTTAATGATAAATTATAAAAGAATGGGATTTTTTTGGCTAAAATTTTTGGTAATTCCGGCTTTCTAATGTAGAAAAAATAAGCCAAAATAATCGCACTAACCCCAACAATTAATGGTGAAATTTTTACCAATAATGGCGCATGATGAATTTCTTCTAAAAGCTCTTGGCGCCTTCCTAGAAGTAAGATTGAATTGGCAAAAAAGTTATTTTCATGCGAAACCATATGTAAAATTTTTGCACCAAAAATTCCGGCAAAAACCGATCCAATAGCCAAAACAAAAAGCGGAATCAACATTACAAAAGGCGACTCATGGGCGTGATCAAAAGTGTGTCGATCAGCTCTAGTCTTACCATGAAAAGCCAAAAACAAGAGGCGCCAAGAATAAAATGCTGTTAAAAAGGCTGCAATAATTCCTAAAATATAAGCCAATTTTCCGAAATCAGAATGCGACATATAAGCCGCCTCTAAAATTACATCTTTTGAATAAAATCCAGCAAAAGGAGGAAATCCGGCCAAAGCAAGAGAGCCAATCCACATCATTGCGTAAGTAATTGGAATTTTTTTCCAAATTCCGCCCATTTTTTGAATGTCTTGTTCGTGATGCATTGCATGAATAACGCTTCCAGCGCCCAAAAATAAAAGAGCCTTGAAGAAAGCATGTGTTGCAAGGTGAAAAATTGCCGCGCTGTAGGCAGAAACGCCGCACGCAAAAAACATATATCCAAGTTGTGAGCAAGTTGAATAAGCAATTATTTTCTTAATATCATTTTGAGTTAAGGCAATTGTAGCCGCAAAAATAGCCGTTAAAGCGCCAACAATCGTAACCATATTCAAGGCCACCGTAGAAAATTCAAAAATTGGTGAACATCTTGCCACTAAAAACACCCCAGCAGTAACCATCGTTGCAGCATGAATAAGCGCCGAAACCGGAGTTGGACCCTCCATCGCGTCAGCCAACCAAACATGAAGACCAATTTGCGCCGACTTACCCATTGCGCCCACAAAAAGCAAAATTGCAATTGCATCAATTGAGCGAAATTCCATACCAAAAAGATCAAATTTTGTGTCCATGTGGTTGCAAACTTGACCAAAAACCGACCCAAAATCAACAGTTCCAAAAGTTACATAGATTAAAGCAATCGCGATAATTAAACCAAAATCACCAACGCGATTCGCAATAAATGCCTTCATTGCCGCTGCATTTGCCGACTGCTTTTTAAACCAAAACCCAATTAACAAATAAGAAGCGACTCCAACCCCTTCCCAACCAACAAAAAGCTGTAAGAAATTTTGCGAGGTGACCAAAATTAACATGAAAAAAGTGAAGAGAGAAAGGTAAGACATGAAGCGAGAAATTGACTTATCTTCATGCATATAGCCGATTGAATATAAATGAACCAAGCTCGAGACGACAGTTACAACAACCAACATTATAGCCGTCAAAGAATCTAGCTGCAAAGACCAAGCGGCGCGGAAATTATCTGAAGAAATCCAATCAACTAAATAAGCAGATTGAAAAGCCTTAGTTTTACTAAACTCAACAAAAAGAGTGATAGCACAAATTGCTGAGGCAAAAAGCAATGCGGTTGAAAAATATTGCGCGAATTTATCGCCAATTTTTTTACTAGAAATTCGTGAAAAAAGTCCAGAAACTAGAAAGCCACAAAGCGGCAAGAATACCGTAAGCTTGAGAAGCATTTTTTAGAAAATTTATTTTTGGGGGGAATTTTGGCGCAATCTAGAAAGCAAAAGAGAAAAATCAAATAATAATCCGAAGGCTTGATTGGCGCAAATGCAAAGCCATTTTTACCACAAACCCGTACTGCCAATTCGAACATCGCCTCTTCCATTTAACTTCCAAACGCTACCAATACTTTGAAATTGAGCACTTGCTGGATCAAAACGCGCATCCCCAGGAATTGTTGGATTAGCACCAGAAGCTTGCATGCTACCTAAAGCAAATTGGCGACAAAAATAATGCGCACCCCAAAAAATTGAATTATAGTCGCTAAAATTTTTTTTTACTTCGGCAAGATTGTCCCAATTAACATCTTTCAGCTCTTTTTTATAACGATTTCTAATTTTATTGATATCGGGATTTGAAGAAGTGATGTCCGCATCTCGATTCCAAGTGTAGAAAGTTTGATAAATTCCACCACCAAACTGCGTTCCCAAACCAGATTCACAACCCTGATTCCAGCCCAAATTAAATCCTGGGGTTCCGCCTTTTGGAATTCTGCTAAAAGCGCGATAACCAATCGGTTTATACCAATTAGGCACGCAAGAAGAAAAAATAATAACCAACGATAAGTAAAATAATTTTTTCATTGCCCAAAAAATTGTCCTTTAGAATTTCCAGCCCAGATTGGATTAGCCCCAAAAACACTATTGCCACCCGTTGCCGTACCAGCCCAAGCGCTAAATATATTATCAAAGCTAGCCCCCGTAACATTTGATATACCGCCCGCGGCGCCACCACCACCAAACATACCACCCCACGCAGCGCCAATGTCAGAAGCGCCCATCTCAAAAACACCATAACCATCCTCTTTAAATGGCGATAAATAACGATCAGCGGAAGAAAGTGGATTTGGACCAATTAAGTTTTGAAAACACCAAGATTGCCCGCGTGAATGACCGAAACGATATTCTGGATTACCAATCATTTTTGGATCAAAACGATATTCATAACGATCGCGATACATACCGTTACCACGAGCAAATAAAATTGTAGAACAACCATCTTTGTAACCTTTTTGGAAAGTAGGAGTGCCTTCCGGAACCTTAAAATCAAAACCACGATAATAAGGCAAACCAGCCTTCTCAATCCAACGACAACCACTTAAAGCAAAAGCCAGAAAACATAAAATTATTAAACATTTTCGCTTCATTAACATTTTTAAAGCATTCCTTTAAAGAAAGATCCCCAAACGGATGTTTGTTTAATTGCGTCATGTCGATAACAATACCAAAAAGCATTTCCCCAAGCAGTTTTGTAATCAGAAGAACTGGTCATTTTATAACCATCAGCGGCGTTATTGCGATAAAACATTTTGTAAAAAGTATTACTTCCAGCCGACATTCCAACTTCACAACCATCTTCCCAACCTTGCTTAAATTCAACCGAAGCACCAGCAGAAAATTTTATATTATTAGCACTTGGCCTATTTGGTAAAAATTCAGCAATTTTTTTGCTGCAAGAGGCAAGGGCCAAAAAAGAAATTAACAGAAAAACCAAGGTAAACAATTTTTGCATTTTTAAAAATTATTGTAACGGCGCAATTGCCATTGAGTTTGACATAACAAAGCTTCCCGCATGAACGCTGCAAGAAAACCAGCCCTGACCCCAACCAGTTTGATAAGCTGGATCATGCATATAAATACCAGAAACAAATTCTGGCCCCTTTCCATCTTGATAAGATCCGGCGTTAGCAAAAGCGCCATTAGCTCTTGCGCCAAGGCCACTTTTGCAACCAGAATACCATCCAGCTTTATATTCTGGCGGCCCATCTGGAACAGCTAAACTTAAGGTTATTGGCTGAAAAAAACCAAAATTATCTGGCAAGCGACAAGACTGCGCAAAAAGCAAAATAAACAACAAAAAAAATTGGAATAATTTGCACATAATTTATGTAACGTTCCAATCGACGATATAAGTGCATTGCTCATAACCGTCAAACCAGCCAGTGTTATAATCTGAACTGTTTAACATGCGCTTATAGTCAAATTTCGCCTGCAAATCAGAGGTTAAACCAGTAGTAACAACGTCCCAAGCTGATGTGCAGCCATCACGAAAACCTTTGCCATATTCCGTATCGGCGGGAGGAAAATTACGCATTCCAGTTGTTGGCCTTGGCTTCATTCCCCATTGCCAACTTTTTGGCATTGGCTCAAAAAATAACTGACAAGATGTGGCAAAAAACAGCAAAGAAAACAAGGTTAATACTTGTGAAAAGCGCAACATCGAAGGCTAAGATTAAATTTTAAAAATTATATTTTGGTGATTTGACGCCGCAAATGGCAAGAAGAGAATAAAACAAATATTAATGAGCAATTTTATCTTCAAGGCGTTTTCTTTGTTTTGCAAAAAAAATTAGCACGACTTGAATTTTGAGCACCTCAAATTTTAACATTTCAAAATCATTCAAAAAAATAAACCTGAAAATCAATTATATGAGCAACAAAATCGCCTTAAAAAATCGCAGCCTAATCGAAATATTTGGCGATGACCGTAAAAAATTTTTACAAGGCCTCATCACCAACGACATCAATAAAGTAAATGACAAAAGCCTAATTTATTCAGCAATGCTTAATGCCCAAGGGCGATTTCTTTACGATTTTTTTATTTTCGAAAAAAATGATTCTTTATTTTTGGATTGTGACGCCAAAAGACGCGAAGAAATCCTACAAAAATTTAACCTTTACAAACTGCGCGCCAAAATCTTGGTCAAAAAAAATGACGATTTATCAATTGTTTGGAACCTAGAAAATGGCCAATTTATCGATCCTCGTCACCAAAATCTTGGTTATCGCTCTTACGAAAAATTAGAAATTTCTGCCGAATCTACTTTGGATTATCATAAAAATCGCATTTCTCTTAAAATTCCCGAAAGCGAAGAAGATTTAACTTACGAAAAATCAATAATTCTAGAATTCGGCTTCGACAACCTAAACGCCATAAGCTACAACAAAGGCTGTTACATTGGACAAGAACTAACCTCTCGAACTCATTTTAAAGGCGAAATACGCAAGAAAATTTTCCACCTAAAAATTAATGGCCTGAATTTTATTGAAAAAAACCATGAAATAACTTGCGAAGGAAAAAGTGTCGGAATAATTCTTTCTCATATTTTTACACCTTCCGCACTAGAAACACTTGCGTTAATAAAAATTTCCGAACAAGACGAATTTCAACATTTCCTTGAAAAACTCGAAGTTAAAAATCACGAAAATTCTTCAAAAATCACAGTCATAAATTAATGCAAATCTACCTTCCTATTGCCGAAATTCCGGTAAATATTTTTTTAATTTTAGCTCTTGGGCTTGGAACTGGCTTTTTAGCTGGAATGTTTGGAATTGGCGGAGGCTTTCTTTCAACGCCACTTTTAATGTTTATTGGAATTCCGCCAGCAGTTGCCGTTTCAACATCAACCAACCAAATCATCGCTTCATCAGTTTCCGGCTTATTGGGTCATTTGCGCAAAGGAAATGTTGATCTAAAAATGGGCACGCTCCTTGTTTTTGGTGGCTTCATCGGCTCAAGTATCGGCGTTTCAATTTTCAAAATACTGCAAAGTACCGGACAAACTGACACCGTAATTGCCATAATTTATGTGATTTTCTTGGGATCAATTAGCTTAAGAATGCTTGCCGACAGCCTAAAATCAATCGCTGAAAGAAAATATGGCATCACTTGGAAAAAAAAGCAAAAAGGCCGTCTCGAAAAATTTTTAGTCAAAATCAACAACCTGCCTTGGCAAATTCATTTTGCTAAATCAAATATCACTATTAGCGCCTTGGTGCCAATATTCTTAAGCGTTGGCATTGGTATTTTAGTTTCTTTGATGGGAATTGGTGGCGGCTTTTTAATGATTCCCGCAATGATTTATATTTTACGCATGCCTTCCAGCGTTGTGGTTGGAACCTCGCTTTTTCAAATCATTTTTATTGCCAGCAACGCAACTTTCTTGCAAGCCTTAACCAACAATACTGTCGACATTGTTTTGGCTTTTTTAATGATTGCTAGCTCTTCAATTGGAGCGCAAATTGGAACTCGCGCCGTTTATAAATCCGATCCCGACGGCATGAAAACTTTACTATCTCTTCTGATATTAGGCGTATGCTTTAAAATGATGTTAACTTTAGTTACTGCGCCACAAAACCTTTACTTTGTTGAGGTGTTAAAAAAATGAGAATCCTTTTAATCGCTATTCTAACTTTAACATTTCTAACCCCACAAAAAGCCGAATCGGCACCAATAATTTCCGGAATCTCAACAAACGAAATTAATATCGACACCGACTTTAAAGGCACAAAAATTCTCCTTTTTGGCGCCAAGGGAGATGCTGGCGACATAGTAATCGCTTTGCGTGGTCCGAAAAAAAACTTCATGGTCACTAGAAAGCAAAGCTTTCTTGGCTTTTGGTATAACGGCAAAAGAGTGGAATTCAAAAACAGCTACAGCTTTTATTCGCTATTTTCAACCTTCAGCGGCAAACATGGCGAAGACACGCTTTTAAGAGATCTTGAACTAGGAAAAAGCAATCTTGAATTCGCAACCGAAGAAGAGGATGCCGCTGCTCGCAGCGAATTTAAAGTGCAACTAATTGATAATTTGGAGCGCAAGAATCTTTACAAATCAGGCACCGACAAAATTGAATTTCTTGACGAAACTCTCTTTAAAATCATAATCGACTTCCCAAAAAACATACCTCGCGGCATTTATAGCGCCGAAATTTACCTCATAAATGAAGGAAATCTAATTTCATTTCAGTCAATTCCAATTTATGTTAATCAAGTTGGATTTAGCGCCAAAATTCTTGATTTCGCCTATCGCCAACCTTTTCTTTACGGGCTTATCTCAATTGCAATTGCCTTAGTTTTTGGCTGGGGCGCAAACCATATTTTTAACCGCTTTTTTGGCAAATAATTCACTTCAAATGACCGCAGAAAATTCAACAATTTTAGTTTGTATCGACACCACAAATGCTTCTGAAACTGCTTTGCGTTATGCCAGCAAAGTTGCAAAAGACAAAAAATTTTCCTTACAAATTCTTGCTGTAATGGAAGCTTCACACAAAAGCTTACTTTTTGGCGCCAAAGCAATTGGTAATGAAAAAAGACAAATTCTTGAACGCCATTTGCAAAAATTAATCGAAACAATTTGCAGTCCAATGGGCATAATCCCTGTAATATCAATACGCGAAGGCGATATTGTCACCGAAATAGTGCGCGAAATAAAAAGCTTAAATGAATGTTCGCTATTAATTCTTGGAAAATCGAATAACTCACTAAGCGACAATACAGTTTTGCCAAAAATTGCGCAAAAAATTGGCAATAAAATCAATGTTCCACTTGTTGTGGTGCCACAAAATTTAAGCGCCAACTTTCTTGAAAAATTAGCCTAAATGTCCCTTTTTCGCTCAGCTTTTACCATCTCATTTTACATCTCTCTTTCTCGGATTCTGGGATTTATTCGCGATATCCTCATTGCTCGCTATCTTGGAGTCAGTCTTCTTTCTGACGCCTTTTTTGCCGCCTTTCGTTTACCAAATTTTTTTCGACGAATCTTTGCAGAAGGGGCTTTCAATTCAGCCTTTGTGCCAATTTTTATTGCAAAACTACAAGATAAAAAAAGTGAAAAGGATGAATTAATTTTTGTGCGCAACATCTTCTCACTCTTGTTCTTCGCACTATTTTTCTTTACGCTGATTTTTCAAATTTTCATGCCACTTTTTATGAAAATTCTTTTTCCCGGCTTCTTTCACGACCCTGAAAAATCCGCGCTTTTAATCAATCTTTCGCGCATCACTATTTTTTATCTAATCTTTATTTCACTAGTCTCGCTTTGTTCTGGAATTTTAAATTCCATCGGAAAATTCGCCATTCCCGCCTCAGCTCCAATAATTTTAAACTTAACTTTAATTGCTTCAGTTTTTGCCTTTGGTTCCCTAGTGCCAAATTATGCTTACGCCTTCTCAATAGGCGTTGCAGTTGCTGGCATTTTGCAATTTTTGTGGGTTTTTACTTTTACCATAAAATCAGGATTTTTGCTTTATCCACAAATGCCGAAATTTAACGCCGATATGAAAAAATTTTTCCGCAAATTAGTTCCCGGCGTAATTGGCGGAAATGTTATGCAAATAAACCTTCTTTTAGATTCTATTTTTGCCAGCATGATGGCGGGGGCAGTTTCCTATCTTTATTATGCAGACCGCATCAATCAACTGCCTTTGGCTATGATTGGGATCGCAATTGGTGTTGCGTTATTGCCGAATTTATCAAGAAAAATTAAAGCTGGAGAAAATGCGGCTGCCATAAAATTACAAAACCTTGCCCTTGAAATTGGCTTAATATTAGTAATTCCAGCAACTCTTGCCCTCACAATTTTAGCTCATCCAATAATTTCTTCGCTTTTTGAAGGTGGAAAATTTGGCGCCGAAGAAAGCGCAGCAGTTGCAAAAGCTTTAATGTTTTATTCTTTTGGCCTGCCTTCTTATGTTTTAGTGAAAGTTATGGAACCGGCATTTTTTGCCCGCCAAGACACAAAAACACCAATGAAAATCGCCATAATTTGCCTTGTTAATAATGCGCTTTTAAACGCCATTTTTTATCTCTTCGAACTTGGGTTTATTGGGATAATTTTAGCTTCAACCGCTTCAACTTACCTCAATCTCAGCCTTTTAATTTCTAGGTTAATTCGCAAAAATAATTTCTACTTCGAAGAGAATTTTAAACGAAAATTAATTCGAATTTTGGCGCCATCTTTAATAATGGCGACAAGCCTATTTTTCATGCGCCAATTTTTTTCTATTAACGAAAATTTCAGCCAAATTATAGAACTATTTTTTATGATTGGCTTTGGAATTTTAATTTACGCCACTTCCGCTTATTTCTTTGGTAGTCTTGATGTGCTAATCAAATCAAACTTTTTACGCCGCCGCAAAAATGTCGCCTAATTGCCAATATTTTCCGCAATGCGGCGGTTGTGATTTTTTAAACTTAGAAACTTCAGAATATCAAAATCAGAAGCAGCAATTATTTCCAAAATTACAATTTTCAGATTGGATTTGGATTGACCAAAATTCGCGTCGCAAAATCACTTTACAAATCAACGCTCAAAATCGATTGGGATTTTTCAGCAAAAAAACCAATAATTTAATCGAAGTAGAAAGCTGCGTTATTGCCGAAAAACAAATTTCAGAATTAATTTTGCCTCTCAAAAATTTTCTGCAAAAACAGCAACAAAATTTCTTCACCTCTTGCACAATTACAGCCTTTGACAATGGTCTTGATGTAATTTTTAGCACTAAAAACGAGCCAGAAATATCGCAAAGTCGCAAACTTATAGATTTTGCTAAAGAATTTAATCTCAACATTTCTTGCCTAATTAAAGGTCAAATTAGTGGCGTTTTTCTGACGCGAAAAAATCAAATTTTTTACCCCAATTTCAAACTTGATCTTGATTCTGGAATTTTTTTACAAGCAACAAAATCAGGGTTAGCTGCCATTATTTCTGAAATTTCCAACTTCCTTAAGAACAATCCGCAAATCAAAAATATTGCCGATATTTACGCTGGATTTGGCGCCTATTCTTTTGCCCTCGTCAATTTGGCGAAAAATATTTCGGCCTTTGAAGGTGATAAGAAAATGGTTGACGCCATCAATAAAAATGCCGCTCTTAACAATTTATCAGCAAAAATAAAAGGTGAAATTCGCGATGTTTTTAAGTTGCCTTTAACAAAAAAAGAGCTTGAAAGATTTGACCTTATTATAATGAATCCGCCCAGAAATGGCGCTTCTCCACAAGCTTTAGAAATTGCAAAATCGAAAATAAAAAAATTAATTTATGTTTCCTGTAATCCGCAAAGCTTCCAACGCGATTGCGAAATTTTACAATCTCACGGCTTTGCAATTTCAAAATTAACAGCGCTAGATCAATTTTTCGCTACTTCACATCTCGAATTAATCGCCTTTTTTGAACGCAGCTAATAACAAAATATTCACAATAAATTTGCTAAAATGACAAAAAAAACCCCTCAAAAACTTAATACTCCAACTTGGAATTTAGCTGATTTTTACTCCTCAATTTCCGACCAAAAAATCGCTTCAGATCTTCAAAAAATCGCAACCAAAACTGCAGAATTTAGTAAAAAATTTGAAACCAAAATCAGCGAATTAAATGCCAAAAAACTTGCCGAAGCAATTAGTCAATACGAAGAAATCAGCGAATTGATCGGCAAAATTTCTTCTTATTCTTACCTGATTTACGCTTCCGATTTAAGCGACGAAAAAAACATCGCCTTTCATCAAAATATTTGCGAAAAACTCAGCAAATTTGAGGCGGATTTAGTGTTTTTTACCCTTGAGCTAAATGATGTTGAAGATGCGCAAATGAAGGCTTTAACTAAAAGCGAACAACTAAAAAAATATCAGCCATTTATTCGCGATATTCGCTTTTTCAAAAAACATCAACTTTCCAATCAACTCGAAAAATTTTCTCTCGAAAAAAACATAACTGGCCGAAGCGCATTCGTTAGGCTGTTTGACGAAACCGTAAATAACCTAAAATTTCGCTTCAAAAAACAAATTTTAAACTCACAAGAAATTTTTGACCTTCTTTCTGCAAATGATGAAAAAACCAGAAAAATTGCCGCCAAAGCGATTGGCAAAACTTTTGCTGAAAATTCAAAAATTTTCGCCTTCATTACCAATATTTTAGCAAAAGATAAGGCCGTGGAAGACTCTTGGCGAGGCTTTAATTCACCAATATCATCGCGCAATTTAAGCAATTTTGTTGAAGATGAAGTTGTTGAAACCTTAATAAAAAAAGTAAAAGAAAATTACGCCGCAACTTCACATCGCTACTACAAAATCAAAGCCAAAATTTTAGGCAAAAAACAGCTCAATTATTGGGACAGAAACGCGCCACTTTCGCCAAATGAAAATAAAATAATTTCTTGGGAAAGTGCAAAGAATCTAGTATTAGAGGCTTATGAAGAATTTCATCCAAATTTACGCAAAATTGGTGAATTATTTTTTGAACAAAACTGGATCGATGCCGAAGTTAGAAATGGCAAAGATTCTGGCGCTTTTTCGCATCCATGCGTGCCATCGGTGCATCCTTATATTTTGATGAATTATCAGGGAAAAGTGCGCGATGTTATGACCTTAGCGCATGAGCTTGGTCACGGTGTTCATCAATATTTGGCGCGTGATTGCGGCTATTTAATGAGTTCAACGCCATTAACTTTAGCGGAAACAGCTTCGGTTTTTGGCGAGCAACTAACTTTCCAAAAAATTCTTAAAAACGAAAAAAACGCTGAAAATAAAAAGCTAATTATCGCCGCCAAAATTGAAGACATGCTAAATACTGTGGTGCGTCAAATTGCCTTTCTAGAATTTGAGAAAAAGGTTCATGACGCTCGTAAAAATGGCGAAATTTCATTGGAAAAAATCTGCGAATTTTGGATGGAAGTCCAGAAGGAAAGCCTTGGAAGCGCATTTAAATTTGATGAAGAATATAAGTTTTTTTGGAGCTATATTCCGCATTTTATTCACTCGCCTTTTTATGTTTACGCTTATGCCTTTGGCGATTGCTTGGTAAACTCGCTTTACGGAATTTATCAGGAAAAAAAGATAAAAAACTTTTCTGAAAAATACCTCGAAATGCTTAGCGCTGGCGGCACAAAACATCATGAAGAATTGCTCAAGCCATTTGGTTTGTCGGTAAAAGATCCGCAATTTTGGCAATCTGGCCTTAATGTAATCATCAATTACATCAATCAATTAGAAAAATAATGCTCGACATCAATTACGCCGAAACTCTTTTTAATCACCTTTTCAACAATATTAACGGCTATCAAGTTTCAACAAATGCCCGCAAAGCCTCTGCAATCGACACTGAAAATTTACTTTACGGAGAGTTGCCTTTTTCATCATGGCAAAAAATCATAAATCGCGCCAATGCAAAACCAGATGGCGTTTTTATTGATTTAGGCTCTGGAACTGGTCGCGTAGTTTTTGCTTCCTACCTTGCTTTTAATTTCAGAAAAACAATCGGGATCGAATTGCTCGAAGGCTTACATAACAAAGCCTGCGAGGTGAAAGAAGAATTTGATAAAAATATAAGGAATAAAATTTCCACTCACCTTAAAGAGCGCGAAATAAGCTTTTTGTTGCAAAATATTTTCGATGCCGATTTGCGCGAAGCTGATTTTATTTTCATGAATCATCCCTTCAAAGATGGTGAACTTTTCACCAAATTAGAAGAAAAATTCTTAAACGAACTTAAGCCCGGTACTAAAATTGTTACTATCATACGCCGACTCAAAAATCCTAAATTCAAGCAACTTGGTAGTGAAAATTTTGAATTTAGCTGGGGATCTTCAAGCGCCCATTTTGCAGAAATTTAGCGACCTAAAACAAGCTTCAATAAAAACTTAAGACGCATCTCTAAATAACTTAGCCAAATCCCTAACATGAGAAAATCTATTCTAATTTTTTCTTGACCTTTGATTTCATTGGCTTGAGTGGCGCGCGAACTCTATACCGACTTTGTTGAAGGAAAAGTTCGAGGATTGAACCCTACCGCCTATTTGCTGATGAAGGACTCGGTTCTTGTGCTTTGCTCAACACTTCTTGCTTCTGGTCGAGTAGATGGAATTTCCCGAGAATTTTCAGCAGTTGTTGGTAAATTTTGGCGAGTGTTTTCTGGATTATCTGACTCTGATTTTTTTGCCTCTTCCAATTCCACACTTCTTAAATCAATTTCCACACCTCCTAAATCAATCTCTTTACCCGAATATCTATCCACCAACTTCTCAACTGCATCAATAATTCTATTTTGGGCTTGATCTATCGCCGCCATATAATCTGCGTCCTTACGATATTTGCTTGCATCAATATCATTCTCTTCTTTGCCAGATTCTTCCTTGATCACTTTTTCAATCTCACCGAACTTTTTTAGGTCTTCACTTTTAAAAATATGCTCAGCAATTCTGCGATTGAGAGAGCATCTATTAAACTCAGTAACCACGCCATCTAATTCTTCATTAGTCACATTCGAAGATTCTCGGTAAAGCATTTCAGAATTAGGAAGATTAACCCCCAATCTTGGAGCAGCTTGTAAATAAGCTAGACGAACTTCGATCTCATCTAAAGCTCCTCCTCTTTGTCTGAATGTTGTTATTTTATCATCAGCTTCTTTACCTAAGAGACTTATCACCGTGCCTTGTTTGGCATATTCAAAAAATTCACTCTCACTCATTTCACTTATTTGCTTCTGAGTAATTCTTGAAGCCAGAAGCATGTTGACATAAGATATAGCGATACGATCTCCGCAGTTTAAATCTTCAAATGTTTGATCGGCAATGGTCAAACATCTATTCTTCAAAACCTCATCTTCTTTCATCTTATTAACTAACTCGTAGAGAGATTTAGACATTGAAGCTCCATGATCTTTTTTCCATCCAGCTTTCTTTGGACATTCTGATAGGAAGCGGTTGAAGTTGCCTCCGCCGATTTCGGGAGAGTTGAGGAAGTTTTGTAATGCAGCTTTTTCTTCTGTGTTTTGACAGTTATTTAAGATTAAGTTGATGACTTGGTTTTGTTGCGGATGCTGGTTTGATGTAAAATTTGTAGCTTGTTGCGGCTCAAAGACGGAAACACATAAACTAACCCTTGATCGCCGCGCTAATTGATTCAGCCTCCCAACTTCTGTTTGAGTGACTCGGTTTTGTTCTAAGTCTATGTAACGCCGCTTATTAAATAATGAATCAGGAATGGTTTCGAGTTGGTTTTTTCTCAGAAACAACTCAGTTAAATAGACAAGATTTCCGAGTGTTTCAGGAAGGGATGTGAGTTGGTTGTCTTCCAGACGCAAGTGCTTTAAATTGACAAGATTTCCGAATGTTTCGGGAAGGGATGTGAGTTCGTTGTTGTCCAGCTGCAACTCAGTTAAAGAGACAAGATTTCCGAGTGTTTCAGGAATGGATGTGAGTTGGTTGCCGTCCAGACGCAACTCAATTAAAGAGACAAGATTTCCGAATTTTTCAGGAAGTGCTGTGAGTTGGTTGTAGCCCAGACGCAACTCAATTAAAGAGACAAGATTTCCGAGTGTTTCAGGAATGGATGTGAGTTGGTTGTCGTTCAGATACAAGTGCGTTAAAGAGACAAGATTTCCGAGTGTTTTAGGAAGGGATGTGAGTTGGTTGTAGCCCAGATACAAGCTCTCTAAATGGGTAAGATTTCCGAATGTTTCAGGAAGGGATGTGAGTTGGTTGCTGCTCAGATACAAGCTCTCTAAATGGGTAAGATTTCCGAGTGTTTCAGGAAGGGATGTGAGTTGGTTGCCGCTCAGAAACAAATTAGTTAAAGAGACAAGATTTCCGAATGTTTCAGGAAGGGATGTGAGTTGGTTGCTGCTCAGAAGCAAGTTAGTTAAAGAGACAAGATTTCCGAATGTTTCAGGAAGGGATGTGAGTTGGTTGTCGCTCAGATGCAACTCAGTTAAAGAGACAAGATTTCCGAATTTTTCAGAAAGGGATGTGAGTTGGTTGTCGTTCAGATACAAGTGCGTTAAAGAGACAAGATTTCCGAATGTTTCAGGAAGGGCTGTGAGTTGGTTTTTGTTCAGATTCAAGCTCTCTAAATGGGTAAGATTTCCGAATGTTTCAGGAAGGGCTGTGAGTTGGTTGTAGCCCAGATTCAAGCGCTTTAAACGGGTAAGATTTCCGAATGTTTCAGGAAGGGCTGTGAGTTGGTTTTTGTTCAGATTCAAGCTCTCTAAATGGGTAAGATCTCCGATTACCTTGGGAAGCGAAGTTAAACCAAGACCAGAAAGATCAAGGCTAGAATCGTTTTCATTTTTGCATCGCAATATCCTATTCGCTGCCTCTTGTCTGTTTGTATCATTTTTCGCCCACTTTTTTAATTCCCGCTCAAACTCTTGTTGATTGGATGATTGCCGCTGAGTGCTTTGTTTCGCTTTTTGATTTTCAGGTTTTGGTCTCATTTTTACTCCGTTTTTTAAGTTGAAATTCAGGTCTTTGAACTGTGACCCTTTTTAAATAAAGCATCCTCTTAATCCGATTGGCACTTGGCCCGAATTTGTGATCTTTTATTTGAATCAAAAATTCTTTTTCTTGCGCAAAAGCCTGCGAAGCGCTGAAAACAAAGGCAGAAGAAACAATCGCGATTAAATTTTTTTCATTTTAGTTATTAATTTTTCTTAAAAAATTTCGACAAATCACGGACATGACCAATCGTTTGCAGATTTAGTTCAGTTAAAGATTTTTTTAATGCCGCGAAATTTTTATTTTTTTCGTTAGCCCGTGGAATCAGGCAATTCTTGAATCCGAGCTTAGCCGCTTCTTTCAATCTGCCTTCCAAATTACTCACCATTCTCACCTCTCCAGACAATCCAATCTCGCCAATTGCAATCGTGTTTGAAGGCAGTGCAATGTCGCGTGCCGCAGAAATCAAGGCACAAGCAACCGCTAAATCAGCCGCGGTTTCTTCAATTTTAAGTCCACCAACAACATTTAAATAAACTTCTTTATCGAACAAACTCAGACCAAAACGATTGCTTAAAACCGCAATTACCATTGCCAGACGATTAACATCCCAACCAACAACTGCGCGGCGTGGAGTTGGCATAAAACTTGGCGAAACAAGCGCTTGAATCTCAACCAAAATCGGACGACTTCCTTCAACGCCGGCAAAAACAATCGATCCAGAAGTTTCGCGTTCGTAAGAAGTTAGAAATAATTCGCTGGGATTAGAAACTTCGGAAAGCCCGATTTCATTCATCTCAAACACGCCAATTTCATTGGCGGCGCCGAAACGATTTTTCTGCGCCCGCAAAATTCTGAAGTGCAAATCCTTCTCGCCTTCAAAATATAAAACCGTATCAACCATATGCTCCAAAACCTTTGGCCCAGCGATTTGGCCGTCTTTGGTAACATGCGAAACAATCAATAAAGTGATGTTATTTTTCTTAGCGAAAATCGTCAGCTCGCCAGCCGCAGCACGAACTTGAGAAACCGTTCCCGGGGCCGATGAAAGCTCTTCTAAAAACATCGTTTGAATCGAATCGACAACCACGATTGTTGGATTTTTTTCGCTCGAAATTGACGAAATAATTTCACCGACATTTGTCGTCGAAGCCAGTTGAATCGAGTCTTGATTGATGCCCATCCTTTTTGCGCGCAGACGAACTTGATCAACCGATTCTTCGCCAGAAATATAAATCACCTGATTTTTCGATCGCGCCAAACTCTCTGCCGTTTGCAAAAGCAAAGTCGATTTACCAATTCCTGGATCGCCACCGATTAACACCACCGAGCCCCGAACCAAGCCGCCTCCAAGCACGCGATCAAGCTCATTAATTCCGACTTTTACGCGCGGAAAATCCTGCGCCTCGCCATTGAGTTTAACCAATTCTATTTTCCGTCCGTCAGTTTTTTTGGTGATTTTTTTATCTTCAGAAATGCGTGAAAAATGCGACGCGCCACCCTCAGCAAATTCTTCAACTAAACTATTCCACGCCCCACAATCCGGACATTTTCCCGCCCATTTAAAATGAATCGCGCCACAAGATTGACAAGAATAAGCGGTTTTGTTTTTGGTCATTTTTAAATTCGTCAATTTATTAATTTGAAAGATGCGCCCAATTTAGGCTAAATTTATAGCTCAAAAACCTTGATTTGCCTTAAAAACATCAGATTTTGATAAAACTTAAAACTAACTTTCCAAAAATTCACAAAATGATAAAACAGCTAAAAAAAATTTTGCGCGAGCAAAAAATCGATTTCTTTTTATTGCCAAATTCTGATGAATTTTTTTCTGAATATTTGCCAGAAAATGAAAAAAGAATTGAGTTTTTAACTGGGTTTAATGGCTCAAATGCAACGATCATTTTCGGAGAAGATAAGTCATATTTTTTTACCGACGGCCGCTATATTTTGCAGGCTGAAAATCAGCTTGATAGCAATGAATTTGAAATCTTTAACATCGCCGAAACACCAGTAATTTCTTGGCTTGAGAACAATTTGGGCACAAAAAAACTGGCTTTAGATGCAAAATTGCACAGCATTCTTTTTCACAATCGCCTTAGCCAAATTTCAAAAAATATTTTACTACTCAAACAAAACCCAATTGAACAAATTTGGCAAAATCGTCCAAATAAAAATAATTCGGCTATTTTCTTTTTAAACGAAGTGCAAAGCGGAAAATCTAGCGCCGAAAAACGCCATGAATTTTGTCAAAAAATTCACGCCGAAGCCGCACTAATCACAAAGCCAGAAAATATTTGTTGGCTACTAAATTTAAGAGCGAGCGACATTGAATTTACGCCCATTTTACTCGCTTATGCAATAATTTTTAAAAATGGAAAAATTGACTTATTCACAAACGAATCGCGAATTGCTGATCTAGAAAATCCAAATCTTAAAGGCGTAAATATTGTTGATCCAAATTGCCTTGATTTAAGGTTTGCAATTTTACGCAAAACAATTTCCACCATTGAAATTGATCCAAAGTCAACAAATTGCTGGATTTACGAAATTTTAAAACAGCAAAAATTTGAAATTTTACCGCAAAAGGATTTTATCGAACTGCCGAAATCTTTAAAAAATCTTGCCGAAATTAATGGCGCAAAAAAATGTCACGAAATTGACGGAGAAGCTTTAACGAAATTTTTACTTACACTGAAAAACAATTGGCAAAAAGAGAGTGAAATTTCTGCGGCGCAAAAATTATTAAATCTTCGACGCAAAAATAAGGCCTTTTTTGACGAAAGCTTTGCCGCGATTTCAGGATTTGCCGCTAATGGCGCAATTATTCATTATCGCGCCAACGCTAAAACCAACAAAAAATTTTCAAGTGGCGAGCTTTATTTGATTGATTCTGGCGGGCAATATTTGGACGAAGATTTTTGTGGCACAACCGATGTAACTCGCACAATTGCCATTGGCGAACCAAGCGCCGAAATGATCGAAAATTTCACTCGAGTTTTAAAAGGCCATATTGCGCTGGCTCGTGCCAAATTTCCTCGTGGCACAACTGGCGCGCAATTGGATGTTTTGGCTCGCTCACATTTATGGCAATCAAAACTAAATTACGATCACGGAACTGGTCACGGAGTTGGTAGTTTTTTATCAGTTCATGAAGGGCCTTGCGCAATCAGCAGTCGCAATCATCAAGAGCTTTTGGAGGGCATGATAATTTCTAACGAACCGGGATTTTACAAAGAAAATGCTTATGGAATTAGAACGGAAGGATTGATGCTAGTAAAGGCCTGCGATCAAAAATTTCTGCATTTTGAAATGCTTACTTTAGCGCCAATCGACGCCGATTTGGTTGATTTTAAAATGCTAACAAAGCCAGAAAAAATGTGGTTGGCGCAATATCATCAAAAAATTTGGCAAAAATTTTCTGACCTTATCGATGAGGAGTTGCAGAAAATTTTACAAAAAATTTGCGCAAAATATGATCTAGAAGCCCGCAAATAAACATTTGCCGAAAAATTAAACTAAGCGAGCAATTGGGTGATTTTTTGTGCCAAAATTTTCGCCAACTGATTTTTGCTAATTTTGCCCAATTTTTCCGAACCCAGCGCCGAAACCAAAGTTGCCTCAGTTTCATTTGAGCCGAATATGGCCCCTTGCGCAATATCGTTAGCAACCACAAAGTCGCAATTTTTTTTACGCAGTTTTTCTGCGGCATATTTTTCCAAATCGCAACTTTCTGCCGCAAAACCAATAACTAATTTTGGGCGATTTTTTTTATTGCCAACGAAGGCCAAAATATCCGGATTTTGCTCAAGCTCGATTATTAAATTCTCTCCTGCGGTTTTTTTAATTTTTTTGGCCGAGAAATTTTTTACCTTAAAATCAGCAACCGCCGCACAACCAATAAAAACATCAATATTATCAACCACTTTAACCGCCGCCAACATTTCTTCGGCAGTTTGAACTCTAATAATTTGCTGCGCCGGCAACGCTATTTTTTCACGAATATTCCCAGCAATAAAAGTAACTTCAGCGCCCATTTCGCTAAGAACTGCCGCAATTTCTAAAGATTGCTTTCCCGAAGAATGATTACCAATAAAACGCACTGGATCAATTGGCTCAATGGTTGATCCACCAGTAATTAAAATTTTTTTTCCTTTCAATCGACTTTCATTGGCAAAAAAATCACAAACTTTTTCGCATATTTTTTCAGGATTAACCATTTTTCCCGCACCAAATTCACCGCAAGCCAAAATATCGGAATCTGGGCCAATTGTTAAAAAACCATTTTGTAAAATTTGTACGATATTTTTTTGCGTTGCTTCATTTTCCCACATTTGCACATTCATCGCTGGCGCCACCAGAACCTTTTTATCAGCAGCCAAAATCACACTTGAAGCCAAATCGTCAGCATAACCATTGGCAATTTTAGCAATAAAATTGGCCGTAGCTGGCGCCACAATTATCAAATCAGATTGCCGCGAAAGCTGAATGTGATCAATTCCAAGTGGATCACTCTTAGAAAAAAGATCGTCGTAAACTTTATTGCCACACAAGCTAGAAACCAGAAGCGGCGTGATAAATTTCTGCGCCGATTTAGTTAAAATGCAATCAACCGCAAAACCGCTTTTTTGCAACAACCGCAAAAGCTCAAGCGATTTATA
>JACCDX010106038.1_pt1 | contig 66233 bp, 60 predicted proteins | sample 7449681 | NCBI WGS metagenome assembly JACCDX01 (sample SAMN15323450, study PRJNA562643) | freshwater metagenome | isolation source: river surface water | place: USA:Blue River Watershed | collected 2017-08-18
CAGCATGACTGCTGTGTTGGCCGACATGGACATGCGGATTTTCAATACCTAAGTTCGCAAGTGCTTCGCGCAATCGCGCACTGTTCTGTTGAAGCAAGTCCCGTGCCACCGGATTGTCGACTTGCAAGTTGGCCTGAAGCTGGCCGTCTTTCATCTCGAGTTGAATCTCCACCCCGCCCAAATGCGCGGGACGCAGACCGAATTTCATCTTCCATTCACCGCGTTGGAGCTGCTCATGCATGCGCGCAGCCATTTCGGTAGAGAGTTTTTCGCTCAGTGCGTCAAAAGAATTTTGGGGATCATTCTGAGGGCTCTGCGTAGCCGCTTGCGCGAGCTTGGCAAAGGCCTGACCCGCCGGTGCAGTTTCGGCACGCCCCATGGGCATGGCGGTTGAAGGTGCAGGCGTTTGGGCCTGCGGACCACTGTCATGCGGAGAGGATTGTTCGCCTTCAAACGCCTGTCCGCCCGCCATGAGTCCGGAGACCAGGCTACTCACCCCCTCGCGTGCCAGGCCGGTGGTCTGGGCATCGGGCCAGTCGCTCGTGGCGTTCGCCTGCTGGAGCGCACCGGGATCGGATACGGGTAACACGCCTTGTTGCAGCGCTTGCAGAGTGGTTGGGGCGCTTGATACCGCTGTCGCGGTTTGGGCCCCATGCGGGATGGTCGTGGGCCCACTGATCGTCAAGCCGGTGAGTGCCCCCGCCGGCAAGCCCGAATCGCCGCCGCTTGTCTTGCCCACAGGTCCAGCGGGAGCGAATCCTGTGGCATGAGGCTGCACGGAACGGCCCAGGGCTTCGCTCAAGCCGAGCTTGGTCAAGGCGGCGTCTGCACCCACTGGCGTGCCTTGTGGGTTGGAAGTCAGGGCTTCAAGTGATTTGCCCCCCACCATGGCTTGACTGGTCGTCAGCCCCGCCTCGCTGGCCGTGGCATTCACGCTGGCGGGTCCTTGGGCACGCGCGAGCAGTTGGCGGATGGCCTCGGCATCCATGCCCATCGACTGGGCGAAGGACTCTAAGCTTTGCGCGTTGGGCTGATGGCGTGGGTCCGTGATCAGGGTGACATTCGAGCTCAATCGCTGCTCTTGCCAAGCCGCGACCATGCCCCCGCCTTGGAGCGAGGAGCCCGCCATGGTGGCCTCAGACGGTAATGCGTTCAGGGCTTGCATCCCCCAAACCATGTCCAACTCAGGGCGCTCGGCTGTTCGTGCGACAGGGGGGCGGCGCGTGCTACGGGCGTTCGTGGGCCGTTCTGAATCGGGCTCATCAGTGGAGGATGCATCGGTTTGCCGATCGACGCGAACCGGTTGTCGGGGCAGGGCGCTTGCCTTTTCCGCGGATTTGTCGCGCGAGGTCGCCGCAGTCCGGATGGCCTCAGCCACGGGAGCGGCAATTTCTTGCCGGTCTGCCACCTGCAAGTGTTGGAGTTGCTGGGTCATCAGGCTCGCGAAATCCAATCCGCCCTCCGCTGCGGAGGTACCCACAAACGCCTTGGAACCCAAGCCAGACGGGGCTTGTGGGGATCCAGACGGGCTGGTGGCGGGCGGCAGTTGGAAGTAGCGTGACAGATTCATGGCAGTGGCAACAAGAACATTTCTTCCCTTATCAAGCAAAAACCGTGACAGGAGAGTCATTGCCGCTGGCGCAGGAAACCCTCAGCTGGCATAAGGGTTGCTTTGGTAACTCCGCCGACGATTCCATTCGCCGACAAATGAATTCAAAAGTTTTGAGAAAGAAGCGGATTTAACCCATGAGCACCCTGTCGCTGTCAACGATTCGACAGAACTTGTCAAAGTTTGAAGCCACTGGATTGACGATTCCAGCGGTGGTGCTGCTCATCATGGCCATGCTGGTCTTGCCACTGCCACCGGTTCTCCTGGATTTCTTCTTCACGTTCAATATTGTGTGTTCGCTGGTGGTCATCATGATTGCCATTGGAACGAAGAAACCTTTGGAATTCTCATCTTTCCCAACCGTACTGCTTTTTGCGACGATGCTGCGGTTGGCCTTGAACGTGGCCTCCACACGCGTGATTCTGGTCAACGGTCATGAGGGAACCCATGCCGCGGGCAAAGTGGTGGCCGCGTTTGGTGAGTTCGTCATCGCTGGCAACTATGTGGTGGGCTTCATCATTTTCGTGATCCTCATGATCATCAACTTCATCGTGGTGACCAAAGGCGCCGGGCGCGTGTCGGAAGTCAACGCCCGATTCACCTTGGATGCATTGCCCGGCAAACAGATGTCGATCGACGCGGATTTAAACGCCGGACTGATTGATCAAGAAACCGCCAAAAAGCGGCGTGCCGAGTTATCCCAGGAATCAGACTTTTTCGGCTCCATGGACGGTGCTTCCAAATTTGTCAGCGGCGATGCCATCGCGGGCTTATTGGTTCTCATCATCAACATTGTGGGCGGACTGGCCATTGGCATCTTGCAACACAATTTATCGTTTAGCGACGCTGGCAAGCTCTACGTCTTGCTGACCATTGGGGATGGATTGGTTGCCCAAATCCCCTCCCTGTTGCTCTCTCTGGCCACGGCGATCATTGTCACGCGCGTCACCACCGCTGAGTCCATCACGGAACAAGCGAGCCGCCAACTGGCCAATCCAACGGCCTTGTTCATTTCCGCCTGTATCTTGCTCATCTTGGGCATGGTGCCGGGCATGCCCCATCTCATGTTCATCACCTTGGCGCTGGCCACGGCTGGCCTGGGTCTCATGGTGATCACACGAGAGGTGCAAAACGAGCGGCAAGAGGAACAGGCCGCCGAAGCAGCCGCGGCAACGGAGCCCCCCAAGGAACTGGATTGGGACGATGTCGATCAAGTCGATTTAATCGGTTTGGAAATTGGTTACGGCCTCATTCCGCTGGTCAACACGGAAACAGGCGGGGAGTTGATGGCGCGCGTCAAAGGCGTGCGCAAAAAACTCTCGGCTGAGTTGGGATTCCTGGTGCAGCCCGTGCGCATCCGAGACGACCTCAACATCGATCCCGACGCCTACCACATCGTCCTCAAGGGCGTGGTGCGTGGCAAAGGGGAAGTCAAAGTTGGTCGGGAGCTGGCCATCAATCCCGGCCAGGTATACGGCCAAATTGAAGGCATTCCGACTCGGGAGCCCGCCTTCGGACTGGAAGCCGTCTGGATTGAACCCGCACAGCGCGATATGGCCCGCACCCTGGGCTACACCGTGGTGGACGCCGCAACCGCCATTTCAACTCACCTCAACAAAGTCTTGCGTGAAAACGCGGCCGATTTACTCAGCCACGACGAAACGCAGCAACTGCTCGATAAGCTTGCCGCCAAGTCGCCCAAGTTGGTGGAAGATTTGGTGCCTGCCAAACTCTCCTTGGGCTTGCTCACGCGCATTCTCCAGAACTTACTCAATGAGTCGGTCTCTATTCGTGACATGCGCAGCATTGCCGAAGCGCTCACGGATGCCAGCACCAAAACCCAAGATCCTGATCAGTTGACCGGTCTTATTCGGCCAAAGCTCGGACGCATGATCATGCAAGCCCTCACCGATGGCGAAGGCGGATTGCAGGTCATGACGCTCGAACCCAATCTGGAGCAGCTCTTGCACAACGTATTGCAGCAGAGCCAACCGGGGCAGCCCGTGGTGCTCGAGCCCAGTTTGTCTGACAACCTCTTTAATGCACTTCGCGAAGGCGCGCGTTTGGTGGAAGAAATGGGGCATCCGGCTGTGCTGGTGGTCTCGCCGGTTCTGCGGGGCTGGCTCTCCAAAGCAGCGCGTTTTCGCGTCAACGATCTCACGGTGCTGTCCTACAGCGAAATTCCCGATGACCAGCCGGTCAAAGTGATCCATACCGTGGACGCCAAGAGTTATTGAACACAAACCAAAGACTGAGTAAACAATCATGGAACTCAAAAGAATCCTCGCTCGTGATGCCCGCACCGCCAACGACAAGGCGATCGCCCAGTACGGCCCCGACGTGTTGATCATTTCCAGCAACCAAGTCAATGGTTTGACCGAGCTCATTGTGGCGACCGACATTCCGGAGATGACGCCCGATGAGGTCGAGCCCCAATTGAAAACCAGCCCGCGCGCCAGTGGGGGCGGCAAATTTGACGCGCTTTTGGGTCAGGCCATGGAAAACAACAAACGGGCGGCCTTACAACGCCAGGCCACCAAAGAGGCACAGCCCCTGATCGAGGTCACGGCCAAGTCGCAGCGCATCGCGCCGCGCACCGATGCCGCCAAATCCAGCAAAAAACCCGAAGTCGTGGGTAATCTCAAGCCAAGCGCGGCCCCCAATCCACCCTCCGTTCGGGACGAGCGCGCGCACGATATCTTGCGAGGACAAGAAATTGTCGCTTTGGTGCGTGAGGAGCTGGCCTCCCTGCGCAAAGAATTCAAGCTGAGCCAACAAATGGCCGCTTGGCAGGGCAATATGCCGCTGCCCCCCATGCTGACCCCTTTGCGCGATGCACTCAACGAGGCCCCGATCCCGGTGGCGTTGCGTGCCTTGCTTATTGACAGCATCAAAGACTACCCAACGCTGGCCGAAGCCATGGGTGCGCTTCACCGACAGCTCGCACACACGGTCGAGCAATCGCCAGCGCCCGCACCTTTGTCTGGCGTGCATGTCATTGCGGGCCCCTCTGGCGCGGGCAAGACCATGATGGTCGCCCGTCTTGCCCAAGCCGCAGCCCTGAAACACGGTTGCGAGAAGATCATGGTCATCAGCTACCGCGATCAACGCGCTGGCGCTTGGAACCAAACGCAATTGCTCAACGCCCAAGCGGGGGTGGATTGCTACCGCGCGACCAACATCGCCACCTTGCAGTTACTTCTTGAAGAGCACGAGGGGAGAAATCTCATTCTGATCGATACCCCGGGCGTTCAAATGCAGGAGTGCTTGAGCGAAATCCGCGCACTGCAACGCGGCATAGCTTGCCATGCCGTCGTGCCCGCCGACGCCTCGGCGGCTACATTGCGTCGTATTTTTGAGGCGCCTGAAATCACCTGGACCAGCTTGATGCTGAGCAAACTGGATGAGTCCTCTCAGCCTTGGGCCATGTTGCAATTCTTGAGCGATCAAACCGTCTCCGTCTCTGTGGCAAGCCGCGGCGACAGCAGCGCTGATTTGGTCACCGATTTCCACCTCGATGAGCTGGTCAAGTGTGCGTTGGATAACTTGGCCATCGCCAGCCAAGATCGCGCCGCCGAGTGGCTCCACCCGCAACATGGACTCATGGCCGTCCATCGCGCTTCCTCACTGCAACAGGCCCATGAGCAGGATCAACATCATGCGTAAAACGGAAGTCATTGGGATCGCCAGCGGCAAAGGGGGCGTGGGTAAAACCACCACGGCTGTCAATTTGGCCGTAGCCCTCAGCATGGCGGGTAAAAAAGTCATGCTTTTCGATGCGGACTTGGGCTTGGCCAATGCCCAAATTGTCTTGGGCGCCAGAGCCGAGTACAACTTGGGGCACTTTCTTTCCGGGCAAAAGAGCTTGGAAGAAATCATGGTCAACACGCGCCAGGGGGTTAAGCTGATTCCCGGTGCCTCGGGCATGCAAGAGCTCGCGAGTTTGAATCAAATTGAAGCCGCGAGCATCGTGCAAGCATTTGGCGCGCTCACGCAAGAGGTCGACTTCCTCATCGTGGACGTGGCCGCTGGAATTTCGCCCCCAGTGCTTTCTTTCATGGCAGCGTGCCAAAGACGATTCATCGTCATCAAAGACGATCCTTCCTCTATTGCCGACGCCTATGGAACGATCAAGATTCTCACCAAGGAAATGGGCTTGGATGAGATTTACTTGATTCCGAACATGGTCCACAGCCAGGCTGAGGGCTGGAAGCTCTACAAAAAACTCAATGACGTTTGCGTGCGTTTCCTTGGCGAATCGGTGCATTACCTGACGTCGATCGAAGACGACGAGATGGTGCTACGCGCGCTCAAAAAATACCAGTCTGTATTGGAGTTCGCTCCAGGGACAGGTGCGACCCGCGATTACCGGCGCTTGGCCGAGTGTTGCGAGAAACTGCGTCCGATTGATCATCCGTCGGGCGGATTGCAATTTTTCATGGAGCGGCTGATGCAAAACAGTCCGGAACAATCATGAAGCCCATGTCCCCCCTCCAAATGTACGGCGCCTGCAAGCCCAAAGGCGAGGAGCTCGTGCTCGCGCATCTGGGCCTGGTCAAGCGCGTGGCTTTGCACCTCAAGGCGCGAATTCCTGCTTTCATGGAGCTCGACGAGTTGATCCAAGTTGGCATGATTGGTTTGCTCGAAGCCTCGCGCGCGTACGACGCGACCAAGGGTGTCGAGTTTGAAAATTTTGCCCATAGCCGAGTGCGTGGCGCCATGCTCGATGAGGTTCGCAGATTGTCGTTCCTGCCGCGTTCGGCGGTGGCTTTCAACAAGTCGCATAACGAGTCCATTCATACCTTGGCGGCAGAACTTGGGCGAACCCCTACGCAGTCTGAAATTGCCGATTACATGGGCAAGGACATTGAAGAGTTTCACAAAGAGCGTGGCAAAGCCAAGCGTTTTGAGACCTATTCAATGGAGGTGGTGACCGAGGAAGTGATGAGCATTGCCGATGACTCCTCCCAGCAGCCCGATGTCATCGTCGAAGAAGCTGAGTTCATGGACGCGGTGACCGACGCAATTGCTGATTTGCCCGAGCGCGAGCAATTGGTCATGCAGTTGTACTACGTGGAGGAACTCAACCTCAAGGAAATCGGTGAGGTGCTGAGTGTGAGCGAATCGCGCATCAGTCAAATTCTCTCCTCCGTCGTCAAAAAATTGCGAGCCCATCTCAAAGTCGATATCAGTAGCCATGACAAGATGCCCATGAGGAGATCCGCATGAGCAACTTCATGATGAACCTGGTCTCTTGGATCCTGCTTTTGCTGGTGATCCTGACCCTGTACTTGATCGACAAAGTCAACCAGTTGGCGCGATTGCAGGAGCAGACCGAGAGCGATCAAGAAAAGAGCGTGGCAGACCTTCAATTGGAGGCCCCGCCTGGGGATATCCTGTTTGCCGGCTTGGAAGGCAAAACCCTCTGGGATGCCATGAGTGGCAAGCATGTCGACGGGTTCGAGCCCACGCGTATTGACGCGCTTCGCCCGCACTACGAACCCATTTTGCGCGCCCACATTGAGACCACATTCGAAGATGGCTTAGAGGACGCAGAGGCTGGCTCGGCCGCAAGCAACCCCGAATCCTTGCGGGTCATCCCCACGTCCCGGGGTGAAGTCGATTCTTGGCTGCCGCCCCAGCACCTGGGCAGTATTTACCGAACCGCCATGGAGTTTGGCTCTGAGTACCTCAAGACGCGTGAACCCGACACCTTGGTTCGCTTGCGCGAGACGCTCGATAGCGTGACCGATATGCTCTATCAGCGTGCGGGCTTAAAAATTGAGGTGCCTTATTCAGCGCTCCTCATGGATCTCTCGAAGTTTCCGCCCCCGCCGCCCGAGCCCCAACCCGAGCCGATTCCCGGCTTACTGGCCGATGAGAGCACTCCCCCCGCTCCCTCGGCACACGAACTGGCACAAGGTCTGGCCCAGGCCAAAGAATACGAAGCGCAACAAGTGGCCGACTTGGCCGCACAACAGTCTGTGGAGGTGCTCGAGCCGGTGCTACCGTCGGCTCAAGCCGAGTCCTTGGTCACCGCAGAGCCCCGGATTGAGCCCGAAATCGTGTCCGACGTGGCGGCCACTGACCCCACGGTAGCGGTGGCTCCCACCGAGACCGCTGAGCCTCCCATGGAAGTGCTTGAGCCGACACCCACGGCGATCTCGGATGTTGAAGTCAAAGTCCCGAGCGCGGTGAGCACATGATGAATGCGCGCATCCAGGGCTTGACTCAAGTTCGTCGCCATGAACCCGATACTGCATGAGACCTCACTTAGGCATTCAGGAGTTTTTTCATGCGAGCCCAACGCGCCATTCAGAGTTACGGAGATGTCAAGACCACCACTGGGGTGGCTGGAGCCAATAACGTGCAACTGATCCAAATGCTTTATGACGGCCTGCTCGAGAGTTTGTCGACGACACGCGGTCACATTCAACATGGCAACCAAATTGAAAAAGCCAAATCGATTGCCCGCGCCAGCCGCATCGTGCTGGGCCTTCAGGGGGCGCTTGATTTTGAAAAAGGTGGTGATTTGGCTAACAATCTGAATGATTTGTATAGCTATGTTACGCGTCGTTTGTTTCAAGTTAATGCCCACAATGATCTTGTGGCGTTAGATGAAATTTATGGTCTGATGCGCGAAATTCGCGATGCGTGGCAAGGTGTTCCTGCCTTGATTCCCGCAACATCCCAACCCGCAACCACGTTGAACTGAATTACAGTTAGGGCAACAAGCGGGTTTGCAAAATCAGTGAAGGGTTTCACCACCGGGTGATCCCGCTTGAGGAGTAAAGAATGTTTTCAGTCATCGGCGTCGTTTTGTTGTTCGCGATTGTGTTTGGTGGTTATATCTCCCATGGTGGAGACATGGCTCCCATTATTCACGCGGCGCCGGGTGAAACATTCATCATTGCGGGAGCAGGGGTTGCGGGCATGCTCACCGGCAACAGCATGGAAATTTTCAAAGGCGCCTTTGGCGGCTTTGGCCGTGTGATCAAAGGGCCCCGATTCAACAAAGATGATGTCCTTGGCGTCATGCTCGTGGTCTTTAAACTCATGAAGACCCTCAAAGCCGAAGGCGCGGTGGCCATGGAATCCCATGTGGAAGCCCCTGAGAGTTCTCCCATCTTTGGAGAGTGCCCCAAAATGCTGACAGACCATGGTTTGGTGGATTTGGTCTGTAACACCATTCGTTTGATGGTGGTGTCCTCCGGAACGTTAAGCCCCTATGCGGTTGAAGACGTGATGGACGCGGCCATCAAGCACCACCACCACGAAGACATGGCGCCTGCTGAGGCGCTTGGCGTTCTCGCCGGTGCTCTGCCCGCGCTGGGCATTGTGGCTTGCGTGTTGGGCGTGGTGAAAACCATGGCGGCGATTGACCAACCGCCCCCGGTACTGGGTGGCATGGTGGGTTCCGCGCTGGTGGGAACCTTCTTGGGCGTGTTCATGGCTTACGGTATTTTTGAGCCCTTTGCCAACCGACTCAAGCAAATCGTCGATCAGGACGGTGAGATCCTCAAAGCGGCTAAGCAAATCATCATTGGCAACATGCACGGTCATCCTCCCGCGCTCATCATTGAAGCGGCCCGCGTGTGCATTAACCACCACTGCCAGCCAACCTTCGCCGAAGTCTTTGACGGCATGCGAGGCAAGTAATGGCGGACGACAAAGCGCCTGACGCGCCAGCCGAGGGCGAAGAAGCCAAAGAAGGCGGTGCGCCCGCCCCAGTCATCGTCATCAAAAAGGTGATGGACGATGGCCACGGCGGCGCCCACGGCGGGGCTTGGAAAATCGCTCTAGCCGACATGATGACCGCCATGATGGCGTTCTTCTTGTTGATGTGGCTGCTAGGTGCGTCTAACGAAGACCAGCGAAAAAGCATTGCCGACTATTTCAAGCCAACCTCGCAAAGCCTCGTCGCCATTGGCCAACTGGCCGGCTCCAACGGTATTCTCGGGGGCCGCTCCATCATTGATCCCGATGGCTTCCCATTCGCAGCCAAGCAAACCGCCTTGCTCGAACGGTTGACACCGCGCTCGGAAGGGGGCCCCAACCCCGATACCCAGCCCGGCGAGGAAAACAACAACCCCTACTCCGATCCCGATAAGCTCTCGGAAGAACAACGCAAACAAGTCGCGGCCCAACAGGAACAAGCCAACTTTGACAAGTTGGAGAAAGAACTTGAGCAAAAGATAGGCGAGAACAAGAAGCTCAGCGATCTCAAAGACCAAGTCTCCGTCACCCGTGACAAGCAAGGCTTGCGCATTGAAATCATTGATAAAGCCGACTTTGCCATGTTCCCCAGCGGAGGGACCGACATGCAAGGCAAGGCCGCAACCTTGATCAATGAGATTGCGCAGACCCTCGCCACGATGCCCAACAAAGTGGCCATCCGCGGCCACACCGACAGCATACCCTTCCAAAACAAGGAAGGCCGCAACAACTGGTCCCTCTCGGCTGAGCGCGCCGAGGCGACTCGTCAGTTGTTGGAAAAGGGCGGCGTCAAGGAAAGTCGTTTCGCGCGCATCGAGGGCGTGGCCGACACCGATCCTTGGAACCCGAAAAACCCGCGTGATCCGCGCAACCGCCGCATGAGCATCACGGTGCTCTACCAGGATCAGGACTAAGCCTAAGCCACCCCACGCAAGGCGTATTTATTGATCTTCTCGATCAGGGTGGTGCGCTGCAAATTGAGCAGCTTGGCGGTACGCGAGACGTTGCCCGAATTGCGCTGCAAAGCCTGCTCGATGATGCTGCGCTCAATCTGCGCCATTCTCTCTTTGAGCGATAGCCCCTCAGGGGGGAGGGCGGGCATGCCTTGCGCGAGCATGATGATGCTCTCAACATCGTTCTCTTCTTCGTCTTGGGGGGCATTGGCTAACTCCGCCTCGACTTCCGGGGGCGGGGTGAGCTCAAGGGTTGCGAGCAGGGGGGCACGGGCCTGTAAATCCGCTTGGGCCGAAACCAAGCCCTTGGGCAGCAAGGTGGGGGGAATGGCTCGCAAATCCAGCCGTTGACCTGCGTAGAGCGTGCTAAACCTTGCCACCAGGTTCGAGAGCTCCCGCACGTTGCCAGGCCAGGCGTAACTCTGCAAAGCCGCCAAGAAGTCTGGCTCGAAGGTGATGGGTTTCTTGCCAAAGGGTGCGTGCTTTTGCGCAAAATAGGCCAGAAGCTCAGGCACATCTTCAGTCCGCTCCCGCAAGGCAGGAGTCACGATGGGCAGCACATTTAAACGATAGTACAAATCCTCGCGGAAGCGGCCTGCACTAATTTCAGCTTCGAGGTCACGATGTGTTGCGGCTACAACACGTACATCCACGCTCACCTGCTTGGTACCCCCTATGGGGTCAATCGTACGTTCTTGCAGGACGCGCAACAGCTTGACTTGCATGTCGAGTGACATGTCGCCAATTTCGTCAAGAAAAATGGTGCCACCATGGGCCAACTCAAAGCGCCCGACCCGATCGGCAACCGCTCCAGTGAAGGCACCCTTGCGATGGCCGAAAAGCTCACTTTCGAGTAAATCCTTCGGAATGGCCGCGCAATTGATAGGCACAAAGTTTGAGCCTTGACGGTCGGATTGCTCGTGCAGCAGGCGTGCCAACAACTCTTTTCCAGTACCGCTTTCGCCCGTAATCATGACGGTGGCCGTGGAATTGGCCATGCTCGAAACCATGGCACGCAATGCCAAAGTTGTCCCTGCACTACCGATGAATTGAGTCGTTGGTGTCATGTCAAAAATATCTACAGCTGATTTTGAAGGGATATCCAAAATCCACAAGCCCACAAAAGTATTCGTCGCCGCAAATGCAGGTTAAAGCTGAACCGTCTGGTGTCGAAAACTTGGGGAGTCCTGCAATTGGAAACGCACCATGAGAATCTATACCCCTTTTATCGCGCTCCTGCTCAGCCTGGGTTTGGTGGCGTGTCAGACCCCCCCTTCGGCCAAAGCGCGTCCCGCCCCCGTAGAGGACGCCATGGCATCCCAGGCGTTGGTCACCCCCATGGTCGACAAGCGTGAAACCCTGGTGGCCACGGGCTACGCGGTGATCAGCGTGCAAAACGCGCGTTTGCCCGCGCAGCAGCGCCTACTGGCCATTCGCGCCTCCAAACTCGACGCCTACCGCGCGCTCACGGAGCAGGTCTACGGACAGCAGCTCGATGCCAACACCACCATCGCGGACATGACCGTCATGAGCGATACCTTCCGCGCCCGTGTGGAAGGAGTGGTGTACGGTGCCGTTTTGGTGAGCATCACCCCGGTGGGCAACGATACCTACGAGACCACGCTGTCGTTGGATCGTGCCGTTGTCAACGAGTTACGCCAGCTGTACATCGCTCACCTCAACAGCCGCCGTCGTTAAGGAGCTCACCATGCGAATGCTTCAATGGGGATTTTGGCTACTCATGGGATGCGCTTGTGCAGCGCCGGCGATGGCGGCTGACAAGGTGGATGAAAAAACCCTGCAAGCCATTCGTCAGGCATTGGTTGAGGCTGCCATGAATGCCAACACCCGTGTGAGCGCGCACAGTTGGATGGACACACAGGGTGCCTTGCGCGAGGTCAACCGCTTCACCTCCGATATTCAACTCCAGGGACTAAAGGTGCGAGGCAATGCCGCCGCGCCTGAGGTGGAAGTGCTTGGCGTGCAACGCCTTGCCAACGCGCCAGCCGCATGCCGGGTTCCCTCGGCCAGGGCCAACTTGCGTCAAATGATGACGGTTCAGCTCAGCACGGCACCAGAGCTCTCCCCCAGCCTGCGTCCGATGGCCCAACAACTCCACCGCACCATCCAGGCCCGTTTGCAGACCCTGTCGGGGGAGTGGACACACCTGGGCCTTGCCCGCGATAACCCCATCGAATCGACGTATCTACGGGAGCTGGCGGGGCGCGGACAACATCGCGTTCCCTGGCAGTTGCAATTGCGCGTGGTGCCGGCCGATGCTGATGCAGGCCAACTGTTCGCGGTTCTCTGGCGCCTGGTGCAAAACGGACGCCAGCAAGTACACGCGCAGGGCGAGATGTATCTGCCGACCCCCATTGAAATTTTGGGTGCCGACACGCCCGCGGTCGACGCCCGGATGCTGGCCCAACTCGACCAAGGCCTTACCGCCATGGGTCAACAGCTGGAGGCCAAACTCTCCTGCGACTCCCAAGGCCTGAGCGTGGCCAAAGGGGCCGACGGCAGTTGGATCGTGCCGGCAGGTCATCTGGCGGGACTGCGAGTGGGCGACCGTCTGGTGTTGGCAGATGACCGTGTCTTGCCTGCCCATGTGCTTGAACCCGCCGCACTGGACCAACTGGTCATGGCGGAGGTCAAGTCGGTGTCGGCCTATCAATCCGAAGTCCGTCCCTTGCCGAACAAAAAGAAAATGCCCAGCGTAGGCTGGGTGGCCTGGCCTTACACCTTCTAGCCCCGTGAGCGAGAACCATCATGCCCTCGAATTCCCTTCGGCCCTTGCGCGCGATCTCCCTATGGCTCACCCTATGGGCTGCCGCATGGGGCGTGAGCGCTCAGCCCACGCAACCCGCGCAAACTTATGTGGTCAAAAGTGGTGACACTGTTGACAAAGTGATTCGTCAGACCATGGGGCAAAGCCCATTGCGTCCCGAATTACTGCGCCAGGCACTCATTCAGCAAAACCCACAGGCCTTCTCCAAATCCTCTCCCCGAGTGCTGATTCCGGGGAGCGTTCTCACCTTGCCGAATGTGGAAGAGGTGTTGCGCATGAATATGTCGTCAGCGACCGCCAATGGCCAAGCCCCTGGGTACGATCCTAGCGACCGCAAGAACTGGATCCGCTACCCTTGAGTCATGTCGATCAAAGGCCCCGAGGGCATCCATACCTTGCAACCGCTGTTGCCGGTGCAGCTCACGCTGCGCCAGGCTTATGTGGATGCGCCGGTGGCCAAGCAACTCGGCTTGTCAGACGGTCAGGTGGTTCAAGCGCTCGCGGAGGTCAAGCCGGACGGTTTGGCCTTTAAGCTCAACGGCCAGTATTTCCAATTCCCACTTCAGCCCTACATCAAAAATGGCGACTTGGCGCAGCTTCGCGCTCAGATGCTCCCCAATGGGCAGTGGATTTTGCAGCTCCTGCACACGGGGGCGTATGCGGGTAGCGAATTACCGCCAACCCCCAACACCCCGCCTTCGCGCTTGCGAACCTTGTTGTTTCAACCCGAAGGTTTTGCAAAGTGGCTGGAGATACTCAGCCCTGGGCGACTCGAGCGTTTCGCCCCCATGGGCCATGAGCTGGTGCGGCAATACCTCAGGACTCGACCCTACATGGGCAGTGTGCAGGCCAGCGACATCAAGCGCGGCCTGGAGACGACCCTGCGAAGCCTGGAGTCCCGTCTGATCCAGGGCGAGAGCGTCGCGGTCACGGATCCACGGCAACTGTTGCGCACACTCATGCTGGAGCGTCAGCGTCTGGCGCCTGAAGATGAAATCGGCCAGACCCTGCTCAAAGAAGCGGCAGATGAGCTCGACGCCAGCCAGGTCAAGGCGGTGACGGCTCACGCGCACGGCGAACTCAACCTGGCCTGGGTGATTCCCTTTGCGGATGCAGAGCCCGTGCACCTGCATTTTGAACACGCGGCCGATCGGCCTGGCCAACCGCCAAACCCTTTCATCGTCAACATGCACACCGAAAGCCGCGATCTCGGTGAGATTTGGCTCAAGACCACCATCAGTCCCGAGGCCATTCGCCGTCGGGTCGATCTCACCATGTGGGCCGTGCGTTCGGATGTGGCGGCGTTTGCGCGCTTCAATGCCGATGGCTTGACCGATGAAATTGAAGCCATGGGGATGCAAATGGGGCGTTTTGACGTCTTCAACAGCCGCCGCCCCGCCCCCGAGCCTCTGGCAGCGCCTGATCATGGGCAGCTGGTGGATACCCGCGCCTGAGGCCAGGAGGAGAACATGCGTCTGAAAAAAGAAGCGGTCGCCTTGGAGTATGGACGCAACCGCTCACCAGTGGTCGTGGCCAAAGGGGAGGACGAACTGGCTCAGCGCATCATCGAAGAGGCTAGTCGACAGGGAATTTATGTCAGCCAGGATCCGCAACTCCTGGCCATGCTCAGCCGACTGGATATTGGTGCGGAAATACCGGAGGACCTCTATCAGGCGGTCGCAGTTATTCTGGCTTGGGTTTATTGGCTAAAAGGCATGCAGCCCGGCGATGAGCAGCGCAGGCGTCATCAGAGCTAAGCCGGGCTGTAGCCTCGGCTGTGTTTGAAGCGGGAGACGCGCCCTAGTCGGTCATAAACTTCAACCGAACTCGATGGGTCTTGAATTTGGAGGCTTTGCAAGGCGCCGCGAATGGCATCGACCTTGCGCAAGATCAGGACTTCATTGCGGCGGTGTAGATTACGGCAATGGCGCATGCGGTCTTTAAACGCGTCCCATTCCTCGCCAAGCTGGTCTGCCGCGTTGGGCTGATCGGGGCGAATGCCCGCGAGCGCGGTCAACTGCGCCAGCAGAGCCGATTTTTCAGCTTGCGCGATGTCGAAGGCGTCCAGGTTTTGCTCGCGCAGCAGCACAAACTCCTGCTCGAGGAGCGTCTCGAGCGTCTCCACCAGCGCTAACGCTTGCTGGTGTGGGGCGACAGGCTCGACGGGGCTCGCAACGGTCATGACCGCAGTCCCTGTCAACGGTCAATCATGCGTTCAAGGGCCACAAAGCTCTCGGCGATGCGGCGAGGATTGATCGCATACTGCCCGTCTTGCAGCGCCTGTTTGATCGATTCCACCTTGGCACGGTCAAAGCCTGTCTCAGCCATGGCTTTTTCCGCAACATTGCTCAATCGAACATCTGTCGCTGGCGCTTTTTCGTTGGGGGTGGACTCAGCCGGCGCAGGTGTTCGACCCGCGCCTTTTTTGTCCACCTTTTCCAAGGCGGTGCGCATGGATGTGCTGGATTGCGACATCCTTCCAAAATTCGAAATGGCGTCACTCATAATGATTGCTTTCTATGTACATTGGGTTACCCCAAAACTTTCCATCGAAGTTCCAATCGACACCTGTCTTGAGAACTTGAGAAAAAAATCGCAAGATAACAAAACAGTCATCGAATCTTCGCCATCCCGGGCCCAGTGACCTCTGCACTCAGAGATCGACCAGACTCCTGGTTTTTCAAGCGAATCACCTCACCCAAAATGCCATCTTGCAAGGCCTCGGCTTTGGCGGTGACCACAAATCCCGCAGCGCTACCCGCGCTGACCAAGACTTCCTGTCCCCGTTTGACCATGAAGGCATTTTTGACATCATAGGTACGCAATGGCACACCTGGAAGCAAATCTCGTACCAATTCCATGTTTTGAACCCATTTGGGGTCCGCAACCAGCTGTTGCTCCATGCCGGCGGCCGAAACTGGCCTGACTTCAAAATGGTGAGCCGAGAGCAAAGTGCCCCGTTTGAGCACTTCCTTGGCCACCAAGGCATTGACTTGGGCGGGTGGGCTGACCGCGCGTTGATTGGACACGGGGGCGGCTGTCAGGACGCTGTCTTGTAAAAAGACAAACAATTGCCACTGGGGCTGGGTGCACCGTGCCCGCACATGCATGGGATTGGCAAACGGGGTCTCGAACTGCAAGGGCACGGCGCAGGCTTGCACCGTGACTCGACTGTCCAAGGCTTGCATTTGCAAATCGCGTGTCCGCAGCCCCGGCTGGCCACGAGCCCACAACCGCACCTGGGCATCCAGCGACTGCAGGGCAGCGTTATTCTGTAAGTGAGCGTTTGCATTCTGAGGCTGCTGGGCGGCCACAGTCCAGCAACCCACGGCCAAGAGCACGCTTCCCAGCCAGCGGGCTAGGGTGATGAGTGGGGCGACGAATTTCAGGCACAACATTTGCAATCCTCAAGGTGTCGGAACTTTGAACAATTCGGTTCAATGATCCCATTGAGGCAAAAAGCAAGCCAATCTGAAAAAGACGTCGCCCTATGCGTATCGATCCAAACCAACCCGGTCCTGTCCAAAAAACGGACAGCCCTGGCTTGCCGCAAATGCCGCGCGGCCCCTTGGCCTACGCCCGTCCTGCGCCGACTTTCTTGAGAGCGATGCAGCTCGCACAAAACATGCAGCCCGGCGGTGTCTGGATGGCTGCTGCCAAAACCACCTCCGCGGGCGCCGCCATCACGCCCCCCATGGGCGGCGCCGGTTTGGCGCCCGAATCTTCCGTGCCCCCTTGGCAGGTGACGGTCAAAAGCGGGCAGACCTTGAGCGGCATTGTGAAAGAGCAAATGGCCCAAAAGGGCGTGCAAATCAGCACAGCCGACGCGGTTCGACTGGCGCAAACCGTGGCCAAAGCGAACCAGTTGGCCAACCCAGACCTCATCCACCCGGGTCAAAAACTCGAACTCGACAGCCTCCACTTCAGCCTCAACCAAGGCAGCGTGGTTCGGCAAGCCACTCAGGCCGCTGCGCAGTGGGTAGAGCGGCCGCGCTCGGGACCCACAAGCCCCACAACCGTCGCACTCACCCAAACCCAACTGCAGACACGCGGGAACAACGGCGCCTACCCCGTATTGGACAAAACCTTAGACAGAGCCGTGGAAAAGGGCTTTATCCCACCACAAGAGCGCCAAGCGGTGTATCAGAAAATTCTCCAAATGTCGGCGCAACACCGGTTCTCGCCGGATGATTTTGCGCGCCTGACGCTGATGGAGAGTGACGGCATGAACCCCAAGGCAACCAACGCACGTTGCCACGGCATCATCCAATTCTGCGATGGCCCGGATCGCGGCGCCGCCACCGTCGGTTTTGCCAACAACCCTCGCGCCATCATGAATCACGGCGTTTTGCGCCAACTCGACATGGTCGATAAGTATTTTGAAGAAACCGGACTGCGCAACTACGGACCGGTGAGCCTCGATGACCTCTACCTCACCGTGTTGACCCCCGCCGCACGCAATGAAACACGGCCCAACGTGGCCTTGAATATCCCCGGTCCACAAGCCTCTTATTTGCACGTCAACCGGGATACGCGCGCGCCCATCACGCGCAACTCCATCTTGGCAGGCTTGCACTACAACGCCAATGAACGGCTGCGCAGCGGCGAAATGTTGGCGCAAAATCGCGCGCCTGTGGGGGCTCGCAACAACCCCTACGCATCCGTTTCCACACCGCAACCCGCTCAATTGGCGCAGTCTGAAAAAGCCATGGTCACCGCAGAAGTCAGCACGCCGGCCGCCACCGAAATCCAGGCCAGCGCCCCGCTGCAAATCGCGGAACGGACCGACAGCACCTCGTTGTTGCCCTGATCCCTCAGCGGCAATCCCTCTCGCCTGAAACGGCAAAGCGGCAAAAAACGGCAGGGTGACCAGACAGGGTGGCAAAAGATTGCCACTCCAAGCGTCAAATCATCTTGGCATAACTCTTGCAAATATCGTCCGGAGTCCATCCCACTTGAGGGGTGACGGCGAAAAAACAGGAGTGATCCCATGCCCGCATTTTCACAAGCCTTTGGCATACACGAGAGAGCGCTCGGCGTTCGTAGCCAGCGTATGGAAGTCATTGCGCGCAATATCGCCAATGCCGATACGCCCAACTACAAAGCGCAGGATGTCGACTTCAAGGCCATGCTCAAAGAGGCCAAAACCGAGCACTTGCAAGCCACGCATGAAAAACACTTTGCGGGATTGACCGACGCTCCGGACAACGGCATGCGATTTCGCACCCCCTTTAACAGTTCCTTTGACGGCAACACCGTTGAGATGAACGTGGAACAAGCCCAGTACGGTAAGGCAGCCGTTGAATACCAAACAACCCTGCAATTCCTGGAAAACAAGATCAGCGGCATGCGCAAGGCCTTGCGCGGGGAGTAATGAGTCATGCAACTCGATAACGTCTTTGGAATCGCGGGAACCGCCCTCAATGCGCAAGCTGTGCGCATGAACGCCACGGCCTCCAACCTGGCCAACGCCAACTCGGTCGCGGGTAGCGAGCAGGAGGCCTATCGGGGTAAGCGTCCGTTGTTCAAGGCCCTCCTCAAAGAAGAGATGACCCACGGCGGCGCCCAATTCATGGGTGGCGTGAAAGTCGATCGCATTGTTCAGGACCCCGCACCTGTGCGCAAAACCTGGGATCCCGGCAATCCGTTAGCCGACAAGGAAGGCTACGTCTTTCACTCCAACGTCAACGAAATGTCTGAAATGGTGGACATGATGGCGGCCTCGCGGTCTTACCAAAACAACGTCGAGGTGGTTAACACCGCGCGTCAGCTCATGATGCGCACCCTCGAAATCACCAAAGCTTAATCAAAGGAAGCCACATGGCCACCACCGCAAGTGCTCCCCTTCCCAGCGGCATCGTTCGTTACGAAGACTATGTTCAGAAGCAAAAAACCAAGCCCACCAACACCGAGATGGGGCAGACGGAATTTTTGACGCTCTTTACCACTCAGCTCAAAAACCAAAACCCCTTGGATCCCGTGAAAAACGAAGCGTTTGTGGCACAGCTGGCGCAGTTCTCGCAACTCGAAGCCACCACGGCCATGAAGCAAAGCATGAACAATTTGGTCTCCAGCCTGAGCAACGACCGGCTGCTGAGCGCAACCCACCTGATCGGTAAAACCGTTGCCGTACCAGATGGGCCCGTCAGTGTGACGGATTCCACGGTCTCCCAGGGGGTCATCAATCTGCCCACAGGGGCCGATGGCATTTCCGTCAACGTGTACAACGAATCGGGGGTTCTGGTGCGCAACCTGATCATCGGCGCTCAACCCGTTGGCGATTACACCATTGAGTGGGACGGCAAAGACCGCGCAGGCAATTTGGTACCCAATGGCAACTATCGCTATGTGGCCACGGTCAACCGCAACGGCACCCAAACCACTCCCACAGTGAGCACATACGCACAGGTCACCGGTGTGACCAGTGCGGGCACCGCCGACGGCACCATGCTGTTGGAAGTGGCCGGCAACAAGACCGTCAACCTAGCCGACGTCAAGCGCGTCAGCTATTGATTCATTGAACGAAGACATCCCACGGAGCAGTAAACCATGTCTTTTTATACCTCTCTCACCGGTTTGAATGCGGCCACCGCACAGTTGGGCGTGACCAGTAACAACATTGCCAACGTCAGTACAACCGGCTTTAAACGCAGCCGTACCGATTTCGGCGACATTTTTGCCACGTCTCCGTTACAAAAAGCCTCCGCCACGATCGGTCAGGGCGTATCGCTCAAACGCGTGGTGCAAGAGTTTGGCCAGGGCAACATGATCTTCTCGTCCAACACCCTGGACTTGGCCATCAGCGGTGACGGCTTCTTCCCCCTCAAATCGCAGGACGGATTCCAGGACATCTTCACCCGTAACGGTGTGTTCATGATGAACGACCAATACAACGTGGTGAACTCGGCAGGCCAAAAACTCATGGCGGCGTCAGTCGACTCGTCCGGCAAAGCGAACTTGGACGACATGAACGTGCTGACCATTCCGCAAAAAACCACCAACATGGCCAAGCAGACGTCCAAGGTGCAATTGGGTCTGAACTTCCCGGCCGATGCGCAGGTGATCACCAAAGAATTCAACCGCAACGACCCAGAGTCCTACAACAAAAGTACCGCGCTGACCGTCTACGACGCCGGTGGCAACTCCTACTTGGCTTCGGTGTATTACGTCAAGACCCAAAACGCGAGCCAACAGTCTCCCTACAACAAGTGGCAAACCTATGTGTATGTGGGCGACAAACTCGTGAGTGCCTCACTCCAGCAAGCCACCAACTCTGTGGGCGAACTGATGTATGTCAACAAATACGGTGAACTCAAGGCCAAGAGCGATTTCAAGACACCCCAAGAAATCGCGGAACTCAACAGCTCATTCTCAAAGAAGACCATCAAATTCTCGCTGGATGACTTGACCGACATTCGCACCTCAGAGCCGGCCAGCGTGGTCGCGGGTCTGGCAACCGATTTGGGTACGGGCTCCAACGACGGTATTGATTTCGCCAACTACCTCAACGTGAGCAAATCGGATCTCTTGCGTCAACAGGGCAGCAGCGCAATGACCTATGCAGTGGATTCCACCACAGCAGGTAGTCGTGAAATCACCTTTGGACCGGAAGGCGCACGCGTCACGGTGAAGGTCGACCCCGTTGGCTCCACTCCGCCCACCATTGACCAAGTCGTCACACAGCTCAACAACAACAGCAGCTTCGCATCCTCTTACGTGGCGCAGGCGACCAATACGCGTGGCAAGATCAGCGGCATCAATTTCGGTACCGCGCCGGTCACGACGAACCCCTTCTCGACACTGGCTGTCAACATCGGAGGCATTGATTACAGCATCAGCCTGGATTCCACCAAAGTCGACATCGCCACACTGGCCGCCGACATTCAAACCAAGCTGAGAACAGCCGCTGACGGCGCGACCAGCACCAACATCACGGTCACGGGGGCAGCGGGGGTACTCACCATCTCCGATGCTGCGCAGCGTAATGTCAAGGGCATGGAGCTCATCAAGCTCAGCAATGCTTCCACCAGCGTATCCACCGGTTTGGCCCCGGTTTACGACAACACCGTGCTCAAAATCACGGCTTTGGATGTCAACAGCACCATTGCCGACTTGACCAGCACCACCACAGGACTGGTCGTCAAGCAAAACAGCGTGGCACTCACCGTCGCGGCCAACACAGCGGCTGCCCAGGCCACCCCCTACACCCGTGCCAGCGTCGTGTACGCTGCCATCACGGGTCCGACAGTCAAAGCCACCTTTGGTCCTAGCACGGCGCAAATCAACGTGGAAGCCAATTCCGCAGCGGGTTTGGTGGAATTGCTCAATAAAAATGCCACCTTCTCTGCCGATTACATTGCCTCCGCCTCCGGTTCGCAAATCACGGTCAAGGCGCGCGACCCCCAAAAGGCCAACGCCAGCAGCATCACCGACAACTTCAGCCTGTTCCAAAATGCGGCGGGTACGCTCGATACCTTCACCGCGCTTGGAAAAACGTCTACGGACGGCGTCTCTGCCCTGCAGTCCAGCGCCAAGCACAGCATTGACGAGCTCAAGAACCTCTTCAAAATCAACGTCGACAACTCGATCGACAGCGTCTCCGTGGGCCTGGATCACCTTTTGGAAAACATGGCCAAACTGCCCGCCACCGTGAGCAAGAAGCTCTCCGGTGCGCAAGTGGCGGCGGAATTGACCAACGTCATCCAGCGGGCTTATGGCGATGAGAAGCCCTTTAACTTCTCCACCGTGGGAACCCCGACATTCAAGTTGACCCTGGCGAAATCCAACGGCACGACCTTATCCCCCTTGCCGATCGACCTCTCTGCCGCGGGCAATATGCGGCAGGAGGACTTGGTTCGCACGGTGCAGCACCAAATTGATGACAGTGGTCAGTACAGTGGACTCATCACCGTCTCCTACGATTCCCAAAACCAGAAATTGGTGTTCTCGCCCAAAGACAATGCCAAGCTGACCATTACCAGTAGCCAAACCGCCATTGGATTACCCGATCCCCTGGTTCAGGGGGTGAACGATCAGTCGGTTGGTCTGGCCATGTCGCCCACCGTGTCGACGGGCGCTTATCGTCCCAGCAACGACCAACGTTTTGGGATGAAAGTGGAGTACGACGGGGTGAAGCAGACGTTCGTCTTCAAGTCGGGCTCGACCGGCGACAGCTCCAGCATTGCCATTACCGACATTCGCCCGGGCAGTCTGGCGACCCAAACCTCCAAGGGATTGGGCTTGACGGGGGATCCCACTACCTACAACGTGGTGCCCTCCACGGTTGATGCCTTGCGCGGCGTGGCCTCGCAACCCGCCGTGCTAACTGGCAACGCCATGGCCGTGAACGTGGACAACAACTTCTCGGTCGACAGCACCAACAACCAATTTGTGGTCTCCGTCAACGGCATTACCGGCACCGTGACCGTGCCTCCCAAAGACACCTACACCCTCGGAACCTTCATGGAGGCTCTGCAGCACGGTATCAACAGCCTGCAAGGTCCCCTCAAAAATGGGTTGACCCCACAATCAGTCAACGGCGTGAAGGTGTCGTATGACGCCAAACTCAATTCCTTGGTGTTCACCACCGGCACCGCCTCAACCGACTCTTACATCAAGGTGACGGGGGATGCGCGCTGGGGCTTGGACGGCTTGGATGCCAAGTTTGGTAAAACCACGACCTGGATCAAGCCCAAACCGTTCACCGACGAAAAAGGTGCCACGGTCTACATCGATGGATTCGGTAGCGAAACTTCTTCAGCGGCTGACTTTGATACGCTACCTTCTTGGTCTCCCATTTACTTTGACAAAGGTGAGTTGACCTTTGACACGGCGGGTAACCTCGTTTCACCCAAGCAGGGCGCACAACTCGATACGGTCTACCTCCCCAACGGTAAGGGCGCTTTGACGATCAACATCGATTACTCCAAATCGACCCAGTTTGCTTCGCCATTTGCGGTGCTGTCGCAATCACAAGATGGCGCACCAGAAGGGGATTTGGTGGGTTTGGCGATCAAGGATGACGGTTTGGTTCAGGCGAGTTACTCCAACGGCGCCCAGAAATCTCTGGCCAAAGTTGTGCTGGTGAACTTCTCCAACCCCTCTGGCCTGCGTCAGATTGGCGATACCAACTACTACAAGACCTCGGAATCGGGCACACCGAAGTACGGTGAGGCCGGTTCTGCGGGTTACGGCACGTTGCGTTCTGGCGCGACCGAACGCGCCAACGTGGATTTGACCCAGGAACTGGTGGATTTGATCACCGAGCAGCGGAACTTCCAGGCCAACGCCAAGGCCATGGAGACCAGCACCTCGATGACCCAGACCATCATCCAGATTCGAAACTAATCACCCGTCGATAGGCCCAGGAGCGCGCAATGGACCGTTTGTCATTTAATGCCATGGCGGCGATCAATGAGGATCGCCTCATCCGCCAGCAACTCTCCAACGACATTGCCAACGTCACCACGACGGGCTTTAAGCGAACCTTTGAAGCCACCCTGCAGCCTCAAAAGGCGGTGGGGTTGGGTTTTGACACGCGCCTGCAACCCCGCCTCTACACGACCGACCAAGTCAACCTCACCCCCGGGCCCCTGATCGTGACTGGACGGGATCTTGACATCGCCCTCAACCACAAGACGGTGATGGGCGTCATGTCCAAAGACGGACAACTGGCTTTCACGCGCCGCGGTGACTTGCGGGTCAACGCCCAAGGCGCTCTGGAGACGGGCTCCGGCCATTTGGTGATGAGCCAAGAAGGGGGGCCCATCACGGTTCCCCCCGGTTTTCGCTTCAATATCACCAAAGAAGGCAATATTTATGCAACCGATCCGACCCAGCCAGGACTCCCCCAGGAGCAGCTGATTGGTCAGATCCTCTTGCGCGACGCCAGCGCCACCCCGCTCTTTAAGCGTGAGGACGGCCTGTTCCGGGTCGAGGGACAAGGACCTGGCACGGACTTTGCATCTGGTCCAGAGGAGGTTTCTTTGACACCGCAAGCCCTCGAAGGCAGCAGTGTCAATCCCATGACCTCCATGGTGAAACTGATTGAACAGAGCCGCTCATTTGAGCACCAGATTCGCATCATCAAGGAAAGCAAATCCAATGATGAATCCGGCGCTTCCATGATGCGGTCAAGCTGATGAACGATTAAAACGGAGCAACCGTCATGGACGCATCTTTATGGGTAGCCAAAACTGGGCTTGACGCGCAACAAACGCGCATGAACGTCATCTCCAACAACTTGGCCAACGTTTCCACGACGGGTTTTAAGCGCGATCGCGCGGTTTTTGAAGACCTGCTCTACCAAAACGTCAAGCAACCTGGTGGACAAACCACCCAAAACACCCTCACGCCTACCGGACTGATGTTGGGTACGGGCGTGAAAATCAACGCCACGGAAAAACTGCATTTGCAGGGCAACCTGATGAATACCCAGTCGCCCCTGGATGTGGCCATCATGGGCGCCGGGTTCTTCCAAATCCAGATGCCCGATGGCACGACTTCCTATAGCCGCGACGGTAATTTCAAGATCAACAACACCGGGCAGGTGGTCACGGCCTCAGGCTTCCCCCTGCTGCCCAACATCACCGTTCCCGCCAACGCAGCGAGCATCACCTTTGGCCAAGACGGAACCGTCTCGGTCGAACTCGTCGCTGGAGGCGGCTCGCAAAACATTGGGCAGGTGCAGATCGCACGCTTTATCAATCCGAGCGGACTCAAGCCCATCGGGCAGAACCTCTATCAAGTCTCCCAGGCCAGCGGTCAGCCCCAGGTGCTGCAGCCGGGCGTTAACGGCGCGGGCGATCTCAAGCAAGGCTCCTTGGAGGCTTCAAACGTCAACGTGGTGGAGGAAATGGTCAACATGATCGAAACCCAGCGTGCGTATGAAATCAATTCCAAGGCCATTTCCTCGGTCGACGGAATGCTCAAGTTCCTGAACCAGAACATCTAAGGAGCACGCATGTCCAAACAGACGCTTGGCCTCCTTGTCTGCGCAGCTCTTTTGCAAGCTTGCGCATCGCCCGAGCCCACCAACACGGTCTTGCGGCCATCGCCCGAATTTGCACCGGTCTACCCACAGGCGGGAGACCCGAATATGCCCACCACCGGTGGCATTTACGCCACGCGACAGAGCGACGCGTTTTTCGGGCGCAGCCGTAACTACCGTGTGGGCGACATCATCACGGTCATTCTCAATGAGCAGACCCAGTCTGCCCGAACCCAAAACAGCGACATCAGCCGTGAATCCCGGAGCTCATTGCCCACGGGGATGAGTACATGGGCGGGCAACATCGCCCCCCAACTCGATGGGATCAACCTCAACCAAAACACCAACAGCAGCAAGGGTACCGGCAAGGCAGACCAAACCGCCTCATTGGTGGGCTCCATCGCCGTAACCGTCGTGGATGTCTTGGCCAACGGCAATTTAGTGGTCAAGGGTGAGAAAAAATTGGGGCTGGCCGAAGGGACCGAAGTGATTCAGGTCACCGGAATCATCCGCCCTGAGGATGTGGGTCCCAACAGCACCGTGCAATCGCGTCGTTTGGCCAACGCCCAAATCGCATACCGCGCGGCAGGCGACTTGGCCAATGCAGCCAAGGTGGGCTGGGGAACCAGCCTGATGCACCGCCTCTGGCCGTTCTAAGGAGTCACACATGCACCGCCCTGTTTCGGCTTGGATGGTTTGGGTGATGCTGGCGCTGCTGTTTGCAGCGCCCATGGCCCATGCAGATCGTGTGAAAGACCTCACAAATGTCGCCGCCCAACGCTCCAATCAGCTCATCGGCTACGGCTTGGTCGTGGGCTTGCAAGGCACGGGTGACGACGCCTCTGTGCCTTTCACGACCCAGAGCATGAAGGCCATGCTCGCACAGTTGGGGGTCCGTATCGACGGCCCGCTGACCGATTTTGAACAACTGGCATCGGCTGCCCGGGTCGACATCAAAAACACGGCGGCCGTCTTGGTTACCGCGGAGCTCCCTGGTTTTGCCAAGCCCGGTCAGCGCATTGACGTCAACGTGTCATCCATCGGAAAAGCGACCAATTTGCGGGGTGGCAGCTTGGTCATGACCGCGCTGCGGGGCGTGGATGGTGAGATTTACGCCATCGCCCAGGGCGCCCTCACCGCGACCGGAATTGACGCGAGCGCCGCGGGGTCCAAGGTGGCCATTGGTGTGCCGACTTCCGCACGCATTCCTTCGGGCGGTATTGTCGAGCGCATGGTGCAGAACCCGTTCGAATCTGCCGAAAAAGTGGTGTTGAACGTGCGGGAAAACGATTTTTCCACCACCTCGGCCATTGTCGCGGCCATCAATAAAAAATTTGGCGATGGTGTCGCAGAAGCCATCGATGGTGTCTCGGTATCGGTTCGGGCGCCCCAAAACTTGAATCAGCGTGTCGCCTTCATGAGCATGGTCGAGAACTTGGAAGTCGAGCCTGCCGAACCCCCCGCACGCGTGGTCATCAACTCGCGTACCGGCACCGTGGTCATTAACCGTGCCGTGCGCGTGACAGCCGCAGCCGTCTCCCATGGCACGATATCCGTGGCCATCTCCGCCACCAACGAGGTCTCTCAACCCAACGCCCTCGCTGGCGGTCAAACGCAAGCGGTTCAAAACGCCGACATTCAGGTGGCCGAACCCAACAAACCCATGTTCCTCTTCCAGCCTGGGGTGGAATTACGTCAAATCGTAGACGCCGTCAACCAAGTGGGCGCGACCCCATCGGCCTTGATTGCGATTCTCGAAGCCCTCAAGAGCTCCGGCAGCTTGCGGGCGGAATTGGTCATCATCTGACGAGCAAGCCATGAGCGGCATCGACTCCTCCACCGCCAAAAGCTACCTGGATTTCTCCGGGTTGGGGGAGCTGCGCGCCAAGGCGGCTCAAGACCAAGACAAAGCCCTAAAAGAAACCTCACAGCAGTTTGAGGCCCTATTCATTCAAATGATGATGAAGGCCATGCGCGAGGCGACCATGAAGGACGAGGAGCACGAAGACAGTGCCCGCGAGACCTTTGAGGGCTTGTTTGATCGTGAAGTCTCGGTGCAGATGTCCAAACGCAATGCGCTCGGCGTCGCCGATTTCATGGAGCGTGCGGTCAAGCAACAGCAGCCCATGACGACCCAGCAAGTGCTCGACCAACGCTTGCGGCAAAACGGCTCGGGCCTGCCTTTGCGCACGCCAGAGAAATCCATGCCCTTGCAGGCACCGCCATCCATGCCGATGCCGCTGCCGCAACAGCCCAAAATTCGGTCTTTGCAAGATAAAGGCCTGATGCCCTTGAGGAGCTCGTCATGAGTGACATGTTGGGCATCAGCAGTAACGCCATCAGTGCCTATCAGCGCGCCCTGAGCACGGTCAGTAACAACATCGCCAACGTCAACACCGAAGGTTATTCTCGGCAAGATGTGGTGTTGAAAGACTCCGCGCCCAAAAAGCTCGCCAGCATGTATGTGGGCACCGGGGTGATTCTGCAAAACATCCGGCGTCAATACAACGAATTTGCCGAATCGAACTTGCGCAACAGCAACAGTGATTTGCAGTCGCAAACCCCGATGGTCGATTACACCAAGCGGGTGATGGACATCATGGGTGACAAGAGCATCGGTTTGAGCTCCGCATTGGACGACTTCTTTGCGTCGGCCAACTCACTCTCAGCTGATCCCGCCTCCACGGTGCTGCGCACCAGCTTCTTGCGCAGCGCCGAAGGGGTGGGCTCACGCTTTGCGGAGTTGTCGAGTCAGCTCAACCTGATCGCCACGGAAACCCGCCAGGGTCTCGAGAGCGTCGCCGCTCAGGTCAATACCCTGACGGCACAACTCGCACTCATCAACCAACAGATGGCGCGTAGCGCGGATCTCGATGGACAACCGGCCGAGGTGCTCGATCGTCGGGATCTCACGCTGCGTCAACTCTCCGAACTCGTTCGCGTCAAACTCAGTTTTGACAAAAACGGTACCGTTAACGTCAGCTTGGGAACGACCATGAAAGAAGGCTTGGTCGTCTCAGGACAAAACGCACGCCCCATTGGCGTCGACTCAAAGGTCAAGGACAAAACCGAATTCGTCATCGATCCCTATGGACAAACCGAGGCCTTGCCGGCCATCAGCGGGGGGTTGATGGGCGGGTATCAGTCCTTTATCAGCACCGTTTTGGAGCCCGCACAGAAGAACTTGGACAACCTCGCCAAAACATTTGTGGGCGAGACCAACACCATTCAGCGCGAGGGCATCGACGGCTACGGCCAAATCGGCCAAGAATTGTTCAAGCTCGATGCCAGCAAGAATCCGGCGGCGGGAATCGGCGTGGCCATCAACGACTCCTTGCGCGTGGCTACCGCAGCCCAGTTTCGGGTCAGCGAAGGCAACACCAACGTCACCACCACCCGTGCCAGCGTCAAATTTGACGGGCGTCAAACCCTCACCCCCCTGGGTAACGGCAAGCTTGTCAACAACCCCCACCCCTCGGCGGGCGTCTCCTTCAAGGTCGAGGGGAACCAAGAATTCACCGCCGTGACATCGGTGGCCGCCGGCGTCACGGCAACGGTCTACATGGATCAAATGGAGCCGGGTCAGAACCTCCAAGTGCTCACGCGCGACGGCAGACATTTGCTCGGTCAGCCGCTGTCGGAAACGCAAAAGTACCAAATGCTGACCCCCGCTAGTGGTTTTGAGGACCGCGCCTCCTACAGCAACACTTACCTGAATCAGATCGATCCCAAGGCCTATCGGGGCCTGGACTATTTCTATGGCGCCAAAGCCGAGATTTTGTTCAAGCCCAATTACGACATCAACGGCGCTGAGGGCCCCAAAATTCCTCTCCCCGCGCAAATGGAAACCGCTCGCATTGATTCGGTTACCGCGCAAATTGCCGCAGGAGCGCTCACCCTCAACAACATTCCCTTGCAGGGATTCGTACCCTTGCAGGGCACCGAGGCGCGTGTCAAAGGCCTCTCTGTCGGCAACGGCACCTCCAGCTTTAGCTTCAGCGCCGTAGTGGGCAACAACAAAGTCAACATCGCGATTGCCGCGGGTGCCAACACGGCCACTCGGGCTGCGCTCACGACCTACCTCAACACCCAACTCCAGCCTTTGGGGTTGAGCGCCACACTCATCAACCAAGGCGAGGACATCGCCATTGGTGATAGCCAAGGCAGAGATATCTCTGGCTTGCAATTGAGCGTCACCAGCAACGCCACCACCAGCGGCGCCAACGCAGGGGTTGCCAGCGTGACTTCCGCGGCTTCACAAATCGCACGTTGGATCAATGGCGATACGCGATTGCAAATTGACGCCCCCAATTTCAACGCCATTGAATTCACATTGGGCGGGGTTAAATACAAAAAAACCGGACTAGACCCCACCCAGCCCGCCACCTTGGTTTCGAGCCTGCAGCAAGATTTGCGTAGCTTTTTCAAGACCAACGACATCAACGTCAACCTCGATGGCAACAAGATCGTGGTGCTCGACGAGCAGGGCAGAGCGCTTGAAGGTTTGGTACTCACCCCGGCCACCGCAGGCGCCAATCCGGGCGTGACCGTTCTGCAGCAAAGCACCATCTCGCAAAGCCGAGTCAGTGCCGAAGTGTCTTCGGCCATCCGGGTGCAGACCAGCACTCTCAATTTCACCAAACCCCTGACGCTCAACGGCACGGCCATCACCGGCTACAACTCGGTGAGCACCCTCATTGATGCCATCAACGCCAGCGGCGTTGGACTCAAGGCCAGCCTGGCCTCCAGCGGCGAATTGCTGATTGAAAATACCCAAGGTAGCCCTATCGATGTGGGCATCTCGGCGGCTGGCAATGCACTCAACATCAACGCAGGCCGCTACGGCGGTCAAGTCCAGCTGAACCAGGTTTTCCGAGATTTTCGAGTTTCCGCCGCGACGGTGGATCTCAACAAGCCTTTGGCCATCAACGGACAAGTCCTCAATGAGGTGGCCTACAACGCTCCCGCAACCGTTCCAGCTTCACTCTACACCGTCACCGCCACTCTCCCGGCATTAACGGTATCGGGTGCAGATGCCACAGCTTTAGCGACCGCCCTGAATGCTGATGCGGGATTTGCCGCCACTTTTAAAGCCACCGTGGATTCAGGCAAACTCACCATTCGCCCTTTGAACCCCGGTTTGACGGATGAAGACTTGGGCAAACGCTTCAATGTCTCCACCGGTGCCACACGACTAACCCCGCAGACAGGGCTTGCCAACGTTGATGACGTCGTTGCCCGCATCAACCGTCGACAGGCCGATACCGGCGTTGTGGCCAAACGCGATCTCAACGGCGACGTGATTTTGAGCACCACCGACTTGCGGGGCACCAGTGCCATCTCGATTGGGCCGGGCAAGGACACCAAAGGACAATACGTCGCCAACATGCTGGGCATCGAGCCCCTGGATTACGACGTCACCCAACGTCTCAAAGCCAAACTCAACGACGAAACATTCAACGTTGACCCCTACCAGACCGACATCCGCCTCTCGTTTGGCAGCTATCTCGATGGCAACCCCCCGGTGCAAACCTTTGGTGATCCCGCTCAACTGGCCAAGGTCGGTATGCGCACCGCCGTCTACCTCGAGAGCAAGTCGGCCGACGACCTGCTGGTGTTTGTGAGCGGCAAAGGTCAAGCCAATGTCTCGGTCGGGTTCGATGGCAAGCCATCCAACAATCGGGATTTGCTGCGCAATCAGTCCTTACTCGTCAAATTCACGGCAGCAGACCGCTACAGCATCATCGACAGTAAGACCGGAACCGAATTGGCCGATCGTCATTACGATCCCCTCTCCATTGAACCCACCATCAGTTACCAAGGGCTGACCCTCACCCTGAGCACCACGCCACAGATTGGCGATAGCTTCAAGATTGATGGCAACTTCGACGGCATGGGCAACAACGTCAACATGCTCGACATGGTGGCCCTGTCCAAAAAGCGCGTGGAGGGTGGCAAAACCTTGCACGACACCTACATTGACCAAGTCAATAACGTGGGTAACTTATCCCAGCAAGCCAAGATCACTCAGGATGCCCTTCAAGTGGTGAATGAACAGGCCGTCCAATCGCGCGACAAGGTCTCGGGCGTCAACATGGACGAAGAAGCCGCCGCCCTGGTGCGCTACCAGCAGGCCTATCAGGCCGCAGCCAAGGCTCTGCAAGTCTCGGGTCAACTGTTTGACGCCATTGTGCAAATTCGATGAGAAGCTGTGAACCATGAAAATCTCGACGCCGCTTTACTTTGACCGCTCTACCCAGATGCTCACCGACGTTCAAGGCAAACTCGCCAAAACGCAGGAGCAACTCTCGACCGGCAAAGAAATCGTCAAGCCCAGCGACGCTCCAGACAAAGCAGCTGTGGTGACGCGCCTAGAGAGCCAAATCGCACGCCAGGAGGGCTACCTGGCCACCCTCAAATCCGTCAACATTCGCCTGACGGCAGAAGAGACGGCCCTGAAAAACACCAGCGATGTGCTCTATCGCATCAAGGAATTGGCCATGCAAGGCGCCAACGACACCTTGAGCGCGGAAGACCGCCGTGCCGTAGCCACCGAAATCCGCACCCTGCGCGAACAAGTCCTCAGCCTGGCCAATAGCCAGGATGCCAACGGCAACTACCTCTTTGCCGGCAGCCGGGCCAATCAACCCGCCTTTGCCAAGGATGCCAATGGTCGGGTCACCTACATGGGCGATCATGCGCGACTCAAAGTCGATGTGGGTGACAACCGTCGGATGAATCTGAACATGCCCGGCTCCGATGTGTTTGTTCGCGTGGTTCGCACGAACGACAAGGGCGAACGGACGGGGGTGGATTTCTTTCAGTCGATTGACGACATGGCCAACGCCATTGCCCAAGGCGACAGCAAAAACATGCAACGCGCCATTGGCGAGATCGACACCCTCCAAAATGGCGTCTCGGAAGGCTTGGGTCAAGTCGGGGCTGACCTCACCGTGGTGGATATGCAAACCTCCGTGCTCGACCAAATGGTGTTGCAGTACAAAACCACCCGATCAGACGTTGAAGACCTCGATTACACGGAGGCCATCACCCGCATGAACAAAGATCAATTGGCGTTAGAGGCGGCCCAGAGTGGATTCGCCAAGATATCCCAATTAAGTCTATTTAAGTATTTGAGCTGACCCTCAAGCTTGGCGTCTTTCAACCGAATCACATCCTGAAGATCCAGCACCATGGCGACCACGATCAATTCAGTCAGCAGCACGAGCAGCACCGCCACGACCTCGTCCGGTGTGACGAGCAACGCCACGCTCAGCGCTGCCACCGCCGCCTCCAAAGCCGCGGCGCAGAAGGTCGTCACCTCTCTGGGGGCAGGTTCGGGCGTTGACCTCAATTCCTTGGCGCAAAACCTGGTCGATGCTGAATTCGCCCCACAAAAAGCGACCATCGATCAAAAGATCACCAAAAACAACTCCCGCTCATCGGGGTTCGCGGCGGTCTCTTATGTGCTCTCCCAGGTCAAAACGGCGTTTGACGCCCTCAAAGCTCGAAGCAAGTACGACGTCGTCAGTGCCTCGAGCACCGACAACACGTCCTTCACCCTCACCAGCGGCACCTCCAATAAACTCGCTCAGCCCGGACGCTACAGTGTACGAGTGATGGATGTGGCTCAGCCCCAGATCACCCAAAGCGCCTCATTCGGACCAGACCTCACCACGTTCAACAGTGGCGGTCCCATGACCGTCTCCCTGCAAGCGGGGAATCAGCAGACCGACTTGAGTTTCGCGCAAGGCGAAGCCACCCCCGAAGCCTTGGTCGACCGAATCAATGCCGCCAACCTGGGTGTGAGCGCCCAACTCGTCGACCGCGGCGACGGTAGCGCCAACCCCTATCAAATTGTCCTAACCGGTAGCGACGGTGCCGCCAACAGCTTCTCGATCAACATGCCCTCGGGGCTGAGTTTTGCGCAGAACCCACCTGCGCAAGAAGCCAAAGACGCCAAAGTGGTCGTCAACGGCATTACCTATACCCGCTCCAGCAATGAAGTCAGCGATGTACTCCCGGGCATCAAGCTTAATTTGTTGCAAACCAACGCCACGGCCGCAACCGTCACCATCGGGCGCGATACCTCTAGCGTCGCCACCAATCTGGAAAACCTCGTCACCGCATACAACGACGCGGTCTCGATGCTCAACGTGGTCACGGACCCCAAGTCGACGGTGGAGACCTACGGGGCCACGCTGGTCAATGATTCCACCGTGCGCTACATCAAGCAGCAGCTGCGCAACATGTTCACCACGGCCTTCAAGCCGCCAGAGGGCAGTAACCTCAAAATCACCTCCTTGCAGCAGCTTGGCTTTAGCATTGACCGCACGGGCGTGATGTCCCTCGACAGCACGAAGCTCAACTCGGTGCTCAACACCAATTTCAAAGACGTTGTCCAGGCCATGACGGGCAACCTGGAAAACACGGTCAGCCCACCGGCGGGCACATCGGGGGGCATTGCGGGTGACGCCGTCAAACAAATCACGGATTTTCTCTCCACCCAGGGCATCATCCAGCGTCAGACCAACAACGCCACCACGCAAAACAACCAGTACCAGGCCCAGCTCACCGCCATCCAAGCGCGCATGGACTCAGCCTTGAAACGCTATCAAAAGCAATTTGCCACCATGGACAGCTTGGTCGGAAGCGTCAACGCCCAGAAGACCAGCTTGAAATCGGCGTTCGAAGGCATGATGGCGGCCTATACGAATAAATAATTAAATAAAAAATAAATTCATTTTTCGCTAAAGAGCGGAAAACACCGGTCGATAACCGTCACAAGGCAGAGCCCCTTGTGACTGTTTCCCATGGTTGCGCGGGCTCTCCGACCAGGAGAACCCTATGTCCTCAATTGAATTCAAGCCAGCATCGTATCAACCCACGGCGGTTGCCATGCCTGTGGCTGGAAGCGCGCCCACCACGGTCGTGCAAGTGAACGTGAACACCACCCAGTCAGCGCCCAAGGCCGCCGACATGGCCGTGGAGAACTCGATCAACATGAAACGCACGCTCGACGACGCAGTGGGCCGGCTCAACACCATGCTGCAACAAAACGGTCGCAACCTCGCGTTTCACGTCGACGACAAACTCGGCCGCCCCATCGTCGTGGTGCGCAAAGAGGATACCGGCGAAGTCGTGCGCCAGATTCCCTCTGAAACCGTTGTGGCCATCGCGCACTATTTAGAAGACCTCAAAGGGATTCTTCACAACCAAACCACATAAAAGGCTAAAGGTTCTGAAAACCCTGCCGATTCATTGTTCATCAAGAAAACCCTCTTGAAAATTCTTCTTCCAGTGGTCTTTAAAGGAGTAACACCATGACCATTATCAACACCAACCTCAAGGCACTTGCTGCTCAAGAATCCTCACGCACAAGCGACTTGAAAATGAGCCAGAGCATGGAGCGACTGTCCACTGGTTTGAAAATCAACAGTGCCAAGGACGACGCCGCTGGTCTGGCCATCTCGAACCGCATGACGGCTCAGATTCGTGGCTTTGCAAAAGCCATTCAGAACACCAACGATGCTATTTCGATGACGCAAACGGCTGGTGGTGCGCTCGACAATGTGACCGAAATTCTTCAACGCATGCGTGAACTTGCAGTTCAGGCATCGACTGGAACGCTGAACGGATCGGATCGTTCTTACATTCAAACAGAGGTTGCGAGCCTTCGCACTCAAATCGATAATATTGCCAGTACAACCAACCACAACAACATCAAGTTGCTAAACGGTACCGCTCGTAACGTCACCATTCAAACGGGTGTCAATGCGGGTGAAACCATGAAGCTGTCATTTGACAGCGTGGCTACAAAAGACATTGGCGTGGGATCTAAAGCAACGCTTACCGCCATGGGCGGGCTTCGTTCTGCAGGTGCAAACTTTGATGCATTATCCGTAAACGCATTGTTCCTCAACGGGGTTGCCGTTGGTGGCACACTTGCAGCGGACGACTCGGCTTCGACGGCCGATAAGGCATCGAGTGCCATTGCAAAGGTGGTGGCTATTAACCGCGTTGCCGATGCATCCGGGGTATACGCGAAGGTAGGTACGACAAACGTCTACGGTCAAGCCATGACCGGCACAACTACAGCGCAAGGTACCATCACCATCAACGGGGTCACCACCGATCAATTTGGAACGACTGGCGACAAAGCCCTGTCGCGGAAAAATACGGTAGCGGCAATCAACGCCATTAGCAATGCGACCGGTGTAACAGCTGTGGATACAGGCGATGACAAGACAGGTGTCGCCCTCTTCGCGAGTGATGGCCGCAACATTGTTGTCACTGCAGGCGCAACCCACACATCCGCGACGCTGGGTATTGGTGCTGCGGGTACCTATGTGGGCTCTTACGAGTTGTACACGCTTGACGGTCGTGACATTAACGTTAGCAGCAAAACAGGCGCTACGCTTGCACTTGAAAATTCTGGTCTCCGAGCTGGAAGCTATAAAGCAGACACTGCAACCACCACCACTTATGGAAGATCTGTGGCTGCTAAAGGTGCGGCTCCTCTCAGTACAACAACTGGTACCTTGAACGGTAACACCTTGATCATCAACGGTGTGGCAATCGGTGCTTCTAACGCCACTGACGACACTGCTTCTGTGGAAGCCCCTACCTCTGGAAGCCGTGCCAATAGCGCCATTGCAATCGCCGCAGCAATCAATCGAAGCAGTGATAAAACTGGCGTGACCGCAACAGCAGCCCCCAACGTTTTACGTGGCCAAGGCTTTACTGCGAACGTCACTGCGGGGCAAATCTACTTGAATGGTGCTGTCATCTCAGTCAACACCAGCACAATCAACGGTGTCGTTGATTCGATTAACTCCGTAAGTCAGCAAACTGGCGTAACCGCAAGCGTATGGGGCGGCGGCGTCCAATTGACGGCCACGGACGGCCGCAATATTTCGCTCGGACTAGGTAAGGGAATGGTGGCAGCTAACATCGGTTTGGATGGGCTGTATACATTTACGGCAGGAACTAATGCCGCACCTACGATATCTGTTGTGGCAACGTTCTACTCCCAAGTAACGCTGAGCTCTAGCAACAAATTTACCCTCGCAGCCGGCTCGAATGGCATGGACAACTTTAACAATTTGGGCTTCCGCCAGGGTACTTTCGGTGGTACAGACAATGGAACCAAGATCAACCAGATTGATTTGTCGACTGCATCTGGTGCATCCATGGCTATTTCAGCCATTGATGCGGCGCTCAATACCCTGAACACCCAGCAAGCGAATGTGGGCGCTTATATGAATCGATTGGAAAAAGTCGTCAATAACTTGTCGACATCCAATCAAAACATGCAAGCATCACGCAGTCGCATCTTGGATACCGACTACAGCACAGAAACAACAGCCTTGGCAAAGCAGCAGATCATCCAGCAGGCTGCAACGGCAATGCTGGCGCAAGCTAACCAAAGTGCCCAAAGCGTGCTCAGTTTGCTTAAATAAAATATTAAAAGTAAAATAAGGGGGCATTGCCCCCTTTTTTTATGAAAAAAAATTCTCTCCAAAATATCGAAAAATTGATCAGCGCTGGTAAGTTTGAGGATGCGCTCCAAAAAGTTAGAGAGCTATATCAAACAGAACCAACAAAAGAGCTTGGCCGTCTGCAGCTGGAATTGTTGATGCGCAGAGAAAAATTTCAAGAAGCATTAGAGCTTGGTGCTGACTTAATCTTGAAAGACCCAAGTGATGTTGGTCTACTGAATAACTTCGGAGCTGCACTTTTGAGAAACCATCGCTTTTTGGAAGCGGAGGCTGTTTTTCTCGAGATGCTCAATATCGACACAAAATCATACGACGCTTATATCAATCTCTGCACGGTTTATCAAGAACGCAAGGAGTATGGCAAGCAAGCTGAATGTGCAATGAATGCAATTGCGATCAATCCTGGCTCAGCAATAGCCTATAACAACTTGGGAAGCGCGCTTGGAGAACTTCAGCAAAATGAGCCTTCGCGCGAGGCTTACTCTATCGCACTCGCCATTGACGCACAGTATTTTCCAGCCTTAATTAATTTGGCTCAACTCGAATACAAACTGGGAAATTTCAGTAAATCCGTAGAGCTTTATCGCAGGGTTGAAAAAATCCGAACACTAAGTGAAGGCGAGAAAGAGCTCACTAAATATTTCATGTCGTATCCTTTGCTGGCCAACGGTGAGATTAAGCAAGGTTTTGACTATTACGAATATGGATTCAGCAAACTTTTGCCACCTGGAACACACCGAGCTAGACGAAATTTTAATCAGCCGAAATGGGATTTGAAATCTAAAGGAAAGTTGTTCATTTGGCGGGAGCAAGGTTTAGGTGATGAGCTCATGTTTTCAACATGTCTGCCCGACCTGCTGAATCAGGGACTCGAGATTACATATGAATGCGAGCCACGGTTAAAAAACATCATGCAACGCACATATCCGGAGGTCCGGTGCGTTGAAGATGCAAAGGATCAGCCATTTGATTTTCACTTCCCGCTTGGCTCCATTCCTAGATTCAAAAGAACGCACAAGGATGTCTACCCCATACAACATCGAGTTTTGAATTGCCTACAACACCATGTTTCAGATTTCGCGGATCAATTAAGAAAGCAAAATCCACATGGAAAAAAAGTAGTTGGCTTATGCTGGCGAAGCGGGTTATTGAATATTGAAAGAAATAAGCATTACAGTTCGTTGCTTGATTGGGGCTCGTTGTTGAAAAGAGATGACCTGCTGTTTGTTAATTTGCAATATGGTGATTGCAAAGAAGAGATATTTGAGGCAGAGAAACTTTTTCAAATTCAGTTTTTAAAATTCCCTGAGTTGGATTTAAAAAATGATATTGAGAGGGTATGCGCACTTATTAAAAACATTGATCATGTCGTTTCTATTGGTTCAGCTGTTTCGATCCTGGCAGGTTATTGTGGAGTCAACACAAAATTAATGACTATCCGAAACTGGCCGCATCTTGGCCAAGAGGGTTTTCCATGGAGCCCCTACATTGACCCCTACTATGTCGCTGTAGGCGAACACGTGGCTTCGAGAATTTCAGAAATCGCTCAGGATATTTGATTGATCTAAATACAGAGATTCAATCAACTCAAAAGATTTCTAATTTGAACAATATTTTGATGCGGAAGTGAAATGGAATATTCATTCGGCGGAATGCAAGAGTAAACCGATCTTCCACTCATCTTAGCAATGACCATTGCATAAGATTCAATTCCAAAAACAGAGGTTGAGCAGGAAATAGCCTCCTCAAGGCTGATGTCGGCATGAACTTGTATGCGCGGCTGATTAAACATTGGGTGATCAAACTTAGCCAAATCGTCGAACGGATGTGGTTTGACGATGATTTCACAGTCCTCGAGATTTAATTTATTTAGATTTTTATAAAAGTATTCAAACGCCAAAAACTCACCTGGAGTCGTAGTTCCCCACCTTTGTCCCACGGGCTCTGACAAAAAAAGTAAACGACGACTTCCTGAGTCCGGTACTATTTTTGAGAGTATTTGGGCGATGTAAACATTAGGAAGAACATGGACAGGGATATGCCCAAATGCGGCGGTTGCCATCATGCGCGCTTCTTCGTCAAACACCCAAATTACTTCCGGAAATTGAGTTAATCCGTCTCGAACAAACCGCTGTTCGTAGTTTGTCCAATGGTCAAGAACGGCAATAGTCCTGATGCTCATTTGATTGGCAATAACGCGTGACTCGTGCTCCAAATTGCTCGCCCATCCAGTTCCTGAAATGAGAAGTTCGGATCCGTATATGCAGTCAAACAGTGAGTCTGCAATGGGTTGTCCGGGGAAGTGACGCTGCCAAATCTGAAGAGCGGGTCCCTGCAAAAAAGGAACAACACGAATAGAGTAGTGCTTGAAATAATGAATGACTAAATTTGCCGCACCAGCGTCATGGGCGACAAATGCAATTTTTTTTGTTAACGATTCTTCAAGCAAATTTTGCATATAAGTGCAAATCGGTTGGCGCGCCGTTATGAAGTTCTTGTGACTTTCGGATGCACTCAAGGGAAAAGCCACACTTTTCAAATATTCGAATCATGGGTTTATTGATGGCGAGCGTACCACCGGTGATTTTTCTGAAGATTCTTCCCCGAATCAAAGCTTCCGTGCACAACTTAAAGGATTCGAATGCGTAACCTTTACTCATGTAATTGGCGTCTCCAATCAATATCCCGATATCGGCAGTGAGATGGTTCCAATTGCAGTACACAGTTAAAGTTCCGATGAGCTGATGAGTCTGCACGCAATTTACGGCCAAAAAATAATTGCTTAGGTAGTCAAAACTTTTTTGATATTGCAAACAACTTTCAAAGTTATGCGTTTTAAACCTCTGGTTGCTATAACGCATCAGAATGGGATCATTCAACCAGCTCATGTATCTTTCAGTGATCATGGATGGATCAAATTTTGATAGGAAGACTCTCCCCGGTGCAGACTCCCTACTGATCAGCAAGTCAGACAGTGTTTGTGGCTGCATGTTATTCGCCAAAAAAATAGCGATGGACTTTGCTAAATGCTTCTATGATCAATGTGACATCCGACTGCCCCAATTCATATAAGCACAAATTCAAACCAATGAATGATGCGGCGTGTAACTCTTCTGCAACAGGGCAAATTCCAAGAGAATACGAATAGGCGCGGCTACCTTCATTGATTGACCAAGGAAAGTGATTCGTTCCGTAGGCTATTTTGTGTGTGAACAGTGGTAAGCGATGCAGGTTCTGGTAACCCTGTATGATGCTTGGAACCCCCTCTGCCATCAGGGCGCGACAAAAATCGGCACGGTTGATGTTGGCTGGATTCGCGGTATTGAATTTCAGCCCATACACATAGTAGACATGCGTTGCATCATTTCCTACTTTTGGTACAGTTAAGGCGGAAAGTGAAGACAAGCCGTTGTTTAACTCAGATGCCACTTTCTGGCGACTCAGAATTTTTTGCTCCAACTTTTGAAGTTGTAGAGATGCAATTGCTGCTTCGATTTCCCCTAGGCGAAAGTTGTACCCCAACATGTTGCACAACTCCGCAGGGACATCGGTTTGAATGACCGCCTCGGCATGATTGCGGATAAGACACATGCGCTTAGCCAGACGATCATCATTGGTGACCAAAATTCCACCTTCTCCGCAATGAATGTGCTTGTGGTAGTTGAGGCTAAAGCCACCAATATCGGCCAGAGTGCCCGTGTGTCTTTCGCCGTACTTCGCGCCAGGTGCTTGCGCGGTATCGCTGATGATTTTGAGCCCATGCCGGTCGGCAATCGCGCGTAATGCTTTCATATCAGCCGATTGCCCAAAGATATCGACAGACATGATCGCTTTTGTCCGTGGCGTGATGAGCTTTTCCACACATTGTGGATCGATATTAAAAGTGTCCGGATCAATGTCGGCAAAGACAGGAATCGCATTCCAATGAAGAATGGCCGTAGCGGTAGCGGCCATGGTCCAAGGGGTCGTGATGATTTCATCTCCTGGTTCGACACCAATGGCTCCCACCGCTGCGATCAATCCGGATGTCCATGAGTTCACCGCAATGGCATGCTTGACGCCAAAGTACTCGGCGGCTTGGGCTTCCAAGGCTCGAACTTTGGGACCGCCCATGAAGCCTGGACCGGGGGCGCCAATGTATGCAGAGAGTACGCCGCTACGAATCACTTCCGCAGCGGCATGAACCTCCTCTTCTCCCATACTCTTATAGGGCTCAAGAGGGCGGTTGATGACGGGCGTACCGCCCAGTATGGCAAGTTTGGAGTTGCTCATGAGGTGATGGCCTTTTGAGTGGTAATGTCGTTCAGGTGCAAACGATCCAGAATTTGTTGACACATTTTTTGAGTTTCGAATGCGTCCCAGGCACTAAAAGTAGGCGTGCAAGCTTGGGAGAGGATGGCGTGAATCTCTGCGATGGCTTGGTGCATGCACTGACCATATTCGCCTTGGTGTACTGCTTCCTGCTCAAGATGGCGATACCCGGCAAAAGTTCGACTTGCAACGGCTTGACGCACTTGCCAGTCAAGGCCGCCACGCCGCATTCGCACGGTTGCGGCTTGGCAGATCAACTCCAGCTCAAACAGTGCATAGTCTTGCGCCATACCTGGTGTCAGTAACACGGGGACACGCCCATCGTCTGAGCGGAGCATCACGGCCGGCGTGGGGTCACTGGCTTCCAATTCCTGCGCAGGCAGGTAGACTCTTTCAATGACCAAGTCTCCCAGCAGTCGTCTTAGGAGATCGATCATGTGCACCCCGTTATTCAAAATCCCCTTGTTGTAGTAGCCCACCACCGAGCGGATGGCGCCATGTTGGCCGGATCGAATAGCGTTGAAAAACGTATTGACAGAAGGGTCCCATCGCCGGCTGTAGTTTGCAAGGAGCGTAACGCCCTGCTTTTCGCAGGCTTTGATCATGCGCTGACTGGCCTCCAGTGAAGGGGCCAGTGGCTTCTCACAAAAAATAACCCGGGGTGAACAGCCGAGTGCCGCGAGCAGATGCGCTTCGTGCAAAGCGGTTGGAGAGCAGATACTGACCACATCAAACCGCATGCCTTGTTCGAGTAGGGTAGACATGTCTTCATGGGCCTCGGGAACAGACCAAAAGTCAGCAAATGATTGGCGTCGTTGTGCATCCGGATCGACGCAAGCCTGGAGGTGAAAGCCGGGGTGGTGTGAGTAAGCTCCCGCATGTGTGAGCGCAGAATCAGCCCAATCGGGGCGTGCTTGGTCAAATCCGCCGCCAATATTGCCGCATCCCACAATCAACGCTGAGTAGACACCGGTGCTCATGTCATTTCACGTGCGAGTGGCGTCAGATGACGCCATGGTTTGACAAGTGGCAAACAGGCGCTCGGCTCTTTCCCAATCCTCTGTGGTGTCGATGTCCACCACACGCCACTCCGGCATGACAAAGGTTGCACCTTGCTGATGGATCGATAGCCCTGCTTGCCAATGAGGGGTTCGTCCCCAATAAAACTGGCCTGCGTCATAAAAGGCCGGTTCGAGGTCTTGTGTGCGGGTCAGCGCAAACTCTGGATAAAAGGGCAACGTTTTGCCGCTAGCCTCACGCCGCAGTGCGCGTTGGATGGCCGACGGAAAAGCAGCAACAGGAAATGCGAAGCAATCCTCGTTCGCACGCAGTGTGGCATATCCTTGCTGCAAATCCTGTGCGGTAATGAGTGGCACACAAGGGTAAATGCAGCAAACAGCGTCCACCGTCCAGCCGAGTTCCTGGCAAGCATTAATCGCGTGTTGAATCACCGGCACCGTTGGCGTGTGGTCGTCCGACAGGGCCGGGGGGCGAGTAAAGGGGCAGGTCGCGCCATAAGATTCGGCCACGGCTCGGATTTCAGCATCGTCGGTGCTCACGACCACCGCCTCGAACAATTGGCTCGCGTGGGCGGCCTCGATGGCATAGGCAATCATGGGTTTGCCGTGAAAGGGTTTGATGTTTTTGCGCGGAATGCGTTTACTGCCGCCGCGCGCGGGGATGACGGCAATGTTCATGTCAGCACCTTTTGTAGCGCATCAACAATAAAGTCTTGCTCGCTGTCCGTGAGCTCGGCATGTAGGGGCAAGCTGATGCAGCGTTTGAAATAGGTTTCTGCATTCGGACAGAGCCCGCGGCGAAAGCCCATGCGGGCATAAAAGGGCTGCAAATAAACCGGGATGTAATGCAGGTTGCACATAATGCCAAGATCCCGCAACCCTTGGTAAACCGCTTGTTGACGATCAACACCAATCGGGTAGAGGTGATAGCTCGATTCCGTGCCCGCCAATTGATGGGGCCTCTGGATAGCTAAGTTCTGCAGCAGCGAGTCATAGCGTGCGGCAAGCGTTTGCCGCCGAGCCAGAAAAGTGTCCAAGCGCTGCAATTGCGATAAACCCAAAGCGGCTTGCAGGTCGGTCATCCGGTAGTTGAACCCCAAATCCTCTTGGGTGTAATTCCAAATCTCTCCATCCGCTCGGAATGCCTGGCCGGCTTCGGTGTACTGAAGGCCATGGCTGCGCAAACGGCGCATACGATCGGCAAGGGTGGGGTCGTTGGTCAGTGCCATGCCGCCCTCGCCAGTGGTGATGATTTTGACGGGATGAAAGCTAAAGACCGTGATGTCACTCCAGGTGCAAGAACCCACCGGCGCGCCTTGGTCACGCGCGCCAATGGCATGGGAGGCATCTTCAATCACCCGAAACCCATACTGGCGTGACAAGCGTCCGATGGCCGCCATGTCGCAGGGTTGGCCGCATAGGTGAACGGGCATCACGATTTTGGGCAGACGCTGCTGCGCCTGGGCTGCCTGGAGTTTGGCTTCCAAAGCCGTCACGCTCAGGTTGTAGGTCAGGGGATCGATGTCGACAAAGTCCACCTCGGCACCGCACATGAGGCCCACATTGGCACTGGCCACAAATGTGATGGGTGAAGTCCAGAGTCGGTCACCTGGGCCAAGCCCCAGGGCCAAGCACGCCAGATGCAAGGCGGCGGTGGCGTTGGTGGTGGCCAATGCGTGCCCCGCACCAACGCGCAGGGCCACCGCGCTCTCAAAAGCCTCCGCAGCCGGTCCCTGCGTGAGAAACGGCGAACGCAACACCGCCGCAACCGCCTGCAGGTCGGTGTCGTTTATCGATTGGCGTCCATAGGGGATGGGCGTGGGCATGGGCTGTCTTTTCAGATGTGGATTTTTCGACAGTCATGCAAAAACCAAGCCAGAACGCCTCCGCAGGGGTGGGCGCGAGTAGGCACGCCTTTTGCGTGGGTGTTGGACAAATGGACAAAAAAGGTCTTGCAGTGGAAAAAAATCTTGATATTTGCGATCAATCCATCCTGGTCACAGGCGGAACAGGATCGTTTGGTCGTGCCTTTGTGAAAACGGCGCTGGACATGTGCCCCAAGATCAAACGATTGGTGATCTACAGCCGCGACGAACTCAAGCAGTACGAAATGGCGCAAATGTTCCCTCGGGAGCAATACCCGCAGCTGCGCTTTTTCATTGGCGACATGCGCGATGAAAACCGCCTTCGCCGCGCGCTCGAGGGCATCGATACGGTGGTTCACGCTGCCGCCCTCAAGCAAGTGCCTGCAGCCGAATACAACCCCTTTGAGTTCATCAAAACCAATATTTTGGGCGCACAAAACCTGATTGAGGCTTGCCTCGACCATTCGGTCCGACGCGTGGTGGCGCTCTCAACCGACAAAGCGGCGGCGCCCATCAATCTCTATGGCGCGACCAAGCTCTGCAGCGACAAGCTCTTTATTGCGGCAAACAACTTCCGGGGTGCGCGCGATTTGCGTTTTTCGGTGGTGCGCTATGGCAATGTGATGGGCTCACGGGGTTCGGTTATTCCGTTTTTCATGGACAAAGCCAAAACCGGTGTGTTGCCCATTACCGACCCGGCCATGACCCGTTTCAACATCAGTTTGGAAGAGGGCGTGGAGATGGTTTTTTGGGCCTTGGAGCGCGCATTGGGCGGCGAAATTCTGGTGCCCAAGATCGCGTCCTACCGCATCACGGATGTGGCAGAAGCGGTGGCACCGAATTGCCGCCAAGAGATCATTGGCATTCGCCCAGGGGAAAAACTCCATGAGGAGATGATCACCCAAAGCGATAGCTTAAACACCCTCGATCTCGGTGATTACTACGCCATCATGGGCTCGGGCATGGAGGCCACGCGCGCGCGCTACCTCGAGCTCAAAGGGGTGACCGCCATGCGGCAAGGCTTTGCCTATGACTCACTCACCAACCCCGATTATTTGGATGTGGAGGGCATTCGAACCCTCATTCGGCGCCACCTTGACCCCCATTTTCAGCCCATTTGAGGGTTGGCACGGCTGTTGCTCATCTAAACCAATCTTTACAGGAGTAAACCCATGACATTGATCCAAGAACTCATGAACCAAGCTGCTCGCGGCGAAGCCGTCAACATTCAGGCGGTCAAGCGTTTTACCCCGGGCGAAATTCGCGAAACGATTCAATCCTTGGTCGCGACCGAACAAATGGAGTTGGCCAATGCCCTGGGCGATGCGGGCTTGAGCCTATACCCCGAGAGTGAGGATGTGTTGGCCATTACATCGCTACTGGCCATGATGAATCAAGATTGGCCTCTGGCAGTGGAGCTCATGGACGAGCTCATGCAAGTGCAAGGCGCGAGTGTGACGGCGTTCACATACGTGATGATGGTTCGCGCTCTGCGCTGCAACCTCGATCCCGAGCGGGCTTTGGAGATGGCGAACCGCGGTCTCCAAGCCTTTCCTAATCAGATTGAGTTGGTGGCTGAAAAGCTCTCGCTGGATGACTTCCGTGAGAGCTTGATGCCGCAAACCCAGGGCTTGGCCCACTGAAGCGGCAACCCGGTGGCAAACGGCAAACGATTGCCACTTCATCGACACAAAATTGCCGCAGTGCTTTAAAAGTAAACAAAAATCGATTTAAAAATCAACTTTCAGGAACTAAAACAGAAAGAAAATTGATTGGCACGATAAATGCTTGAGTGTCGATAGATTTGATTGACCCAGAAAGGTCAGGAGAAAAAAATGGCAGTAATCAATACCAATGCGAAGGCTTTGTTCACCCAGGCGGCGCTCCAGAAGACGGATCGCAGCATGACAGTGGCCATGCAGCAATTGTCCACCGGTAAACGCATCAACTCGTCACGCGACGACGCGGCCGGCTTGTCCATTGCGACCCGCATGACCCACCAAATTCGCAGCTTGAACCAGGCCGTGCGCAATGCAGGGGATGCCATCAACCTGATTCAAACCGCCGAAGGGGCGACCAACGAAATCACGGACATGATGCAGCGCATGCGTGAACTCGCGGTCCAGGCGGTCAACGATACCAACACCAATGCGGATCGTAGCTACTTGGATCTCGAATTCCAGCAGCTCAAACAGCAAATTGTCCAGATTGCCGACAACACCGAATGGAACGGCTTCTCGGTGCTCAACGGAACCGCAGGCCAGCGCGTGGGTGAAATGCCGGTTTACAAGGTCACGTCGGAGAATAAATTCGGCGGCGTGTTTATTCAGCCGACCACCACCCGCAGCACGGTGGGCACCGGCTCGGGTGAGGTGCAAACCTTCGCACTCTCAGGTACCCCCACGGTGGGCAATATCAACATTGCAGGCGTGGACGTGGCCATCACCGCCACAGAAAGCAGCTTGCTCAAGGCGGCGGACAAGATTCAGACCACCTTGAACAATTCCACGGTTTTCACTTCGCGTGGTTTGACGCTCCAGCACTCCATTCCGAGTGTGGTGACGACCGATGGCGCTGCGGCACCGGGTCCGACAGAAACAGCGGTCGTGACCTTTAAGGACATGTATGCGGGGCAAACCGTCACCGTGGCAGGCCTCAAATTCACGGCCAACCAAAACGTGACGGGGGCGCAAGTCGCCGCCCTGTATCAAGGTTTGGCAGCTAATGCCACGGCAGGCGCGGCTACGACCCTCGGCACTTACAGCGGGACATTGGCCGCATTCAGCACAACAGGCGCTACGGCCAACGGCGCGGCATTGACTTTCACGTCTTCGACTGCAAACTCCAACGTTACCGACATCGCCGTGGTGGGTGATTTTGCCTTGCAATACAACGGCGTCGAGGGTGATGTGCCGCTGGCCAACATTGCCGTCGGTTCGACCAGTCTGACCGTTTCGACAGCCATTGCCACCTCGCGTAAAGCGGCTTCGAACTCCGTGGAATTGATCGCCGACAGCGGAAAGTTTCTCCAGAGCGGCAACTTGCAGTTCTCGGTCACGGCGGGCGCCACCGCAGGTAGCGCTGTCACGGCCTCCTTTGTGAATGCGGACAACCAGCGTATTGCCCTGACGGGGACGCTCTCGTCCACCAACCCGGCCGTGGTGAAATTCGCCAAAGCCGATGGTCTCAACAGCTCGGTCATTTCAGGGGACCTCACGTACACCCTGCAAGATGCCGAAGGCGGTGACCTCAACCTGGTCACGCAGCCCCGCACCCTCTCCGTTTCGGTGGGTGTTGAAGGCAGCATTCCTTCCTTGCGTGAAGGCGATCTGCTCATCAATGGCATCAATGTCGGCCCTTCTTCCGCAGCCGATGACCTCATGTCGCCCCGTAACAACGCTGCCGGTAGTGCCATTGCCAAGGCCGCGGCCATTAACCGCATCGCGGTTGATCAAGGCGTGACGCAGGGCCAAATCCAGGCGGTGACTTTCAGTGGCACGCCCATGCCCGGCACCATCACGGTGGGTGGGGTGAGTGTGGTGCTCACGGCCGATGACAATACGCCCGCACTCGCGGCGGCCAAAATTGCCGCAGCGATGCAGGCCAGCCCGTTCTACAACAGCAGCACGGGACGCTACATCACGTACGCCCAAGGGTCTGCGGTGATCAGCGTTGGCTATCCTGCCAAAGACGGTAACGTCGCCAAAATGGCGGTGGAATCTGGCGCGACGGGCCTGGGCAGTGTGGTCAACACCACGCAAGAATATGCCACCAAGCGCCCCGGTACCGGCGTGTTCGCCAAAGTCAATGAAAACATCTTCACCGGTCAAGCCATGGTCGGTGGCCCGGTGGTCTCCGGGGTGGTCTTCATCAACGGCTATGCGTCGGCGGACATCACCACGGTTTACAACAATTCACAAGCCACACGCACCAATGTGGTCCGTGCCATCAACCTCATCAGTGACAAAACGGGCGTGCGCGCCATTGACAACGGCACCGATGAAAAGGGCATCAGCCTCGTGGCTGCCGACGGTCGCAACATTGAGGTTCGATTCGAGGCCGCGAGCAACACCAACGCGCAAACATTTGGTCAGCGCGTGGGTCTGCGCGAGGGCGTCCAGAGTGCGACGATTTCCTTGGAATCCAAAATTGACACCCCGGTTGTGCTCACATCGGCTTCCACCGGTGACATCACACGTGCCGGTTTGACCGTGGGGAATTACTCCAAGAACGAAGCGGTGGTCAAGACGAAGGACCGTGATCCGGTTCAAGCCTCCGTGGCGCAGGTCAGCAGTGTCAAACTGACCGGTACAGCCGCCGCGAGCAGCTCCGTCAACGTGGTTGTCAATGGCACCACCTTCACCACTAACGTGGCTGCGGGCGCCACTGCTCCCGCGACATCGCCTCAGTTTCTGACAGATGACTTGATCACCAAGATCAACGCCAACTCGACTTTGGGGGTGTATGCCACCAAAGGCCGTGAAGTCGGTGAAATCCTGTTGTCCGCGCGCACCCCAGGCGTGGCCTTCACCCTCACCACCACCAGCAGTTCGGGCTCCGGCATCACCGCCACCGCCACGGACATCGTGGCCAACCAGCCCGCTCAATTCAAGTCGCTCGGCGCGGACGATCTGGAAATCAACGGCGTGCGCATTCGTCCCACCACTCCGGCGGATGACAAGTTCTCCAACACCGTGGTCTCCAGCAGTGATCCCGCATCCAGCGGCATCGCGTTGGCTGCCGCCATCAACGCCAGCACGAGCCTGACGGGCGTGAAGGCTGAACCCAATCCAGTCATTACACAAGGGTCTATCACCACCACGGATACGCCAACGGGTGGCATGCAATCCCTGTGGGTCAACGGCATTGAAATTCAGGTCAATTTCGTTCAAAACGAAAGTGGCACCGACCGTCGCGCCAAGGTGGCAGCAGCCATCAATGAGCGCACCGGCCAGCACGGTGTGGTCGCCTCCGATAACGGCAAGGGCGTGACCCTCATGACCAAGGACGGTCGCAACCTCTCTGTCTGGTTTGATTCCAGCAAGAAAGACCTCAATGCGGCTGACTTTGGCCTGAGCAAGGGCGGCGAGATGGCACAGATCTCGAAAGTCGCGGTTTCCTCTGTGGCCACAGTTGCGGCGGGCGACAAAGTCTCCGTCATGATCAACGGCGTCACGGTGTCAACGGCCGCGCTGGCTGCCAACGACACCCAGGCTGCCGTGGCTACCGCGTTGGTTGCCGCGATCAATGCCAACACCTCGCTCAAGAACATCACCGCCAAGGTCGACCCCGCTGATGCGACCGCGGTGCTGATCACCTCCAATGTGGCCGGCTCCCCATTTGACGTCCGCTCACCGATGGTCAAAACCTCTGCGGGCGCTTTTGCCAGCACGGCCACACTCACCCTGAGCACGGTTCAAGCGAACTCGCAAGGGAAAAACGATGTCACCGCTGTGGACATGAGTGACAACTACAAAGCCAATGTGCTGGGCAGTGCATCCGTTCCCGTGAGCGCACTCAACATCAAGACGCTCTATGGAACCGTCAAGATGACGGCGGCCGCCCCCAACCTTCCCCCCCTGCCGGGTCCAGATGGCTTGCCACCCAATATGCTCAACGTGACGGGTGACCCCATCAAGATTCGCTCGGGTGCCGATGGTTTTGGAACCTTGAGCAACTTCTCGGCCTTGGGTTTCAACGAAGGCAGCTTCGGTGGCCGTGCCAGCGAAGACATGGCACCTCCCCGCGTGGGCCGCATGGCTTTCCAAGTGGGTTCAGGTGCGAGCCAATACATCACCATCGATTTGGCTGATTTTGGTAAAAAAGGATCCATCACGGGTGCCATCACAGGCGACGTTGACTTGGCCGAAGACAAACGAAATGTCCGCATCAATACGCGGGAGGGCGCAACCGCTGTGCTCAATCTGCTTGACGCGGCCATGGATAAAGTCAACGCCACACGCGCCACCATGGGTGCGGTGATGAACCGTCTTGACCATGTCATCAACAACCTCTCCAACGTGTCGATGAACATGTCGGCTTCACGCAGCCAGATCGAAGACGCTGACTACGCCAAAGCCTCGACGGATCTGGCCAAAACCCAGATCATGCAACAAGCGGCCACGGCGGTGCTGGCGCAGGCCAACACCAGCCAGCAGTCGGTTCTGAAGTTGCTGGGCGGCTAAACATGACCAGGCCAGCGGGCCCCAACTGTTGGGACTGTCGCTACCTTCGCATCACCTGGGATAACCGCCGCCCCTACGGCTGCCAGTACATGGGTTTTGAGTCCCGCATCCTGCCTTGTTTAGAGGTCATGCGTGCGGATGGACGCCCCTGTGGCGCCTTTGTGGCCAAATCCGCCCATCAGGATCGAGATGGCACATCCAAGCCTGTCGATCAGACGACGCAGCGTCAAGATTCCGGTCGAAAACCACCGTTTACCGGCATAAATTTAATCATATAGAGCTCAAAAAAGCTGGCATACCAATTGCTTTAAAGCCTTACCGAAATTTTTTCAGGCTGTTTAAAGTGATTGCTTCTTCTGAAAACCTCATACATGCCGTGTGGCTGGATCCGTTCAGCCCCATGGATGCTACGGAGTGCGCCCAGCTGAATGCCGCCGGTATCAGCCTGCAAAGCGTCTCCACCCTGGGTGAACTGGCTTTGGCTCTGCGCCGTGCGCACCTGCTCATCATCCGCTTGGGTGAAAACGCGGAGCTGCTCCAAGAGGTGCAAACTTTGGTGGCGCAACTGGGCTTTTCCGTGCCAATTCTGTGTCGTGTGGACCGTCGCCGCATGAAAGTCGCGGTTGAGGCCATGCGTTTGGGTGCGCTCACGGTGCTGCCCATTGACGAATGGTCAGAGGAATGCTGGCGCGATTCGGTCTCACAACTGCGCCAGGTTGAGCAAAAACCCCAACGATTTGTGTTTGTCGATCCGGTGAGCCAGCACCTGCTTGCTTTGGCGCAACGTGTGGCGCAAACCGACGTGACCGCTTTGCTCGTGGGCCCCACAGGCGCCGGCAAAGAAGTCTTGGCACGTGTGCTGCACGAGTCTTCTCCCCGCGCCAAAGGCCCATTTGTGGCGCTCAACTGCGCGGCCTTGCCGGAGCACTTGATTGAAGACATGCTCTTTGGCCATGAAAAAGGCGCCTTTACCGGCGCGCTCAAAGAGCACAAAGGACTCTTTGAGCAGGCGCACGGGGGCACGATTTTTCTCGATGAGATTGGGGAAATGCCCATCCAACTGCAAGCCAAGCTTCTGCGGGTCTTGCAGGAGAAGAAACTCAACCGCTTAGGGGGCGAGAACCTCATTGATGTCGATGTGCGCGTGATCGCCGCGACCAACAAAGATCTCAAACTCGCCATCGAGCAACGCGAATTCCGTGAGGATCTTTACTTTCGCATCAGCACCTTTCGCTTGCGCATCCAACCCTTGCGCGAGCGCCAGGGAGATATTCTGCCCTTGGTCATGCAGGCCTTGGCGCGCGATAACAAGGATGGTGTGCCTTATCAAGTCACGCCAGAGGCGCAAGCCATGCTGCTCCAATACAGCTGGCCGGGGAACGTCCGTGAATTGGAAAACGTGGTTCAGCGCGCCGTGGTCTTGTGCGGTGGCAAAACCATCACCCCCGCGCACCTCATGTTCGACGAGGCCAGTATCGACCGCGAGTCGGCCTGCCCCACCACACTCTCGATTGCTTCCCAAGCCATGTTGAGCGCACCTGCTGCTGCCGTGCCGCTGAGCCCAGCCAACGCCCAACCCGCGCCGCCCACACTCGATGCCAAATGGCGCGAGGACACGCCAGCCAGCGGGGCTAGCGCTGCGGTCAATATGGCCATTGCGCCCCATCAACCCATTTCGGTATCGGCGGATCCGGCCAATCTGGCCGAAGCCGTGCTCAACAGCGAATTTCAAGTCATTCTCGCCGCCATTCAAAGCACGGACAGTCGAAATGCGGCGGCCGCGAAACTGGGTATCAGCCCGCGTACCTTGCGCTACAAGCTGGCGCAGTTCCGCCAACGAGGTATCAGTGAAGGAGCTTCCGCATGATCGACCGCATCTCTCAGTCCAATATCCAAAACATGTTGGAGACGTTGCGCGCCTATCAAGCGCAATCCCAGGGCGTGGTGGGCAATACAGCCACCCCCATGCCGATCAGCCCAACGTCCACCTCGGCCGCGCCCGATGGCGCGCGGGTGGACAAATTGGGCCAGCCCAATTTCTTCAATGCGGTGCAAAACGCCATCGACAACGTCAACGATGCCCAGCGCCGTTCGGCCGCGTTGCAGGAGGCCTATGACCGCGGTGAGGATGTGCCCATGACCGACGTGGTCTTGGCCATGCAGAAATCGTCTCTGGCGTTTGAAGCCACCCTACAGGTGCGCAACAAGGTCATGAAAGCGTATGAAGAAATCATGAACATGCCGGTGTAACTGAAAGATTGACATGGCTACCGAAACATTGAATATGAGCTCGCCGGGTGTCCCGGCCACGACCAACGAGCCCGCTGCACCCTCCGCTGCAAACGCCGGATCGGGCAAGCCCGTCGCGTTCAAGCCCACCATGCCCCAGTGGCTCGCAGGAACTGGACCGGGCGAGATGATTGCCGACTTGCTCCAGCAACCGAGCGTGCGCAAGGTTTTGCCCTTTTTTGTGGTCTTCATGCTGTTGGTGTCGGTCGCGGTCTTTTTCACATCGCTCAAACCCACTCCCTACCGTCCGTTGACCATCATGCTCAACGATGCCGATAAACAAGCGGCGATTGAGGCCCTCAAAGCGGCTGATTTCAAGCCCGAGGTGGATCAAAGCACCGGACAAATTTCGGTCCCGACCACCAAATTCCAAGAAGCCCGCATCCTGCTCGCTTCCAAAGGTTTGCCCCGCAGCGAGCCCTCTGGCATGGACAACCTCAAAGACATGCCAGCCATGACCACCAGCCAATTCATGGAGCAAGTTCGCTACAACAACGCGGTCGAGCAAGAGCTGGCCCGCACGATTGCGCAAATCGGAGGCATCAAGAGCGCGCGCGTTCATTTGGCCGCGCCCAAGCAAAGCGTCTTTGTCCGCGATCGCGTGCCCACCAAGGCTTCCGTGATCATTACCCGTCAACCGGGTCGCACCATCTCCGCCGCCAACGTTCAGGCCATCATCCAATTGGTCTCTTCGAGCGTGCCTTATTTGGCCCCCGAGAACGTCTCGGTGGTGGACAACTACGGCAGCTTAATGAATGAAATGCTCAACGAGCAGCCTCTGGGCTTGACGGCCCAGCAGCTGACGCAAAAGCAGCAAATGGAAGACCTCTATCGCCAGCGTCTGATTCAGTTGCTCGCGCCCATCGTGGGCGAGGCCAACGTGACGGCCCAGGTCAGCATGACGCTGGACTTCACCCAGACCGAAGTCACGGTGGAGGATTTTGATTCCCAAGACAAAGGCCCCAAGACGCGCTCTGAGTTGTTCGTCGAAGACCGCAACACCTTCCGCGACGCCGTGGGTATCCCGGGCTCGCTCTCGAACACGCCTCCAGAGCCCAACAACCCCCAAGCGACCACGCAGACCAACGCAGACCCGCTCAAAGGTGTGAGCGAGAAGGGCGTCCAAGTCACGGCACGCAGCACCAAAAACTATGAACTCGACCGCGCCGTTCGCCATACCAAGAACGCGATGGGCGTGATCACGCGCATCGGTGTGGGCGTGTTGCTCAACGAGCGCCCGATTCCCGCGGGCATGAAGGTTGAAAAGCCCGCCGATGGCGCACCCCCACCGACATCCATTCCCTACACGGCCGAGGAACTGGAACGCCTCAACCAGTTGGTTCGTGGCGCGGTTGGGTTTAGCGAGCAGCGCGGTGACGTGGTAACCGTGGTCGCCACCAAGTTTGAGCCCCAAATCGACCCCAATGCCGTGCCCTGGTATATGGATGAGCAGTATCAAACCATGGTCAACGCCGGCGTTGTGGCGGCCATTTTCCTCATCATTTTCATGGGTGTGATTCGTCCCCTCATCAAGCGCATGTTGCGTCCGCCGCTCGACCCCGCCGCGATCGCAGCCGCCGCAGCCGAGGCCGCGAGCTTGGAGGCCAAAATGGCCCTCGAAGTGGCCACCGCCGAGTCCGCCGCAGCGCAGCTGGCCGTCAAGACAGCCCGCAATGCCCACGAGGCCGAAGTCGGACGGATTTCCACCGAAGCCGTGTTGGCCGCTCAGCAGGCTGCGCGCTTGGCTTCTCAGGCCCGCAGCGCCGCCGACGCCAAAGCCGAAGCCGAGGCATTGGCCGCCGAAATGGCCCGCCGTCTCGCCGCTGAAGAGGCTGAGCGCCGCAATGCAGAGGAAGCACGCTTGCGCTCGGAAATCGAGGCCGCCCAGGTCGCCCTGCGCGAAGCCGAAGAGCGGGCCCGCCTCGAAGCCGAGGCCGCTGCCGAGCGTGCCCGTCAAGAAGCCGAAGCGCAACGCCTGGCCGAAGCCGCCGCTGGCGAAGACATCGAAATGGAGGAGGGCGAAACCCTCGAACAGGTCAAGGCCCGCATGGCGAGCATGAAACCGAAGAAACAAACCATTCCGGCTGACTTGCTCAACACAGCCAACTCATATGACGATAAAGTGGCGTTGATTCGCATGATCGTCTCTGAGGACTCGACCCGAGTGGCGGGCGTTCTCAAAGGCCTCATCGATCCACCGGCATAAGTAGAAAAGTTTTAAGAGGACACCACCATGGCAGATGAATCATCAGGCGGCATCGTCATCACCGACGCCTTGCGCGCTGAACTCGCCAGCATCACCTCCACGCAGCGTGCCGCCGTCCTAATGCTCTTGCTGGGCGAGGAATTGGCCGCGGAGATCATCAAGTTTCTCAGCCCCAAAGAGGTTCAGGCCTTGGGTGCGGCGATGGTCCAAGTGGCCAACTTCTCCCAAGAGGCTGTGAATGTGGTGCTCGACGAGTTTGTCGAGGGGCTGAAAAAACAAAATGCCTTGAGCATGGGCAATACCGACTATGTCGAGAAAGTCATGCGACGGGCCTTGGGCGACGACAAAGCCGCCTCTGTCCTCAACCGCATCATGCCCGGACAAGGGACCAAAGGTTTGGAAATCCTCACCTGGATGGACGCGCGTGGCATCTCCGACATGATCCGGGGCGAACACCCCCAGGTCATCGCCATCATCCTCTCCCTCTTGGAGAGTCAGGTTGCAGCCGATGTGCTCTCGTTCATGCCGCCCGATGTACGTCCAGAGGTGGTGCAGCGCATTGCCAGTTTGGACACAGTTCAACCCTCGGCGATGGTTGAGCTCGAGTCCATCATGAAACAACAATTCTCCAAAGCGGCCTCGGCGCAATCGTCGAGCTTTGGAGGCATCAAGGCTGCGGCCTTGATCATGAACAACACCAAGACCGAGCTCGAAGCCAGCATCATGAACGGTCTCAACGAACTCGATCCTGAATTGATGCTCAAAATTCAGGACAACATGTTCACCTTTGAGAACCTGGTCACGGTCAACAACAAGGGCATTCAGGTGCTCATGCGCAACGTGGAACCCGACATGCTCATGCTCGCCCTCAAGGGAGCGAGCGCGGCGGTTCAGGATCGCTTTTTCGACAACATGTCCGAGCGTGCCCGTGGCATGTTCAAGGACGACATGGAAGCCAAAGGCCCGCAGCGCATGGTGGATGTGGAAGAAGCCCAGAAGAAGATCATGCGGATCGCCCGCAAGCTCTCCGATTCCGGCGAACTGATCTTGGGAGGAGCCGACTTTGTCTGAACGTCTGGTTCCGCGCAGAGGGGCCAAGCCATGGCAGCAGCAGGCGATCACGCAGCATCGCCGCGCGACCGATTTCGCCTACGAACAGGTCCTGCGGCCTCAGGAAACAGATGGCTTTGCCCAAGGGGGTGCGGTACGCGATCCCCAGGCCTTTTCGCCATTGACCTTCAAGTCCATCAAAGGACCGCTTTCCCCCCAGGCTGCAAAAGCTTTGGCCGCATTCGAGGCTGCCGAGCGTGCGCAGCGGGCACAAGCAGAGGTGTCGCTCGAAGTCCCCAGGGTTCGCGTCAAGGCCAAGCCTCCGGTGCAGCCGTTTTTCATCGATCCGCTGCTGCGCCGACCAGGCTTTACGCCCGATGTCTTTGAATGGGAAGCCATCGAAGTGGAGGAAGAGCCCTTCGACTGGGGCGATCAAACCACCCTGGCCCATCAGCCCCTACCCCAAGCCTTCGAGAACGCCATGGATGGCCCCTTTGACGGGTCTGGCCATGCCGTTGAGGCGGACCCGGTCACCGATGCGGCGTTGAACAGCCCCGCAGACTCCGACGCCGATGGGCCCGATCTCGCCCCTGCCGACTGGCAAGCGCTGGAGAACCCCGCCGTCGACCTCGAAGCCATGCAGCGGGTGGTCGATGTCGCGCGCCATCATGGCGAAACAGAGGGTGAGCGCAAGGCGCAAGAAGCCTTGGCAGCCCAGAGAGCGGCGCTGTTGCATGAGCAGGCGGAAATGGATCGCCAGCGTGAGCTATTCGCGCAAGAGCGAGAAGCCGAATCACAACGCCGTCTGGCGCAAGAAGCGCAATTGGCGGAGCTGCAAAAATCCATTGAAGATCAACTGGCGGCGCTCGAAGCCAGCAAAACCCGCTTAGAAGCCCAAGCACAGGACTTACAGCGCGAGCGCTCACAAGTCGATGCCGACCTGAGCACGCTCGCCCAAGAGCGCGAGGAAATGCAGGCGCGTCGTGCAGCCATGGCGGCTGACCTCGAAGACTTGGCCAAAGGCCGTGCCGGCATCGCGCAAGAAGTCGCCGATCAACGAAAACTGTTCGAACAGGCCAGCGCCGCGCTCAACAGCGTTTTGGATCAGCCCGAGGGCCTCTACGAACCCCTCAAACGCTTGGCGCTGAGCTTGGCCGAGCGCATTGCTTTGGCCGAAATCCAAAGCAATGTGAGCATTTACGCCACACTGATTGAGCGCAGCCTAGAGACCCTGGATATGCCAGCCAAAGGTTTAGTGGTGATCGACCTCCATCCAGAGGACAAAACCCGACTCGAGGCCGCCTTGCCGCAAAGCTTGCAGGGCATGCGTTTAAATGCGGTCGAGACCATTCAGCCCGGCAGTGTGCGTGTTTACGCCAACGATGCCATCATCGACGACTTCATCGCGCACCGTCTGGAGGCCCTTGCCCGCACGGTGCTCAAAGATCCGCAAGCGTGGCTTGCCCATTCCACTCTCGTAAACCCAACGGACGATTCGGAGACCCCCGATGTTCATCCCTGACGTACTCAACACCATCCTGCTTGGCGCCATTTTTGTTTTGATCGTCTTGACGGTTATTCGACCGCTGGTCTTGAGCATTGTTCACGACCATGTGGATGAAAAAGACGTGCAAAAAATGGCGATTGAAGCCGTGAACCAACACCTCATGGCCCATGCGCAAGAGTTTGCAGCCGAACGCGCCGCTGAAATTCGCTACCAAAAGCTGCTGCTCGAACTCCCGCCCAAGCCCAAGCTTCCCGCTCCCGCCTTACCCGCTGCCGACGATGAGGAAGATGTCATCGCGCAAATGCTCAAACCGCCCACGCCGCCAGCACCCCCTGCTGAGCCCGAGGTCACGCCAGCCGAGGCCTCAGCAACTGTCGAGGCGCAGCCATCCGAGAGTGTGGCCGAGGAAGCCCCCAGCGAAGCATCGGCCGCAGCGCAGGCCGCCGACACCACAGAGGCCGAGGCAGAAAAAACCGAATTGGCACAGGCGCCTGCTGAGGAGGCCGCTTCCGAAGTCGAAGCAGACGAACCCTTGGCAGAGGGCGAAATTGAGATTCGCGAAGGCGAGTCCCTGGCCGACATCAAGGAGCGCATGAAGAAGGAGCAAAAGGCCAAGAAACCGGTTATTCCGCCCGAGTTGCTCAACAACGCCAACAGCTATGAAGACAAAGTGGGCGTGGTGCGCATGGTGGTCAAGGCCGACCACAGCCGAGTTGCCGCCGTGGTGCGGGGCATGATCAAAGTCGAGAAGTAAGCATGTTCGACTTTGGTCAAGCGGTCGATCAAGACCTCCAACGATTGCGCGTACCGGAGCCGCAAAAGAGCGGCACACTCGTGCGGCTGGTCGGTTTGACGCTGGAGACCCGAGGCATCATGGCGCCCATAGGTGCGAGCTGCGAAGTGATCGGCCAACATGGCCATCGGGTCGAGGCCGAGGTGGTGGGCTTCCAAGACAAAACCCTCTACCTCATGCCCTTGGCCGATCCCGTTGGCGTTGGCCCGGGCGACACGGTTCGCGTGCTCTCCCATTCCGCCATGGTGCAACTCGGCCCCGAATTGCTTGGCCGGGTCATCGATGGTCGGGGTCTGCCCCTCGATGGCCGCCCGCTACCTCGTTTGCGCGATCAACTCCCCCTTCTGGGCCACCCCCTCAATCCCATGGAGCGCGGCCCCATTCAAAATATTTTGGATGTTGGCGTCAAGGCCATCAATGGCGTCCTGACGATCGGGCAGGGTCAGCGCATTGGCTTGGTGGCTGGCTCCGGTGTGGGCAAGAGTGTTTTGTTGGGCATGCTCACCCGCTTCACCCAAGCGGACATCGTGGTCATTGGCTTGATTGGTGAGCGTGGGCGCGAAGTACAAGCCTTTATCCATGAGTCGCTTGGCGACGAAGGCTTGGCCAAATCCGTGGTGGTGGCTGCCCCTGCCAATGTCTCGCCTGTGTTGCGTCTCAAAGCGACGCACATGACCCACGTGATTGCCGAATACTTTCGCGACCAAGGGAAGAACGTCTTGATGTTGTGCGACAGCCTCACGCGTGTCGCCCACGCTCAGCGCGAAATTGGCTTGGCCATTGGCGAGCCCCCCACGGCCAAGGGCTACCCCCCCTCGGTGTTTGCGCTGCTGCCCAATTTGATCGAGCGCGGAGGGGTCGGTCGTCAGGGACACGGATCGATCACTTCCATCTACACCGTCTTGGCCGAAGGCGACGACGGCAACGACCCCATCGTGGATATCTCCCGTGCCTCGCTCGATGGTCAAGTCATGCTCTCGCGCCGTTTGGCCGATCAAGCCCATTACCCGGCCATTGATTTGAGTGGCTCCATTTCACGGGTCATGCAAAACCTCTTGAGCCCCGAAGATTTGCGAATCGCCAATAAGCTGCGCCGGTTGTGGTCGCTCTATGAACAAAATGCAGATTTGGTTCAGGTTGGCGCCTATGAGGCCGGCTCCAACCCGGAGCTTGACGAAGCCATTCGTCTACGCGAAGCCATGGGCCATTTTTTGCGGCAGGAGATGCATGCGCCGCAAAGTTATGAAATGACCCGTCAGCAGTTGCGTCACTTACTCAACCCATGAAACCCCGTGCGGCTTGGCCAGTCTTGGTCAGAAAATCCAAAGAAGCGGTCGAGAAGGCCCAATCGGACGTGGTCAAAATGCGCGAGCGTATACAGGCCCTCAAAGCCAATCACGAGCGCTATCACGCGTTATTGCTGGAATACCAGCAGCGCTGTCTGATCGAAGAGCGCACGCCTCAGCCGATTGAGCGCGCCCGGAATTTCCGTGCGTTCATTCAGCAAATTCAAGCCTTACTCAATCGCGTGCGCGACGACATTCAGGTCGCCCAAGACCAGCTCCACACCCTCCAAAAAATTCTCCAGCAGGCCGAGCACAAGAAGCTGCAAATGGAAACCTTGATGGCGCAAGATCAGGCGCGCGTGGCGCAGTTCCTGCGCCAAAAATCACAAAAGGAAATGGACGCTGCCGGCATTCAAGGCTATCAGTTGCGCCAGCGCCGTGCCGCGGCATAAGCCCTCAACGCGGTGGGGAAGTGCACCAGCCCATTTGCAGCCAATGCCAATAGCCTGGGCGAAACGGCCAGGCCAGCATATGCACCGGGGTTCGGTCTGGGAAAACGCCACGCGTCCCGTGGTCGAACCAAGTTCCCTGAGCCCCCACTTGTTGTAACAGTGTTTGCATGCGCGAATCGTCATAGGCCTGCGCTGGCGCGAGGTCGACGGGCATGGCTTGATCCGCAGGCCACGTCTGCCGCCCGGGGCCGGAAAACACATCGTGAACGCTCCCCCAGGTCCGCCCTAAGAGTTGTTGCTTGAGCGCATTGAGCTGTCGCTCGGTTTCCACCTCATCTTGGATCCGGTAGCGGTGCTGTCCCAACACGTTGTCAAACCAGATCACGGCCTGGGGATGTGCCTCCAAAATGGCCTCTAGCGTGGCCAGGGCGTCGCGCCGGTGCAAACGCAGCTCAACCCCAGCTTGGCGCAGGGCTCGGCCATGGCGTCGGGGGAATAACCACTGCGCCAACGGATCAATGTCGTAACAGTCAATGCGCGCAAAACGGGTGAGCCAAGCGTCCGGGAGCATCCAGCCCGCACTCGCCCCAATCAGTATCAAATCCGACGCCCTAGGTGCGGACTGCAATAAAAAGTGCTCAATTTGCGAAGAGGTCTTTTGCCATCGGGAGAGGGATCGATGGGCGTGAACGTGCCAGTTCAAGCCTCCTGTCCCCCCCGCATGGAGCCAATCACGCCAAAAACCCATCAAACCTCTCCTGCTGCCGCACTATAGCGCCTGACTCGCAAGTCTTGGCACGGGCATTGCATAGAAATGGGCGTATCGGCACGTGATGTCGAAAATCCGTCATTGGAGTGAACGCATGCAAAGCTTTGATTGGGGCCAGTTTATCGCCAGCACGTTTTCAGTGTTGGTGTTGCTTGCGGGCGCTTGGTGGTGGGTGCGCCGCAACCGCAGCACGATTGGGGTGGATAGCCCGAATCGCCGCATCCAGATCGTGGAGGCACTGCCTTTGAGCCTCAAGCACAAAATGGTTTTGCTCAAAGTGGACGATCAAATGGTGCTCGCCTCGATTTCGCCGGCGGAAGTTAAAACCCTGCACGCTTGGTCGACGGGAGATCGCCATGCGGTTTAACTGGATCATGATTCGTCGCGGGCTGTACCTTGTACTGGCGCTTCTCCTGGTGTCATTGGTGATGATGCCCAGCATGGCGCACGCCCAAGGGATACCGTTGGTCAATGTGACGGGCGGAAAGAGCGGGCAGCAATACAGCATGACGTTGCAATTGCTCGGTCTCATGACCGTGCTCACCCTCTTGCCCTCCATGTTGCTCATGATGACTGCATTTGTGCGGGTGATCATCGTCCTGTCGCTTCTCCGCCAGGCCCTCGGCACACAGCAGACGCCGCCCAATACGGTCTTGGTCGGCTTGGCCTTGTTCTTGACCTTTTTCATCATGTCGCCGGTGTTTGAAACCGTTTATCGGGATGCCGTAGGCCCCTATATGAATGGTCGCATGGATTTTGACGCGGCCTTGATCAAAGCCGAAGCCCCGATTCGCGAATTCATGACCAAGCAAACCCGAGAGGACGATATTGCCATGTTCATGCAAATCGCCAATCGGCAAGAAGTGCGGGATGCGACGCAAGTCCCCTTCACAACGCTGATGCCAGCCTTCATCACCAGCGAAATCAAGAGCGCTTTCACCATCGGATTCCTGATCTACATCCCGTTTGTGGTGATCGACCTCATTGTCTCGAGCGTGCTCATGTCGATGGGCATGATGATGCTCTCGCCCATGATCATTTCCATGCCCATCAAGCTCATGCTCTTTGTCTTGATTGACGGCTGGACCTTACTCATGGCTTCGTTGTCAAACAGTTTTGTGTACTAGGGGAAGAAAATGGATTCATCAATGGTTGTGGACCTGGCGCGCCAAGCGCTATGGATGACGATGCTCATCTCTGCCCCGATGTTGGTCACAGGCTTGATCATCGGTGTGGTCATCGGTGTGTTTCAGGCGGCGACATCCATCAACGAGCAAACCCTGAGCTTTATCCCCAAATTACTAGCCATCGGCTTGGTGATGGCGGTGACAGGCGGTTGGATGATCAACACCATGGTCGAGTACACCCGAGCGCTGTTTACTCGCATACCCAGCTTATTTGTATAACCCATGAACCTGTCGCTGATCGACATCGTTGACCGCTTCACCATGGTCATTTGGCCGATGCTACGCATCTCGGCCTTTTTGGCGTTCACCTCGATGTTTTCGATCCGCGCAGTGAACTTGCGCATTCGCATTGGTTTGTCTTTTGCGCTGGCGTTGTTCGTCACACTCCAAATTCCATTCCCCAGAATCGATCCAGTCACAGGCGATGGGCTGCAAGAAATCGCACGTCAAATCTTGATCGGTTTTTCCATGGGTTTGGTGTTCCAAATCGGCTCGGCAGCCCTGGTGGTGGCCGGCCAGAACATCTCCAACTCCATGGGTTTATCGATGGCCAACATGATCGACCCCAATATGGGTAGCGTGCCGGTGATCTCCCAATTCCTCAACCTCTTGGGCATATTGGTGTTTTTGGGTTTGGGGGGACATTTGATCGTCTTTGGTCTATTACTGGAGTCATTTCGGTTGTTACCAATCGGGAAGCCGTTTTTCAGTCAGGACATGCTCGGTGCGATGCTCAACTGGAGTGCCATGATGTTCTTAGGGGGCTTGTTAATTGGGCTGCCGGTCATCATGATTCTGTTGTTTATCAACATCGGCTTGGGGTTTGTGGCCCGTGCGGCGCCCACGTTGAACATTTTCACGCTCGGCTTTCCCGCGTTGATCTTGGGGGGCTTTTTCGTGCTGATGATTTCCATGAGCAACGATATCGCCCGCATTCAATGGGTGTGGACGCAAGCCTTTTCGGTGTTGCAAAAGTTGGTAGGGGGCTAACGTGGCCGACTCCGAAGATCGCACCGAAGAACCAACCGCGCAACGATTGCGCAAGGCCCGCGAGGAGGGGCAGCTTGCCCGTTCACAGGAACTCGCCCCTGCCATCATGATGGTGGTCGCCACACTCTTTTTCTGGCTGGGCGGACAATTCTTTTTCAATCGTGTGGAAACGCTGTTTCGCAGTCAATTGCAATTCGATCGCAAGATTTACGATCGTCCTGAGCTCCTGCCGGCCATTTTTGCTTCCTCCATCGTCGACGGCCTCATTCTCGCGCTCCCGCTCATGGCCTTACTCATGATCATCGCGGCCATCTCAACGGTTCTCTCCGGCGGATTGGTTTTTGAGCCCAAGTTGGCCATGCCGAAATTCAACAAGCTCGATCCCTTGGCCGGGTTAAAACGCATGTTTGGCATGGACGCCCTGATCAACTTGGGCAAAGCTTTGCTCAAGTTCATGCTGGTGGGGGCCATTTTGGTGATCTCGACCATTAACCACTTGGAAGAGCTCACCAACCTCTCGCAGCTTGACCTCTCCACCGCCGTGGCTCACGCGGGGACCATCATTGTCGAAGCGTGTTTTTGGCTCAGCCTTGGGCTGGTCATTGTGGCGCTGATCGATGTCCCATTGCAACACTATCAAGTCCACAAAAAACTCAAGATGACCAAGCAAGAGGTCAAGGACGAGATGAAAAATGCCGAGGGTAATCCGGAAGTCAAAGGACAAATTCGGCGCCGTCAGCGTGAGATCCTCAACAACAAAATGATGGCCAAGGTGAAAGATGCCGATGTGGTTATCACCAACCCGACCCACTTTTCGGTGGCGCTCTCCTACGACCCGACTGGCGATGGTGCTCCCCTTTTGGTCGCCAAGGGCGAGGACATGATGGCCATGCGCATTCGAGAGGAAGCCAAGACCCACGGCGTCTACCTTTTTGAGGCTCCGATGCTCGCCCGAGCCTTATACTTCACCACGAAGCTAGACCACCCCATCCCGGAGGCGCTCTACCACGCGGTGGCCCAGGTGATCGCCTATGTGTTTAGCTTGAACCAGTCCTATGGTCGCGGCCAAGAGGTGTTGAAACCGAGCCCCACCGTGCCTGACGAAATGAAGTTTGATGCCAACGGCGCACGAATGACAGAATGAGCCAAAGGTAAACCGCATGACCGATATCTACCAAACGCCCGGCGATCGACTGCGCTTTGAGATCATTCTCAAAGCTTTGGTCGAAGACGGCACAAACTTGGCAGTATTGAGCGAACATGACCTGGTTCTGGATTACTACGCCAGCCTGATTGATCAGCGCCTGCGCGACATGGGGCAGGACCAAGTTGAATTTTGTTTTTCCACCAATTCTGAGAAGTTGGTGCAAAAATTCAACGACATCCTCTCGCAGCTGACGATCGACCAAGCGCTTGAAAAAGACCGCAAACACGTCCCACGTCGCTACATGATCTTCCGCGACTCGATCCTGATGCAGGATTTTGAGCTCCAACTGCTGGCGCGACTGGTCAATGGTTTTCCCGCGGGAAATATTTGCGTCATCCTGCTCATCAACAGCATGGGGAGCAATCGGGATAAGTTGGATGCGTTTGGACGCACCCTGTTGCAATGGGAAGTGGAGACTGTGGCGGGAGAGCCCAAGCGGCCCCTTGAAGATTGGGTGGCTGAACCCGAACCCGAAGCCGAGCCCGCTGACCCCGCCGCCTTGCTCCAAGCGGTCAAGCCCAGCTGGCGAATTCCGGAGGCTGGCACAGAGGCCACGGCGGCCGCGAACACGCCTAGCGACACCGACTCCCGCGTGGAGCCGGTGATGACGTCCACCGAGACGCCTCTTGCCCCACCGGCCGCCACCACGCTCAACCTCCCCCCCAAAAAGCCATTCCCGTGGGGTTGGCTCCTCGCCGGCATGTTCATTTTGAGCGTCGGCTTTCTCGTGACACTCTACGCCGACACGCTGGAAGCGGAAATCGAAGCCTTCCGCAAGTACCTCCTGCGTGGCACACCGGCAGCGGCCACGTCGGTTGACCCCATCGCGCCTGCGGCCTCGCAGGCCGCGAGCGAAGCCGCCGAGCCAGTGGCCCAAGCTTCCGAAGCGGCAGCGGACCCCGCCACGGTGGCGTCCGCCCCGCCTGCCCTGACTGCGCCCGCTGGCGAGACCGCCTCAGCCGCGACGCCGGCGGTGGCCCAGGCACCCGTCTCACCCCCCCCTGTGGTGGTTTCCAGCCGCGACGCGCGGGAGACCGCCCCCCCTTCCAGCCCGCCTCCGGTGCAGGAGCGAGCTAAAGAAGATCGACTTTCAGACGAAGCTTGGATAGAGCAGTTGCCCGCCGAAGGGTTCGTGGTTCAACTCGCGGCCTTTGACAGCCTCGATGAAATTGTGGCTTATCAGCGCACCGATCCGGTGCTTCAAAAGGCGCGTGTCCTGAGACTGCGAAAAAAGGACAGTGGCAAACGCTATTTCGTGTTAATCGCAGGTCCTTGGTCCGACAAAGCGAAGGCCGAGGCAGGCATGCAAACCCACCCCTTGCTGACTCGGGGATGGCTGCGCAGCGTCAAATCGCTCAAAGCACAGCTCTGACGAAGAGGATTGGGAGAGTAGTACATCATGTCTGAAGTGACGCCCACACCAAAATCCCCCGGAGAAGGGAAGACCACCGACCCCAAAGGGGCGGGGGCGTCGTTTGCGCTGGACAAGCCTGAAGCCATCCCGCGCCTGCATGTCCCCGATTTACCGGAGGATGCCACGAGCGTTCCCCCAGAGGCCGTGCGACCGGCTAAACCGGCGGCGCTGTCCCCCAGTGCACCCACTGCGCCCCCTGCGGCCGTAGTGACTGCACCTGCCGCACCTGCCACACCGGTTGCAGTGGCCCCGAGCCCCCCCGCCACGCCACCTGCAACCCCGGCCTCCGATTCCGCCGCGCCAGCGGCCCACACGCCGGCGGCTCCCCTCGCCGCGCCAGCGCCAGCCGCAACACCAGCGACGGCCTCGGCTCCGCCAGCGGAGGTAGAACCTGCGCCTGAGCCTGAGCCAACGACCCAGTCGGCCGCGCATCCTCAACATCAACCCGATCCCACGCCAGAGGCCGCGCTTGCGCCCCAACCGGAGCCAGAACCCGAGCCCCCGACGCTCGAAGTCGTGGTCGAGGCTGTCACGCCAGTTCCAACGCCGGCCCCCGTCGCGCCAGCACCCCCGCCCGTCCGCGGGCCCGAGGCTGCAGCGGTTCTCGCGCCAGTCTCGCAAGCCGTGCCGCAACCCATACCCGCACCCGTACCGGAGCAGGCACCCGCACCCGTTGCCGCAGCGCCTGAGGCACCTCCTGCCCCACCGCCGCCCAAGCCAGAGCCCGCGCCCCCTCCCGTCTCTGAAGACGTGGAGGCCGAGATCATCCGCGCCGACTCGGGCAGCGAGGCCGCTGTCCTCAACGTGCCGGGCCCCGACATTGACGAAGCCCAGGTTCCCACCCTGTTGGACGCCCTAGAGCCCACCACGGTGGCTGAGCCGCTCGCCGATGCGGTCACGGACGTCGAACCCCGCATGGTCGAGGCGGACACCCCCGAAGCCCCTCCCGAGGAAGCGCAATCCCTTGAGGCATCGGGGGAAGAGGCCGAAGACGGGGCCACTCAAGAGCCCGCTGCTCAAGCCGATACATGGGTCGAACAGGTTCAGATCCGCATCGACCGGCTGGCCGGGGACATTCAAGCATTACATCGCCGGCTGGACCTCATGGTTGGCAAGACGAAGGAATAAGTTTCATGGCGGACGCAAA
>JACCDX010740737.1_pt1 | contig 66201 bp, 88 predicted proteins | sample 7449681 | NCBI WGS metagenome assembly JACCDX01 (sample SAMN15323450, study PRJNA562643) | freshwater metagenome | isolation source: river surface water | place: USA:Blue River Watershed | collected 2017-08-18
ATAAGTTTATAACATATAGAGAATTCAAAGATTATTCCGAGGGAGAGCTAACGAAACTAAAAGACTACGATAAGATAACTGATGGGATAATATCAGACATATTATCAAACATCGATTCTTCAAAACCCACCAAAATAGGTATAGAAGGATATTCGTTTTCTAGTACTGCCGGTGATATTATTGACTTAGTCACATTTTCAACACTTCTAAGAAAAAAACTATTTGACCAGATATCAGAGGATATAACCGTTCTTTCCCCATCGACACTAAAATTAGAGTCATGTAAGCTTACCTATACACCTATTGTAACGGAAACCGGTAAGAAGGTTAAGAAAGTTAAGATTGAGTATAGAAATAATCTTGGAATATCAGGTGGAAAATTTACAAAAACTGATATGTTTATGTCGATAGTTGAAAACAATGAAATGCAAGATTATTGGACAAAACATTGTAAACTTGTAAAATCTGATGTATTGGGAGTGGCTACTATACCAAAGCCATATGAAGATGTGAATGATGCTTTTTTGATATACAATTTTCTTAAATAAGACTGAACTAATAGTTCTTAACCTTTCTCATTACTGAGTAACTACATCTTATTTTGGATCCCACCATTGGTGCCTCCAAAAATGTAATCCTATTTCCTTCTATAATATAGTCAGTATCATCATCACTATCCTGTAAAAGCCCGTTAAGATATAGATGTTCACTATTCTCAACCGGTTCGTAAGTAAGAACAAATACTTTATTTACTCCATCTATCGGACCAGAAGGTATTTCCTTACTAACACTATTATTGTTTACTTGACTTATAATTTTCTCCGCACTCCATATATCGTTAGGACCTACACCATAGTCGTTTATTGTATATCCTGAAGATACTATTGAATCTAGGTTAGATATAAGTATTTGGTTTGGAGTAAACATTGTGTTGTTAAGTCCTCCTCTATCGATGGGTAATATTCCTGTCCAGTTTATTGCCATCGTATGAATTGTTGAACTAACCGTCGCCGAAGTATTTTGCATTTCATTCAAAATACTCATAGAAATCTCTATGTTGTCGTCATTTATAACTTTTATCGTTTGCGCAGAGGCAGTAGATCCATTGAACGACTTAACACCAGGTGAACTAAGTATAGCCTCATCAATGTCAATTGGATCAATTACGACACCCCATTCTTTTATACGATCGATATAAGACTGAAGTTTTTCTAAACCCGCGGAAGCCTCATCATTATTTGCAAAATCCAGAACGATTATTATATTACCAGTAAGAACTACACTAAGATGATTGTTGGTTACATAGGCTCTTAAAACAGAAAACGGGTTTATAGTATGAATAGGATAATTCCTGTCATCGTATATCTTTATCGTCTCATCAGACTCATTTATCGTTTTTAAAAATCTATTAAAGCTATAACCCATTTCCAATAATTAAAAGTTCATTTATATATAAAATAAAAAGAACTTTGTTATTTTTTTATATTATAGAAATAACAACCGTAGATGTATTTCTATTTCTTCCAAAATCAATCAGGTTAAACCTGATTATATAATTTCCTTTTCCTTTAATTTCGGAAACTTCTCCCGCAACACTTATACTATCTTTGTATATCAAAATATCGTCTGATATAATACTCATCTTACCATCTCTATTATCCGTTATGTCGTGTATTAAACCATGTATGATATCATCCTTCGATATTGGATTTGGACCTTCGTATTTAGAAAGATCAATGGAAACTCTAAATAAATCCCCATCATTTGTCGTTAATGGACCGTTATGTGTTAAATTACCATCCAGATTTACTTTTTCTCCAAAGAAATATTCTTTAAATGTTATAGTTGGAGGTGTTGTATCCGTTTCAAGTGTACCTAAGTCAACATTTTTATTATCTAATCCATATATTAGCATAGAATATGCTTGATTACAATCGAATACAGTTAAGAAATCGAGTGTTGTTGGATCAACCTGTGAATCTATTATAGTTATACTCATGTCACCACTTCTTTCGATTGATCTAATAGTCGATAGATAAATATAAACAATCGGCTTTGGTGGAATGTTTTTATCCATTATCACAATTGACTCACCTGGTTTATGAGATTTAATGTCATTGAAATTCAAATTTCTTAAAGATGAATTGGATTGGATGTAGCCATCTCTGATGTTTCCGTAATACCTTTCTATAAAATAATCTTCACCATTGTCGCCTATGTACACTATTCTCTGTCTACTCTCCGTTTGGTTGTTCACCACAACATAATAGCTTTCTATTTCATATCTACCTAATTGCATCTTTTAATTATTATTTTTATCCTAAGTATATATTAAAGTTATGTCTAACACCAATCGGACTAACCGAAAATTGGTCTACAACCCATACTATATAAAGTTCATCGTTTGCAGAAACTTCCAATGGATCTTCCAAAGTGAAATTGTCTAGTTGACTATTTGCAGTATTTTTATAATCTGAAGTGATAACTGTAGAAGTTCCCTTTGTATGATTATTTAGAGTAAATGTTTGTGACTCAGAACTACCTAACTTATTCAATATTTGAGTCATTATACTAACCTGTGTGACCTTTCCGTCAATCAATGATTTAACTCTTTTTGACAAAGTCGAACCATTGGATTGTGCCGGAGAATCTCCAAGTGCACCAATGTAATAGTGCATATTATCAACCGGATCCATTGGACTGTGAGAAAACTGATAGGTGATACCAGTAGATTGATAGTTTATTATGTTGGTAGTAGTGGTACTTCCAGACTCTCTCTGAGAAATCCATGCTTTTCCATTCCACTTCCACTTTGCCCCGTTTGGACTAACATAGATATCACCAACTTTTTTATTTTTAGGCCATTTTATTATCACTTTTTATTCTATATTTTTTATCTCACAATTAAAATAGTTGTGAGTGTCCTCTATAAGTAAATATACCTTTTCCATTTGCTATGATTTCAATATTAGTTCCTGAAATAGTGGCACTTATTATTGTAGACTGAGTTCCACTTGGATCCGAATGTACATGATAAGTCTGTGTATTCACACTGATATTACTATTGTTGGCAACAACAAAATGGTATGTAGTAGAGTGACCTGTCACAACATCAACCTCCACAAAATTGAAATTAGCACCATTGTAAACTGAAGAGTCATAGTGAAATAAAACTAGATCTGTTGGATCATGTGTGTATGGTTTAGATATCAGTTCATCATACCAACTAACACCGGCAGGACCAGTTGCACCTACAGGACCTTCTGGACCAATAGGACCAATTTCCCCCGCAGGGCCGGTTGCACCGGCAGGACCTACAGGACCTACTTCTCCAACTGCAGTTATCCAGTTGTATCCTGAAAATTCGTCGTTCACATAAATGTATAAAAACCCAAACTCAGTATCATACCAAAAAGTACCTACTTTTATAGTATCTGTTCCTGTTCCTGATGGAATCATATCCTGATAAAAGAAAACATCTGTAACACTATTTACATAATTCTTTAATTCGTTGTTGACGAACAATGGAGTCTTTCTGTTTAGATTGTCAATCAATTTTTTAATTCTAGGAAGTGCCATCTTAGACTCGTTCATAGTAGAAAATGGTATAGTAATTACTTTTCCACTTTTTAGACTTATTTTTACGATATTGTTGTTTATCAACACATTTAATACTGCATATGGATTGATAGTGTGAGTAACAATTCCTTTATTGTCCTGTACCTGTATGTTAGTATCGGTCGCAGAAAGAGGTTTTAAAAATTTATCCCAACTATAGCTCATTTTTTTATCTTTTTTTTATATTATATTTAGGTTTACTACCACATTTTTAAGGTCATTTTTTGCCAAATCTGTCAAATCAAACCTAAGGGAATATGTTCCTAATGTACCTATCGAATTTACAACTCCTGAAGGACCGTTTATGATAAGATTAGAATCCATAATCTCAATTAAACCATCTCTGTTGTCATCTACATGGTCTATCAATAAATCTTTCAACTTATCTTTTTGTATTATTCCTGCAGTTCCGTATGTTGAAAGAGATATAGATGTTGAGAATGTGAAACCATTCAACTGAGTATTGTAAGGAGGTGAACTAAAAGTTCCACCACCTAAGTTTTCGTAAACTATATAATCACCACCAACTCCGGCAGTTTCTTTAAAGTATATAACTGGTTTAACATCGTCGTTTATAGGTATGATGTTAGAAATGTCTACATTAGGATGCTCCAATACATAATTCAATAAAGAATGTGCTTGTACAGCATCATATTCAGTTAAAAAGTGTAGGAAAACAGATCCATAACTTTCGTCGTCAATAACTAAGAAATTACCATTTAGTGTTATAGAGTTTATGTATGAAAGACCGATGTAGATAAGTGCTCTTGCTGGAACATTTTTATCATATATTGCAATAGACTCACCAACTACAAATGATTTGATGTCGGTATACTCTAATCCAGTGAATGATGTTCCAGACTGGTTTATGTCGTCATTGAAGAATGAATAACTATCATCAATAACACCAACCATCACATCCAATATTACCGGATATTTTTTGTTTGGATTGTTTAGATATAATTGTGGAATTCTATTGCTCGAATTTCCAGTAAGAACGAGCATTTGTGCAAAAGTGAGGTTTTGAACCGGAAAGTCATAGTAAGAATATGAAATGTAGTTATCCATTTCTATTACTGACTTTTGATCATAAGTTGCTTTTATCGATAAAAAAGTTGCGTTGTCACCAACTCCTAAATGGTTTAATAAATAGTTTACTTGACCTGCCTTTAATATAACTCTGCCTTTCAGCAATTGTTTGTATGGCATTCTTATATCTGATGTAATCAGTTTTTCTACGGTGTTTGAACCTTCGACTGCTATAAAATCACCACCATTTATTTTTATGTACTGACTTCCTTTTCCGAATAATGAATTTCCACAACTACTCATGTTTTGAATTAAATTTTAAGTATATATTAAAATCTAATTCTATAAAATCATAAATCTCTTACATCCACTCTATATCTTTCTGATAAAACAACTGAAGATTTTGAAACTCTTGTAATCAATATCTTCTTTCCTTTGTTTAGACTAAAGTATGGATGATTCGAAAGAAGTGATGTAGTCGTTCCATGTAGTTGCATTGGAAGAGCAGTACTATTAGTTGTTGTGTATGTTGAAAATGCATCATTACTATTTATATCTAAAGTAATATAAGAACTTGTCATACCAACTAAAGAGTCTACTTTGTATTGTCCAGAAAAATCATATACAGAAGAAGTACCTATGAAAAGGTTATTCAATCGTAAAGTATCACCTGCTTTGATTGAGTTGTTTATTAAATAAGAATTTCCCGCAAAAGGAACATCCAAATACCCACCACTTCTAAGAACTATCGGTTGTTCAAAATCGATTTCGAATTTGAAGTCTTTCCAAAGCATTGCTGAATTAGGAAGCTGTTTAGTAGTATTGTAGTAAACCGGTAAATCAACATCACCAACAAGAAGAACTTGTGTGTTTACACTGGTCGTCGTTGTTATATCACTATTTATATAGATGTCCATCTTTTTATTCTGAGACGCAAACTCCGTTCCTGATATATAAAACTCAACTGTTTGCATATAGTCTAAATCTCTACTTAAAAGAATAGTTAGTTTATCTTTATTTGGTAGTGTAAGAGGAACTTCGTCGTTGTTTATAATATGAACCATGAAGTCTTTATTTTTAGGAACCGCCATGTTCATCGGTATTATTCCCTGTGCATTATACAGATCCGTGGAATTTACCTGATCTATCTTCGTGTAGTGTGGATCTATACTATTTAATCTTATAGTAGTACCACCTGGTATTACTTCTATACTATCCGATGTTGCCAACTGTCTTGTAGAATAAAGTCTTATTAAATCTTCTAAAGACTTAACCTTCGCATTTATAGTATTTAAATCAGTTTGTGTGTATAACAAACCACGAATTGAATTTATCTCATCTCTTATTATACTCTGTTCTGCAAGTATATTCAAAAAACTATCATTTGTAGAAGAAAGCTTCTGCATTGCATTGTTGAACAGATTCATACTGAACATAGAGTTTATTGCTTCAGGATTGTAAGTTTCCTGCGGGTTGTCATTTATTATGTTGAAGTTTAAGTTCAAACTGAATGCATAAGAACTACCATCTTGTTTTCCGTTAGAAACCAATTTTTTGTATGTAGGAAACTTTAAACCTATTTCCTCTTCTTTTTCGTTGTTGTTTGGATTGTCTAAGAATGATATTCCATATACATTGGTTCTTGATATACCTGTTTGATCTTCTACTGTATAGTACCATAGTATTGCATTGAACTCAAAATCGTTAGGAGGTGTGTTGTTTACCTCTAATGCATTGAACTGATCAAAGTTAGTAACTTTTCTATTTGCTATGTTCATTTTCACATAGTGTCTTGGATCGAAATCAACACCAATACCATCAATTGTTTTTGGAGTCACAATCGGATTGTTTATATCACCTTTCACTCCAAAATAATCACCACTTCTTCTAAGAATATCTCCTGTGGATGTTTCATATGTAAAGTCCAATGTGTCAAAATGTCCAAAGTATGATCCAGGATAGTTTTGTGGTGAACTTACAATAGGAGAGTTGAAAAGCTCTGCACCCATTATCTCAGTCTGGTATTGACTAGGTAATATAGGAAATATTAGATTTGGTTTGTAGTTTACATCGTAGTTTGTCCTGAAAAGAATATCGGGAGTCATACCGGTGTGGTCAGGAATATGTGCATATACTTCTGTATATGATCTGTTTGCTTCCTGTACATTACTAACACCGTTTATCTCACCTAAATATTGAACAAGTCTATGGTAAACAAGCTCTGCTTGACCAGTTAACTCTATTTGTCTAGAAAGTGTTGAATTTATATCAATCACCACTCTTTGACCAGCGGTAGCACCTGGTGCGTAGATATCTAAGATTTTCACAAATTGACCTTCTTCCGAACCAGAGTCGTAAAAATTATTTACTCCAGAATAATCGTTGTTGTATATTGATGAATTCCCAACATTGAATATTCTTATGGTGTCACCAACTCTGAAGTTTGTCAATCCATTGAACTCAATTTCTAATTTGTTTGTATAATCTGGACTTTCGTAGAAGTATCTAGTATCCCATTCAATCACCTCTCTTTCTTTCCAAAGATACTCTGGAAAGTAGTTGTCATCGTTCAACTTATTACTTTGGAACTCTGCAAGGTTTGCAAAATATTCATCTTGTGGGATTGCAGGTTCAAAATCAATCACATTTAACTTCTTACACCATTTGAAAAATAACTTTTCACTTGTTGTTTCCAATGCGTTTGTATCATAGTAATACTTTGAAGTATTCAAACGACTTTCTCTTATCACAACCTCTTGGTTAGCAACATAGTTTCTAAGAGACTCCACTATCTGTGAAGAAAAGTCTGTAGGTGGTGTAGCGTTCACCGATCTTCTGAAAGAGTTTTCAAAATCAAAGTAAATTGGTTTTGATTGAGTTCCTGCGCTTAGATTCTGCGGAGGAAAGTTCAAAAGTGCGTATTTCGAGAAATACATCTTGTAGTTTGCATTTTGATACGACGCCGATATATCTTCTGCCGCACCCGGGAATGCATAAAAAGTTGTTCCGTTCGATTTAAGTCCTTTGTAAAGTGGTGTGCTTGCCATTTAAGTGATTTTAATTTTATATTCTATATATAATTATTCTCTTTTTCCGTTTGGTAAAAACATTTTTCATCAAACTGATATAAAAAATATGTTTGCACATATATTCTATTTGATTGGTGTTTTGTTTGTAATACGAACAATTTCTTCTATTAAAAGTTTTCAAAGTCTTCATTCTATAAAAGAATGGAGAGCCATTTATTTAGAAAAGATAGGAAGAGTACCCAAAGACTCAGAATATCGAGACAAAAAGGAATTAGATTTATACCAGACGAATCTTGCACTTAACATGGTAGAAATAATATGGTTATTGATTGGTTTGTTCACCACAAACATATACATATTTTTATCAATAATATTTATGTTCATTTTTATATCAAGAATTCAAAAATCATTTGCATTTACCGTTTTTGAAAAAAGTTTGTCAATGATTTTTATAATTTCAAGATTTTCGTTATATTTGCTTTTGATTGTAAATCATTTTACTTACCAATACGACCTTTGGTCTATTATCAAAAACTGGATATGATAATTATACACGGAGAACAAGGAACTGGAAAATCTACTTTAGCGACAAATCTTTTAAAGAATAAAAAAAATTCATTGTACCTTATTTTGGAAGATGATTCTTCTCTAATAAAAAAACTAAAAGCCGATGATATAAATTTCTCATATATCAAATCTTGTCATTTGATGGATTTAAAATATGCATTACTTGAATATGGTGGTCTTTTAAACAATCGTTTAGATTATGTAGTGATTGACTCTATAAACTTAATAGAGGATAGAAAATCATACAAAAAAAAGATAGATTACATAGAACAATTAGAAAAAGACTTCAAACTAAAAATAGCTTTAGTTTTCAATACATTAAATAGAATGGATAAAACAATAGAATTTATACAATCTTTGAAATTCAAACTAATAGATACCAATCCTAAGCGACAGTTTCTTCACCTTCAGTCCCTTCTGTAGACTCGGTTCCTTCTGCAGGTTCTTCTTTAGCAGGTTCTTCTTTTTTCTCAGCAAGAAGTTTTACTGATTCTTCGATTGCCTTTTGAGTTCCTTTTATTAGATAGTCGTATAAACCAATTGCATTGACATCACTTGGTGCGTTTCCAAAGAACTTTATGTCGTTCAATAGTTCATCTATATCATTTCTGAATTTTAAATAAAACTCATATAGATCCGAATCGTTTATCAACCCTTCTATTTTTACGTCTTCTGGTTCTCTTACAAACTTATCGACAAATGAAGAAAATTCGCCTCCACTTTTTTCGATAGTTTTTTCAATCATAGACTTTATCTCATCCTTTATTTCCGTGTATTTAGAGGAATCAACTTTTTGAACTTCTTCGTTCGCTTCCTTTATGAATTGTAAATATCTTTTAACCATAATGTATATATTAAAATTTAATACTATTTTTTATCCCCATGTTCCATTGAAGACTCCGTTGTACCATATTCCGGATTCGAAGATTCCCTCATCAAATATCCCGTTTGTCCAGATTCCGGTTTTCCAATTTGCATTACTAAAATTACTTACTACTCTTAGTCCCGTGTCTATAGCAGAAGATCTGTCGTACAATTGTGCACCAATAGTGTCTGAATATCCAAATTGTATTTCCCAATTTTGTAAATGTCCTATATTCACACCACTAGTGTTTTCTATTGAAAGAGTCCAATCTCCGTTTACATACTGCTTGGTTCCAACGAGATTCGTAAAGTCTGCGTAAGTATTTTTGCTAATAAATGAGTGTGCATATATATTATCAGATTCTAATAATTGACTTGTGTTTCCAAGTGTTTCTAAGTTCATTTTAAAAGTTCCTTCATAGACAGGTTTTCCTGTATCCATTTTTGGTAAACTTTGATCATATGAAAAGACAGTGTCTATCATATTAGTGTCATCGTTTCCTTCATTGAATTCTTTTAGACCCATTATTTGTCCATTTGGTGATTTTAAAGTCATTCTTAAACCACCAATTCCTGAAGACTTTATTTCCATTACTCTAAAGTAGTAGTATTTGTCTTGAGAAAGACCTGTTACTTTATAGTTATATACTAAACCAACTTCATATTGTGCTGTATAACTTCCGAATAGATGATCCTCTGAAATATCTATTCTATATCCGTATATCTCATCACTTGTAGAGTATGTGGTTCCATTTGATATGACCGTGGAGCTTATTTCATTTAAAGAAATTGGATCTAAAATACTTTCTTTTGCCTTATAAACATTTCCATAAGATATAATCATATTATTGTTTATCGAATAAGCCAATACACTCTCCGTGGAATATCCAGGACCTGCATATCCAATTGGTTTGAATCCCCACTGAAGATTTATAACACCTAAAGAATCCGACTTTCTAAGACCTATAAGATTCTGTGAAAGAAATTCATTTTGAGATGCCAATCCAATTGCATTATTAGTGTTTGATCTAAACTTATACGAAAAATTTGTGTTACCAGTAGGGAACCCAAGATATGCTGGAGAAACATAATCATGGAAGTAGTAACTTTTACCAACGAGTGTAGAAGTCGATGTACCAGAGTTTGTATAAATAAGTGGAACAAAATCATTGACTAACTCAATAAGTGTGTCACTTATAACATTTGCCACTTTTCCTAATAAATATGGTTGTGCGAATGTCGTCGTTGATATAAAAGTTTCTGATTTATAAACATATAGTTCAGAACCAACCTCAACTTGTGACATAAATGCCGTGTCTATACCAATAACTTTCTTTTTGTCTGTACTATTTACATATATTGTACCTACTTTATTCCAGGTATTTAGTACTAACGGGTTTGTTGGTGCCGGAGAAAGATACCAGTTTGCACCGACTGTAGCAAGTGACTTTGGAGTATTTTGTGTATAAAGTGGTGCACCTGGGTAAGGGTTTGTTAGTGAATTCGGTATTATCTCACCTGGTGATGTTCCATCAGGCCATGTACCAGGACCAAGTGGATCAGTAGGACCACCAATTTTGTATTGTGCCACAGGAGTGTACTTTTCAACTAATTTATTATCAACAACTAAGTTTATCTTAACCTTAACATCTTTTACGGTTTCCTTCACTCCGGAAGTTGTTATAGTATTCGATATAATTGAGTTTGTACTGAAAGTTGCGTTTATGTTTTCTTTCGATTTTTTGTATGATGCAAATCTTCCACTAAATTCCGAAATGTTAGTCGCGACGTAAACCTCCGTGAATTTGTTTATGTCATCTTCTACGTAATATAAAACAGTGTATTTCTTTGGTTCGTCGTTACTACCAAAAATGGCAGAAAGTTCGTTTTCATTATTATTGTCTATTATATAGAATTCGTCTCCTATGTTAAATTTGAATATACCGTTAAGTATGAAAGAATTGTTATTCTCATTCATTCCTATTATCTGTATATCTTCTAAAACACCACCATGCCATGTACCTGATTTAAAATCCATGTTGTAAACTATTCCACCATAGAAATCTCCCGACATCCATTGACCGGTATGCCATATAGAATATTTGTGTACTTCAGAAACATCCGGTAAAACTCCTAATTTTGAAAAGAAACTTCCACTGATCCATTTACCACCATGCCATGTGGCAGTTCTTGAATTATAAGCCTTTGTTCCAAATCTAGCCTCTTTATTTTTAGATTCGAAAGATCCGTTATACCACATACCGTTTTCGAAATCACCACCGTTCCACACACCATCTATCCAATATGCAGGTTCGTTATCTGTGTTGAATATTCCAGCATTCCAATTTCCGGTTACCCAAATACCACCAATGAACCTACCACCATTCCAAGTACCATCATTCCAAGTTCCGTTATTCCAAACTCCCGCATTCCAATCACCATCATAGAACCTTCCGTTTATCCAAGTTCCATTATTCCAAGTTCCACCGAACCATCTTCCAGTATACCAAGTGGATTGAAATTCATCTGAGGATTTTTTGTCTATCTCAACAGAAATTTGTTTGTCTTTGATCATTTTTGAGTTCCATGTTCCATCATACCAGTCTCCCATTTTCCAGGTTCCTGATATCCAAGTTCCCCCAAACCATCTTCCACCTTCCCATATACCTTTGTACCAAACCAATCCACTACCTTCACCTATACCTATGACTGCACCAGAAACCTCTGCTTCTAACATCCAAGGATAATTTATAGAAAGTGTTTCTATGTTCAAACCATCTACTAATCTAAATCTATATTTGTTGAAGTCTACATTGGTTAAGCCAAATTTACCATCTTTAAGAATTGTGTTTTCTACACTCAATTCGATTGCCATACTTCCTCTTTTATTCACACCTATGTCTATCAAATCAACCGGTTGATAGTTTAGGAATGGATCTTTTTTGATATATCTAACATATCCAGTATCTGCACCTACAAAAACCTCGTTTCCATAAGGAAGGTCAACCGAAAAGTCATATTCACCATATACTTGTGTAACAACTCTATAACCAAAATAGTTTTGGTTTAAATCTTGTGAAGAGTCGTTTCCACCATTGAATTCTAAAACAACACCGTCATCTTTTGATAGCATGTGTTTTTCCGAACAAGTTATAAACAACTGTCCATTAAAATCAACAGTATTTGTTATAGGAATATTATAGTCTCTGTCAAGCTTGGTTATATTCATTGCCAGTTCATTTTTGTAGTCTATGTACATAATGGCAGTCAATGAGTCGATGGTGTCAACATCTGATAAAAACACTTTAGCATATGAATCAGTAGGAACTTTGAAATTTAACTCACTTTGATAGTTGTTGTATCCTAAAGTTTCATTTACTATGTGTTTTGTGTTTAGTTTTGCTTTTTGTATGTTGTTTAACTCCTGCAAATCGTTACTTATCTGAAGTAATGATCTTCTAGAAATTATATCTATTGTCCCGTTGTTGAAAGGTGTGTTTAACTGAAAGTTAAGTTTTTTATGAAACTCTATTACATAAGCACTCAAACCAATATCATCTATGTTTTCTATCTTGTACTTATTCATTACAAGAAGTCTTTCTGTCGTATAAGTATTACCAGCATCAGGTTGATAGATTGACACATCAACAAAAGTGTTTATCAAAATACTTTCCCATTCTAATTTTAATCCTTCACCGAAGAGAATTTTGTTACCAGTTGTCGAAGACTGAGTTATACCATTGTAATCTATGTAAATATTTTTTGATCCAAGTGATCCAAGTGGTATGTCTTTGTAAATTGGTAATGCTAAATACTCTTTAGAAGCATAAAAAGTAGAAAGACCATTGTTTATTTTATTTATACTTTCTAAATAATCGAGTAGGTTATAGGTTGCCGTATATCCAAACTTCAAAAATCCACTTGTGTAAACCATGTCTTTCACATAATTAACAGAAGTTGCCGGTTGATTATATTTGTATGTGTTGAAAAATACCTTCGTTGCTAAATTGTAGTATGATGTTAGGTTGTTGAATTTTGGTGTGATTTTAAAATCATAATTCGTATAGGAAGAAGACCCAATTATCTGCATTTTGTATGCAGTTCCTATAGGGTGTTGATTGAAGTTATATACCAATTCGTCTATATCTTTGTAGATATTTAGGTTAGTGATACTTACCTTCGAATCTGCTAAAGTATCTCCAGCATTCAGTATTAAATCTGTTATCATTGTTTGGTTGAATTCCGAATACATATATACATATGTAGAAGTTCCATCCACCCATATTTTATTCACTATAAAATTACTATCTACAATACCACTCTCTATTCTAACAACATCTCCCAATCTATATGTGTATGTTGATGTTGGAACTTTCAGTATCATCAGGTAGTCATAAAGATATAACTTTATAGGATCTGAATCAACCGGTGCCGATATATCAGGTCTATTTAACTTATCATATCTACTACTTTGTGTACCAGAGTATGCAAAACTAGGTGCAAGTTTTTCTATATCCGTAATGTCGTTACTTATTATTCCTTTGAAAAGATTTATCTTATTTTTCTTTGAATCTGCAACCCCAGAAGTAGCACCATCAATTAATATACCCGAAGTGTATGAAAAAGTAGTGGATATAAGAACCATACTTCCCGTAATACCACTCACTTCATATTCATTGAGTGGGTATTCACTGTAATATTCAAAAGTCTTTTGTGAGTCTACCCAATAAGTCAACCAGTTACACTCTGATTGTGTCATCATACTCGGAGCAGTTGCACCATATATTATAGGACCAAATCCCATTTCATATAGATATTCAGTACCTCTTGTAGACGATAATGTTCCATCCACGTTCTTTTTGAATGCGATATCAGTACTAAAAGTAATCGAATTTGGCATTCTATATTCTCCTTGATCAGTAAACCAATTAAGTTTCGCACCAATGTCATAGTCCATGAAAAGAAGTTTTGACTTTAGTCTGTTTTCAAAATTATCATCTAAATATTTGAAATCTAAAGATGTTCCATAATTTGTGGATTTTAACAATGAGTTGTTTCCTGCTATTATCAATTCGTTTTCTTCGTAGTCGAATATCTCGTTTGCATATAATGTAGACTTTAAAGTGGCATAGGTTCCTGCTATAGTATTTGAATACGTGTTTCCTACACCTATGTATTTAAAGTTGTTTATATCGAAAGAATAAAGTCCTTCCGATCCAGTAAAATAAAAGTTGTCTGTTCCAGATTGTCTTGTTATATTTCTTATGTCTCCATAGTTTTTTCCAAAGTCCATGTAAAGAAAATCGAAGTTGGTAGCATCTTTGATATCATATGCTATTATGTTTCCATTGTTCGTTGTTATGAACATTATATCTTTTTCTGTCGCAGTCGATTGTGTACTGAACGAATAACTCAATCCCCATGTGTCGATTTTTGTTCTATAAAGGTCGTTTATTCCCTCTACCAATAAATACTCATCATCATCATCAATCTCTTTGAATATCCTTCTTTTCAACGCAGTCCATCCTGATTGGTCTTCATACATCTCTAAAAATACACCATTTCTTCCACCGACATAAAACCTGTCAGAATCAGTGAAAAGTGCTTTTGTATAGGTATATGGTGCAAAATCTGCTATTTTCAACCTACTCCATTTCTGTCCACCGTTTGTGGTTATGAATATACTATTGAATTCTCCAACTACAACACCCCTTAGGTCGTTGAAGAACGATACTGATGTAAGATTTGAAAGAGTATCTACTATTGACCTTTCTATCAAAAAGTCGTGCTTTCTAACTTTTAGAAGTGTTGAATCTTCACCACACACCCAATAATGAGTTGATGTTTGTGAAATACTTCTTAGGTTTACTTTATATTTATTGTTTATTATGTTTGATGTCCCCTGTAGACCAGAAAGGTTTTGTGTATTTAGTATAACACCAAACTCACCTATTGCTATAGTTCTTGGTGGTATACTATAGGTTATTCCTTCGATTGAGTAAGACTGTGTTCCGTGTTTTATCACATCGTAATAGTTTATCTCAAATAGATTGTTGTAGTCAACCCTGTTTCTAATCATCCAGTTGTGTTTTTCAACAAAAGAAATCGGTTCAGCTTTACTTGTTGTAGGATAATATCCACTTAGTAATCTTCTTAAATGGTATTGCTTGTTTGCATTTATAGTACCCATGTTTACATGTACACTATATCTAACACAATTTGAATAATCATCTAATATAGAGTCTCTTACAAACTTTTTTCCGTCGTAAACATATATACCATTTTCACTATTGTAATATTGGTATGTTTTTGTTCCACCTAAATTTTCTATAAGTGAATACTCTCCTGTGAAATAAGTGCTTGGATCTATGTCTCCTGTCAAAGATTCAATGGTTATCTGATCCTTTACTAATATCTTATGACCGTTTCTTAGAAGGACCCCGTCTATAATTATTGCATTTGAAGCTTGAAGTATGTTTATTTGTTCGGTTGTTGCCAAATCAACATGATAATAGTTACTGATTGAATCCTTTATCAACCTGTCTGCAGTGAAAAGTGTTTTTAGAGTAAGTCCATATTCTGAAATAAACTTTGTATAGTAGTCATATGAATTTTGTGTATCAATACCAATTGCATTTTTGGTCGGAGACATTGTCTCACTATATTGTGATCCAAAAGAGTTCACATACCAGTTTCTTGGTTTCCATTCTCCCAATATATCGTAGATGTTGTTCAAATCATTCACCGGAATAAAGGTTGCTCCACTAAGTATTCTAGAATAGAATCTGGTAGCCGACAATTCCTGTTTTAATAGATCGAATGAGCTTTTTGAAAGGCTATCGCTCGATGATGACCATTTCCCAAAATTACTGTTGTATGTCCACATATTTTTATTTCTTTACTTTTAGTTCCCAAATAGCAGTCTTACTATCCACCATTACACTACTCTTGACTAAGATAACTTTAGATTTTCTCAACACCCTCTTTATTTCATATATGAAATCTTCATATCTATATATGTCGTCTAAATAGTCCGAGATATCTATCTTATAGCTTTCGTTCTCAGAGAATATCAAATCGTATATCAGTTCATCCTTAGTTTTCACCTAAAATGATATTTTTTAACATATATATTAAAAACTTTGTAGCCCATTTAATATAGGAAGGGTAAATAGGGTATTTCAATATATAATAAAAAAGAAATATTAAAAATGAGCAGATCTAAACGGGAATTCAAGAACGAAGTTGATGAAGGCGTTCAAGAACACGAATATCGTAAAAACATCAGAAGAAAAAACTCACTTTCAAAGGAGGAATTTCAAAAGTGTAATGTACAACTTACACCAAAACAGAATGACTTGTACAAAGGCATAAGAAACAACATACTTACCGTAGTACACGGTCCGGCAGGAACTTCAAAAACATTCACAACTTGTTATACCGCACTTGCTTTGTTAGCAGACAAGAAGATAGATAAGATAATAATAACTAAACCAATTCAAGAATCAGGAGAGAACTTAGGATTCCTTCCTGGAACTATGGAAGATAAACTACATCCTTATAGACAATCTTACTACAATTCATTTTGTAAGATAATCGGAAGACAAACAACCGATTTTCTTTTCTCCACGGAAGAGATTGTTTTTGAACCATTAGCATATATGAGAGGATCGACATACGACAACGCGATAATGCTTTTGGACGAATGTCAAAACGCAAGTATCAAGCAGCTTATGCTTTGGGTAACTAGACTTGGTAAAGATTCTAAGGCAGTGATGATGGGAGATACATCACAGTACGACGTAAGAAAAAAAGATTCCGGATACAACGACTTCATAAAGTTGGTGAATGGAATGGATGACCTCAATCTTTTTGAGTTCCAAAATACGGATATCGTAAGAAACAAATTCTTGATAGAGATTGCAAATAGATATGATAAATATCGTTCCGAAAACGAATAAAAAAATGCCACTCAAATTGAGTGGCATTTTTTTAATACTGATCTTCATCGTCGTCTGACCAATATTCTGGTTCTTCTTCCGGTTCTTCTTCCTCTCTTTCAACCGCACCATTACTTTGAATCAAAGTATAGTCAAATTTGAATCCATCTGAATTAGAGAACCTCTTCTTATCTACATTGTAGAATTTGAAAGTGTCTAAATAAGGATAGTATTCCTGATCCGTATTCTCAAGTTTTACATACAAAGACATTCTAGAATGAACTCTGTCTCCCAAATCAAAGTCTCTCTCTGATCTAGCAGACTGCTCCCATTTTGAGATGTAGTCGTTTTCCTTTGCCCAGTCTTTGAAAAAGTCCACATCATGGTCATAAAAGGAATAAATTCTATCCATGAATTTGTATCTAACATCTTTATCATTGTGGTCTCTTACTTCATTCCAAAGTAAAGCCCTGGCTCTTATCTTTTCATTGTCGTCGAAGAAAACAAGCATCTTTACTTTGTCTGCGTTATCTCTATAAAGCTTCATGAATTTGTTTCTTTCAGACTGTCTCATACAGGAATTCCAAAGACTACCGTATCTAGAACCACCATTTATATGATAGTTTTCTTCGTGATAGTATTTCATAATATCACTTCCCTCAACAATTTTCAATTTAGAAGTATCTCTGGAAAAATAAGATTTGAAAATGTTCACAAACTTTTCAATTTGAGTATCGTCAATCTCGTAATTTTTGATTGAGTACTCGTTCAAAAACTTTCTCAAAAACTTTCCAACCTTTATTGGTGTACGACCTTTATGCCAGACATCATCCACCTTCTCAAACTTAGAAACCGGTAAAAAAGAAACCATGTCAATCTCTTTTTCAACCTTTGAAATAAAGTTTCCCTCTAATACAAGAAGTTTTGAATCTCCGTTCATTAGTATCTGTGCAATAACTGAAGCTCTTGAAGCAAACTCAAGAAATCTGTACATTTCGTTGTTAAAAGTAAGCATGTGAAATTTTATATATAGTTTATGAAATTTATATTAGAGTTTAATTCTTATAAAACACCCGTTTACAAAGTAGGTGATGTCGTTCTTGTAGAGTATTGGTATCTCGACGAAGAATCTTGTTCACCATTGTTATTAAAAGAGTTTCCCTACACACCAGTTAAGATAGTCGAAAAACTCTCTAAAGTTTCTTTCAAAGTCAGTCACGACGTTCCGAATTCGAATATTAAAAACGCTCCTGACGAGATAGTTAAATCCAGAGACATTATCGACTTTGCTCGTTAACATATTCCACCAAATACTCATAGAAAAGTCTGTCGTTGTGACTGGACAAATCCAGATATTGGTACTTAATCACTTCTAAATCAGAAATTGTTAGTCTAGATCCTACAAACTTTGACATTATCCATTCGTAGTCACTTTGTGTAGTGGATACTTTTTTGTCTTTTACCTCAACAAGTTCACCACCTCTATCGTAGTATGTCTTACCACTATTGTTCTCAATTTCATCCCATTTATCCCAGTCGTCTACTTCATCATCTTCATCATCATCCCAACCCGGAGAATCTCCATAGGTTCCCCAATAGTCTGATTCGTATGTGTCCCAATCATCGTGGTATCCATAGTCTTTTCTTCCCTTTTTTTTGTTCTTCTTTCCTCTTGAAGAAGGATATGAATAGTCGTATGTCGGATACGACTTTTTAGAATAAGAAGATGTTTTGTACTCAGTAAAACTTGGATCTCTTTCAGTAGGAAGATTTTCCCAATCAACTCTCAAACAAGCTTCCGCAAGTTTAGTTAAGTGGTCAATATCTTGTGATTCATTTGTTGTATGTTCTTTATAGTATCCAACTGATAAGTTAGTACACTCTGGAATAATATCTACGAACTCAGCAGAGTCGGTATAAACACCACCATCGTCTTTCTTATAAGACAAACCACTTTTGTTTAACTCTGCGGCCAAAGCGTCTCCAAAAGAGTCTGAACAACATCTTGACCAAGATTGGTGTGTGATTACAGAACCAACATCGCGTCTATCGAAAGAGATTATTCTATCATATTTTCCTTTAAAATCAGATACCGATCTTGCTGCATTTCCAGAACCGATACAACCAACTTCTTCACCAATAAAGAAGTAGTATAATCCTGGAACATTGTGTTTAATCATCCAAAGCATAGTTGTAACACCTGCTTTATCATCAGCACCTAATGTAGTAGTACCATCAGTCTTAATCATGTTTCCTTCGAAAACATGATTTACTTTTGTATGTGTTTTTGAAACGGTATCTAAGTGACTTGCGAAAATAGTTCTACTCTCACCTACTTGAATGAAGTAGTTTCCGTGAATGTCTTTTGAAATGTTTGCAGGAAATAGACCGCATTTGATTAATTCTTTTACTAAAACATCTTCATAACCATAAGGATATGTCATCGAAGTAAGTTTGATAAAAGTATTCAATACGAATTTTGTAGCTTTGCTCATCTTTATCTATTTGTTTGTTTGACAAAGATACGAACTTTTTCAACAAAATACAAACAAAGGAGAACATTTGTTATATATATCTTTAAGTTCGACAAACTTATGTCAGGTTATTCCGGGTAGCCTTTGAGATTTAGAAATGAATCAAGATATAAGTTAAAAATAAAAAGAATAAAAATGGCAAAGAAAGCTAAAAACAACCATGTCGAAAAACCAAGTGCATGGGTAGTATCTTCTGACAAAGGAAGAAAATCAATCAAAAATGGTAAAGTCTATCTAAAAGACAAAGAAGAGTTTCAAATAGAACTTTTCAATCCACTAACAGACTGCGTTCTAGCAGATATCAAACTAAACGGAAACACAATATCTCAAGGAGGACTGGTAATCAGACCTGGTGAAAGATTCTATCTCGACTGTTTTGTTGATGATAAGAAAAAATTCGTTTTCAATACCTACGAAGTCGAAGACTCATTGAGTACAAAGATTGCGATTTCCAAAAACGGAATGCTAGAGGTATTCTTCTATAAAGAAAGTGTAGTTAGTCTAAACAACTGGAGAACCAGATTCGACAGAGTGATAGTAGAAAAATACTATCCTGTTCACTATCCAAATTACCAACCATATTGGTATACGACTCCAAATGTATATTGCGGAACAACAATAACAACAACCGGTGGACTAAACAACACAACGATTGGTGGAGTTTATGGCGGAACACTTAACGGTACTACAACCAATACCGCTTACTATTCACAGCCTATAAACTCGACATATACCACAGGTCTTAACTTAACCAGTCTTAACAACACAACAACATCGAGTTATACTTCAAAATCGATTGAAACGGGAAGAGTTGAAAAAGGAAGTGCATCAAATCAGAAGTTCGACGAAGTTGATATGGACTTTGAGAAGTTCCACATATCTTCTATAGTTCTTCAACTTTTACCAGAGAGCGTAAAACCGGTTGATACAAAAGAACTAAAAAAGGAAAAGGTTTCAAATCCTACAGAAGACATCATAGGACTGATAAAGAAATTAGCTGATCTAAACTCTGCAGGAATACTTACAGACGAAGAGTTTTCCGAAAAGAAAGCAGAACTACTACGTAGAATATAAAAGAAAAGCCACTCAAATGAGTGGCTTTTTTATTTCATTATATCGTCTATGTAAGACTCTATTTCTTTGAGTTTTTCCAAATCTCTTTGAAGATCCGTTTTACCATCTTCCGACTCCAAATAACAATAGTTACCAATCATAAAATCTACCACTTTTCTTACTTTTTCTATATTACTAGTCGCATATCCAATGTGGTCTATAAAATCTCTTAATCGGTGACTAAAAATAAACTCGTCATCTCTCGTCAGGTCTTCTATACTACTAAGTTTGAAGAATATCTTTTTTAAATCTTCTCCTCTAGTTATCTCTTTTGATAGTATCGACTTTGTTATCTTACTACTTATTCTCATGATTGTATCATACAAAGGCTTTAGATCTACTTTTTCTTTAATAAGATCCATCGCAATCTTTTTGTTTTTATATGCCACACCGGAGTTTTTTTTCATTCTTCGATATTCATCTGCGAACTCATTATAGATAAACTTTAATATATCTCCGTTATCTACAGAAAGACATGATACCAGTCTTTTTATCTGATATGAAAAACTATTTATCGACCTATAGTCTCTGGTTAATATTCCCAAAAACGCGTAAGATTCGGATATACCAGAAGAAACTATGTTCGCGACGACCTTTTGTAGACTTTTTAACTCAACCGATTCCGGAGTAACACCAATCTTTTCAACGACTTTGTTCATAATTCTTTCGAGATTTACTCTTTTAAACTCTTCGTCGGTCATAAGAGCCACAGCACCTTTTCTGGATTCTTCTCTCTCTGCACCTTTTTCTTTAGGACTTTTCAATCCTCTTTTAAGAATGTCGTCAATATAAAGTATGACTGCAAAATCCGCGTCCTTTTCTATCTTTACTTTTTCCTCATAGTTTCCAGACCAGCTACCTATTTTTATTCTATCATCATCGTGTTGTTCCAACGAAAGGTTGAACTCAAAAGGATCGTTTTCTACTTCTTTTTTCTCGGAATAGTATTTTAAAGGAGAGTCTGATTTTAAAACCTGGTGAAGATTGAAGTGGTCTTCACTCACGGCACGTCCATATATCTTCCATGTATAAGCACCCCATTCGATGTTAGGATGTATATCTGAAGGGTCATTATCAGGATTAAGTCCGTCGGCTTCTGAATTATCATGAATAATGTATCTATCTCCGTCGTCATCAATGAATATTCTACCCAATGTTAGCCCGTCGATTTTTTGTTCTTCGTAATCCTCTGGTGCAACGAGTACACCCACCACTTCGTCACCATCTTTGAGATTTGTATAATCTTCTTCAAGAATAGGTTTAAGTATTCCTGTTTTTAAAAACGATTTCAAATAAGACCATTGATCCGGATTAAAAGGCTTGCTTTGTTTTCCTGTGTTTGTAGGTATTGCATCGACTGCAAAAGTTTTGTTTCCTGTTCCTGAAGTTCCTATATACTCTCCGTCTTTGTCGAACCAGAATTTTATCGTCCAGATTCCGGACTCGTTTCCAACCTTTTCTTCGTTTCTAAGACCAAGAGCCTTTCTTCTAGAAAGATAAGAAACATCCTCATCGGATATTTCATTCATAGGAATATCAAATGATTTCATTATTGTAGTCAAATCTTCTTTGAAATGATTTAAACTTTTTTTAGTGGCGTTCTTTTTCTTCAAATGTTTGTATAGTTTAGAAAGCGTATTAGATGAAAAAGCTTCGTATAGTTTTAGATACTTCATATCGTATATATTAAAATTGTCCACTTATTTTTTAATATATAAGAAATGAGAATAAAAAGATGGAATGACTTCCTTTCATACATAAAGGAATCAAAAAGTACTGAAGAACTTGGATTCTGGAAGATTGAAGAAGACGACATAAGAGACTATTTCCAAGAATCGATTGATGAGGGGTATAATATTGAAGTTCGATATGGATTTGTTGGACAAGAAAGACAATGGAATTATAAAGAAAGTAGAACACATTATGTGGAAAGATTCACAAAAAAGATGACTTCCGGTAAAAACACACCGGCAATAAGTATACTCATCACAAGTGAAAAAGTATCGAACACCGATGTTTCTGACAACCTGAAGTTTGCTTATAGTATAATATCCGAAGAAGCCGACGCAGAAATATCTATATTGGACGCAGACGGTGAAATCGGAAATATTGATGGAATCATAGCTAAAGAAGGTTTATTCTACACAGAAACATGGAACAATGTCGTGGGTAAAGAACCTATTGTTACAGAGGTAGAAGGTTATGTAGAGTTTTTGGTAAAACAAAAAGAAGATGTTAAGATAACACAAAAACAACTCGCAGAATACTACGACTGGAGTAGATACGAAGAAAAAGATGGTAAAATATTTGTTGACTATAGTTTAGAGGATTTAGCAGACGAGATTCTAGCAAGAGACAGCAACTACAAAAATCTTTTGATAAACGGCGAAGGAATATACGACAACTACTGGGGTAGTGACTATCAACCAGACTTCAACTCTTTATTTCAATACCATCTTGATAAAGAGAATGAGGTGCTATTTGTTAAAGCTTTGATAAAAGAAACTGGAGGCATCGAAGAATTTGTGAATAGTATCGAACACACCGCACATGACGAAGAAGAGCTTAAAGCGATGAAAGAAGAAGAACTTATTCAATACCTTTTAAAAGAAAGATTCTACAGTACACTGAAAGAAGTTTCAACTGATTCCGAAATACTTTCAGATATCAAACAATCCTATGGAGACTGGTCATCACAGGCACACGCGGAAAAGAATTTGGAAGAGATAAGATCAGAGTTCGACGAGATACTCGACGACAACTTCACATATATAAAAGGAACCAGAGAGGTAGAGAAGAAGTCTAAATTCAACAAAGACGAAAACGGAAACTGGAGAACATACAGAGAAGACGAAACCTTCTATCTGATACAGTTTAACAGTGAATGGATCGAAGACATGGAGATAGACAATATAGAGGGAGAAAACCTGACGAGCATATTCGAACAATATCTATACAACAATTCCATGACAGGATATGAGCTTAAGCCATATTTTTCGGACTACGGAGACGTGGACGACAAGGCCTGGAACAAAGACGTAAAATCAGACTTACTTAGATTTTTAAGCAAATAAGAAAAGCCACTCAAAATGAGTGGCTTTCTTTTTATCCTCCAAAGACAGCAGTGACAAATCCACCTCTGACTCTAAAATTCAATCTGTCTCCTCGAACGGACATATCAAGCATTTTGGCGTCTCCATCCTGCTCAGCAATCCTTACGGTGAAACCACCATCTTCTGCATATTTTGTTGCTTCTTCCAATGACTTACCTTTGTATTCTGATTCGGAAAACACTCCGAAGTTTCTCAATGGTCTTTTTTCCATAAAAAGTTTTTCTTTTTTATATAAAACTATTTCAATAAGTTTAAGTATTCTTTAGCCTTTAATGCCATATAGGAACTTGCTAAATCTGAAAAGTTAACAGAATCAAGATATTTGATGTCAATTTTTACTGCTTTACTAAGACTTTCTGCTTTAGACCCGTCACCTTTTGCCATTACTTCTTGATAGTCTCTTTCATTCAAAGGAAGTATGAACGGATAAGCTTTGTTAGCAGATCCTTTAGTCAAAAAGATTGGTTTTAGTTCTTCAAACTCATTATAGTCTTCTCTCAAAACTATTCCAGCTTCTTCTTCCAGCTCTCTTAAAAGAGCCGTCTTTGGATCTTCACCAGGTTCTATTCCACCCGCAACTATAGTTGCATGATACTCTTGACCATCCACATATTTGAAAGTAGGTATGTATTCGTGTCGTAATATGACTTGGTTTGTTTCTATTAGAATAGGAATACAGATTATACAATCCTTCGTCTTTACGATACTCCAATCCTCAAATTCGATTATTTTTAACGGACCTTTTGAAAATAGCTCTTTGTCTTTTTTTTCTGTGCTCTTTGGTCTTAGTTTTGAAAACTTATCCATGAAAATTTTTTATATTTTCTTATATATTAAAAAGAAAGATTCTAAAATCCGTGAGTTCCATCAGAAATAGAAATACCATGACGTATACCACTAACAAAGTCGTCTTTATCATAACCCATCTTATCGTTGGTGTATTGACCTATTACAATACCAATCTCGTTTCCTAAATCACTCAAATCTCCGTGATTGATAGGTGCAGTATTTTTAATAGACTCTAAATGTTTTATTAAAGCCTCTAATATATTTTCCATTATTTTTTATTTTTTATTATCATATGTGAACATATTTCATCCAACCATCCTTTTTTTTGAGCTTTATTATATGCCGATATGGAATTTTTAAAAAAATCAATTCTAAATGAATATTTAAATGCTTCTAAATGACACATTTCCTTTGTCCAATATCCTCTTTCTTTAATATCTCTACTTAAACCTTTAAGTAAACTTTTCCAACCATATCTAATAATATTTTTATAGACGTTTGGTTGTTCTTTTCTAAATAAAGATAATGATTCATACTTTTCAACCACTTCTCTACATTTATCTTCTGTTACTTTTCTTACACCACCTGTATTTCCGGCCTTTTGTATATTTAATACATTCCACCCATTACTTCTATAAAATTCGATATAATCACTTTCTTTCTCTTTTGCATATTTAACATCAATATAATCACTCAATTTTATTAATTTTGGATATAAATTCGTATTTTTAATATGTTTATTTACCTGACTACTCAAACTATTATAGTGACTTTCACATCTCTTATCTATATTATATGTTAGTCCAATATAAACATTATTATCCTCAAACTCAAATGAGTATATACATCTTTTATACATATTACCTATAATTGGCATATGTGTGCATATTTCATCAAACCAACAATTTATTCTTGAATATTTGTAAGCATGATATGACTTATTTTTAAATTCTGTTCTTGTTTTATATTTTAAAGCCTCTTCATGACATTTGTCTTTTGTCCAATATGAAGCAGGCTTTTTAACCATGTGTAAACATATATCATCTAACCATTTATTTCTAATTGAAATTCTATAAGCAGATTTTGAATTATTTGAAAATTCCTTACGAGTTTTATATTTTAAAGCCTCTTCATGACACTTTTCCTTTGTCCAAAAAATACCTCTTTTAATTTCATGTTTAGGGTAGAATTCTTCTAACCATTTATTTTTAAAACATTTAACATAAACATAGTTGTTATTATTTTTTAATATAAAAGGACTTTCATATTTTAAAGTTTCTTCATGACACCTTTCCTTTGTCCAATACTTACTAGACATTTTCATATTTTATAGTATATTTTTACTATATATATTAAAAATATTCCTCTTATTTGTTAGTATTTATAGGAGTTGCATTTTTTACGCACTTTGAGCTGTGACTTAACATTATTCAACTCAGAAGTTCCCATTTCCAATCTCGCAGTCTTTCTCTTCAAAACAAGTCCTTCAATCAAATCAATTGGTGTCAATGTATCGTAAAGCATATTGAACTGATTTTGATATGATTTAACACGATAAACATTTTCGGAAATTCCATAAAGATAGTTTTTCTCACACTCGTTTTGTCCAAACATATTATCTAATAAAGTTATTCTTTCTTCGAATGTTTTTCCTACAAGATAGTCTCCATCATCTACAAGAATATCAAATATAACAAACTTATGGTTGAAAGACTTTTGGTTTTCATCCATCTTATTCTTATTTAAGTATTCGCCGTTAAGTACTGTCCAACCACCAGTACCTTTGTAAAGTTCTACAATCTCTTCATCTTTCAACTGAAAGTTTGTAAGACGGCCATTATGTCTGTTCATAGCAATATGTTTCACACCATTAGTGAAAATAAGACAATTACTCCCATTTAATTTGACCTGACATATCAAAGATCCGTTATCCCAAAAACTCAACTCAGTGTTTGGAATTGCATTTTTAGGACGAGGTGGGAACAAATAACGGTATTTTAAATATTTCATAATACAAATATAGTGAAATAATTTTAATATATAATGAAAAACAATACAAAAAATGAAAAACATTTGGACTAAGGAAAGATGTCAAGAAGAAGCATTAAAATTTAAAAGTAGAGGAGAATTTAGAAAAAATTCTCCAAGTTCTTATAATAAATCATTAAAAAATAAATGGTTAGATGATATATGTAATCATATGATTGAAATTAGAAAACCAAAAGAATACTGGACCAAAGAAAGATGCCAAGAAGAAGCACTAAAGTATAAAACTAAAAGTGAATTTAACAAAGAAAGTATTTCCGCATACTCAAGAGCATGGGAAAATAATTGGCTAGATGATATATGCAAAGACATGATAACTATTGGTAATAAATTTAAAAGATGTATTTACGTATATGAATTTTCTGATAATTTTGTATATGTTGGACTAACCTTTAATATCGAAACAAGATGTCAACAACATTCTAAGAGAGGGCCAGTACATAAGCATATGTTATCAAATAATATAATTCCAACTTTTAAACAACTCACAGATTATATAAATATAGAAGAAGCCAAAAATGAGGAATCCAACTATATAAACTTCTACAAAGAAAGAGGTTTTAAACTATTAAATAAACAAAAAGCCGGTGCTTGTGGTGGTGGTGTGAGAAAATGGACAAAAGAAAAATGTGAGAATGAGGCACTTAAATACAAAAGTATAAAAGAATATAAAAACAATTCTCTTTCATATAGAGCAGCAGTTCGAAATAAATGGTTGGATGAAATATGTAAACATATGAATAGAAATAAAAAACCAAATAACTATTGGACAAAAGAAAATTGTATAAAAGTTTCAATAAATATTAAATCGAAAATAGAATTTTCAAATAAATTTCCTGGTGCATATAGTGCTTGTATAAAAAATAAATGGTTAGACGAAATATCTAATCATATGACAAATAGAGAAATTAAACCAAAAGGTTATTGGACCAAAGAGAAATGTATTGAAGAAGCCTTAAAATACAATACATTAAAGGAATTGAAGAAAAATTCATTAAGTTGCTATCAGATTTTATTAAGAAATAAGTGGTTAGGTGATCTTTATCATACCAATATACAATAAAGATCTCGATAATGTTTTACACCAACAATCTTAGACTTTGTTTCTAAAACATCTATTGGATGCTGTACTTTGTAGATATGTCCGTTGTGTTCTACTTCAAGATAGTTTGGTTCATTATCTTCAAAGAAGTCTACTTTATATTTCTTCGGAAAAAATATATTCCATAAACCAGGTTTTCTGTGTTTGACTGACAAATATCCAAGTCTTTTTTCTAAATCTACTTCTGTTCCTTTCAACATACGATAATACATACCACTATTGTATCCAGAGTATCTTTCCTTATCTTTTATCATTATATCGATGTCGGATATTTCTCTATCTAAAAAACCAAAGAGGTTTAGAGCTAATGATCCGGTAATAACATCGTTTGGAAATTCGTCTTTAATAAAATTGAGTTGTGACTCAAATTTTTTAAGTGCAGATTGACTCACACTCATTTCAACTTCTCCTGTAATAACACCTAATTTAAAATCTCTCAAATATGGAGACCAATCTTTATCACTCATTTTAAATAATTTTTTTAATATATACAAAAATAGTAAATTTTTATGAAAAAATATAATGAATTTGTTTTAAAAAAATTAAATGAGGAATTTGAATTTTTATTAGAAGGTAGTTTATACGCATCTTCTGATTTTCAAAGAAAACTTTTAGAGTTATCAATGAGTAGTGGTAAAGTAGCAGAGATTGCCAAATTCATACGAAAATTTATTGAAAATGGAATAGATATTGGTGATGATTTGATAACTCAAAACTTCTTTGATACTACTGATAAATTAGATATGGTTAGTTTCACAATGAATAATAAAGTTCCAGAAGATTGGGATCCAGATGATGAACCAGATTTACCATATACTTTGGGTAGATCCGAAATGAAGATTGGTAGAGTTTTAAGATCAATAGTAAATACTATAAATTCGGATGAAATGTATAGAATTTCTATAACTGATAAAGATGTAGAAGATTTTGTAAATACTTATAAATCATTAGAATCAAGTAGTAACTGGGAGTTTAGACTTGTAAAAGGTGATGATATTTCTAAATACTATAATAAGAAAAATTATCTAAACGAAAATGGAAGTTTGGGTGGTTCTTGTATGGCAGCAATGAAGAAAAGAACATTTGACATATACACTCAAAATGATGATAAAGTTCGTCTTTTAATTTTAGTAGATAAAGAAACTGATGTAATCTGTGGAAGAGCATTAGTTTGGAAGTTGAAAAAATCTCCGTGTGATGCTAAATTTTTTATGGATAGAGTTTATACAAATAATGATTCAGATGTGTTAAAATTTAAAAAGTTTGCAAATGAAAATAAATTCTTATACAAACAAAAAATGAATAGTCAAATAGAAACAAATGTTTGTTTTATGTATAATGGTACCGAAGTATTTGGTGAAATAACCGTTAAGTTAAATAATACAGATTTGAGTAAATATCCTTTTGTCGATACACTTTGTTTCCTTAAAGGAAAGACTTTATCAAATCTACCATCTAAAAAATGTAATTGGTTACATGAAACTGATGGTGGTGATGATCCATGTTATGAATGCGATGGTCAATGTTTGGCAAGTTACAATGTAATCTGTGATGTTTGTGGTACTGGTCACATTTTACTAAAAAAACGCGGAATTGAAACTAAAATAAATACAAAATATGATTTACCTTAAAAAGGTAAATCATCTTTGTTAATTTCTTCCATTAAACATTGTGATTTGTAGTCTTCCATCATTCTTAAAAAGTCTACCACCTGATAAGCTTCAAGATTCTCAATCATATCGTATGCAATATTCTCTATCATATCTCTCTGTTTTTTAACAAAGATAATATATTTTTTGATTATTTGAGTATTTTCTCTAACTTTTTATCTCTTTCTTCCTGTTTGTGTAAATAATCAAAATAATCATATTTATCTTTAAATCCGTGTTTTTTTAAAACTTCGTTTTGATGTGAAAGAAAGTCTGTGTAACCACGAGTTGCTTTCTCTCCTAAATTTTTACAAATGTATTCATAGTCGTCATAGTCGTCATACATTTTACTAAGTCCACTTCCCATACTATCTTAGTTTTTCTCTAACACTCATTATTGCCTCCCCAAGCCAGTTCGTTCCCTGCCATTGAGATTTGTCTAAACATCTCGCATCTGTTTCGTGTAATCCGATTCCCCAGATCTTGTCATAAGGACTGGCTTCCACAATTTCACGCTCTCCAGTTTTAATCAGTTCTTCCAACATTTTATCATTTTGTGTGAACTTAGCCATATTTGCATCAAACACAATCTGACGACATACAGCTTCCCATTTGTCTTTGTCGAATCCCTTTACTCTACGACCAAATCCTTTTTGTTCATTTGGACTCTTTGAGTACATAATCATCTTATGACTTTCTAAGTCATTAAAAAGTAAGGCTTTCTGTGCCATCATATATTGTTCACAACAGTTGTATTCAACTCCTTCTATAACAAATTTAGAAGGATACCATTGTGAGAAAACTCCGTTCCAAAAGAACACATATTTTTCCGTAACCATATTATTTATTTTAAAGGGAAGTAATCCCCGATTGTTGTTTTTTTCTCTTCATCAAATTTTTCCAAACCCAAAAGTCTGTTAAGCATTCTTTCTCTATAATAGATGGTCCCCATCTCATAGATACTATCCATATCTATAAATTGACCAATGAGTCTTTCCTCTATTGAAACTCTAAATCGTTTAGATACGTATGTTCCGTAAATCTTTTCTTTATACTGCCAAGATTCATCATATTCGTAATAGTCATAGTAATCATAATTATCATAATAGTAGTAGTCGTCCCGGCAGTACCAGTTGTCGACGACCATTTCCCAATCCACCGTGAAGGTATCCGAGTATATTTCCGATTTACTTTTGTACTTTCCTAACGACATTACTTTAATAGAGTTTTTAATCTCCAGTCTCTTACTATAATTTTGAAGTCTTCGAAGTTTGAAGATTGAGACATCAAGTCTATCTTTTCGTTTATCTCTTCAATAAGTTCTTTAAGCTCTTCACTTCTTTCTCTTATTCTTCCATCGTAGACACACTCTATCTTTGTTTCTCCTTGATGTCGTGGTACTATCCATGTAACGACATTCGAATAACTCCAAGTATCTTGGACATGGTTGATTAACTCATTCGCAGTTTGATGCGACATACCATCCACATTTATGTAGTAGACGAATATAGGATTGTCTAAGTTTATTTCTACCGGTGGTTCTTTTATTCCATAATTGTTCATGTATGTTATATACACGAATGCTACATATGTTTTCTAATATCAGTGTGAGAAATCTTCTCAAAATCATCGGAAGATTTGTATAATAAGAATGGTGTAGTAAAATACTTTGAATAAACTTCAGTATCATCAATATGTAAATCAATCTTATTTGACTTACAATATCCCGCCTTTATGGTGTCCCAAAGGTCGTAGTCGAATTTCTTTTGAATGGTTCCATCAGGAAATTGTATGGTTCCGATACTGTCTATTCCAGAGTTGACTAAATAATCATATACTGAAAAATGAGAAGTCCATTTTATTCCATAGTCTTTAAGTTGATTTTCGAGTTCGGTTGTCCACGAACCACCGGTGATGATGTGTACTTCTCCACCATTTGTAATAACTGATTGACTCATAAAAGCAAAAGACTCTGGATTCGAGTCTATGACACCGTGTATATCTAGTCCTAATTTCATTCTCCGAACAAATCATTTAATTTGGAATCTCTCTGCAATGATTTTTTTAGTTCTTCCGGAACATTACCAACAAATCCGTCCCAACCTTTTAGTTGGTGTACTGCAGACCGAGCGATTATAATCTTATGGATTTCTCTCTTTACTTCGGAAGTGTCTAATTTCACAGAGACCATCTCACCACTTTCATTAAGCTGGTCGTATCTGACATTCTCCCAGGTCCACCAAAGGAACTTCTTTTTTATAGTAACTTTCTTATAGACATAGAGATCATGATAGTCGTTGCAACCGTCTCTTCTAACTATTTTGAAGTAGTATGTATTTCCGTTTTCAAAAATAAACGGAGTCATTTTTATTACAATATCATCCATATTGCGAATATATCAAAAATTATTCATTATTCAAAATTCGTTCAAGCTTTTCGTCTCTTATTAACGATTTAACTTCAACAAGATTACAGACTTCGTCCATTATCTTTTTTGGAAGAGTTTTTTTAAGATTCTTACCGAAAAGCTGTTCTCTAAGATCCATCCTCACACAGTTTGCATATGGATATCGAAGACGCTTATATTCATAGTCCATATGACCGGCAATTGGAATAACCGTGTATGAATAAGAAGAAATCAACTTCGATGTCTGACAGACATAGATGGCGACGTTCTCATATTTAATAAAGTAACTACTCATGTCGAGCTATTTTAATGTTGTACAAAATTACTAAAAAAGTGTGAGCAATTTCCGCAATTGCCATTCCTTTGAACATGCTCATCAATATTATAGGAAAAACTGCCATTGTTGTTGATATTACAACTTTCTGTAACCAATCCGAATACTGCATGTACTTTCTATTTAGATATGCGAATATAAAAATAGTAAGTGGATACAAGAAAAAATAAAGGGCCGCAGCAGTGTTGTGTATTATCTCATAGTCTATATTATAGAACCCAACTAAGAAAAGACACGATGATAGAAATCCAAATAAAAAGTAAAACTTTCTCTTATATTTTACTCTAGAGTTGTTTCTTAAATAAAGAAAAGAGTTTACAAAAATTGAAACTGCGAACAAACAAACTGCAGTGTTCCAAACTCGTCCTATCCAACCAGACTTTCCCCAGTTAGAAAGTTGAATCTCTCTTATGTCTAAATTGGTAAATTTCCAACAAACCAAAAACACCGCTATGAATAAAAATATGGAAATATAGGTTTGAGACCTTCTTACCAGTTTTATTAGACTCTCCCTTGATAGCATAAAAACTCATATATTTTGAGAAGGGATTTTTAGTCCCTTCTCTATATATAAGTTTACTTTGATAAAAATGGTGAATTATTAGAAAAGGATAAAATAAGACAAAAGGAAATAGAAGATTTTTTAGGTTGTAAATTTATAAGAATAAAGGAGTGAGTTATTCACTCCTTTATTTAGTATTCTACTTTTTTGAGTCATATACCAAATTCATAACTTTGCAAGACAAGTCATTCGTGTACATAGTTCTTACAACTACCCCTTCAATGATTCTACCTTCTTTTTCTTCACTTTTGAAAATATCCTCACAGATAGTAATCAATTCATCATATGTTTTTGGTTTAACAACAACACTTTCAGTGTATTCAATTCCAAGAATATTTGCCACGTCTCTCAAGTTGTGAGGAGAAGAGTAGTTGATTCTTTTGGAGAATCCTTCAGACAAGTCGTCAATTCCAAAAAGAACCAATTTCTGTTTTTCGTTAGCATCTGGATTCACTTTGTTTCCAGAACCCTTCAATCCCTGTCCAATGATTTCTCCACGGAATGCAAGCTCTAAACCATGTTCTTTACAATAAGCCAATCCTTTTTCTAAAAGACCAGAGTTTGTTGCAAGTTCAATCCAAGAGTCTTTAACTTCTTTGGTAACAGCTTCGAAACCATCCATTTCATCATCTTGTCTGAACTGAGACAATTCGTCACAAAACCAACCTTTACTCATAGTGTCTTTGTCAAAATATCTATGATAGACATTTTTGTCTTCATCCAAATATTCAGTAACAAATGTTTGGTCCATCTTTTTCTCTTGTGAGCGAGAACAAACACCTGATTTATAGTCTTCACCTTCTTTTTTGAAATAAGTCGTATGAGAACTACCATCACGTTTGATAGTGATACCAAACTCCACCTGACCTTCAGAGATTATCTTCTTAACATGATCAACTATGTTGTTGATGTTTTGTTCATCAGTCTTATACATAAAAGAAGGGAACTCACCAGCGATTAAACCAGAGCCTGCAGTTTCTGGTTCCTCATACTTAGTGACACCCAACTCTTCTGCTAAGTCAATGCTTTCAATATCTTTGTTCAAAAAATCTTTAACCTCAGACAATGGCATTAGTATTCCATTTGAATAGATAGGGTCATTAGAACCTTCAAAAGAAAAGTTAAATTTGATTGCACGAATACGATTCTGTTTACCTAAACGAGATTTCTTAGGATCACCACCAGGTGCTATGAAACTATTAAATAAATCATTTTCGGAAAGACAATAGTCTGGTTGTATATAGATTGCTTTTGAACCTATTTCATACAATCCTTTTTGTGCAATTACATTGAACCCACACTCTCCACCATTATCAAAACTAAACTTAGCAACTTGAATTGCATTCGCCTCTACACCTTCTTTGAAGACAGGTACTAAATTTGTTATCGTTACTATTTCTACTATGTTTACCATTTTTTATTTATTTAAAGGTTTTTTCATAAACACTTCTTATTGCTCTAACCCCGTTAGACTGAATCTCTCTTGTTCCAATTCCTGCAAAATCTTGTTCAGTAATTGAAGGAACTTCTTTTGTCTCTACAAATCTAAGTGAGTTGTAAGACCATCTAAACCATTTGTCTTTGTTTTGATCAAATACATAAACATCGTTCTCTTGGTTTATTGCCATCTGAACCGCATATCCTGTACCACCATCAACAACATCATTCTTAGAACTATTTTTGTAACCCTTGGTCGATTTTTCACCAGGTTTTATTATAGTACCAACGGCAAAGACCTGTTTTGAATATTTGACCTGTGCCCAGTTTCTTGCCAATAGACTCATGTATTTTTGTATACCAAAACGACCCAATTTTTTGTTTGCTTTGGTTATCTCAACAACACCTTCTTCATAGTCCTTATCAGAAATCTCTACTTTGTTTGGAGAATTGTGAGACTTTGTTCTGTAAGAATAAGCATTGGTCTTAACCCCGAACTCCTCACCAATCTCTTCCCAAACGGTGTCGGCCCCAACCGCTCCGCCGGAATGACATGTTATTCTGGTCAAGTCTATCTTTGTGTTGAAAATATCCATTAGTCTAGTATTTTTTTTAATAAAATTTCGCGTATGGTCGCGGTATCATTCAAATAAACTTTTATGCAGAAAGACCCATTGAATTTGTTTAGTATAGTCGCTTTTTCAAACGCCTTCACACTAGTCGGTATTCCAATCTTTCTGAGATACTCAGTTGCTCTAGTCTTTGCAAACGTCGTATCAAACCCAACCACCTTATCCTCAATAATGTCTTTCAGTATAAGGTTTTTGTTGGTGTCATAAAAGTATATATTAGTCATCCAATTTCAATTTTAGTTTCTCTGTATTCCAGATTGCCAGGTCGCCGTCCATCCTAAAATATAGGTCTCTAATGTCGTACGGTTCGTTAAAAATATACTCTTTCAAATACATGAAAAACTTATGACCATTACATCCGACGGGTTCACTGTGTAGTATTTCACCACTATCTTTGCAAAGATACTGATTTATTCTGAAGTTTTCAACTTTTTTTACAGTAAATGCTTTTACCGAAAAATCTTCACCATCCAGCCCTTCAATTATTCCTCTTACATCCTCAATTTTGTCGAATGAATAAATTACTTCATCATTCTTCACACACTCTATCTTCAACCCGTGCTTTTCCAAAGCATTGATAACATCCTGAACCAGGACTCTTTGCATCTTTATCTGTCTCTTTGGATTTAGGTTTCCAAATATGTACTGTCTAAAATGCTTTGATCTGTGGAACACCTCAGGTACATCAAACTTATTTAATAAATCCGAATAGGTGTCTCCTAACTCGTTAACAAAATAAGGATCATACTTTTTCATCGCTTGCCAGTTTGCCATTCTTAGATCCACCGAAAGATAGTTGATACCTTCAGAGTGCTCGAATCCTTTATTAGTTGGATAGTCTGGAATAAGATTGTCGTCTACCATGTCGTTGTATGCACGAGTTCCTTTTATGAAGGCAATTATTTCATCAATTTTATCCATTCGGTATTTAAACATGTCTCCAATCTCCTCCTCTGCTTTTTCATACAAAGAAACAAGCTCATCCATGTTCTTCCATCGATCCAATCTGGAAAACTGTTTCTTGTAGTAGTCAAAGTCTTCGAAGCTTGCCACATTCAAATCGAACATCTTACAAAAACTCTTTATATCTCTCATTTTTCTTATTTTAAAATTTCGTCAATCTTTCTATCTCTATCTAGCACTTTGTTTTGTTTTAGGAAGTTTTCCCAATGAAAAGCAAGCCTTTCCTTTTTCTGTAACTCTTCTCTTCTTTTACAGAATCTCTTTACATAACCTAAAAGAAAATAGAACCTTATTTTAGAAAGTCCAATGTCCTTCAATTCATAAACATAATCTGTATGTCCATTACGTAGATAAATATGATATGGTTTTGACTCTGCATCGTTGTTTCTTTTGACATCACGAAGAATCTTTAGATATTCCGATTTGAATCCTTCTTGGTCACTTGAATATGTGTTTCCAACCTTAGCCTCCATCCAATCCGCACCCTGACTTTTCATTTCTCTTATTACAAACTGCTTCAACTGTGCAAGTGATTTTTCTGTTTCTACTTCTTCTCTCATAATATGTTTTTTAATTTAAAGTCTCTTACAATTTTAGTTGGATTTTTATCCATTTCGTTCATATCGGACATCAACTTTTCATTTAGTGTGTTGATTAGTAATATATCATTCAGTTTTTCTTTCGACAACATCAAGAATGCTTTTGGGTCACCAACGTCTTTCGGGTTTCTTTTGGTGCTAGTTCCAGGTATTTTCGTATAATAGTTCTGCTTTGGAAGCGTCCAGTTTATCTGCCACACATCTTCTACTATCGTAGTGCCTATAATATAGTTCTCTATGACTATCATTGTGAAATGATTATTAAGTTTTTCCGAATAACATTTAACATAGAATCTTTTTAAAGAAAGATTATATTTTACATACTCACTTACAGCAATCTTATACTCTTCTTCAAAGAACACTTCTTTGAGTAATGATTTTATTTCATCTGCGTTCATAGTCCCATTTCTTTAAACCTTGCTTCTCTCAACAAAGGTGTTATCATTTCTTCGTACGAATAGTATTCGTTTTCTTTCAACTTAAAAACAAGCTCGGATAGTTCCTTTTTTATAATAGAGTGTGTTTTGTCAAATTCCAAACGAGTTGAGAACATTCTCTTTTCAAGACGGAAGAAAGTCGGAGGTGTCAGTCTTCCTTTCATCACGCATTTTATAAGTTCTTCTTTTAGGCAAAGATAATACTTTCCACCATCTTTAATCAAAAAGAAATAATTCATATACCCAGTTTTTTCAACTTACATTCTCTGTATTTAACCATATCTGGTTTATATTCTTTGAGAATGTATTCATACCATTCATTCCATGTATCGAAGAACACGAAGTTAGACCACATCATCAAACGATCCCCTTCTTCAAGCATCTGCTCTTGGTTGTAGTAAGATGTCTCTATCTTTTGCTTAGTATCGATGCTTAAGTTGATCCACCAATCTTTTTCTATTCTCTTAGAAAGATTTTTGGAATAGAAAATTGAAAGACGATGCTCCTGTTCTCTTCTTATTTGTCTATCACTTTTATTTGAATTCCATGTTCTTAAATATCCAGCGTCACCGTCTCTCTGGCGATCCTGAAACTTTAAGAAGTTGTTATCTTTGTATTTCATATTCCTAATCTTTTTAACTTTAAATCTCTTTCTCTTTGAACTCTTTTACTAACTAATTGTACATAAGAAATTCCAATACATTTTTCACCTTTGGGTTTAACACAATTTTCACACCCACATTTTGGATTAGTTCTATTATCTTCATAATAAATAGAAAGTCCACTTTTACTAAATGATTTTATTATAAACTCTTTTTGATCCTTACAAAGATACCTCCAATATTCAGTATCAACTATAATAAAACTATCTCCTATCTCAAAACTCATTTTATCTCTAATAGTATTTCCATTGTCATGTCTCTTTTCTTTTGAGTGTCTTGTCCTACAACCATTCCTATGGCAGACTCTAATGCAGATTCTTTTGTAGGGTAGGCGACCGAGTTGTCGTACATATATCCTCCACTTGCCATATAGGATCCAACTGTCTGCACAGACCAGCTATACCTCCAGCTGCTCCATTCTTTGTCATAAAATCCGTAGATACTTATAGAATAACCATCCCCGTCTATCTTCTTTGAGTATTCCTCTACTGGATATTTCATATTCCCAATGATTTCAACCTTTCGTCTCTTCTGTATATCACATAATTCTCTTCATCTGTTATGAAGTGTCTTTCCAACTCTTCTAACGTCATGTAGACCCATCTGGTTCTTTCCTCGTACGGAATCTTCCAGCTATCCTTAATAGGTTGGTTGTTTTCATCAAAACACCCAACCCAATCATCTTCTAAACACAATCCCCAACCTTTCTTATCGGTCGCCAAGTTGTATTCCAGATTACCCCGGCCTTTTACTTTATATGTACTACCCACACGAAGTCCTTCGATTGGTTCGATACAAACAACTGCCATACAATCCCATCTATCACTTTTGCAATCCCACGAATTCATACTCCAAGTTCTTTTAATTTAATAATTCTATTTAGTGCAACCTCATCAAATCTAGGATGATATAAAATATCATCAAAATACCAGAGACAAATCATAGTAGCATCAGTGAAATGTAGATAAACATTATGAACTATTTTACATTTCTTATCAAAAGCAGGGTTCTCTTTTAAGTATCTATATGTTAGTTCTTTAATTGTCTCATTATCTTTAAAAGAAGTAGGTATTCTAAACATAATATCATCCATATGAACTGTATCTTTTCTAAGTCCAAAGAAGTGAGCTATTCTCAATAGTATTTTATTTGGCTTCATTATTTCTCTCCGTGATGATCAACAACTCCTACTTTCTTTTTCTTCATTTCTGCTTTCACCTGCTCGTATGAGATTGGCGTGTAGTCTATGCATGGACATCCAACATCCATCACTTTTCTTTTGTAATACTCTTGTTGAGTAGGTATTAAAGATCCGTGAGTGTGTCCGTGAAGATGCCAAGATCCATAATGACTTCTGTTCCAAGAAAAGATTGGATAGTGACTCATTATGATTTGTTGGTATCCTTGACTTCCCCTAGCAACTATACTATCTTCATCCTTTACCCATATTTCGGTTCCATATTCGTGTACTTCATCAACTCTGTCAAGTTTGAGTATGTCTTTCATTTTATCATGGTTTCCCATAATATGAATAAGTTTTCCTTTAAGACTATGTACAAACCACTTAGTACCATCACTTCTTCCAAAGGAAAGGTCTCCTAAGTTGTAAACGATGTCGTTTTCTCCAACCACACTATTCCATCTTTTGATCATTTCTACATGCATTTCTTCAATGTCTGCAAAAGGTCTTTTATCAAACTTTATCACATTCTTATGAAAGAGGTGTAAATCACTTATGAAGAATATGTTTTGCTTTTCGTATTTCATTTGTTAAATCTTTTTAACTTTTGTTTTATAACGGATTCAACTATGTCATATCCGTATTTTTCACATATATCACTTCCATCCTTTTGAAAGAACTGGAAGCACTCTAAGTCTCCGTCTCGGTCGCAGAATATTTGTCCGAGTATCTTTTCTCCGTTTATTGTCAACGTTCCGGTATAACAGACCTCCTCGTCTGTTCTCTCTGTTTTCTTTAATCTGAAGACTGCAGATTCTATCTTACTGAATTCACCGAATCTAAATATCCTAGTCATGCTTTTATTTTTTACAAATATACAAAATAATATATAGAATATAAATAAAAAAATCAAATGAGATATTTAAAAAAATTCGATTCGATAAAAGAGACTGTTGGAGTACCAACTGGTATAACTACTTTGGCTAGTAAATTGTTCACAAACATAGTACAAAAATTAGACTCAAATGATGTAGTCTTCGCCATAAAAAATGGCGATTCTAGTATCTATAAATATAAGACAAGAGAAATAAAAATAAGATTCTCTCTTGAATTAGAAGGAAGAATAAACAACTACGAAGTAAACGAGTTCAATATAATTATCGATGCACACGAAGTAGATAGAAATATGAAAGATGAGTCTCCAGAAATCACTGGTGCTTACTTTTCACCAAAAGTTGAAATAGACAGAAAAAACTTCAAAATAAAATATAATGCATCAAATAAAATAGACATAGGTATAAGATTTGAGTTTCCATGGGTAAATAAAACAGATGGTAATTTTTGGACGAATGCCATTGCTAAACTAATAAGTGAAAACAAAAGTGAAGTGGTTTCCACACTTGGACACGAACTAATGCACTCTTACGACTTAGCTTTCATAAAAGGTGGAAATAGTTTTGAGGATTCTTCGGAATATCAAGGAACATCAAATCTTAGATTTGGAATACCTACAGTTGATAAATTTTTCTTCTACCTTTATTTCATGGACAAATGTGAAAGTGTGGTCAGGTCTTCTGAAATTGCATCCAGAATGGAAGCACAGGGAACGACACAAGAAGGATTCATGGATTTCATAGAGAATAACAAAACATGGAAGATGCTCAAGGACATATCTAAATGGACCTACGCAGGATTTCACCAAGAGTTGATAGATAACGGCGAACATATAAAAAAGGTACTCGACGAATCCGATATAGAAACCGATGGAATGTCGAATGAAATGGTTGCCGATATTGTGGAAGATCTTATTTTGAACAACGTAATAGCAGTCAATAGTGATGCACTTGCGAGTATGTTGAGAGATCCAAAATATTTAGCAGCAAATGACGAAATCGGAAGAATCTTTGCAATGATTACCGGTAGGTCAATGGAAGTGGATCCCGATGAAGAAAAAAAGAATGAATTCTTTAAGTCATTTATTGAAAAGATGAAAAAAGATATGAAAAATCCAAAGCATTATTTTGAAAGTAAGGAAAAAATGTTTAATTTTGAATCAAATAAGTTATTAAAGAAAATATCTAAACTATTCAGTATGGCAAAAGATACAAAATCAAACGCACTTCACACTAAAATTTCTAGTAAAAGAGCAAGTAAGATGGAATCGGTACTTAATTGGGAAAAATACCAAGACTCTATAGGTGTCAAACCAAATATTTCAAAAAGAAAATTTATCTAAATTTAGTAAATGTCGCTCAAAAGGCGACATTTTTTTTGTTTTGGAAGTTTAATATATACTATATAAAAAAAAACAAAACAAAATATGAAGAATCTTAAAAAATTCGAAAACTTTGATGGCTTTGCTGCAGACGAAGAAGCTGATCAAATGAAATTAGACCAAGCATTTGGTGAAAGAGATGCACAAGATGCTCACGATGCACAAGCATTTGGTGGACAAGAAACTGAAGAAGAAGAAGGTTTAGAACTTGATGAAGTTGTAGACAGAGTATTGACTGCAATCGAAGAGTGTGGTGATGATTGCGAAGAAGAAGAGCTTAGAAATAAAATCAAATCTGTATTAGCTGACTTTCACCAAGCAGAAGAAACTGAAGAAGAAGACGATAACTACGATCCAGAAAACGACGAAGATTTTGGTGAAATGAGAGCTGACGGTTCTGACGACTTAGGTCATAACGACGAAGAGTTTGGAAACGAAGAAGAAACTCATAAGTTTGAAGGTCTTAAAAAGTTCAACAACTTCAAATAAGATGAAATTCTTAAAGAAATTCAACGAAGAGTTTGGTAGAGACGAAATAGTATTCACAAGTAAGAGAAATCCAAGACTTGTGATAACCGTTTCTATTTCACCTGATAGAAGAATTTCTGAAATAGACAACAAGACGGGAATTAGATTTCCGTTTTCTGTCGGTCAACCAATCAACAGAACTATGGAAGTCTGGGCAAGCAACAACAACTTCTTAATGGATGGTCAAGACACCAGTCCAGAAAAGAAAGTTTTTGGAGTTAGAGCATCAGACGTTCCACAGGGACATGAATGGAGGACTATATACCCAAATAAATTTAGATAAGATGAAACACTTAAAGAGATTCAACGAAAATGTAAACGATGAGCTTGATATAGAATATGTCAAGCACTGCTTTGCAGATCTATCAGATGATCCTGAATGTAATGTGGAATATGAAACACACGAAACACATGATGATTATGATGGTGTAGAATATGTTGATCTAAACATAGATGTTCCTAGACTAACCAAAGGTAGGAGTATTCAAAAAATGATTGAGAATTCTGAAAGAATAGCACTTGTTGTCAAATCAGTTGATATTGCAATCAAAAGATTGAAGGATGAATATCCAAGCTACAATATCAATATAGACTATATAGAGGATGATGATGATAAACCAAACAACTACTTCATGATAAACATAAACAAATAAGATGAAATACCTTAGAAGATTCATAGAAAGCCAAGACGTAAGAGAGTTTGACGAGCATACAGATGCAGACATCAGACAATTGTTTACTGATTATACTGATGAGAATCCAGATTCTCTAACAATAAAGAATGTTTTCATAGTTGATGGTCGTGTCAAAGAGGAAACCCCTTATATGAAAGATGCTAGCAAATTCAGAAAGGCCAAGATGGTGACACTTTCTTTAGGAAAACTAGATGGTATTAGTATAGATATGGACAAGTGCATGACTTCTTTTGAAAAACTAAAAGATGTATTACACGAAATAGAAAGGTTCTACGACCTAAGTGAAGAGAAAGAAATAAACTTCAACATAGGAATGGACTGGAAAGGTCTTGTAGTAACTTTTATCATAATGGGTGGTTTCGCCAAGCAAGAAGAATCTATGTCGGATAAGATTGACGGGTATCTAACCAGAGCAAAAGAATGGCTAAACTCTATGGGACACAAAAGAGTTACTTTAAAAGGAAACTGGCTTGATGCAAGATTTGCTAAAAAGAATGACTATTCTTACGGGATATCTGATACACTAATCAAAGTAGGACGAGGAACTATGAACTTAGACAATCCACGTTCCGATAGATATATACCATTAATTGAGTTAAGAAATGAAGCTTGGGAAGATGGTCTTAAATTCGAAGTAGGTGGTGGAGACCAACAAGTGGTTTTAAAATTAGTAAAAAGATAATGAAATACTTAGAGTCATACAAAAACTTTCCAAAGAAGTTCGCAAACAAATGGAATAGCGACACTCCTGTAGAAATACTTCTACCTAACTACCTTGATGAAGAAAAGGAGAAGGAAAGAATGCAAAAAGAGTGGGAAGAAGAAAACAAAGAAGGTGAAGACGAAGAAGAAGTATCTGAAAATAAAATGAATGAGTCTGCCGAAATTATGTTAGGCGATAACAAAATTCATGAAGTCAAAGAAGGAGATCAACTAAGATTCATGGAACACTATAAGAACCATCTTATTAAGAAATACTCACCATCTTTTACAGATGAAATAAACCTAGACGAACCCGTAACTTTTGTAAGGGTTGAGTCTTCTAACTTAATCCGACCAAATTTGATAGTTCGAGCCAAAGAAGGCGTTGAATGGGTATTCGGACCAGAAGCATTTGTATTAAATAGTTTATGAAAAAAATTAAGAGAATAAATGAAGATTGGTCAAACGACTATACCTACGACTTCACCGACGCCGGTTTCGAAGTCGAAGAGAACGGACTTATTCTCACAGGAAAATACAAAGGTCAATTCGTAATGACACAATTAAACGATTGGTTCGCTGAAATGACTGCTAAGATGTCGGACGACCATGAAGTTGCCAGAACCAAGACATACTTCAACCAGGTTACCGGAAACGCAAACTTCGAAGTTGAGATAGCACCAGGAAGAAACTTCTCGATAGAAGTGCAGGTAGGCAACGAAAAAGTAGAATACTTTCCCTTATCCATATATTCAAACAATCTATTTGATAGCAGATTCAATCCAAGTAAATGTTTAGGAAGCATCTGGTTCAAAGGATCTTTCAAAAACGGACAGAAAAAAGAACTAGGAATACACAGAGAACATCTTCGAGATAGATCAGGAAATCAAATAGAGGATACAAAATTAGGAATCAATCTTGGCTCTAGAGGAAGAGGAATTTCTATCTCAAAAGAAGAGCTTTCAAAATTATTCGACAAGATATTTTCCAACGAGTTGAAATTCGTGAATGTAGAATCAAAAACTTTCAGTGAATTTTCACAAAACGAACAAGAAAGAATGCGTCGATTTAAGAATCAAATTATTTCTTAGATTTTGTTCTTCAAACTACTCCACAGAATCATATAGATATTGTCAATCTGATCATATCTTATCTTAACCAACTCTATGTAGTTGTCCTCGCAATAGTCCGACTTTGTCTTTTCATCGAACTTTACCCTTTCATAGGTATTCAAACCACCCAGTTCTTCAACTGGTTGAAAATGATAGATACCATCAAACTCGATACAAACTCTTAAAGAAGGAAGATAAAAGTCAAACTCGATTCTATCCAACATATACTTTTGTTTGAAGTCTATTTTGAACTTTCTTAGAAAGTCTTTTATCTCTCTTTCTCCTTTGAAGTCGTTTTGATCCAATAGGTCTCTTATTATAGACTCTTCATTCTTTCTAAACTCTGGTGCCATACCTTCTAAATGTGAAGAAGGACGTTGTTCATACTTTATACCTCTATACAATATCGTTATTGGAGTAAGCATATTTTTATAATCAACTAAAGAGTAGTCGTATTTGTCACCCCATACCTTTATAGCCTTTTTGATAAAATCTTCTTTAGACTGACGTGTAGAAGACTTTTCCGGACATCTACCCATCAAATGCTTTACAACACTTTGTTGATATTCAACACCATTATATTCTATATCAATCTTATCGGATAAGATAACTTTCTCTTTTAAAAAAGGATATGTGTATTTATATCCGTGCATTTCTCTTGCTCTTTCTAAAAATTCTATCTTCTTCATATAGTATATATAAAAAATCACACCCTCTTTCGGAACTATTTCAAAAAAACTTGAAAGGGAGGTATAGTTTCTTTATATATAAAACATAAAAAAGAAATTTATAATATGGCAAAACAGAAAGAAACAAAAAAGTTCGAGTTTAGTAAAGTTGGATCAATATTAGACAACATTGCTAAATCAGTACCAGTTCAAATTGAGAAAGAAATTAAAGAAAAGACATTTATTACAACAGGAGTTTATTTATTAGACGCTGCTTTATCAGGAAGATTGTTGGGTGGTGGTGTTGCAAACAATAGAATTACTGCATTTGCAGGTGAATCTGGAGCAGGTAAATCATTTATCGCTTATTCTTGTACTAAACATGCACAAAGAGCTGGATATTCAGTAATCTATATCGATACAGAGCAAGCAATCGATTTAGAAGACTTACCGAAGTTTGGAATTGATAACTCTTTAGAAGCCTTTAGATTGATTAGATCAAACAAAGTAGAAGACGTAAACATGCTTTTAACTCAACTTTTAGATGATTTAAAAGAACAAAAAATGGCAGGATATGAGTTACCTAAACTAATGATAGTTTTAGACTCATTAGGACAAATGGCCAGTAACAAAGAAAAAGAGGATCTATTAGCAGGTAATATCAAACAAGATATGACCAAAGCAAAAGCTTTAGGATCTATGTTCCGTTCAATCAACACAGACTTAGGATACTTAGATATTCCAATGATTGTGTGTAACCACACATACATGACACTTGATATGTTTTCCGTCGAAAAGCTCAAAGGTGGAAATGGTCTATTATATTCAGCATCAGTAATTGGAATGATGAGCAAATCCAAGCTTAAGACCGGAGAAGAGGACGATATGGATTTAGGTTCTTCTGGTATTTCTGTACTATTCAAAACAATGAAGAATCGTATGGCAAAACCTAAAAAGATTAGATTTGACATCTCTTTCGCACACGGTATGAATCCATACACAGGATTGGATGCATTTTGTAGACCAGAATATTTTGATCAAATTGGTATTGCTAAAGGTAAAGAAGAAGTTGATAAATCAACTGGTGAGATTAAGTTTATTCCTGGTGGAAATCGTTGGTATGTTTCTCATTTAGGAAAATCAGTTACAACAAAGCAATTATTCACACAGGAAATATTCACACAAGGTGTTTTAGAAAAAATGGCACCTATCGTAAATGACTACTTTAGATTCAAATCATTGGACGAAATTGAAGAAGTTGAAAAACAATTCAATGAGATTATTGATGAAGAAGATGACACAAACGGGTTCACTGATGCTTCTGATGCTGAAGATTTATTTGGATAAAATAAAACTTCTTTAAAATAAAGAATATAACGATTAAAGTCAAAGGGTACTTTAACCCTAAAAAAACAAATATAAGAAGATGCAAGAAATCTACGAAAACTTAAAAACATTATGGGAACAGTTTGAAACTAACCATAATAAAACAACTAAAAAATCTAACGCTGAAGCTAGAAAAGCATTAGGTGAGATTAAAAAGTTAGTTACTCCATACAGAGCTGCTTCAGTAGAATCTGAAAAAGTTGCACAATAACTTTTTAAAAATGTTTTCCTTGTAGTCACAAAACAAGGTGGTGGAGCCGAAAACAAGATCTTAATAAGATTTGGCCCAAACCCTCTTCTGATCTAGCAAGAGGGTTTTTTTGTTTTTTAAAAAATAATATATATATTTGTAAAAGAAATAAAGTCATGAGAGAATTTATCAATAAAACAATTTTACTTGAACAAAACAGTCTTCGACTGAGTTTATGATATTGCATTGACGATATTTGAACCCAGTCTTTATTAAGGCTGGGTTTTTTACTTTTTAAAAAATAAGATTATGGAAATGACCATTTACAAGAACAAGAAGGACGGGAAGCTTTATGTTTTCCACACCGTTGAAAAAGACGGAGGAAAGAAAGAAATAATGGCCTTGCCTGTTAGACATGACGGAAAGCCAATAGTAAACTGCAACCCAAAAGATTTTGTGTTGTATTCAATGGACTAAAAAATAAAAAGAATAAAATGGAATTAAAGAAAGAAAAATCAACGGCAAAGGAAGTGATGAGCGGAAAATTAGAATCAAGCTACGACATTATCAGAGCCGGAAAAAAGAAAAAGAAATCAAAGAAGAAAATGAAGAAGAGTATCTTCAAGTCTCTCAAAAAGTTGTTGAATAAAAAATAATTCATTATATTTGCAATATGAAGGTAATTTTTTTGGATAACGATGGTGTAATGTGTTTATCTACCGAATGGGGCGGACGTGACAAAAAGATTAAAAAGTGGAAGCTTTCGAATCCTGGTGATCCTGGTTATGTCAATGATCCAAAGATACCTGCACATATAAGAATGGATAACTTTAACTCTAAGGCAGTAAAGGTTTTAAATGACATACTAACAATAACTGATGCTGAGATTGTTGTTTCTTCCGATTGGAAGTTACATTGTACATTAGAAGACTTACAAAATATGTTTTTAAAGTACGGTGTCATAAAATCTCCGATTGGAACCACACCAAATCACATTTTAAAGTCGATGGACGAACTTGAGAGTACAAGAGTAGCCGAAATATCAGAATGGCTTGAAAGTCATCCAGATGTAGAGAAATGGGTCGCAATTGACGATTTGGATCTTAGTGCTTTAAAAAACTTTGTTCACACCAAAAGAATGAAAGAAGGTATCAAACAATCTGGTATAAAAGAGCAGATTTTAAAGTTCTTATGATAACATAGGAACTTTTTTCATATATAAAAGATATGACAGTAGAAGACTACAACAAATGGATTGGGATGCTCAAAACCGTAGAGATACGAAAGGGTAACCAATATCTTTTGGAAGAAGTCTTCAATTTCTCACCTGAGAAGTTTATCAAAGAAAACGGATTAGACGAGTCTTTTGTAAAGGAATTCCAAAAGGATCGAAAGACTATTCACAATAGATTGATAGACTTCGAAAAAATAACAAAACTGAAGAAGAGAAAGGTAGTTCCTGAAGGTTTCATCTATGGTGGAAAACGACACGAGTCTAGAGTTTGTGTCTGTATAAAGAGATTCAAAAACGAGGAACACCGTGCAAAGGGTGGATATGACTTCTATGAAACTATACACTACAATTATGCAATAATGTATGATTCTTTTTTCGATAGAGACGATGTCATATTGTTTGATGCAAAGGGTTCGAAGGTTTATTCAACCATAAATGAGTTCAACAAACATTTTATCGATATTAGGGAACATAAAATAAACCTATTATTGAAAAACAAAATATAGGTAGAATGATAATATTTCGCTATATTTGAAAAAAACATTAAAGAGATAATGGCAAAACTAACTAAAGAAAGAGGTTCTAAGATAAGAGAGGATCATTCCGGAATTTTGGAAAAAGAAATCTGTGACAGACACAATCTACAACAGATTGGTGGAAGCAGAACCAAAATTGATGGAAGTGACGGAGAGTCAAACAAAAGTATCAAAAATGCCAGTGGTTCTAGTACACAGGTTCACTTAACTACACAAAAACATTTTATCGAATCTTTTGACATGAGTGAAGATAGTGCTGAATTTATAAGACTTTTCTGTGGAAATAAAGAAATGAAAAATAACGGAAAAGACCGATTCACAATAAAGCAAATTGATCAAAGTATTGTAGAATCATTCTCTAATTTTTTGGAATCTAACAAAGAAAAGATTGTAGATCTTATAATCAGAAATGGATTTAACATAACACATGTTATATTCAACGACATCAAAAACAAAAAAGAATACGAAATAAAATACGAAGAGATTATTGAAAAGATATCAGAGTGTGAATGGAAATTCCTAAGAGGTGGAATACATTTAAAAAATTCTGAGGGGAAAACTTATTTCCATTTCCAAAGAGAAGGGAAAAGAAATCCAAGTAACAGATATAATGTTCTTTGGCATATACACAAAAACATTTTCTTATAAAAAATAAAAAAGGCACCAATTGGTGCCTTTTTTATATTATTCCTAATCTAGCTTTTGTTATGTCCATATAACCTGGGTCTAATTCAACTCCTATGAATCCTCTGTTGTTCTTCTTTGCAACTACTGCGGTAGTTCCAGAACCTAAAAAAGGATCGAATACTACATCTCCTTCGGATGTAGTAAGAAGCATACAGGTTTCAACCAACTTTTCTGGGAATGGTGCAGGGTGTTTTCCACCTTTGTCAGGGTTTATTGTCCAAACTTCAGATTGGTATGCTTTATCTATATTTTCTTTGAAAGTTTTTGGTTTTGACTTAACCAACCAATAAATATGTTCAGTACACGGAAGAAGAACATCTTTTCTTATATTCGGACTTGAAAGTCTATTCCAGATTATAAGCTGGTACATTGATAATTTACTCTTACTAATGAAGTCAGTTGGAAGATGCACTTTGTTTTTATGTCTTCTTGGTTTGTGGTTAAAGAATATTGAACCACCTGGTTTGATTATCCTCATCATTTCGTCTAATATGGTAACCATCCATTCTACATATTCTTCTTCGGATAGATTATCATCATAAGTTGCATAGTCTATATTGAACTTCTTCCATACCTGGTTTCCGGGATTCACCTTTCCTCCAGCCAATCCTTTTTTATTGTAGGGTGGTGAAGTTACTATCAAATCTATGCTATCAGATTCAATTTCTGACATAGCAGTTAGGCAATCTCCTAAAATCAATTTCTCCATTTTCGTCAAATTTTTATTTTTATATCTTATTGTAATGCGAATTAAAAGTTACTTTATATATCAAAAAACAACCTAAACTTTTTTTTGTTGTCGCAATATAAATTATATTAAAATAAATAGAAAAGTTAAGACTTTTCGACACTTAACAAAAATAAATATATGGAATTATTTCACTTTGACATAGAAACTACCGGCGAATACAAGAGCTTTGACGAATTCAGAAAAAACGACGAACGAGGTGCAAAACTCTTTGAAGGAAAATGGAAAAGAATGGGTTGGGACCAAAAGTTTGCACTTGAAGACTCTTATTTAGATCAGTCTGGAATAATGTCAACCTATGGTAGAATCTGTTGTATATCCTGTGGATATGTGGATGGAAATGACCAGAAGCAAATCAGAAGTTTTTACGGTACAGATGAAAGATATATTGTAGAAAGTTTCAACGATCTTTTAAAGAAGATTGGACAAAAAAATTTCAACTTATCTGGATTTAGAATAAATCACTTTGACATTCCTTGGGTACTACATAAGTTACACAAATACGAAATTACTCCAGCAGATATGATCCGTCCTTACGAAAAGAAACCTTGGGAAATGAGGATCGTTGATATGGCAGATGACTGGAAACAAAAGTTTGCTTATGCTTTTTCGTTTGATGAAATGTGTTACGAATTGGGAGTACCAAGTCCTAAAACAAAAATGGACGGGTCTTTGGTTCATGAATACTACCACTCTGGTAGATTAGAAGAAATAAAAGAATACTGTGAAATGGATGTTTCTTCTTCAATCGATGCCGGTTTAAAGTTGTACAAATAGAATATTGTCCTTATATTTGTAAAACAAAATTACAACTATGACTAAAAATGATAAAAAAATGATTGTACTATACAATATGTTATGTGCATTATCACCTCTTTACATTTCAGAAACTGATGAATATATTAAAGATCAATATGAAACAACAATAGGTGCAAATCTTTTTTATCAAGATTCATCAAAAAAACTTTTCTCTGGATTTATATCAGAAGGATCAATTGTTTCAGATTGTGTTAAGGAACATAAATATCCAAGAAAAATGGCTGCAAAAAATTACTTGAAAATCCACCATCAAGTTTTGAAGAGTTGAAAGAAGTTTATTATAATGAGTATGGTATGTATAATTTAGTAACTAAATCTGAAAATATGAAATTAAGACCTTTTCAGAAAAAAGATACTTTTGTATCACCAGAAGATAGTTATGAAAAAGCTGCAATAAGATTAGTTAGATTATAATATTATTTTTATTTTTGTAAAACAAAATTAAAACAAAATACTATGGGACGCATCAAAGACTTAGTTATCGAATTACAAAACGAATACGGATTCGATTTAGAAAACCTTCCGGAAGGATTCTCGGTAGATGATTACTTAGAAATGAAATCGCGCGAGATAAAGCCACTTTTGTTATCCGATATAAATAGAGATACTTTATCCTTCGCGGTTAAAGTACCTTGTAAAGAAGAATTGTTTTGCGAACAGGTAAAAAACAGAAAATAATATGATGTACTTTGAAAAGAATGATGTCTATGTCGTTGTGATTGGATGTCTAGTATTGGGAATAACAATATTTTTATTTAAATAATATAGCAAAAGCAGTCGTTTTGACTGCTTTTTTGTTTTTTATCAATAATATATAGATTATAAAGAAATAATCTGTAGTAAATGGGAGAGAATATAGGCCTAAAAATAATTAGGCTTAAGACAAACGCACAAAACCTAGAAATGTGGATGGCGTATGAAGAGAATGGTGAAGAAGCAATAGGACATATTTTTATGACTCTTGAGAAAAACAACAGAATAAAATTCTTGGATGCATGGGTAGACGAGTCACACAGAAGAAAGGGAATCTACAGAAAACTTTGGGAAACCAGGTGGGAATATGTAAATGAAAACTATAAAGGCCACACAGTATATGCTTGGTGTAAAGATTCATCATTACCACTTTTATTAGAAAAAGGATTTAGTTCCGGTGAAGTTGTTACCTACGTCGAAAAGACTATAGAATAGGAAGCATCTATTTGTATATATAAGTAAAAATAGTATATACAAAATATGCCAGCAAAAGATAAGATGTTCTCTTTGAGACTCCCAGACAAACTGCTTGAAGAATATAGAAAATTCTGTGATGAAAATTCCATAAACATTTCTAAAAGAATTAGAAAGTTTATGGAAAGAGACTTAGAGGCGTGGAGAATCAGAAATCAGAAAAACAATTCTCAATAAGCAAATCCGCTATTTTTAAGTCGAATTTTTCATCGGTCTTCACTCCATTTTTAATGTAAAAGAATGAATCGTCCTTTGGATAAAGAGAGAACTTTTTATACTTTTCAAGTTGTGCGAATCCAATCTGCCCTTCTTCGTTGTTGTCTTTATGTTGTGCAGAAAGAACAATCTTTTCATCCTTCAACCTCAAATACTCTGCATATAATTGTTTACACTCCTGAAGTTTCGCACCTTTCAATCCTCTTTTGACACTTTTTGGTAGTGTTCTAGAATGAAAAGCATCATTTGGAACTAAATAAACAGTTACTGCATCTTTGTAAAGAAGTATTCCAATCATATAATCAAACTCCGCAGGTTTTATCTGCTGAAAACTTGTATTAGAAAATTTATTTCTCTTTTTATCAAAAAAAGAAATTGCTCTTTGTGCAGGATACTTTGTATCTTTGTCATCATTTGTCATCATTCTTATCGACTTCACTTCTACCTTTTTGTCTATTAAATCGATGATGTGATCATAGTTTTCACCAGTTACCCTCGTCAAATCCGAAAATATCTTTTCAGACAAAAGAACTTCTATATCTTCTCCTGCCTGGGTGTTCTTTAAAAAGTTTTCGTAAAAAGGAAATTCAGACTTCACTTGATCCAACTTACTCATGATTATTGTGTTTATAGAATCAATTTCATCTTTAGAAAGATGATTTTGTACCAACATCAATAACCTAGCGTCCAATTCTATTTTGGATTCCATAATTATTAGTTTAATTTATTTTTACAAATATAAAAAAAATAAACCAAACAAACAAAACAAATGCTATTTTATATAATAATAAAGGCGAAAAATGAGAAAATCTGTAAACAAAGACAATTCAAGTAAAGAAGAACTATTGGGTCAGTACAACACCAAAAGGGAAGGAACAGACTTGGTAGTATCATCAATCGTAATGGATAAGGAAACACTATTTATAGAACCTTCATTTGGAACCGGCAATTTCATACAATCAATAAGAGGTCGTTTCAAAGACAGTAAAATACTCGGAATAGAAATTGATAAAGAAGTTTACGATAAATTTAATTTTGAAGGAGTGGAATTATTGAATATGAACTTCTACGATTTTAAAGAAATAGAATCAAAAGAATTTGAAAAAGTATTCTTTGTTGGAAACCCACCTTACAGAACTCCTGCACTTTCTCTTACTGATCGTCCAAAGGAAATAAAGAGACTGAAGAAAAAATACTCTATTACAGGAGTCAAAGAAGAATGTGTTTTCTTTATAATGAAGACATTTGATTTGATATTGAACACCGGAAAGCCTGGTGAGATAATCTACATATTACCTAAGACAATCTTTGAAAATCCAACAAAAGCCTTTGAATCATTTTATAAATTCATAAAAGACAAAATAGTTTCAATAGAAGATATAAGTATTGACTATTTTGAGAATGTGAGTCAAGATCTTGTTGTTGCTCGATTTTCAACTGAACACAATAAAGAGACTTTTAAATACAACGGAGATGAAGTAATATCGTCTGAATTTTTAGGAGGAGAAACAGATTCCATTCCTTATATGGATATTTTCAAAAAAACATATTTAGGTAGTGTTCCTGCCGAATCTTTTCTTCTTTCGTGTGAAGGGGAAAGCAAAGAATGTTTTTATGAAAGGTTAAACCGAATCTTCTTTGAAGAAACAAATAACGAAAACATCATAGAGAAATTGTCATACAACGGATCTTACCACTTATCTAACATAGACGATAAGAAAAAAGCAATAATACTTAACTATATAAATGAGATAAAAGAAGGGTTCAATTTGGAAATATTTAAAGACATTTCAAACTATAAACCAATAAAACATAGGACATCGACTAGATTTTATTTCAGACATGAATCATTAAAGAAAGTATCTTTTGTTTACATAATAAACTCTAAACCGTGTGAGTCTTTCTACTTCACATGTAATCCAACAAAAATATCAACAGACTATTATGGATTCACAGAATATGACGCGAACCGAAACTCAAGTCCGGGAGGAATTAGAACGGTTCCTGTTGAAGGATTAGAAGAAAATTTAACAGAGACTTTCAAAAATCATTGGCAAAAAAATACAACACTTGGATTTGAAAGAGTGTTTGACTACTTAATACATGTTTATCAATCCGATTGGTACAAATCGAAGAAGAAGAAATATGGAAAGTTCTACTTTGGAGTTCCTTTAGACTTTCTAAAAGACTTTAGATAAACTATTCATTATAAGGAAAGTTCGGTAGATAGATCCTAGTATTAGCATTATCTGCAAAGACCATGTGTTTAGAATCATCTCTTATTATATACTGGTTCAGTATTTTATTGTGATATACTTCTGGTATAGTTTCTATAAATAATCTTATGTTTGTCAATTTCATATCAGAACCGAGTATATTACAATGGTTTCCTTCAATGACATATTCAAAAGGAACTATTGCCTGACTTCCTCTATAAACATTATATAGTATGGTAGACATAGCTGCTGCACCTTGGTCTTCATCATCTATGTTTCTTTTGTATATCCAGTGACTCATCTCTCTGTTTCTTTGGTCAACATTGAGTACATAACAGTACCAAACTTCTTCATCCAATGCCATAACATCGTTTGTAGGACTTCCTTTTAAGTGATATCTATATTCATCTGAGTTAGCTTTGAATACAATGTCGTCATCTATCAAATCTACTCTCCAACCTAAAGAGTTTGTATCGTCATAGTAGTTGAAGAAGTTGTATAACTCTCCTTGTATATAATTCTGAAGTTTGAACCAAACATAGAATCCAATATTATCAGAAACTTTCAAATTTGAGTCTAAATTTTTATAGCTTACTGCAGGCGTTCTATAAGCAACAGAAGACATATCGTAATTTGATTTAGATATTATCGTAGTAGAGTTTTCTATAAGTTCTTTATCAATTTCTGCTTTATATTCCAATCTTATAGGATCTTTACTAAGTGGTTTGAACTGATCTTTGTTTGCCACTGCAGCTTTGTCTTGTGACATTTCTATACCCATAAGTTCATCCAATGTGGAATTCTTCGTAAGATTTTTCAATGTATCTGCAATATCTGCATTTCCAGCTTTGACATTTGCTTTTTGGCTGTATTTTTTCAGATGTAATTTGTAGTACACCGCCGAGTTGTTGAAGTTTCTGAACTGTTGTGCGTGGTCTACCTGATACATTCTATTTAAGTTACAGAAATAAAGAAAGTCTTCTTTTGAAGGTCTTCTTTGTGGACCAAATATTTCTTTAAATGCTTGCTTAGTTATATGAACCTCCATTTGTTCAAACAGATTAAGATCGAACTGGTTCATTACAATTTGACTATCGGGGAAGTTATTTCCATCGACAGATACTTTTATGTTACCCTCACATACTACATTGAAAAGTTGATATTCATGCATTGTGTGATCTTGTCCTTTCTTATCTGGATCTGTACAGAAGTATATAGTCTCATGTCCAAACACTTGCTGTGCATCCGTACTTAGTTTATTCAACAAATCCATTGCAGTATTTTGTTGATATGGATTGTAAAGGTTTGACTTTTCATCATTGGTCATTTTTGGAAGTGCACTATCAGTTGCACAAGATGAACCACCAATACCACTTCCTATTGATCCGGAATTCGCACCAGTTCCTGCCACAAAGTTTCCGTTGGCGTCGGTGTATCCCACCATGTTTGACTTACAACATTCTCTAATACCCATTAAATTACTTTTGAAATAATCTTTGCTTACATTTTGAACATCACCTATTATATTTATATCCTGTATTGAGACAGAAGTATTAGATTTATTCTCTATAGAATATTCTACCTGAAAGAACCTTATTGGATTTATTCTAGCAGTAGTTATGTTTTCTTTAGTGAAAACCTCCCAATCAGACCATGTTCTTTCATTGTCTTGAGAGTATCTGTATTTTATAGAAACATTTGATATATCAGATCCTGTTATAATTTCGATATCATTTATAGAAAATACTTTATAAATATAAGGAGCTTTCAATATCAATGTTTTACCCGCAGGAAGTTGAACTGTACTACCATCATCAACAACATCTCTTTCTAACTCACCATCTATTGCATACTCTAAAAGTCTTATAGTTCCTATATCAGAACTTCCTGCTCTTACCCATTTTATATCTAAATAAAGTAAATCTTTTGAATCAACAACCGGGAAGTTATCTATATTCCTGTTCAAAGGAAACCATTCACTCCAACTCTGGTTGTCGCGTGATATTCTGTAGAAACTATTCAAATATCTGTTACTGGTCAGACCAAGTGTATCATATTGAAACTTACTAAACGACTTTACTCTTTCAAGATCGATAAAGCTAAGTGAATATTCATCACCTATTGATGAGAACAATGGTGTTGCGTTGTACTCACTTGATTCTACTCCGATATCGAACTTATCGAATATCTGTATTTTACCATTTATAATATCAGAATTTTGTTGCATAGTGTATATATTAAAAAAGAAAATCTATTAAATGCTTGTTGATAACTATTTTTTAGCTATCTTTGTAAAACAAATAAAATAGCCAAGATGAACATTAAAGATAAATTCCTAGAACTAACAAGTAGAACTTATCCTCACGGAACAGAAGCAGAAATTTTTCCTCTTTTGGGAGAAGGATTACAATCAGACGAGTTTGGAAACCTTTTCGTAAAAATCGGAGAAAGCGATGTTATGTTCACTGCACACTTAGATACAGCAACCACCGCACTTACTGATGTAGTGCATGTAATCGAAGGAAACATAATCAAAACTGATGGTAAGTCTATTTTGGGTGCAGATGATAAAGCAGGAGTTACGATTATGTTAAACATGATTGAAAATAACATACCTGGATTATACTACTTCTTTTTAGGTGAAGAAGTTGGTTGTATTGGATCTAGAAAAGTTGCGGCTGTTCAAAAAGAGAAAAAGATTGAAGGAATAAACAAAGTAATATCTTTCGACCGTAGAGGAAACAACTCAATCATTACATACCAAAGTGGTGCTAGATGTTGCTCTGAAACTTTTGGTTCTGCTTTGGCTAAGGCGTTGAACGATGTAGAATCAACTTTTAAATACACAAACGACGATACCGGAATTTTGACTGACTCTGTTCAGTTTGTAAGTATCTATCCAGAGTGTACCAACATATCAGTAGGATACCAACACGAACATACATTTTCTGAAAAACAAGATATCGAACACTTAGCAAAACTTGCAGAAGCTTGTTTGAAAATAGATTGGAATTCTTTGCCAGTAGAAAGAGACCCAAGTACAACTGAATACAAATCTTATGGATCTTATGGTGCTTGGAGTAGATACGATGATGAATATGACTATACTGGATACCGTACATCAAGCTGGTCAAAACCAGTTGAAAAAACAGAACCTATTTGGTTCTATGATAACAAATACAGTTATGTTTCTAACATCGAGATAAATTCAGTGACTAAAAAAGTTGTGAAAGTAGACCTTTGTACCGCAAGAAAAAAACACGAAAAATCTCTTATCGAGGATCTTCTTGTATCATTGGACATAGAATTCTTAACAACCGAATGGGACGGAATGAATCTTACTGCTTACTACAAAAACGGTAGTCACAAAACAGAATGTACTCGAAACGACCTTTTAGAGTTCTTACCTGAATTAGACTACTCAAACGGCTGTGACCTTGGTGAATATAAAGGTCAAAACATGAACGACTACGCAGATAACTATGGATACTGTGATGATATATGGGACTAAAATACAAAGGAGATGTCAAATGAAAAATTACCATACGATATAATTTTTCTAAAGAGAAGATTAGATTTCGTAGTAGAAAAAGAAGAATATGAAAAGGCGGCTATAATAAAAAGATGGATAGACGAACTTATGATTTTTTATGGTGTGACAGAAAAAGAAAGGCAAAAGTAACTCTTTTGCCTTTTAATATATAGTATATGAAATGGCTAAAGAAATACGAAAACTTCAACACTGAAAAAGTACTTGTTATAGACAACTCCAAACCACCAGAAAAGAAATATCTGGAAAATATAATTGTATATCTTAAAAATAGAGGTATCGAATACATAGTAGTTGACAACATTGGAGACCTTAAAAATGTTTTGGAATCCGAAAATATATCTTGTGCTATTTCTAGTGGATCTGACTATAGAGCAAACGAGGATGATTATTCTTTAGCAGCTTTAGCAATGGATAAACTAAACTGTCCATTACTAGGAATATGTTTCGGTATGCAGACTATGGCACTTCACTACGGTGCAAAGGTAAAAAGTGGAACCGAACTTACAATTGGAGAATCTATATTAGATAATATAAAAGAACATTGGTTGTTTGAAGGAGTTAATCTAATATCTACTCCAGTTTCATTTGCTTTTAACGATAGTCCTATCGATTGTCCTGAGGGATTTGAAGTACATGCAACAATAAATGGAAAAATTGCAGCTATACTAAGTGATTCAAAAAAAAGATATGGACTTCTTTTTCATCCAGAAAATAAAATAGAAACTTTTACAATACTGGATAATTTCACAAAAAGATAAATTATCCAAAATATATCCATATATTTGTAGAATAACAATACATATGGACAAGCCTCTCAACAAGCCAAAATGCCAATGCCTCTATGAGATAGAGAATGGTATGCCAAGAACTAAGTTTTGTTTGAAACCATGTAGTGGTCAAAAAGAAATGATTATTGAAAAGAATAAACCAATCGAAAAGATTATAGAAGATTTAGAAGTATCTATACATGATCATAGATATAATAAAGATGCAGTACAAGTTTTATCCGGTACATTATCAGTTGCTAAAAATTTAAAAAAATGACACTAAAAGAAATATACGAAGCTAAAAGAGATATTAGAGAATCTGAAATTCCTGAAATCTGGAAAGATAGTTTTAATCGATTTATGTTTGGTCAAACCTGTTGTGCGGAAACAAACGAAGACGGTTCTGTTAAAGAGTTCATCTACTATGCATGTGATTTTAGAATTTGGTACAACCAAAATAAAGCAGCGATAGAAAGAGATATCAAAATTGAAGAGACTTTAAAGAAATAAAAAATGTATCCATCATATAGTAAAAATTTAGGAGTAAACTTTTTGAGAAGTTGGGAATTTGAATTTAAATTCAAAAGAGTTCCTAAAAAATGGAGCTTTAAAGAGCTACACGAACTTTATCTTCGTACTAAAGAAAGATCCGATAGGAGAAGAAAGGAATTTACCGACTTCATCGACATGATAATCAAGGAAGTAGAGCCAAACGAAAAAGGAGAGCATAATGTATATTTAGAAAGAGAAAACGGAACTTACATGTACTCTATAAGAAAAGACGAAAGTTTTGGCTGGTCTTATTCTACAAACTACGTAACTTTTTCAAAAGATGTTGTAATGGCGAGAGAAGAAAAGATAGATTTCGTACTGACCAACCAAAGGCAATTCGAGCTTGGTGAAAAACTTAGAAAACTTGACAGAATGAAGTCTAGCTTCGACCGACATGTATTTGGAATAATTGAAGAAGCAATGGATGAAGAGCTACGTAAAAAGTACAAAAAAGTAAAAAACTATGAAGTACCAAAAGTATTAAAAGTAAATATTGGTGGAACTATATACTATGCTGCTTTGGATAGAGAATCTAGAAACTCTGGATATGATTGGAAGAAATTTGAGATTTTAGGAAAAGAAGAAGGTGATATTATAGAGTTATAGTTATATCATGATGTTACATGTTTTTTCAAATTTAATATATACAATATGAAACAAGTCTACCAAATAAAATTTACAAAATCATCCTACGATCTTGATAAGGATTACGAAAGACTTTCCGAGCATGAAAAGGTCGATATAGCTACAATGACTCCTGACTCATTCTTTGATTTCAATAATAATGAAGGATGTTATATTCTTTATTTAATATTTTCTCCGATGGATGTAGAAAGGTACTCTAAGATACTTCAAAATAATTTGATTGATCATTCGATATCTAATATTTCTGATGAAGTTTTATGTAATGAATTTAGTGTAGATACCATTCTTAAGCCGTTTGTGAATGCTTTAAACAGGTTTAGATGGAATTCTTATAAGGATAAGCTTGACGACTGGATTTATGATAATTTAGATATGGATCTTGTTTTAGATAGAATCGGACAATGTGGAATGGATGGTCTTAGACCGGTAGAAAAAAAATTTCTTAGAAACTTTCAAAACTAAATGTTATGGACATTTTACAATCAATAAAAATAGTAATGGCTATGAAAGAACATCTTAAAATTATCGAGGACTACTGTAGAAATGATTTCTACGCATCCGAGGTTTACCATAAAAACAGGTCAGTTCATACAGGAACCTGGTGTAGCTATCACACTTATGAGATAGTTGATGAAAAGCGACTGAAGGTATTCTACAAATACGGATACGGCGACTACGAATACACTAACTCTTACATAATAAACCTTGAAAATGAATATCGTGATAAAGTTATATCAAAAATACTTTCAAATGAATAATTTCCTTATCTTTGTTAAAAATCAATATTATGAAAACTAAACTAAAACAAATCGTAAATTACTTTGGACAGATTTATGCCAACTTTATTATTGATAGATTATCTAAATGTAAAAATTTAGATGAATACGAACAACTGATGTACCAAGGTGTACTATTAGACTATTGCTTCACTGAATACTTAGACATTTACTTAGACTAAAATGAACTTATTTTTAGACGACATCAGATCAGCAAATATGGCGCACAACTCTTCTAAAGGGTTGGGCGATTCCTATTCTAAAGATTCTGATTGGACTATTGTTAGAACTTATGAAGACTTTGTCGATGTTATAAACACAAAATTTGACGACATTGATTTGATTTCTTTTGACCATGATTTAGCTTGTTTTGATGCAGACGGAAACGAAATGACAGGAAAGAACGCGGTCGACTATGTCATTGGATATTGTTTGGATAACAATAAGTCTTTTCCTAAAAGTTGGTATGTACATTCTGACAATACTAATGGTCGTCAAAATATAATAGGAGCCATAACCAACTATTTGGATAAAGTAGAAGGGATTGTTTACCCAGACTTCAGAGGATATCATAAAGGAGTCGTAGATGGAATAGCAGTATGAATTTCATAAAAGCACACCTTGTTTCAAGGATAAAGATAATTTACAAAAAGAATGAGAATCTTGGTGATTCTAAATTTCTTTACCTGGACAATCCAATCGATGTCGATGGTAAGAGAAGAATCAACAGATTGAACCAATGGTATCCTTTTTGTGAGGAAGAGTTGGTACATTCTGGATGGCACGACCTTTCTGGTGGTATACTAAAGGAAATATACTTTTCTATGAGAGACGGTAAGTTTTATGGTTACAAAATCATAGAAGGTAAAAAATACAAATTAAGAAAAAGATGCTCAAAGACATAACATTTCAATATAACGGTGTTTACGTAGATTATAGCTATACCTACGACTGTGAGAGTTATGGTTGTGACGAAGAAGGTATATGTAGGTGTGGTAGCATACATAACGAGCATATAGAGTCGGTCGATGTTTCTTTGATAGTTAAAAAAATATATGATGATTTTTTTGAACAAGGCAAAGCAGCAGATAGAAATAATGCAATAAATGAAGTCCTCTACGGAATTGGAAAGGATATAGATATCTATACTATTGATAGGATACTTAGGTCCTATAAGATATGGGAAAACGAAAACTGGAACATAGAAGTCGAAGGTGGGTACTATGGTCAAGAAGTAGGAGACGTTACTATAAAAGAATCTATCGCAGATAAAATTGAAGAAGAACTTTTAACAGTATTTTCCTTACCAAGTTTAAAAGAAAAGATTGAGTATCTTTTGAAATTAGAATATGGTAAGATTCTTCCAGAGATTGTAGATTCAAATTACGAATCTATTGTGATAGACAAAGATGATATCATATTCGGTGTTGAAAATCATTTAAAGAAAGTAATGAAAAAAGATTTGGATTTCTATTCCGATAAAAACTATAACGGTATTAGAGGAATAGTCAAAAAGTCTGGAGACAAATGGCGAGTCATTGACGGATACCATCGAATATTCAGTACAAAGTTTCCAAGATTAAAAGTACTTGTTGCTAAAAAATAAACCCGAAGATAGAATCTTCGGGTTTTTTAATACCTGCACATAGAATTTGAATATATAAAACAAAAAAAATTTTCTATGAGCGGCAAATTCAGAATACTATCTTTGGATGGTGGTGGCCTAAGAGGACTTACACAACTAATAATTCTTAAAAGAATTGAGGAAAAAACAGGAAAAAGAATACACGAACTTTTCGACCTTATTATAGGAACATCAACTGGTGCTATAATAGCAGCAGGTTTAACTGCAACTAAAAACAATAAACCATGTCTTACAATAGACAAACTTATTGACCTTTACTTTGACCACGGAGACAAAATCTTCCCGACACAATCAAACTACTTCAAAAAGTTTTTGAGAAAAGCAAAATCAATTACTAGTAGTAAATATGAGGTAGACGGACTAAAAGGTCAGTTGGAAAGATATTTCGGTGATATCAGACTTTCTGAAACTATAAAGCCTATCATCGTAACTTCCTATGATGTTGAAAACAATGAGGTAATCATGTTTAAAACCAGAAGAACCGATGAACTTGGATACGACCTTTCTTTGGTGGATGTTTGTCTTTCTTCGACGGCAGCACCAAGCTACTTTCCACCACACGAAATGAATTGGATGGGAGTTAACGGAGTTTTTGTGGATGGTGGTATCTATATCAACAATCCATCTATGGCTGCTGTAGCGGATGCATTAAGGCACAACTATGGACGTGAGGACATAAAAATAGAGGACATACAACTTCTTTCAATTGGAACAGGAATCTACTCTAAAAAGATTAAATCCGAAAGTAAAGATTGGGGAATTGTAAAATGGGCCAACAACATAACCACAATCATGATGCAATCTACATCAAAATCTGTTGAATATGAGTGTGAACAAATGCCGTTTGATAAATATCTAAGACTACAATTTGTGTTGGAAGAAAAGGAATATATCGAAATGGACGATTCCAGAAAATCAACACTTAAAGAACTTATTAGTTATGTGAACAACCAAATACTTAATAAAAGGTTTTCCGAAATAGAAAGTTTTTTTGAATAGAAAAACAAAGCCGAAGAGAAATCTTCGGCTTTTCTATTATTCTCCATTATAATTATTTGGCATTCTTTCCCAGATTCTATCTCGTCTATCTATATACATCTGTAACATATCTTCTTCACCTTCATCTGCGATTCTTTCAGTATTTGGTATAAGTTCATTTATCAACTTATTTAATAAAACAGATAGAAGTCCTGCTTCTTTAAGTCTTAAATGATATTCAAAATCATTAAGTTCATCTTTTTCATCTTTATCATACTCCATACCCAATATTTTAGCATCTCTTGGTGTTAAATAAACATCATCTTTTGTTTTGTAAACAAACACATTGTATACCTTAGGGTGGTTTTTACTAGTTAGTAAATTAGACTTAATGGCATCTACACTTTTCCAATCATCATTTTTATCACAAAGAACTTTATACCAAGTTGAATCTTTTGAGTATAATATAAACAAATCATTATCATCTTTGTGATACCAGCTTGTTTCGATGCTGTCACCTTCCCCGGATATCTCATACACACCTAATACCGCATTTCTCTTCAGTATGTATTCGTCTTTGTCGTCTGAATATACACAATCATCTGTGTGTATGTATTCATCTTCCCATTCAGAATAGTAGATGTATTCGTCGTCTTCTGGAAACCATCCGACATGCTCTCTTCCTGGTCTTGGTTCTATATAAACAGACCTGCCTTCGTAGAGCCAGTCATTATAAGCGTCTGACCATACAGCATCATGTTCTGGAATCTCGTCGTCATAGTAGTTCGACCATTTCCCAGCTGTTATTTCCGTGTAGTCTCCATCAGTATCGTCCAGTATGAACTGGCCTTCGTTTCCGTCCTTTTCCATGTCGTTGAAAAGCTCTCCTGTCTTTGGATCGAACCTTTTGAACGTGTCCATGTAAGGATACGTGTCGTAGTCTTCTATCTTTACCTTTACTACCATGTCGCAGTTCTTTTCCTCACCGTTGAATGTTATGTTTGAATAGCTGTGGTGGTTGTTGTAAGTTTTGTAGGCCCAACCTTTTTCTTTTGCGTAATTGGTAAACTTTACGACATCCGATTGTAATATTGTGTATTGTCTGTCCATAAAGTATTCAATCTTGTTTGAACCACTATTTCTTTCCAGCTTCCATATAAGAGACCTTCCTATTACTTTGTCGTTTTCTAAAAGAACTAAAAGTCTACATACATCTGGATTTTGAACGTATATGTTAAATAACTTCTTCTTTTTGGCCATACATGATCTTCCTAAATCTCCTGCCATTTCTTTATAGTTTTCGTGCCAATAGTATTTCTCAATCTCTTCGCCTTCGACCAATATAAATCTTTCACTTATTTTCTCTTCGGATCCTTTGAAGGCGTTCACGAACTTTTCGATATCCACATCAGAATACTTACCTGGAAATATCTGTCTCACAAGCCTTCCTATCTTTATAGGGTTCCTCGACTGTTTCCAAAAATCAGGTTCGTTGATCTTCAACATTCTTGAAACATCTATTGCAGAGAAAGCATTATCTCTGGGCTGTTCAATCTCTTTTATAAACCCAGGACCGTAAAGATCACTCAACTTCTTTAATGCGTTCTTCATTGTAATGAAAGTAAGTTCTCCTTCTTTGTCGCTTTCGTCTAAGAAGGTCGCATCAGGTTTTATGTCCTGTCCAAGTTGGGATATAATGTCTTTGGATATCTCACTATCGATTCCTTGTAGTCTTTTAAGTACACCTGGAGAAACGTACAAAGTAGATTCATTGAGAGCTCTTTCTAAAATAAAATTGTTGTATTTTGATATCATGTCTTTATTTATTAAAATCTGTCTAGTATAAGGCTTACATTGTTTGTGAAATCTGCACCAGAGTATGTACCTCCCGAAAAATTACTCTGCCATATATTTACATCCATAACTGAAACTATAGCACCTTTTGGTGTGTTTACAAGACTTCCTGTCTTCCATACAACGGCAACCCCCCCGGTTCCAATTGGATAGGCTCCAAAAACTTCTGAACATTTTGCTATATCAACACCGGTTCCTATGGATTGATATCTACCTGCCGCAGGAAATCTAACAGAAGAGTTTGAGTTTTCCAATAAAAACTGATTATCCATTGTGAACAATTTTGATGGATTTCCACTATTATAGACTGTGTCAAGTGTTATTGGTCCACCACCCACGGAATTTATAAAAGAGACCAAAGTATTATTTCTTGCACCAAATCCTGCATTTTCTCCTAATAAAAATATAGCACCACCACCCTGTAGATATGTTGTGTATTTTGAAGAATTTAAAGTAACCAGTTGGTTTGAGTTTAAATCTATATCCCATATGTGTGAATACATCGAGAGGTCGTTTGGTAGATTCGTGTATCCCGCTATTACAGTAACCGTTTTACCTAATGAAGTCTCTCGTGCAGATATACCAGCAATCGTTGAAGTAACATCCGAACTAATATTATTATAGGTTATAAGAACATTAGGATTGTTTAATCCACGATCAAATGCAGGTTTTAAAATCCTTTTTGAAAATGCATCATAGTTTTGATTTATCTCGGTAAGAGAAAGTGCTCTTTTGTAAACGGAAACCGTCATTACTCTTCCATTCATATAGAAGTAATTTCCATTACCTCTACCTAAATACATATTGTTCGTAGAAAAGGTTGTAGTTCCTGTTCCCAATGAAACACTACTCAAAAGTGCTTGTTTATATGGGTAGGTGTATATTTTTGTGTCTCTGTAGACACTATTATATTTGGTGTATTTGTTTGTCTCGGCCAAATATATGTTCCATGTATTTCCCTTTTTGGTTCCCACCACATTATACCATCCACCGTTTGCAGTAAGACCGGTTCCACTAACCGATGCTTTAACCAAAAGACTTGCGGTTGCGTAAATATATAAACCTGAATCTTCTCGTCCACCAAAGTGTACAACACCCTTATCATCGTAATATAGTTCCCATCCGTTGGTCGGAGTTAGGTTTGAATACCTAGATGCAATCATACTCACGGTTGCACCTCCGTATGAAACACTCGCTAATTTATTGACATAAAACCAAGCAGATACTGTAAGGTCCGTTGTATCATTCATTTCTGGAGTGTTACCAAAACTTATGGTATCATCTACACCATCGAACTCTATATTTCCATAGAATGTACCTATTCCTGCACTACTTTTCCATTCGTTGGATGCCGGATTGTGCCAATATGGTGTAGTGTAGTCTGGAAGGTGGTAGGGTGCAAAGTTACTAAATGTTGCACCATTTATTACAGATCCTGTAGCGTTTTGTGAGGATGGATTTTTTGATGTATCCGCAAAGTCTATGAAAAGACTATTGTTTCCATTCTGCATGTACCTTAATCCTTTCTTTGCATATGATTCCTGTTTTGCAGCGTCAATGTGGAATACCAATCCGTCTAAGACTAT
>JACCDX011714255.1_pt1 | contig 66192 bp, 71 predicted proteins | sample 7449681 | NCBI WGS metagenome assembly JACCDX01 (sample SAMN15323450, study PRJNA562643) | freshwater metagenome | isolation source: river surface water | place: USA:Blue River Watershed | collected 2017-08-18
GGGATCTTCTGGACAATCCGGTGCAGCTGGATCCTCTGGAAGTTCTGGATCGTCTGGACAATCTGGTGCTGCAGGATCTTCTGGGTCTTCGGGATCTTCTGGACAATCTGGTGCTGCAGGATCTTCTGGTACCTCCGGTGCTGGAACAATAACGGGAGGAACTACGGGATACATTTCTAGGTTTTCCGGATCTACCACATTAACAAGTAGTACATTATATGACGACGGAACAAATGTCGCATGGGGAACAACATCACCAAAAGCAAATTTTCATGTTAGTGGTAGTGCTGCTACTTTAAGGGTAGGACCATGGTTTAGCACTAATGATCGGGATTTTATTGAATTGCAAGCAAGCGGTACCGACACCAAAATAGTAAGTCCAAACGAAAGATTTCATATTGAAAATACCGGGGGAAATGTAATCATAACAGCATCTTCTGTGGGAATAAGTACGACTTCGCCCGGTTCAAAATTAGAAGTCTATAGACTGGAGGGAACTAATAGAACAACATATACTGATATTGTTACGATAAATGCTGATGCTAATAATGCACCATATTCTGGCCATGGGGGAGGTATTTTATTTAGGGGTCAAACATATAGTGGAAGTGGAACTAACAACGTTCCTGGTAACGTTTCTTGGGGAAGAATAGGAATGACCCTTAATGATTTCTATGATGGATTCAATGGAGAAAGCATGTTCTTTGAAGTTGCTGCAGATGACAGAAGTAGTACCCTAACCAGAGCAATGACCATCAGATATGATGCTAGGGTCGGAATAGGAACCGAATCCCCCGAAGCAGCTCTACATGTTGCAAAAACCGGAATGGACGATCAATTAGTTTTAGGTAGTTCAGCTACTAACAGGGACATAGCAATGTTCATGTATTCCGGAACTTCTAAAGCTGAAGTCTTAAGATATCAGTCAGCAACAAGGCTTATGTTAGGTTCTAGTTCTACTATAGGATATCAATCACATTTTGCATCAGGTAATGAAGTAGTTAGAATAGAATCCGGCGTTGTTACATTCAATCAATATGCTCCAGGATCCGGAGTTAGAGGTTTCAATACGAATTCTGTTGTTCGATTGCAGAATGGATCTAGTGATGTTCTTCTTGAATTTAGAGCAAGAGCAGATTTGGGAAACTATTATGGAATGCTTTTCACTGACAACAATGTTGGTGGATACATTGCATTTAGATCTTATGTTGGATCTGGATCTAATAATGGAACCAATGGAGACTATATGGTCTATGGAACATACACAGACCATATATTTCAAGCAGGAACATCAGAAGTTGTAAACGGAAAGACTGAGATATTCAGAATGTATGCTAACGGGGATGCAAGATCTCAAGGTACTTTTTATGCTTCTTCCGTAAATACACCTTCTGCAACATTAACAAACAATGGAAGCAGTGGTGGTGGTTCTAATGGAACAACTTCATTACTGATTCAAGGGACAGGAGCTTATCCTTCTTTAGAATTGGGGATCTTCGGTAGCTATGATGGAATGATTAGATCATACGGTAATGACTTAAGATATTATTCTGGACATTGGAGAACGGTAGGTTCAACTGCTTCTGAAGATCATGCTCATTATTGGTATACAAGTAGAGCGAGTAGTGCTGATTGGTCTTCTTGGAAAATGAGACTCGATCATAATGGCCAATTACAATTAAGTACTGGACCTCTTGTTATAGATTATACTAATGCATATTTATGGATAAAAAGCGTTCATAGTGGTACAGGGATTCAATGGCACGATCAAATATGGTTAGGAAGATATGATAGATTACAAACAGCAAATCAATACCCTACTTTTTTACCTGCTGTAGCATATGGAATACACGTAACACAAAGTTCAGACGCTTGCTTTTTTGGATTGATAAGCAGAGGGGCAAACTATAATGACTATAACACAGTAATAGCTTGGGCAGATGATGCTCCCGAAGACGTTTTACAATTCAGATTTAATAATACCGTTGTAGGAACAATTACGCCATCAGGAGCACTTACAATGTCTTCTGACATTACCGCTTACTCTGATATAAGGGTAAAAACAAACATATCTACAATTGATCACGCTCTTGATAAGGTTCTTAAAATTAGAGGCGTTTATTACAATAGAACGGATCTTCAATATGATAAATCTAAAAAAATTGGATTTATTGCTCAAGAGATAGAGGAAGTAATACCTGAAGTAGTAACTTATGACGAACAGATTGATAAATATTCCGTCACCTACGGCAACGTAAATGCTTTACTTGTAGAAGCAGTAAAGGAACTAAATCAAAAAGTAGAGGATCAACAAAAGATCATTAACGACTTACTTAATAGATAAACCCCTTCCATTATTTAGTGATATATAAAAGGAATATAAAACTAAATTATGGCCTTAAAAATCACTACCAACATCGGAACGGATCTTGGTATTACAAACGAAGCCTACGTAAGAATATCAGATTACAATATTTCTAAAAACGGGGGCGGAGCAAATTTTAGAATTGAAATCTTCCAATCATCCGAAGATGCAACTCCATCTCAACCAGGAATCATGGCGGGCAGGGCAGCAAGAAATCAACAGATCGGTGAAGCCCTTTATGTTTCTTTTTGGAAGAACGTTGAAACTGAAGTTACTAGAACCAGACCAGCAATGTCAATGGGTACTTCAGGAACTGATGGAGGTGAACCTCAAACGGAAGAATATCAAGAAACAGTTACAACACAAGAGCTTGATTTCTCAGCAGCTGAAGCAACTAACATTTTCACATTTGGATATTCCGAGCTAAAGAAAAAATTAAAAACTTTATTCGGAGATTCAAACGTGGTAGATTGCTAATTTTTAAATAACAATATTAAGAGGGAATGTCAGGTTACAAAATAACGAACACCGATGGGATTATACTAAGTGCCGATAACAAAGGTGCAGTTATACCTAGTACAGCCTCTATTAGTAATGCTTCTACAAACGTCCCTGAAGGAAGTATTATTTATGCAATTGATACCAAACAGCTTTACAGATTCAATGGAACTAACTGGTTAATCGCAGCAGGTACTTCGGGAACAGCTGGTGCAAATGGAAACAGCGGAACCTCAGGTACAGCAGGTTCTTCTGGAACTTCCGGAACTGGAGGTAGTTCAGGAACATCTGGATCTTCTGGTAGCTCTGGATCTGCTGGTACATCAGGATCATCAGGGAGTTCTGGATCGAGTGGATCCTCTGGATCATCGGGATCAACAGGTACGTCAGGATCGTCTGGCTCTTCTGGATCGACTGGATCTTCAGGTAGTTCTGGATCAACGGGAACTTCCGGTTCTGCAGGTTCTTCGGGATCAACAGGATCTTCTGGAAGTTCAGGATCTGCTGGTACTGCAGGATCATCCATTCCCGGCGGATTTTCAATTCTATATTCTGGAACAAACCTAAGTTCAACTACTTATGTCTCTGGACAGATCTCCTATTCATCTGCAAGTTTAACAACCAATTCTGGGGATTTGAGAATATCCGGAACTGACGGAAACAATGTTGTTATCCAGAACGGATCGACAGCCACAGTCTTAGATAGACTTATTACACTTGCCGGTACAGGTTCAGCCGGACACACTTTAAGGATCTTTGAAAGAGGCAATTCTTCAAGGGTAAATTTCTACACATATTCCACTTTTGTCCGCAGAACTACTCCTACTAACACAGATGGTATTTTTACTTCCCTAACTTATATAGGGGGATCTGGAGAAAGCACTTTTACCAATCCCACTATTGCATTTGAAATATCAGGAGCTGCTGGTTCAAGTGGATCTTCAGGTTCGTCTGGACAAAGTGGAGCGGCAGGATCGTCAGGTTCTTCCGGACAATCGGGAGCAGCTGGATCATCAGGATCGTCAGGTTCGTCTGGACAAAGTGGAGCTGCAGGTTCTAGCGGATCTAGCGGTCAATCTGGTGCTGCGGGTTCTTCAGGTAGTTCTGGTTCATCTGGTCAAAACGGAGCTGCAGGTTCTTCCGGCTCCTCTGGGCAATCTGGGGCAGCAGGTTCAAGTGGATCCTCTGGCTCTTCAGGATCGAGTATTACTATATCCAATAACACAGACAACTACGTTCTTACAGCGACAGGAACTGGAATTAATGGGGAGGCAAATCTTAGATTTGATGGTACTAACTTAGGAATAGGAGGTGCAGGATCCTATCCTTTGGATGTTATTCAGACTGGCGGTGGATCGGGTACGGTTACTGCTTCAATATTCAGAGCAGGTAATAACTCGGACTATTTTGGTAATAATCAGATTTTATTTGGTTATAGTGGTACAATTAATTACAGTCATGCAATTAAATCAAGACACAATTCAGCAAATTCATCAGGCAATGCATTAGATTTTTACACATGGCAAGAGGGTCAATCAATTTCTGCTGTTGGCAATTTTCATGTGATGACTATAGAGAATAACACAAAATCTCCTAGAGTTGGAATTGGTATTAGCACACCGACAAGCACTCTTGACGTGAGAGGAAATGCCACCATAAAAGGTGACGCAACGGACGGAGGTATTTTAACAGTAACAAGAAGATATAGTACAGGTCCACAAACCATTAATTTTAATAATAACCACCCAACTAGTAATTTAGACTGGACCGGTGCTAGAATAACATCAGCTGATGCAGGTAACTATAACGGTTATCTTGACTTTGCAGTATCACTTGGTAGTAATGGTAGCGAAACTGCAGGTACAGCAGCAGTAGCTTCTGTAATGAGGCTAACTAAAGATAAAAGAGTTGGTATAGGTACAACCTCACCTTCTAAGACTTTACATGTACTTACATCGGATAACGAAGGTATCTATTTACAAGGTACTGGTGGTGGTGTATGGATGGATATTCAAGCTAGTGGTGGACAAATCCATTCGGTTGGAGCACAAGTTGGTGGTATGGGAATCTATAATAGAACTGCAAGTGCTTACAGATTTTTTATAACAGATGCTGGAAATACTGGGATAGGCACTGCTTCTCCCTCTTTACATAGTAGTACTACTGGATTAGTAGTAAGAGGATCTGCAAGAGGTATAATAGAACTATGGGATGCTACAAGTGGTAAATCTGTATTTCAAAATGTAGGTGGCGATACCTATATAGGGCAATTGGATAAAGGAACAGGTGGTGGTGCTACATATGTTTTAGTTAATGGAAACGGTAGCAGCGCTGATGTAGCTATGTCCCTATTAGCTAACAGTAACGTTGGAGTAGGAACGACCTCGCCTTCGGTAAAACTTCAGGTGGTAGGGGCAAACTCAACAGAGGGTCAATTATATGTTGGTAATACTGATGTAACATACAGTGCAGGTATAAACTTTACAACATCCGGCACAAACAGAGGATTTGTAGGATGGAGGCATACGAACTCTGGTTCCCCCTATTCATTAACAGGTATCCATTTATTTAATACTGATAATTCTAATATTGTATTTGGTACTAACGGTGCTGTCAGAGCAGTGATCAATCTTAATGGTAATCTCGGGGTAGGTACTACCTCACCGAGCTACAGATTAGAAGTAGTAACAGGGGGAGCACTTGCACAAAGATTACAAAGTTCTAATTCTACAGTAGGAAATCCAATTATAGATATTTATGATGCAGGAAGGGCTCAGGAAACAGTGATATCTTCTACCGACGGAACCACAACAGGAACCTATATAGCATCCTATTCCAACCATCCCTTATTATTCGGTACAAATGCGGGATCTTCTCCGACTGCTAAGGTGAGGATAGAGGCAGATCAGGTTAGTAGCCCAATATCAACTATGAAAATCGGACCAGGTGGAATTCTTTGGGGAGGTAATAATAGTGGTAAAGAAATTAATTCATGTCAGATCTCTGCTGGCTATCATCAGGCTAATTCGATGAATTTTGTAGGAATGTCTACAGGCACTGGTTCTTCTGACAGACGTATGGATTTCTGGGTTGAAGGAGGGGCATTCTTTAGAGGAACAGTTACTGCAACAGGTGACGTAGTAGCTTATGGTTCTACTTCAGATATCAGACTTAAGAAAAATATTGTACCCATAAACGGAGCTCTAAACACATTAATGAAAGTCAATGGCTATACTTTCCAATGGAATGAAAAAGCACCGGAAGAAAAAAGGGACAAGACTGAATATGGTGTTATAGCTCAGGAAGTTGAAGCAGCAGGTCTAGATCTTCTTATCAGAGATTATATTAGACCAGTAAACGGAACTGGCGGAGATGATACTGCTCCCGAAGTTTGGAAATCTGTTCAGTATGAAAAATTCGTTCCAATATTAATCGAAGCAATCAAGGAACAACAGACTCAAATTGAGTCACAAAAATCACAAAACGAAGAATTAATCAAACGTATCGAGGCATTAGAATCTATCCTACAAAACAAAGGTATATAAGAGAATAGTTAAGTGTTTTAATGTCGGGATATAAAATTACCAACTCAGATGGCGTCATTCTAGTTACCACCGGTAAAGGTGTTAGCATACCTACGATTGATACCATTCAGAATGCATCTACTGAAGTTCCTACCGGTACTATTGTTTACAGTCTAGCAGATAACAACATCTATCGCTATAATGGAACAGCATGGTTGGTTTCTGCGGGTACTTCAGGATCTGCAGGTTCATCTGGACAATCAGGAACAGCAGGTACTGCTGGGTCTTCAGGAACTACGGGTACTTCAGGATCTTCGGGATCAACAGGTACTTCAGGTACATCCGGTTCTGCTGGATCTGCTGGCACATCAGGATCTGCTGGATCATCAGGATCTGCAGGAAGCTCAGGCACTGCAGGGAGTTCAGGATCAGCAGGCACTGCAGGAAGTTCGGGATCATCAGGAAGTTCAGGATCTGCAGGGAGTTCAGGATCAGCAGGTACCGCAGGAAGTTCAGGAACAGCAGGTTCTTCTGGATCATCCGGTGCAACCGTACCTGGGGGATTCTCAATTCAATATTCTGGTACAACACTAAGTGGATCAACTTATGAGACAATGAAAATTGTCTACACCAGTGCAAGCTTAATCACATCAGGAGGAACACTTTTTATTTCAGGAAATGATGGCAATAATAATGTTATTCAAAACGGTACAAGTGCAACTGTTTTAGATAGATTAATTGCTAGAGCAGGAACAGGAAGTGTTGGACACATACTAAGAATTTTTGAAAGAGACGATTCAACTAAGGTTAACTTTTATACTTATACATTACTACAAGCTAGGACTACCCCAACTAATACGGATGCAAATTTTACAGGATTAACCTATATAGGTGGATCTGGAAATTCAACATTTAGTAAGCCATGTTTGGGTCTAGAAATAGTTGGAGCTAATGGAACATCAGGGGTTGCTGGATCGTCAGGGAGTTCTGGAACATCTGGACAAAACGGATCTTCTGGTAGTTCTGGATCTGCTGGTACTTCTGGAAATGGTACATCAGGTACATCTGGAATTTCCACAATCAATGCAAGAGCAGTTACAAGATTTACTGCCACCGCAAATCAAACAACATTCAATGTCAGCTATACTGTTGGACAGGTTGATGTTTATTATAATGGATCTAAATTAGATGATGCAGAATTTACTGCGTCTAATGGAACAAGTGTGATTCTAAATACTGGGGTTGTTGCAGGATCTATCATTAATATTATTGCTTGGAGTACGGGAGGTGGAATTGGGCTTGGATCAATCAGTGCAACTGCACCCGTTACATATAGCTCACAAACTGGTGTGATTGCTATGCCTCAAGCTGGTAATGGAACCTCGGGATATTTAAGTGCTGCAGATTGGACTTCGTTCAGTCAGAATGCAGTTGCAGGTACATCAGGAAGTTCTGGAACTTCAGGAACAAGAGGTAGTTCTGGATCAACAGGAACCTCGGGTAGTTCTGGAACATCAGGAACTAATGGATCTTCCGGATCCAGTGGATCAACCGGATCTAGCGGAAGTGCGGGAACATCAGGTAGTACAGGAAGTTCTGGGTCAACTGGATCTTCTGGAAGTACCGGATCAAGCGGTTCTTCTGGATCAAGCGGAAGTACTGGAACATCAGGCAGCTCTGGTTCATCTGGAAGTTCTGGTTCTGGTGGATCATCAGGAACCTCTGGTGCAGGAACTATAAGTGGAACAACAAATTATGTAGCAAAATTTACAAATTCTACAACTGTAGGAAATAGTCAAATTTTTGATAATGGAACTAACGTTGGTGTGGGAAATACTTCACCCGGATACAAACTTGATGTTGGTGGTATTATCAATTCAAATTCATCAGGAACCGGAACATTAAATCTTGGATTCACTACTGGATCTAGCAGAATTGCAGGAAGGATCACCGGAGCAGAATCAGCATCTTATAATGCCACTGGAAAAATAGGATTTAGTGTGACAACGTGGGGCGTTGGAACAGACTATGGACTTACTGAGGTAATGGCCATAGACATGAGAGGCTCCGATAGTAAAAATCCAGTTATTTGGATGAATCCATTCGGAGGTTCGGTTGGGATAGGAACTACGTCACCTACAAATATACTTCACGTAAACGGAAGCACATCACAATTTCGTATATCAGGTAACTCGAACGATTTTTATACTTATGCATGGGCAGGGGGTATTAACATATATTCAACCGAAAATATATTCTTTGGAAGAGATGCAACTACAAATAATAAATTCTTTTTCCAGAATACAGGAGCTACTGCCACAACTTTTTATGTAAATACTGCAAATGAAAGAGTTGGTATAGGTACTTCATCGCCAACAAATAAATTAGAAGTTGATGGGGGTTCATCCGCTGTTGCTTTAAGAGTAAGTACAACAAATACCGGAGCAGGGGTAGCTACTTTAATATTAGCTAATAGTTCAAAATCTGCTTTTAATGACGGGGTAAAAATATCGCATGGTGGTGGCTATACCAATATAACAGATTTAAACAATACCAACATAATGACATGGGATATGTCTAATACCCGTGTTGGTATCGGTACGACATCGCCGGAAGAACCACTACACGTTTACACAACAACTGCTGATGATAACGGAGGAACGATTAAATATGAAAACGGAAATACAGGAACGGGTGGTGTAACAAATGCTCAGCTAATTGGGAAATCTAGATATGGAACTGCTCAAATGTTAGTGTGGGAGAATTACGGGATAAGACTTGGCATGAGAAGTGTAACGAATAGCGGGTCTGGTAATATTTATTTCACGACAGGAAACGATAACGTTGGAATGCAATTAATAGGTAACAATCTAACAGTTACCGGAACTATCACAGAAAGCTCTTCAATCAGATACAAAGAAAACGTCGAGACACTAAAATATGGTCTAGATAAGGTTGTTCAATTAAGAGGGGTTTCATATAACAAAAAAGATACAGGGATAAAAGAGATTGGATTAATAGCAGAAGAAGTTGAATCTATACTTCCTGATGTTATTCTAAGAAACCAAGAAGGAGAACCTGATTCGGTTTCATACGGCAGAATCACAGCAGTCTTGATAGAAGCTATTAAAGAATTAAAAATAGAAATAGAAGAATTGAAAAGAAGGTAATGGCAAGTTTACAGGGAACTACAGTTACAACCTATAATGCTACCACATCAGCAACAGCAAGTACTATTTTAAATACTACTTCAGGATCAGTTCAACAGTGGGCTGGGTATGTTGGTGTTCCGACTCCTTATTATGAGCCTTCAAATAATTTTGTAAATCTTATAGGCAATAATAATGGATATGCATGGATCACTGGATATGTCTCAATTCCAGCAAACCAATCTTATAATAGTAGTCACGATTTTTGGTTCGCTCTATCAAGGTACGGAATAAAAACTCTTGCTGGTTCAACGTTCGACGGTCTAATGAGTCTCTCACATTTTCAGGATCCAAACAATGCAAACATAAATTATCTAAGAATAACAAACACATATAATGCAAGTTGGGCATATGGTAATTATCACGTGTGCGCAACGATTTTTACAGGAAGTTCTAATAGCTCTGTTATATCATCAGTTTTAACAAGAATCAATTAAAATGGCAACACTATTAGCATCAACAGTAAATGGGACATTAACAGCATCAACGAGTATAACTTCACCAAAGTTATTACAAACATATTCAACACAATCATTTAAAGAATATGTCGGGGGTGCATCAATTCCTAGTTCTTATAATAATGCAACAAATTATGTTGATCTATTTGGTAATACCGGCGTTCATGAAAGAATGCTCGGGTATGTTTCTTGGACTGTATACCAATCCCAGATACACACAGGATCTTTTATTTTTCAATTATCAGAATATGGATTAAGTACATATAATTTACAGAATAGCGGGTATTGGTCGGTAGCTAGACATAATCCTTCTTATGGTACAAATTATTTAAGATTTACAAACACAGTTGGTACTGTATGGGGTGATGGAAATTTCCAGTTTGTTGTTAGAATAACTGGGCTGGGTGGACACACCTTTGTTTCCTCATATTTAACAGAAAGAGTAAGATAGTATGGCAACACTAATAGGAACAACGTCTACAACAATATCAGCATCCCAAATAACTTCTCCTTTGACGTATATGGATACTGGAAATGGAATGATTGAATATACAGGTTCAGTTTTTCTGAATAATAATGCAACGGTAGATATTTTAACAAATAATAGTGGATATGCTAGAATGGTAGGTCTTGGATATTTTACTGGCATCATGTCTGCATCTTCTTGGACTTTTGGACATTTTACCTTTCAATGTTCTAGATATGAAACATCATATACTAATTTGTTGCAATCTGACTGGGGAGGATATTCAATATCTAATTATCAAAATCCAAGTAACGTTGATCAAAATTCTGTGAGATTCACAAACACCTCAGGAGACAGCGGAACCTTTTATTTTAATTTTTTGGTGCAAAATCATGTCACAGAAACATCAAACAATCTAACAAGAATTAAATAATCACAATTATGACACATCCTTTAGACGACGGAACTGAACTGATAAATCCAATGGACGGAACTCCGTATACAGAAATCCAAAGATTTGGCTTTTATACTGGTTTACAACAAGTATTAGATACCCAATATCAAAGAGATAGGAAACAAGAATATCCTCCGATTGAAGAATACATTGATGGAGTTGTAAAAGGAGACCAGTCTCAGATAGACGAATATATAAATAAATGCTTAGCTGTAAAAGCCAAGTATCCAAAGCCAAATAGTTAATGGGAAATACTAGAGACACCGGATATTTAAGAGAACTTGTCACGTATGATGGTAGCAACAATGTTACATTTCCAGCAAATGTTAGTTTAGTTGCTCCAGCAGGTAGTGATAATAGTACTAAAGTACCCAGCACAGCTTGGGTGAGAACTTATGTGTCAGGTGTTGCTAGTTTAAGTACCTCTGGTACCTCTGGAGCTAATGGATCTTCTGGTTCATCTGGGCAAAGTGGAGCTGCTGGATCTAGTGGATCATCAGGATCTTCTGGATCTACCGGATCTTCGGGAAGTGCAGGTACTTCTGGCTCTAGTGGAAGTACAGGATCTTCTGGATCTTCTGGATCCTCCGGACAAACGGGAGCTGCTGGTTCATCAGGATCTTCCGGTAGTTCTGGACAATCAGGTGCAGCAGGATCTAGCGGTTCTAGCGGACAAACGGGAGCTGCTGGTTCATCAGGATCTTCCGGTAGTTCTGGGCAATCGGGTGCAGCAGGATCTTCAGGATCTTCAGGTCAAAGTGGAGCTGCTGGTTCATCAGGATCTTCTGGTAGTTCTGGACAATCTGGTGCAGCAGGATCTTCCGGATCTTCTGGTCAAAGTGGAGCTGCTGGATCTTCTGGGAGTTCAGGATCTTCTGGGCAAAACGGGGCATCTGGTAGTTCTGGATCCTCTGGGCAAACAGGTGCAGCAGGTTCTTCTGGAACCTCTGGAACTTCACCAAGTGCAGCAGCATATGTTGCTAAAGCAGGTGATACTATGACCGGGACTCTTAGATTTACCGATTCAACGAACGGTATTTATAAATCTGGCGATAGATTAACCATTCGTTCTGAATCTACTGATAACGTAGCAAACTTTGCAAACTATGGTTTATATCTCCCTGTACTGAGTCAAACAGCAGGTTTGTATGTTGAAAGTCCTATTGAAGCTAGAACTGGTTTAAGAATAGGTAGTGGTGCTGCTAGCGGAACTATAACTGTAGGGGCTGATACAGCAGCAACAGGAAATAGACTTGCCCAGCGTGATAGTAACGGAGATATAGCAGTTAGAGAATTAATACTTAACGTAGCTGTTCAGGACTTTACCCCGTCTTCTATGGTTGCTATATACCCAACAACAAATCAAGCTGTAAAGGTAACGGCGTCGGGTACAAGAGCTTTCTTAAGTGTTCCCACTAGAACAGGAGGAGATGCAAGTGGTACGTGGGGTATAAGTATTACAGGATCTTCCGCTTCATCTACAGACGCACTGAGAATTACTTTTAATGATGGTCCTAGAGACCTTTCAAATAGATTGCCAACTACTTTAACAAGATCAGTAAACTGGGATTTTGTCACATCCGGAACTGTAGGAGGTACGGGTAACTATGCCGGTGTGATGAGTTTCACCCCTTGGACTGGAACCACAGCAAGTACAGGGGATTCTTCCTATCAATTGGCATTCATGAATGAATCCGGTATAAATGGGTCGGGTCTTCCTGGTTTAAGAATTAGAAAAGGCATTGATTCCACTTGGGGTTCTTGGTATACATTATTACATGCAAGTAACTTTAGTTCGTATGCTTTACCACTTTCTGGTGGAACAGTAACTGGGGTTGCTGATTTTGGATCAACTGGAGGTGCCACTGATCAGGGAATAGGAATTAGATATCAAAACTATGCTAGTGGATATGGAAGGATAAGATTTTATCAAAGTGATAGTAATCACCAAACTATACATGCATTTTCTAATAACTGGCAAAGTGGAACACTAGCATCATCCTCCTCAGGTGCTATTAATATAAATGGTTCTACTGGTGTTACTTTCGGGGGATGGAATGTACCTGATGCCTATATAGCTACCGGGGGAAGTGCTTGGTTTAGATATGACGTTACCGCGTATTCTGATAGTAGGGTAAAAGAAAACGTTCTTGTTATTGATAATGCACTCCAAAGAATAAGATCAATCAGGGGAGTTACATTTACTAGAAATGACAGAGGAGACAAAACACAAAGGCATGCCGGGGTTATTGCACAGGAGGTTCTTGAAATATTACCGGAGGTTGTAACCAAGGATTCCGAAGGGATGTACTCGGTAGCATACGGAAACATGGCAGGTCTTTTCATTGAAGCCATTAAAGAACAACAAACCCAAATAGAGGATCAAGCACTGGAAATCCGCAATCTAAAAGCATTGGTTGGATCCCTCCTTGGAAAAAATCTAAAATAATTTTCTAAAACCACGCTTTTTTTGAAAATTCTTCATGTTCTTCTCTATAATGAACATGGTAAAGAAAAAGTTGCTCTTCGTCGCCCCTCACCTTTCTACCGGGGGACTTCCACAATATCTCTTCAAAAAGATAGAAACTCTAATCAATGACTATGAGATTCATGTCATCGAATGGGACAATCACACTGGTGGTAAACTGGTGGTCCAAAGAAATAGAATAGTCAATACCATTCCTTCCGAAAGATTCTACACACTGGGAGCTGAGAAGAAAGAGATAGTTGATTTGATCGCAAAGATCGAACCAGACTTCATTCATATTGAAGAAATGCCCGAGTATTTTATGCCTTATGACATAGCCAAAGAAATCTATGTCGTTGACAGAAAATATAAGATTTTTGAAACATCTCACGATTCAAGTTTCAATCCTGATAACAAAAAGTTCTTTCCTGATAAACTATTACTGGTAAGCAACTATCAGATGGAAATGTTAAAGTCATTGGACATTCCGATGGAATTAGCTGAGTACCCGATCGAGTATAAGGAAAGACCTTCAAGAGAACAAGCCTTAGCAGAATTGGGTATGGACCCTGAGTACAAACATGTTATTAATGTTGGTCTATTCACTGCTAGAAAGAATCAAGCAGAGATTTTTGAGTATGCTAGGAAGATGACAGATTATAAGATCAAATTTCACTTCATCGGAAATCAAGCAGACAATTTTAAATTTTACTGGGAACCTCTAATGAACAATAAACCAGAAAATTGTGTTTATTGGGGAGAGCGTAGCGACGTTCATAAATTCTATGAAGCAGCAGATCTTTTCTTGTTTACTTCAAGAGGTTTTAATTCAGACAAAGAAACATCGCCTCTAGTGATCAGAGAAGCTATTGGATACAAAGTTCCTTCTCTGATATACAATCTGAGTGTTTATCAAAATATGTACGACAAGTACGACAATATTCAGTACTTGAATAATGATGGTAATAACATAGATAAAATATTATCGGTTCTTGGTATTACTAAAGAAGAAGAATTCATAGAAGAAATAGAATTTGAGGAGGTAGTGGAAGAGATTCAAATATCAGACGATGGATTTAAAAAGATCTCCATCATTGATGTTTATGCAACCACGGAGGATAAATTACAACTTCTTAGAGATTGCATCAAGAGTGTTAGAAAACTAGGTCATCCTATTATGTGCGTTTCTCATTGCACATTACCTGAAGATATTGTAAAGACTTTAGACTATCATATTTTTGATGCCGACAATTCTTTCAATTATAATCATGTTCATTCTTTTAGAACACAGGAAGATGTCACAGTAAATGTCAACATTAATAAGTCTCACGAATTTCCTATTATTAGATCGATGAGATTGGCAATAGCAAATGCTAAGAAATTAGGATTTGATTATTTCTATCTAACTGAATTCGATCATAATTATTCTGATAATGGAATCAAACAAATTAGGGATCTGGAAAAAAGGATGTTGTCAGAAGAAAAAGAAATGACATTCTTCTATCCAGTTAGTGCAGTATTTGGGGATGTTGTTGGACAGTATTATGATACATGCTTCTTCTTTGGTAAATTGGATTACTTCATTGAAAAATTTGAAAGCTATTTCCCACAAACATTAGAGGAGTATAATGCAAATTTTGCAGTGAGATTTCCTAATTGCTTAGAACACTTCTTCTATGAAATCTTTAAAGATCAAAATTGTTTGTTAGTAGGAGATTATGTTAAAGGTTATTTCAGTGATAGTCTAATCAATGTTTCTTCATATCGAGACACAGATTATCGTATTTTAATTGGAAGTGATAATAATCCCTATCTTGTTGTTACCAATAGCAACATAACAGATTATGAGTATGAAATCTATCAGGATAATAAAATGATAGATTCTTATATTCTAAACGGTAGCTTTAAATTAACTAAGCTAGAAAAAGAAGGAAAGGTTAATATTAAAATATACAGAGACGGTATTTTATCAGAGACTCAAGAAATAGAACACAAGGAATCAAAAAGAGAAGAATACCTAGCAGATGGATCTATTACTCTGCCAAATAATATAGAAACAAAAAATATGGAATTAAAGGATCTTGGAATTAAAATGTCATTGCCAATCTCGGACACTTATGTAGCTGACGAAAACAAATTTATATTTAACTACCTAGAAGCAACCACGGAGAAATATTCTGTTTCAGTTAAGGATATAGATTCTAGAGCTTGTATTTATAAATCAGACCTTGATCCACTACCTGCTGGATACTCTTGGTGGGTAATGCCTTTACCTAAGATCGTTATTGATTTTTCTAATGATCCTACCTTTGGAGGATTCTTAATCGAATTCAGAAATCAAGCGGGAGAATTAGTTGAAACGAGAGAAAGAAGATTGAAAGACATTCCATTCAAAAAACTTGTTATGGATATCTCCGATACTGAACCTATCTTTATGAACTATGAAGAATTCTTCGTTCAGAAAGTTTATGATTCAGTTGACCTTGATAACTGCAAAACTGTTTTGGATATCGGTGCTAATGTTGGTCTTTGGACTAAATATATTCTTTCCCGTAATGCAAAAAATGTTTATTCATTTGAGCCTAATAAAACAGCGATCGAGCATTTAAAGAAAACTTTATCGAATGATAAGGGAACCAATGTTATAGAAAAAGCAGTCTATAAAGAAAGAGCAACACTGCAATTCTATATTGATGATAAGAATAGTTTAACCTCTTCCTTACTTGCTAATGCAGGCCATGCACCTTCATATGATGTAACTGCTATCACATTAGAAGATGCAATAAACCTAACAGGCGAGAAGAAAATAGATCTAGTTAAGATCGATATTGAAGGAGCAGAATTTGATATCATTGAAACAACCTCCCAAGAAGTTTTCGATCGTATCAATTGTTTCTTAATTGAATACCATGATTTCTATTTTGATGAAGGTATGGCAAAGGTTGATGCATTAGAAAACAAACTAAAAAGTGTAGGATATAAAGTTCAAAGGTTATCTGATTCTTCAGCAGCAACTGCTCCTTTAAAAATTATCTATGCCTCTAGAGTTAAGAAATCCTATTACGTTCCCAAGGGAGGAGTTATTTCATCAAGAAATCTTTATGACTTCAGTGAGCACTTTACTTGGGACGAAATGAATGCAGGAAGACAAGATGGATATAATCATCTAATGAAAGAAATGCATTTCACTTTCGATGATTACACAAAAGGAAATATCTATGAAAGATTTGGATGTACAGTTGAACAAGGGGACACTGTCGTAGATATTGGTGCTAATATCGGTGCATTTGCAAACTATGCATATCACAAAGGTGCAGAAAAAATCTATTGCTTTGAACCTGCAGATACTGCATTCGAATGTCTGGTTAGAAATAAACCACTAAACGCCGAGACGTTTAAATCTGCAGTTGGAAACAAATATGGTATCGTTAAAATAACTTTACCAAGTGCAGATGACACTATGAGTGGATCAGCATTTATTAATAAGGGTGTTTCCAATTATTGTCCAATCGTTCCTGTTGATTTCTTATTTAGTCAAGGAGTTTTAGAAAAGATTGATTTCTTGAAGATTGATTGTGAAGGAGCAGAACTTGACGTACTTAATGGAATCTCTGATGAGAATCTTGCAAAAGTATCCAAGATAGCTTTAGAGTTTCATGCAAATTATTTAACAGAAGACGATTCAGAAAAAATCATGCAGAGATTAACTGGTGCTGGATTCAGATCGTTTCAATTATTCCTAGGAAATGGAGAACTTAGAATTTACAACTTCTGGAGAGAGTAAGATGAATATAGTAATATATTCAGATCAGAATTATGAATATCAGGTAAGAAATTTTATTAGATCCCTTTCATATGGTGGAATAGAAGATTATAGAGTCTTCTATTACTCCATAGGATTTAATTCTTCTATCAAATCAGATAAGGTCGTAAACATATATTGGAGAAAAGATTCAAGAAAATTTGAATTCTATAAACCAGAGATCTGTCTGGATGCTCTTAATTATGTCAAAGAAAATATCTTTTACTTTGATGCTGATATAACTCTTTCTAAGAGGTTTCATAAAATGCCAGTCAAGTTTGGAAAAGCATACCCAACTTACAGTAAAGGACCGATAGAATATCCACACACATTCTGGGATGATGCTAATGGCAGAACAATTTTTGATGAGAAAAAACTGATGAATTATCTAGGAGTGAAAGAAAGAGCCATGCATTATGTAATGGCTTGTTTTTTTACTTATGATGAAAATGCTAGGGATTTTTTAGAAGAGTATATGTCATTCTGTAGAAATGAATATCTTCTTAAACAGTGGCAGTCTATGTACGCATTCACTGACGAGACTATAGCTAATGTTCTTCTTTGGAAAAGAGGAATTGGAGACAGCTACGGAAGATACTTTGTTAATACTCATAAGTTTAGCACGTTTAAGATGTGTGAAGAAAATGAGGAAATAAAGAATACGTGGATTGATGATAACATGTACGAACAATGTGAAGATTCTAGCCAGGTATATTTTTATCATGCAACCAAAGACAAAGAAGAGAACGAAAAAATTTTAAAATACATCGATGAGAATAGTTAACGTCACACCAGGATTACTTCCAATCCCTCCAAATGGCTGGGGAGCAGTAGAAAAGATTATTTGGGAGAATCATCAGAATCTATTAGCACTTGGACATGATGCTAAGATTCTTTATACTAATGATGTTAAAAAAGAAGATTGGGACATTGTTCATGTGCATGTTGCAAATCTTGCTAATCTTTTAGCTGAAAGAGGAATTCCGTATATCTTCACATTTCATGATCATCACGCATTTCTTTATGGAAAAGAATCGCACGTATTCAAAGAGAACATGAAAGCGATTGAGAGTTCTATAGTTACCTTAGTACCTGCTAAATTTCTGGTTGATTATTTTGATCACCCTAATGTTCAATATTTTAGTCATGGAGTCAATCCTGATGTTTTTAAAAATAACATAGTGGATTACGATCCTCCAGTTACACATAAATTATTATGTGTTGCAAACAATGGTTGGGCTAACGATCAAGCTGCTGATAGGAAAGGATTTTCATTAGCGATCAAAGCAGCAATGGAATTGGATCTTCCCTTAACGATTGCTGGCCCAGAGAACAATAAAAAATATTTCGAACAAAATCCTCCGGAATATTCAAAGCTTACTATTCTTTATAATCTCACCGAAGAAGAACTTGTTAAGACCTATAGGGAACATACTATTTTTTTACATCCTTCTATATTAGAAGCTGGACATCCCAATTTAACTCTGCTTGAAGCAATGTCTTGCGGACTTCCTGTAGTCGGAACCTACGAAGAGAATAATGAACTCCCTGGACTTCGTAGAATAGAGAGGGATGTTAAGTTCGTAAAAGATGGAATACTAGATGTTATAAACAACTTCAAAACATATAGGGATAATGCCATTGATACTTCTAAGAATCTTTCCTGGAAAAATCGGACCATAGAGCTTCTTAAGATCTATAAAAAATACACAGAAAAAAATATGAGAGAAACGTTAATTAACGCCTACGAAAATACCCCAATAAGGTCGATAGCTCCAAAAAAACAAAAGAATGATATCAGATTCAATTTTGTCGGAAGTCCCTTTGTTGAAATAGTAGGATCTTTAGAAAACAAGTACCGAATAGATTTCATTGATGAGAAGACAGGCAAGAGCGTTCACACATCTAATATTAGTAACAATATGTGGACTAAATGCTCCAGAAGATATTGTACAGATTGGAGAATAATTATTATTCCTGAAAATGATATAGAAGCTGTTACGATCATTAAATTTAATCCAGAGGGTCAAAGAGTTTACATTTCTTTAGATTCTAAATCCCTAGGGGACACCTTAGCTTGGTTTCCGATGGTTGATGAATTTAGAAAAAAATGGAATTGTAAAGTTATTTGTTCAACTTTTAGAAATGAGTTTTTCAAAGAGACCTATCCTGAAATTGAATTTGTAAATCCTGGTACATCGGTTGATAATCTTTATGCGATGTTTAATATTGGATGGTACTATTTTGAAGATGGCACAATGGATCTTTCCAAAGTTCCTACTGATTTCAGAATGATTCCTTTACAACAAACTGCATCTGATGTTCTTGGTTTAGATTACAAAGAGGTTTTACCTAAATTAGATAAATCAAAAGTTAAAAGACAGATCGAAGGAAAATATGTTTGCATAGCACCTCATGCTTCCGCTTTAGCAAAATATTGGAATAGACCTGGAGGATGGCAAAAAGTAATTGACTTCTTAAACGAAAAAGGTTACAAAGTAGTTTATATTAGTCAAGAGCCAATGGACGGAGGATGGCACGATTCTAAACTTGGTGGAACACTTCAGAATGTAATTAACAAATCTGGGGATCTTCCTTTAAGTGACCGATTTGCAGATCTTTGCCATGCTGATTATTTTATTGGAGTAGGTAGCGGTTTGAGCTGGCTGGCTTGGGCATCTGGGGTACGTACTATGATGATCTCAGGATTTAGCAAACCGTTCACTGAATTTGAGACAAACTGTGATCGCATATTCAACGAAAGTGTTTGTAATGGATGCTTCAATACCCACAGATTGGATCCTGGAGACTGGAGATGGTGTCCAGTTCACAAAGGCACAGAAAGGGAATTTGAGTGTACAAAAACCATCACAGAGCATCAAATAATTGACATTCTCGAACAGCGCCTTTAAATTTTTACAACTAAGAATCACTAAATATATAATTTCCCAACCCCACAAAAATAAAAAAGAAGAAATGGAAGTAATTAAAAGAAACGGAGAAAAGAGCAAATTGGACGCGGAAAAAATCAATAAGGTTTTGATGTGGGCAACAGAAAATATCTCAGGAGTGAGTGCATCCGATGTGGCTATGAACGCACACATTCAGTTCTATCAAGGAATTAAAACAACAGAGATTCACAACGTTTTAATTCAATCCGCAGTGGATTTAATATCTGAGAAAACCCCCAACTACCAATACGTTGCAGCAAACCTCCTAAATTATCTTTTAAGAAAAGAAGCGTTAGAAGTGAATGGTGAGAATCTTCCTCCTTTGCTTGATATTGTTAACAGGAACGTAGAACTTGGATTTTACGATCAGATCATTCTTGACAAGTACACTGAATCAGAATTTGGAGAATTAAATCTCTATATCAGACATAATAGAGACTACGAGTTTACCTACGCAGGTATTCAACAGTTGATTGATAAGTATCTGGTTAAAGATAGAACTACAGGAAAATCTTACGAGACTCCTCAGTATGCTTTCATGTTAATTGCAATGACAGTTTTCATGGATCATGAACCAGATGAAAAATTATTTCATGTAAAAGAATTGTATGACTTAATTTCTCTTAAAAAGATTTCTTTACCAACTCCAGTAATGGCAGGTATTAGAACCCCTAATCGTCAATACAGTTCTTGTACTTTAATTGAAATTGGAGATTCTTTAAAATCTATTTTCCATGGTGATGTTGCTATTGGGGAGTATGTTGCAAGAAGAGCAGGTATTGGTATCAACGCGGGATCTATCAGAGCTCAAGGATCTAAAGTTAGAAGTGGAGAAGTAGTTCACACTGGGGTTATTCCTTTCTTTAGAAAATTCCAATCCACACTTCATTCATGTTCTCAGGGAGGTATCAGAAAAGGATCTGCTACTTTATATTTCCCTTGGTGGCACAAAGAGATTGAAGATGTTCTTGTTCTTAAGAACAACAAAGGAACTGATGATAATCGTGTACGTCACATTGACTATGCTATTCAGTTTGATAAAATGTTCTATAAGAGATTTATTGAGAATGGGGAGATTTCTTTGTTTAGTCCTAATGATGTTCCTGGATTATATGATGCATTTGGGTACAATGATAAATTTGAAGAGCTTTACACAAAATACGAAAAGAACAAAAAGATCGTTCGTAAAACAGTTAAGGCTAGAGATTTGATGAACACGTTTGCACAAGAAAGAATTGGAACTGGTAGAATGTATGTTCACAATATTGACAACACAAATACAAACACTCCGTTTAAAGATAAGATCAGAATGAGTAATTTGTGTGTTGAAATTGCTTTACCAACAAATCCAATCAATCATATTGATAACGGTGATGATACACCAGATGAAATTGCACTTTGTGTGTTAGCTGCACATAACTTGGGAACAATTAAAAACAACGAAGAACTTTATAAGTGTTCGGAGTACATTGTTCGTATTTTAGATTTTGTTGTGGAATTCCAAGACTATCCGGTTGCTGCAGCATTGAAGATGAAAAAGCGTAGATCTCTTGGTGTTGGCGTTACCAATTTTGCGTACTGGTTAGCTAAGAACGATTTAAGATATTCTGACAATTCATCTCTAGAAAAGGTTGATGAATTATTTGAGCACATTCAATATTCACTATTGAAAGCATCTAATAAACTAGCTAAAGAAAAAGGAGCATGTGAGTGGTTCGATAGAACAACATATTCTGAAGGCGTTATGCCAATCGATCGCTATAATAAAAACGTAGATGAATTGGTTAAAAGACCTTATTCTTGCGACTGGGAAAGCTTGAGAAAAGAAATCTTAACCCATGGTTTAAGAAACTCTGTACTCACAGCAATTATGCCTGCAGAAAGCTCAGCAGTAGTCCAAAACGCTACGAACGGAATTGAACCAATTAGATCATTAGTAACAATCAAGAAGTCTAAATCTGGTCTAATTAAGCAAGTAGTTCCGGAGATTGCTAAGTTAAAAAACAAATATGAATTAGCTTACGATATGCCAGACAATAAAGGATACACTAATATCTGTGCTGTCATCCAAAAATGGATCGATCAGTCCCTTTCTGCTAATCACTATTACCAGTATAGCTTAGATGGAATTTCTCTGGCAGGTGTAATTAAAGATCTTTTGCATGCTTACAAGTATGGTATGAAGACCCTTTATTATGCTAACACTGATGATAAAAAATCAGACAACATTGAAACTATGGGTGAATCTAATGCTATGGAAGTAGGATGCGAAGGTGGAGCATGTGCTATCTAAAAAATCCATAATACATAAAAATTTGTAAATCAATAATTAAAATAAAATGAAGAACATTATCAATCTTAGAGAAGTAGATTACACGAAGGAACCATTATTTTTTGGGGAAGAATTATCAATCCAGAGATATGATAAATTTCGCTATGAGAAAATTTTTAATATGTTTAAACAACATATTTCTTACTTCTGGAGACCTGAAGAAGTAAATCTTAGTAAAGATAAAGGGGATTTTGCTAGTTTATCGGACCATGAAAAATTTATCTTTACGAAGAATTTAGGATATCAGATTCTTCTAGACTCAGTTCAGTCTAGAGGAATTTCTCATCTTTTGGACGATTGCTCAAACCCAGAGTCTGAGCTTTTTGCTAAGACGTGGGAATTTTTTGAAACCCTTCACTCATATTCTTACACTTATATTATTAAGAACATCTTCCCTAATCCGAGCGATGTCTTTGATACCATTTTAAAAGATGATGAGATTCTAAAAAGAACAACATCAGTAACTAAATACTATGATGATCTTATTGATCGCATTCCTGATGATACTATTGATGCAAAGAAAAAGAAATTATACTTAACCCTTGTTTCAATCAACATTCTTGAAGGAATCAGATTCTACGTTTCTTTTGCTTGTTCGTATTGCTTTGCACAGAATAAGAAAATGGAGGGAAATGCTAAGATCATTTCTTTCATTAACAGAGACGAGAATCTTCACATGGGATTCACAACCCAGCTTCTTAGATTCTTAGCAGATGAACCATCTGAAGGATTCCAACACATTGTTAAAGAATGTGAACCTATTGTATATGAAATGTACAAAGATGCTGCAGCTGAAGAAATGGAGTGGGCAAAATATCTTTTCAAAGATGGTACGATGATCGGATTAAATTCTGAGATTCTAATCCAGTACATGAAATGGTTAACCAACAACAGATTAAAAGCAATTAGACTGGACACTATTTTTGATAAAGTTTCTAATCCTATTTCTTGGATTACTAACTGGACAGAAAGTAAATCAATTCAGGAAGCACCTCAAGAGACCGAGAAGGAAACATATGTTGTTGGTGCATTCCAGCAACTTGATGAGAACGAAAGCTTCGACGAATTCAGTTTATAAAATATTTGAAAAATAATGGCTAAGAAAAAAATGTCAAAAGCAGAAAGAGCTAGCGTATGTCTAGTGATGATTGTAAAGAACGAGAGTGAGGTTATTAGAAGATGTATAGAATCTGTTAAGGACTATATCGATTATTGGGTAATTTGTGATACTGGATCTACTGATGATACCAAAAAGATCATTCAGGAAACTATGGACGAGTTTGGGATCAAAGGAGAACTCCATGATAGTGAATGGGTAGATTACGGAACCAACCGAACAGAGAGCTTAAAACTTTCTTACGGTAAAGGAGATTATAGATTGGTCATAGATGCCGATGATTATTTGGACGTTGGTGACTCTGATAAATTGTTTACTGATTTGACTGAAGATTCCTATAAGATTAGAATCAAGCTAGGTGAAATCACTTATTTCAGAACACAGCTGATCAGATCTAATCAAGAATGGAAATATGTTGGGGTTCTTCATGAATATCTAGAAGGACCAAAGGGTGTTGAATTAACTGAAGGTTATATTGAGGAAGCACAGATGGTAGCTTCTGTAAGTGGAGATACCAGAGACATCAAAGGTCAATCGAAGTATTATAATGATGCTTTGATTTTTGAAAGAGAATTAGTAACAAAACCAGATCTTGATGAAGGTCTTAAAGCCAGATATCAATTCTATTTGGCTCAAAGCTATAGGGATGCTGGAATGTACGATAGATCTATTAAGGAATATGAAAAGAGGGTGGAGCTTGGAGGATGGCCAGAAGAGGTTTATATCTCGCTCTACATGATAGCTAAAATGAAAATGGCTCTGAACCAAGAAGACGAAATGATCAATGATGCATTTATGAAAGCTTGGGAATTTAGACCTGTTAGACTAGAAGCTCCCTATGTTCTGATCAGATATCTGGTTTCTAAGAAAAGATACTTCTATGCATTTACAATTGCGTCCATGTGTCTCAGAATGAGACCTTGTGATGATATTCTATTTGTAGAGAATGAGATCTGGAAATGGAAAATGACTGATGAATACTCAGTTTTAGCTTATTACACTGGAAACATTAAAGAAGCCTATACCGCTGCTAAATCCATTATAGAATTCCCAGAGTATGAGAATCTTGATCCGTCAGAAAAGGAAAGGATCAGAAAGAACTACGAAACCTTTGAAAGAGTGTATAATGAGCACGTTTTAGCAAAGAATAAAGAATCAGCAGAGGCATAAGGATGTTTAGATATATAAATCGATTAAAAGATTTATATGAAAAAATATTCAGAATTTGTTGCTTCTATCTTTGAGGCTAAAAGCAGAAGTGGAGAGAATTATGTAAATGTTATTGATGATTCTGATCCCTTTGGAAAGCCGGTTGATAGAGTTCACAAAGACAACCTTATAGAGGAATTAGAAGAATACCTTTTAGCTAAAGAAAATGGATACATTCAATATGTTACGGTGTCTGCCGATGTTACAAAAAGCGGTGGAAAAAGACCAGAATATTTAGCAGATACTCTTCCAGTAGTAAAAAGAACAAGAACCCCAGATCCTGTAGATAGACCAGCAGATGATAAGCCGGATGATGTAAACATTTTCGTAGATGTTGAGTTTGAAGTTGTTGGGATAGAAAAAGGAACAAAAGAAGTAAAAGTTTACAAGAAAGAAATAGATCCAGTATCTGGGAAAGAAAGATCGGTTAAAGAACTAGATCCAGTATCAGGAGAAATGAAGAAAGTTCAAATAGGTACTGAAGTAGTAGATGATTCTAGAATTATAGCAATGCCATATTCATTAAGAAGAAAAGGTGTTGTTACCCCGATAGATCCTGAAGATGTTTGGGAAATCTCATTTAAAAAAATATCCAGTAAAGGTGTCTCTTAAAAAATACACACAGTTTATAGATCCCCAATTAGTAGAAATATCAATTGGGGATCATCTTTTTGAAGTGGAGCTATGTAAGGACTTTGAAAAAGGTCTTTCACAAAGATCTAAGATTGGGTGTGAAGGAATGATCTTTATCTTTCCTGAGCCAAAAGATGCCCAATTTCACATGAAAGATTGTAAATTCCCGTTGGACATTCTTTTTTGTAAAGATGGTGGAATCAAACAAATTTCTGCCGATTGTCCACCCTGCAATAGCGATGATTGTGAAAAATACATTTGCGAAGATTGCGATGTTGTCGTAGAACTTCCAGCAGGTACCTGTTTTAAGTTAGGTATCACAACTGGCTTTTCTTGCCAGATCATTAACCACTAGAACGGAACCATCCTATCAATTTTCGGTATAATTATTATGAATATATTAATAACTGGTGTAGCTGGATTGTTAGGATCTAGACTTGCCGATTGGATAGTAGAAAATGTCCCGGATGCTTATGTTGTTGGGATGGATGACCTCAGCGGGGGATACAGAGAGAACGTAAACAAGAAGGTTCATTTCTGGCAAATGGATTTAATTCACCACCCGATAGAAAACTGTTTTGAGACACACAGATTTGATTACGTGTTTCATTTTGCAGCTTATGCTGCTGAAGGACTTTCTCCTTTTATTAGAAGTTATAACTACCAAAGCAATATTGTAGCAACCTCTAGAATTGTAAACAATTGTATTAAATATGGGGTTAAACGCCTTGTCTTTACTTCCTCTGCTGCCGTATACGGAGCTAAAAATACTTCCTTTGATGAAAATGATCAACCAGATCCAATTGACCCGTATGGCATCGCTAAATACGCTTGCGAGATGGATATTAAAGTTGCAGGGGAACAGCATGGATTAGATTGGTGTATTATTAGGCCTCATAATGTTTATGGTGCAAAACAGAATATTTGGGACAAATATAGAAACGTTTTAGGAATCTGGATGGTCCAGCATATGAATGGTGAACCTATGTCCATTTATGGTGATGGTATGCAAACAAGAGCATTTAGTTATATCGACGATTCACTAGAGCCATTATGGAAAGCAGCTATCTTGCCAGAAGCATCTAAAGAGATAATAAATCTTGGTGGAATAGTTGGGTATAATATGAGAGAAGCAAGTCTCCTTCTAAGAGATGTTATAGGTGCAGGCGAAATAGTTTTTCTTGAGGGCAGACACGAAGCCAAAAAATCCACACCAACCTGGCAAAAATCCATTGACATTCTTGGGTTTGAGCATAAGACCCATCTTCGGGATGGATTAGAAAAAATGTGGAAATGGGCTCAGAAACAACCTAAGAGGGAAAGATGGGTTTGGGAAAATTACGAATTAGAAAAGGGAATATATTCCTATTGGAAAAAGTAGGGATTTTTAAAATTTCCCGATATATAATTGAAAAAAACCATGGCACTATTAACCCTTACTGAAGAGTACAACAAAAGAAGCGAAAATTACATCTATGATGTAACTGATCATATGGACAAACTAAGAACATATGCTAGTCAATGTTCTCATGTCACAGAACTAGGAATTGGTAACGTTGGATCAACTTTTGCTTTTATCGCAGGATTACCTGCTAATGTTGTTAGCTATGATGCATCGCCAATGGAGATTAAGGAAGTTGATAGAGTGGAATTAGCAGATCTTGCACTTGCTAACAATGTTACATTTACTTTCGTTGAAGAAGACCCAATGGACGTTACAATAGCTAACACCGATCTATTATTCATCCACGATGCAACAGACGCATCCAGACTATCTCAAGAATTATCCTTGCATGGTAATAAAGCTTCTAAGTTTATTATCGTTCCTTTATTCTCTGTAGATAATGAATCATTCCTTACTGCTATTGACAATTTCGTAAGTGCAAATCCTTCTTGGGAGATTGCAGAAAGCATCCAGCAATGGTGTGGTTTAGTGGTTTTATCCAAGTAATTCAATATACCTTAAACGAAACCCTTATTCCTTTTAAGTCTAAAAGGGATGAGGGTTTTTTATTTTCCCCCTTATAGATTATGAGCAAAGCTGTAAATAAAGAGATCGTAGTATTATCCGAAAAAGAACACATCAGGGCAAGACCTACCGTTTATGTTGGATCTGTAAAACCCACTGACGAGAAAATCCCTATCATTAGAAATGGGAGAATTTTCATTGACCCTAAATCCATTTCGGTTGGACTTTATAAGTTATTTGATGAGGTTATCAGTAACTCCATAGACGAAGCTAAGAGAATGAAGGGCAAGATGAAATTGATCACAATTAAAGTTGATTCCAAGAGGAATGCAATTTCGGTTAAAGATACAGGAAACGGATTTCACAAGGGTGCTTCAAAACATAAGATCTCTAAATTGTCCAATATCGAAACTGCAGTTTCTCAATTACGTGCAGGCTCAAACTTTAACAACGATGATGTAGAAGAATCTTTGGTAGGTACTAATGGTATGGGTGTTAGTTTGGTGAATGTACTTTCTAAGATGTTTAAGATTGTTACTGTTAACGAATCACACTACTATGAACAAGTTTGGAATGATTATGAAAGAACAGACCCAAAAGTTAAATCTAGTGATGGATTTCAAAAAGGCACAGAAATTACTTTTGAACCTCTTAGTGAGATATTTGGAAGAACCAAATGGGACAAAGACATTCTTTCCACTGATATAGCATTCAAAAAGAGATTGATCAAAAAAGATCCGATCATTAAAAATTTGGATCTTGAATTTTATTGGGACGATGAGAAGGTAAATCTTGATATTGATTTCTTTCCTAAAGAATGTTTTGCTATCGAAACTCCAATTGGAGAAGTTATAGTTTGGGAAAAATTCGAAGGCGGAGGTCCAGTTAGTTTTGTTAACTCCGCTATGTGTTCGGGTATTCATCAGAGAATAATTAATGAGTGCATTAATGCAAAGCTAGACGATAATTTAGGTCATCACTTCTATGACACTTTTATCTCTTTAAATCTCCCTCCTAAACTTGTTAAGTTTGGAGATCAGAATAAAACAAGATTCGTTACACCTAGAGAAGAAGTTGAAGGTACAATTTCTAGAAATGTTGTAAATAAGATGCAGGCATTCTTTAAAACACAACTTTTTCAAAACATTCTAAAGAAGGTAGAAGAAAGAAAGAATGACGGTCATGTTAAGAAACTAAGAGCAGAAAAGAAGAAGGTAAACGTCAAGCAATCACACAAGTACTTCCCAGCTTCTAAATCAAGCGCGGAGAACTTATTCATAGTGGAAGGACTTTCTGCAATGGGATCAATCCTACAAAAAAGAGACCCACAGAATGATGGAGTATATGCACTTAAAGGTAAGATTAAAAACTGCCGAACCCTAAGTGACCTTTCTGAGAACAAAGAGATCCTCGAAATGATGCAGATTCTAAATCTGGATCCAACTGTAAAGAATGCTTTGACAATCTCAAGCTATAAAAGGGTGGTAATAGCAACCGATCCAGATCCGGACGGAGCACACATTACCTCTTTATTAATAAACCTGTTTTACAAGTGGTTTCCTTTTGTGATAGTTAATGGTCAATTAAACATTCTTAAAACCCCTTTGGTTACTGTAGGCGATGGTAAAAGAAGAAAGTACTTCTTTGATATGGACGAGTTTAAAGCTTCTAAATCCGGCAACACCGGGATCAGATACCTCAAAGGACTAGGATCTCTTTCCCTAGATGACTGGGAATTTGTTATGAGTAATAAGAGACTTTTAGCTATCTCTGCCCCTACCAAATCGAAAGAGTTTTTAGATATGGCATTTGGTGATTCCTCCGATTTACGAAAAAAATGGCTATCTGGTACTACTGTGCTTTAGGAATTTGATATATACAGTATGATTTTAAGAATTTCTGACTATTTACTAGAACAGGACGAGGTTGAGGTGGAAAAACCCGAAAAGAAACCCCGTGCTGGTAAACTAAAGATCAACTGGGTTGAGCCTGATCTTGCTGAAGAAATTCATCACTATACTGATGCAGTAAGGACTGAATTCTATCAGCATAACATTGACATTACAAATACAGATATAGGCAAGTCTAAAGCTCCTGCCACTAAATTCTATAAGTACATTTCACAACCTTTTAGAAGAGGTAAAATGGAAGATCTTCCTATTTACTCGGAAGATGAATTCCAAGTAACTAAAATCCAAAATCTGGATGCTTACGAATACGAGAACATCGTAGCTGGAGCATACGGTAAAGGATATGGTGAAGTTATGAATAAGGTTGCAGACGATCTTAAAACAAGAGGTAAACTTACCCTTCCAGCTCCTATAGTTATTAGATTCATCAATTTTGGTGAGACCAGAAGAAAGGGGGAAGCTTCATATTATCTTTTCTCTGGAAACAGAAGAATCAATCTAGCCCTTTATTATGGTATTCCAGTTAAAGTTTGGGTGGTAGACCTTATTCCTTCAAGAAGAGACGTTAGAGACTTTGCTGAAAAGAGTGGCATCCTTAAAAAGGGAGACGAATTTTTTAAAGAATTCTTAACCAGAAGAACTGGTAAGGACAATCTAGACAGCTTAACTGCTAGAGAAAGATTCAACGTTATCCAGTCGATCAAGAGTTTCGACGAATAATTTCATTTTACATCCCCGAATTTTTATCGTACATTGCACTAAAATAAAGGAGCATGTCAAAAAACCGTTTAGGATACTGTTGTATTAATCTTACCCTGGATGAATCTGGGATCACTGCTAACCGAGGGATGGTTAAGAAAACTTTTATGGAAAGGGGATTGGCATATGCTAGCGAATTAGCTCTTAGAAACATCAAGGATCTCTATCAAATCATAGCATGGAATAACAAGACTGGGATTAAGATGTACCGGATGACCTCGGATCTATTTCCCTGGTTCTCTGAGTATGAAATTAAAGATCTTCCAGATTACGAACTAATCCGCCAGCATCTTATAATGTGTGGTAAAGAAGCGAAAGATAATGATCAGAGATTAACTTTTCATCCTTCACATTTTGCAATCCTTGCATCTCAGAATGAGGATGTAGTTACTAAAGCTCTTAAAGAGTTAAGACAGCATGGAGAAATTATGGATATAATGGAATTGGAAAGATCCCATAAGTATCCAATCAATATTCACGTCAACACAGCTAAGCCTACCAAAGAAGATGCTGCCAATAGATTTTGTAAAGCATTTGAGAAGCTAGATGAATCTGCTAAGTCTAGATTGGTCGTAGAAAATGATGATAAAAAATCTGCATTTACCCCGACAGATCTCTATGAATTAGTTCATAAGAAAATAGGAATTCCGATCACTTTTGATTTTCATCATTTCAAATGTAATCCAGATTTATTAACTGAAGAAGAAGCATTGCAGCTTTGTATTAGTACATGGGGAGAAACACGTGCACTAACACATTATTCAGATTCGAGAAAAATTTACGAAGATATATCAGCTAGAGACGTTGCGCATTCCGATTGGATTTGGACCAAAGAATTACCAACCTATGGTAAAGAGTTTGACATCGAACTGGAAGTGAAAATGAAAGAGCTAGCTCTACTTAAATTAATAGAATCTGTATGAGTGATGAAATAGAAATAGAAATAACCGAATCGGGCTCAACCGATTGGTCGATTGATCAGATCATGACCTCTGAAATAATCTATGGAGGATTGATCGAAAGCTACGGGCAACCAGCCGTAGATGCTGTTATCGAAAAATTAGGGATCCATAAAAATGATCTAGGGTTAGAAGATAACACGAGAATAATATTACGGGTCTTAAATGGAGAAGTCTAAAAGAAATCCCTTCATAATTTTAATTTACGGAGCGATAGAATTTTTCACCCTTTGTGCTCTTGGGTTAGGAACATTAATAGTTTTAATTTTTAGCGGAATATTTCTTGCTTCACTAAGTGTTAGAAATTTCTTTGCGAAAAGATTTGGGAAATATAACAAATCTAAATGAGTAAAGACTACTACAAAATCCTTGGAGTAGATAGAGGTGTAAATAAAGAAGATCTTAAGAAAGCATACAGAAAATTAGCTCTTCAGTATCATCCTGATAAAAATCCAGACAACAAAGAAGCAGAAGCTAAATTCAAAGATATAGCAGAAGCATACGACGTTCTTTCTGATGATCAGAAAAGATCTAAGTATGATATGGGAGGATCTTTTTTCCAGAGTGCTGGGTTTAATCCTTTCAACCATTATCCGCAAGATGATTTTTGGGATGATGTCTTTGCTAAAAGGAATCAACATAAAAAGGGACAGAATCTATTTGTCAATGTGCCTCTTACAATCCAAGAAATGTATTTGGGTGCTAAGAGAACAATCAATTCAAGAAAGTATAAGAAGTGTAATCCCTGCGAAGGTAATGGATCTTTAAATGGCAAATCTTTTCAGACATGTTATAATTGTAAAGGGTCTGGAACTATTCAAAGTACTAGGTTCCAACAATTTGCTCAAATAACAACAAGCTCTCCTTGTGAACAATGTCACGGAACAGGTAAGATGATTCTAGAAGTCTGTGAATCTTGTTATGGGAAAGGTGCAGTGGTTTTTGAAGAAGAAATCGATATAGATATTCCCGCAGGAACTCTTCCTGGTATGCAGATTAGTGTTGCTGGAAAAGGCAATGAAGAACCGGGTGCAACTTTTCCTGGCGATCTTCTAGTTAATATCAAAGAGGTAGGAGATAACTATTACGAAAGGCAAGGAACAAACATTAAAGTTATCAAAGAGATTTCTTTCTTTGATGCTTGTCTGGGTACCACTATTGGAATTAAATTACCTCTTGGTGAGATAGTTTCTGTGGCAGTAGAACCTGGAACATCACACGGAACTATTCTTCAGTTACAAGGAAAGGGTCTTTATGAATTCTCAATGGGATCTAAAGGAGATTTTCTAATTGAGATCCATATAAAAGTACCTAAACCAAGAAACCAAGAAGATATAGAAGATCTAAAAGAAATAAGTAAAAAAGAAATATTTAATTTATGAGCCTGTTAATTTTTATCTTAGCATGTTGGGGATTAACCCACATTTTAGTTGTTGGAACTATCTTTGATGGTCCAAGAGACTGGATCACAGTGAAAAGTGAATTCCTTGGCAAAATGCTATCATGCCATCAATGCTGCTCTTTTTGGGTTGGTATGGCAATGTCCTTTGTTATTAAGGATCTCCCGGACATCTCCTTTGGATATTCTGATTTCTTTTTCTGGGGTCTTATTTCTTCCGGGGCAATTTGCTTACTAAAAGCCCTTAATTATTTTTTATTTTCTTTTAAAGAATAAGATAAATAGAACATAAAGAAATTAATATGAAAAAAAGAATCTATAGGTTTTCCGAATATGTGAACGAACAAGAGGGTAAAACCGACGAAAATCCTGATCTTGCTAAATCTACATTCAACAAGCTCAATGCCGGCGGAATGGCTGCTGCAATGCTACAGAATGCAATGGATAAGCTCGGTGTAAGAGACAACAACTACGCCAAGACTGCAGAAACTGAGGAAACTAAAGCATCAAAGCCTTATGTTGCATGTGGTACTGCCCCTTATGCTTTCATTCCGGTTGAAGCTACAAACAAACAAATCCTGGAGGATCTATTCAAAGATCCTAACGGAAGACTTTCCAAAGATGTTAAATATGCTGAAGTAAATAAATTAGCAAATGATCCCAATAATAAGAAATTGTTTCTTGTTGGGGTAAGAGAGACATTAGAGACTAAAAAGAGAGAGGGTGATAAATTTACAGATAAAATTATCATAGTAGATCCTTCAAAACCAGAAGAAAAAGTTGCTTCTTATCAGATAACAACAACCCCTTCATTGGCATATTATTCAGATCCTGAGAGAATGGTAAATCCCCAGGGTACTGCCATCATGGATCCTGGCGTAACAAAATACAAAATAGGGGTTCACAAAAAAGGATCACCGACTCAGCATGAGGCGTTAGTTCAATCTGGAAGCACTGATGTTCAGAGGTATAAGCCAACTATGAAAGAATTCGATAGTTACACCCCAGGAGAAAAAGAATCTGGCGAAGGTTTTGGAATCAATATTCACAGATCTTCTACAGAAAGGGGTGTTTGTGTTGGACCTTATTCTGCTGGATGTCAGGTATTTGCAGACGGACAGGATTTTGCTAATTTTATGTCGATATTAAAAGCATCTACCGCTAATGGTGGTGAATTCTTATATGCTCTGGTTCAGAATGACGACCTAGCTTCTAAGACAGAAAACACAGACAAAGAAGAATCTGAAAAGGGCGGAGAGGATACTGTAGAAGTTAGCACAGAAGACTTTGAAGATGTTGGATCTCAGATCAAAGCTGAACTTGATAAATTTAATTCTGACGAAGAAAAACTAATCCAAATTTACAATGGACTCGTTACTGACCAAAAAACAGCAGGGGCTTTTGCTAGCTGGTATCAAGAAACATATAATAGTAATATTATAGATGATCTTGATAAAGCATTAGATAATTCTGAGTTGGAACAGCTTAAATTCAAATAGTAATTTATTGCTAATATTAAAAAAGAGGCCTAAAAACCTCTTTTTTTGTGGAATTTTATTTACTTTACGTCTAAGATTGTAACAAGAAAGCAAGTAAATGAGTTCGAACAAAAACACAGCCATCACCATACCGGAACAGATAGATCAGGATTATCGTAAATACGCCCTTTATGTTATTCAAAGTAGAGGGATTCCAAATTTCTATGATTGCCTTACTCCGGTTCAAAGACTCATTCTACAAAAAGCACCGACCTCTTTTAATAAAACAATTGGGGTAGTTGGTGAAGTTTTCCGCACACAACTTTATCACCACGGTGATGCTTCATTAGCTTCTGCTATTTCGAAACTAGCAAGACCTTTTGGATGCTCAGATCTGATTATGGAAGGAGACGGATTCTTTGGAACCCCTGTTAATCCTTCTCCGTCCGCTCCGAGATACACTTCGGTTAAAATTGCATCCAAGTATAAATCAATCATAGACGAGCATAAGGATCTTAATATTGAAAATGAGGAAGGTGGATTTGATTGGTTACATGTTACCCATCCGATAGGTTTATCTACCCATATCGTAGGTATTGCTGTTGGGTATAGATCAAATATTCTCCCAAGAAAATATGAAGATATAGTTGCTTATCTTGGCGGGGACACTTCAAGAAAATTAAAGCCATACTTTAGAGGATTCAAAGGTAAGGTTTCTAAAGTAGACTCTCTAAGATCTGCTTGGTTAATAGAAGGGGGATTTTCTTCAGACCCAAAGACGAAGACAATCCAAATCTCGAATCTTTCTCCTTTGAGCAGATATGATTCTTTTATTGACAAACTAAACAAGATTCTAGATAATTCCGGGATTGATTACAAGCTAGATAATAAATCAAGAGAGGAAGTAGAGATTAGTTTAAGACTAAGATGCTCTGACCAAGACTTCTCAGATCTGTCTGCAAGGATCAAAAAAGAAACACAGCATATTGTTACAGAGAATATAGTTCTTGTGAAGGACGGGGCAGTTCTTGATTATTCATCTGTAGAAGAATACCTTGATCAGTTCAAGGTTCATATGGAAGAAGTTCTTCTTCGTAGATTAATGAAAGATTCTTTCTATAACGATCGTGAACTAGAATTCTTAGAAGCTAAGCTTAAATTTCTTGTCTTCATGTCGCAGAAGAAAAGAACTAACGAGGAGATTATAGAATTCTTAAAACAATTTGTACAATGGATTAAGAACAGACTAGAATCTATTCAGCTGATAAAACTATCTAGCAATGAAATAGAACTTACTAAACAAAAGATTCTAGAGGCAAAACAAAAAGCTAAAGATATACGCAAAGCAATTAAGGATCAAGAAATTGTCTGCAAGAAGGTTGCAAAGGACTGGGCAAGAAATACTAAGAAAACAACTAAGCAGTCTTCTCTTCTGGTTGGAGGAAATGAAGGATCCTATAATGGTATTCAAATTTGGAACCCGGAGGAGTATTTAGAAAAGGAAGAATCCATTGAGAATGAAGAAGTTGAAGAGGAATCTGAAGAAACTAAATCTTAATAACGTCTAAAATATTAACAATTAACATAAATGAAAAAGGAAGAAAAATTAAATTTCAGAATTACGAACCCTAACAATCTAATCGTTTTCTTAAAGAAATTGAAAATGGTAGATCGTTCGGTAATCTTAGAATTAGAAGGACACGATCTTTTTGCAAAGATCCGAACTCCTGATAAATCTGTTCTTAAATATGTTGGAAGCAAGATAGACGATTTCTTCGAAGGAGACACATCAAGCTCTAGAATTAAGATAGGTATCATGGAGATCGGTAAGTTCATCGACGTGTTTAAATACTTCGGTCCTGAAGAAGAAACATTTATTGAGATCTCATCTCAGTCTTTAGAAGGTTCATTAGTAGCTACTGCATTTAGAGTTTATTCTGCTAGTATCAACATCAAATTTAAATGTGCTGATATTTCTCTTCTTTCTTATATTGAGGATAAGACACAGAAATTAGTATTTAATACAGAAGGAGCATTTATTTCATTTGATATTTCCAAAGAGGCTTTTGCTAAATTATCCTCTTTAACTACCATAGAGAACAATGCGGAAGAGCTTTTAAATTTTGACGTTCACTCGAAAGGACTTTCAGTGAAAGGTAATTCTTTCCAATACAACGTTCTTAAAGACGGAGCTTTACCTGGATACGAAAGCGATGCATCTTATGCTATCTATAAGAATCAATTCAATTTCGTTGATCAGGAGAATTCGGTATTCTATGTTCAAGAAAATAGAATTGTAGTTAGCTCCCAAGAAAGCGATTCCCTTATTGCAGTAGGTTTAGTTGAGCTTTAATAATGAAAGCAAAATTGACATTTGATCTTAACGATCCAGATCAAAAGATGGAACACTTTAGGTGCATCAAATCTTTAGATATGGCTCTTGCCCTCTGGGAAATATCCATCAATGCTAAGAAGCAATGCTATAGAGAAATCGAGGGCAGAGAGATGAAAGGAGAATCTATAGATCATGTGGATTTAGTTTTTAGAAAGATCTATAAAATCATGGAAGAGCATTCCATAGATGTAGATGATTTGGTAATTTGATAACGGATACAATATATGAGTAATTATACGGATTGGAGTGAAGAAGAGATTAATGCAGAAATAGCGAAACTTAAGAAAATGTCTGCAGATCTTAAGAACGAAGAGCAAGGTGTAAAATTAACTCTTAATAGTATCTACGGAGCTTTGGGAAATCAATACTTTGCTTGCTTCAATCCTGAAGTAGCAGAGAGCGTTACCTTACAAGGACAGGACCTTATTAAGTTTGCCGAAAGAATTATCAATAAGTATTTCCACGAGCATTGGCACCTTGACACAGAACTTCACGAGAAGATTGGGGTTAGAAACGTTAGACCAGTAACTGCAGAAATGGTTATCTATGTTGATACTGATTCCAACTATGTGAATTTTGGTAATGTGATGTCTTCCTGTGAATTTGATGGAGATCCATTGGATCTGATCCTAAAAATCAACGAGCACAGACTTGCAGGGTATATTACAAAATGCCTTGACATCTACGCTAAGAAATGGAACACAGAAAACTATCAAGACTTTGAACTTGAAGCCATTTCAAGAAATGCTATCTTTTTAGGTAAGAAGAAATACATTGTAAATCTAACTTACGAAGCTCCAGGAAAACACTATGACGATCTTTCAAGAATTAAGCCAACCGGGATTGAGATCGTACAAGGCGGAACCCCTCCTTTTGCAAGAGAGAAACTTATTTATCTTTTAAAGCATCTTTTTAAAACTGGTAGAGAATTTGACATTCGTACATTCGTTAAAATGCTCAGGGAAATAAAGTCGGAATTTAAATTACAAAAGCCTGATGCAATCTCAATTGGAGTGGGGGTCAATAACATAGAGAAATTTATACTCAATGACACCAGGGCATTTGAAGTAGCCAAAGGTTGTCCGATGCATGTTCGTGCAGCGGGATATCACAACTATATCCTTAATAACTCCAAATACAAGGCTAAATACTCGCTAATTCGTTCGTCAGAGAAAATCAAGTATTATTTCGTAGCGGTCAGTAGCGAGCAAGAAAACAATGTTTTTGGCTATCTTAACGGGTCTTATCCATATGAGTATGCACCTCCTATTGATTTTGATGCCCAGTTTAACCGAACTATCTTAGACCCTATTAATCGATTCATAGAGGTTATGGGTTATTCTCCGCTTTCCCCGAATCTTCTTTTAGTTAGCGCTTTGTTTTAAAAAGCATCTTTTCTGTGGATATATAATTAAAAAAGTATCCAAATGAGAAGATTTCAAGATTTTTATAAGAAGGTAAACGAGCAGGAAGACATAAATCCTGAAAATTTCCAAGACGAAACCGATCTTGAGATAGAACCAGTAGCTCCTAAGAATATCGAGCCTCTTTCAAAGATGACCGACACCGAAACTGGTGGTAGCTTGGACGAGTCTTTCCGTAAACTTTTAGAATTCCAAATGCAACTTAAAGGATTTCATTGGGGGACGGAAGTATACTCTGAGCATAATGCTGCTGGTCTTACCTATGAATCTGTTGATGCTACTCTAGATACATTAGTTGAAGCGTACCAAGGATACACGGGCAGAATAAAATTCGGTGGTCAATACACTATGATCAACTATGCTGAAGTTGATGCATTTGCATGGCTAGGTAGTATCGAAGAAATAGTTAATCAGTTAAGAGAAACCATAGAATACTCAGACGTTCAAAACATTCTTGATGAATTACTAGCTGCAATTTCCAAATTTAAGTACCTATTAACTCTTAAGAAATAATGAAATATCTTAAAGGTTTTAATGATTTATTCGAATCTGAAGAAGGGATGGAAGAAGTCCACCCTAAACCTTTAAACCTATTTACTAGGGATGACGTTAAGAACTTAGATTCCTATAAATCCCTTATTGAAGATGGGTTTATAGATATAACTCCACCAAGATCCGATGCAGGAACTTTTAAGTTCTCTCACCCAAATTTGGACGGGATGGACATTTTTATCCACTCAAACGGCTACATCAGATATCAGAACACAAAAAGCAAACCGATGTATGGAAGAGTTAAAGTAGCTCAAGCAGTACTTCCTGCATATCATGCTAATGCAAGAAAAACAGATTTAATATACGGTCAGCCTGTTATGGAACCTAATGACTATGATATAAAATTTGATTGGTTAAGAAGATATACGAGGAAGAAGTATTTAAAATCCCAAGGAATGTCATCTAAAGGATTGGATAGAGAAGATCCAGAACTTTTAAAAAAGCAGATATCAAACATAATAGTAAGATCCGGAAAGGCATCAGTAGCAGCGGATCTTAGAAAAATGTTCCCCGAAGTATGGGCGGAAATAGAAAAAGGATCTTCCGATGATAGTAATAAGGTGCTTGCCGATCTAGGCGATCTTGGATTTTAATCCAGGAAACAATTTCACATTTATTGGATAAAAGAGCATGATAATAATGTTCTATCAATCTTAAATATAATTAAAATGGGATTTTTCACAAGACATATAAGTGACGACTCATTAATAGCATTTGCTAAAAATGAATTAAGCAGGTTTGACACCTATATGAGAAATGCTGAAGCATACAACTTGACTGGCGAATATACTTCATGCTTTTGGAGTTTCTATCAGGAGGAAAAAGAAAGCAGGGAATCCCTTTGGTATGTCCTAAGAAACGAATCCGAAGATAAAGAACATTTAATAAAGACTGTTTGTAAGCTGTGGGAAACTGCAACAAACAGGAAGAACAACCCAGAACAGCTGGATGGGATTATGAATTATCTGGATCTTGCAGAAAAGATCGGTAATGAAGAAGAGAACATACACATTAAGAAATTAATAGAAATCCTAAGAGAAAGAGTTAAAAAAAATATAGAAAATGAATAACGAACAGCAACAAATTTCAATTAATATAGCAGGAGCACCCTGGATCACTTGCGATTGTGGGAGTCATCTTTTTAGATCTCTAGTGATGATAAAAAAGATCTCTCAATTCGAATCCCCTACAATGAGGGAAGAGCAAGTACCAATAGATGTTGTTGTTTGCGAAAGCTGTGGAAAGATTCCAAAATTCTTAACAACAAGAATCAAAGATATCCCTCAAGAATTAATAGCAACTAAATCTTCTATCATAGATGGAGAATAATAATGACATACCAGAATTATCTTTTGATGAGGAAAAAATAGATTTCCTTTTAAAGAATGCAGAAAGACTTCATTTGGTAATGACGAAGGAACAGATAGATTCTCTTGTATCATCTTTGAAAGAAAATCTTGAAAAGATAGAGGACACTATTAATATACTAAAGGATCAAGAAAATAATATCCCTGAATGAAGATGCGACAATTTGTTTATTGGATGATGATCGTAATGGGAGCTGTCATTGAGATCTATGATCTTAAAATGGATAATCCTTTATCCGAATATTTTGGAGGAGCTGCTATAGGATACGGAGCATTCTCAATAGTGGTTGACTATTTGAAAAAGAAAAAATCAAAGTAGAATCTTATGTATTTTCAAAGACCCATCATACCAACACATGAAGAGAATCTTTTTCAGCTGGCACCCATTCCTTTATACATAAAATATTTTGATGATCATGATTTACATGACGAGGTTTACAATATAGGTTTAGAGAAGCTTACTGATGATCAGAAATTAATGGGTCAAGAACTTCCAGAGCAGTATGACCAAAAAAGACAGACTGAATATAACGTAAATTATAACAGGATGGATATGTGGGTAGAGCCCACTGAATTCAACCCAATCGGAAGTAGATACTTCGTTCCCCCTAATGATTTTTTAGTGAGAAAAGAAAAATCAGTTCTAACTATCAGAGAGAGAATTGAAGATGGATACAAAGACATGCTTAACAAATTAAATTTTGGGCATAACAACAATCCGATTATAACTGAAAGTTGGATGCAGTATTACGAGCCAACTTCAGGAAGGGGACACAATCAACACAACCATTGTAGATGGAATCCGAATGAGGAGACCGAGCTAAGTTTTGCTGGTGGATATTATCTTTCTGATGGTGATCCGATTGCAGATCATCCATATAGTGGGGTCTTCACTTTTCATGTTAGAGGATTTTCATATTTTGTAAGACCTAAAAAAGGAATGCTAATTATTTGGCCGTATGATATAGTTCATTCAGTAAAGCCTTTCTATGGAAAATCTTATCGATGTGTTATCAATTTTAATATCCAAGATGGATCTCCGTTACCCACTTCTGTGGATCCTAAGAAATTAATATGATAATATCTATAGTATCTGTCGGCGAATCATATAATGAAAAATTAAAATTTGCCCTAGATTTCTTTAAGTCTTATGATGTTTGTTTGTTGAGTGATAAAAAGAGAGATGATGTTTTTTATTTTGAGAAATATGAAGGGGGTAAATTCTCATACTTTGATAAGTTATATTTTAGCCTAGATCTGGTAACCAAATTTAAAAGAGATGTTTTTTATGTTGATGTAACTAAGATCTCCGAGGTAAACCTAGATTTTTCTAAAGATTGTCTCTTCTATTATAAATCTCATTGGCCTTTTGGGGATCTTTTCCAAGACTATCTTAAATATGATTTTTTTGATCCCCTGGTAGAAGATTGGGACGATCTTAACGTAGATTATAAAAAACTCCCTGCTATTAGGGAGACAGAACTTTTCTTTAGTAAAGACCTGAATGCGGATCTAGTTATTGAGAAATTAAAAAGTATTCAATATATTTTTAGAAAGATGTCTATAAAAAAACCGACATATCCAGGGTATGATAATGCGGAAGGAATTGCCTTAGCATATGCCCTAAGATCAATAGGGGTAATATAGTACATTTTATTTTTCAACGATCCTAATGTATATTTGTATTAAATGAAAGCGATATTTGTAAACTGGACAAAACCATTCTTTTATAAAAGCGATGCCCAGGGATATAACAGTCTCAAAATGTTTGACCTCTCTGACGAGATATACGATATTGTTGATTATGAACTTCTGATCCAAGAGGTTGTAGTTAGGAGAGCAAAAAAGCATATCGGAAAGACAAAACTTTACACTGATAAAATAGGTCTAGATTTCTATACAAAGAAAGGAATGATAGATCTTTGGGACGAAGTTGATATAGAAACTCTTGAAAAATTCAATGAAGAAAATCCTGATATAAATCCAGGTAGATTCTGGACATCCGGGAAATCAATAGTTATAGGAAAAGAACCTGTTCCTTTTATTTTTCTAGATCTAGATTTTATTGTGAGAAGTGATCTTCCGAAATGGATTTATGATTATGATTTAGTCCACACCCAATGGGAAATACAAAGAGGTGAATTTTTTGTATTTGAGTGGCAGCTAGATAAAATAGGAGGCATAGAAGATTTTGTTCAGAATATGATGATGCCCAATACATCTTTTCTGTATATTAACAACGAAGACCTTAGAAATGATTACCTAAAGAAACATCTTGATATAATTAAAAGAGAATACAAGATTGTTCCAGAATGGCTTTGGCTATTAGCAGATCAAGGAATAATGGGATATAGTGCAAGAAAACTTAATCTCAAGGTAGAGACTATAGAGAACCGGATCTATCTTTCCTATCCCGAATTACCAGTAGAGAATAATCCGCAGGTAGGAAAGGGATTATTTTGGGTGAAAGATCCAAACAGAAAGGATCATGAAGAAAATCTAGAGTATGATCATATCTGGTTAAACAAGTACTATTTCAAGATTGATTTAGAATATAGGAAAAGAAGAGTAAAGGAGTTAAAGGATGAATTAGATCTCCTTAAGAATGTTAAGAAGCTAATATAAAATACAGGTTGAAATGATTGACATTAGAAGTAAAGAATTCGAATTAATGTGCTTTGTGAAAGATGCAAGTGTTCTTCGAGGTAGATGTACATTTGAAATGGTCTCGGAAAAATTTGGTGAAGTGTTTTTAAAAAAGTGCTTGTATGAAAGAAAGATAATTTACGTTGACCGTAAGGACGGAGGTTTACAATGGACAGATTACGGCAAAAAAGAAATGAATTTTTAATCAAAACATATAATGAAAAATACTATTATATTTATTTTGTCTTTGCTGGTTGTGTCAATGGGATTTATAATCTATAAGACACCGGAAAAAATTGTTTATGTGAGACTCGAAAATGATGTGCCTAGATCTGAAACAGACTCCCTTATTTTCTCTATATTAACTGACAATAAAGAATTGGCTGACGAACTAGAAAAATCTAAAGCTATAATTGCCAACTATGGGTTGGAGTTAAAAAAGAATAAAAGATAGGAGTTATGAATAATCTTGATAAACAATATCAATCTCTTCTGCAAGATATTTTAGATAATGGAGTAAGAAAATCAGATCGAACCGGAACTGGTACAATCTCTTTATTTGGGAAACAGATTAGGCATAAAATGAATACTGGATTTCCTCTTCTTACTACAAAGAAGATGGCATGGAAAACAATGGTAACGGAATTGTTGTGGTTTCTTCGTGGGGATACCAACATTAAATACTTGGTTGATAACGGATGTCATATTTGGGATGGGGATGCTTATAAAAGATACGAAAGAGTTTGGAATTGGGATTTGGATGAACCATTGCCCATGGAACAATTTATTGAGAGAATTAAAACTGACGGCAGGTTTGCTAAAATCTGGGGTGAGCTAGGACCAATCTATGGTAAACAATGGAGAAATTGGGAACAAGTTGACTGGAATAAAACTGATATAGATGTAAATCATATAGACCAAATTTTAAACTTAATCAACGAGCTAAAAACAAATCCTGATAGCAGAAGATTAATGGTCAATGCTTGGAATGTTGGTGAATTGGACAGAATGGTTTTGCCTCCTTGTCATTACGGATTTCAAGTTTACACTCGAAAATTAGATGGGGAAGAAATGTGGACTCTTCTAAGAAGAAAAGTGGGTGATGCTAAATTTAATAGAATGGTAGAAGATCTTGCACCTTTTGGTGGAGGCCTTAGTGAAGAACTTGAAATGTATAAAATTCCAAAAAGAGCAATATCTTTAATGTGGAATCAACGTAGTGTTGACACATTCTTAGGTCTTCCTTTTAATATAGCTTCTTATGGATTACTACTTGAGATCCTAGCAAGGGAAGTTAATATGATGTCCGATGAACTAATAGGAAATTTGGGAGACGTTCATTTATATACGAATCACATAGAACAAGCTAAAGAGCAGGTCACTAGAAAATCGTTTAAACTTCCTTCATTAAAAATAGACGGGGAAGATCCTTCGATTATAGAAAAGATTAAGTATTGGAAACCTGAAGACTTTATTGTAAAAGATTATCAGTCACATCCTGCAATTAAAGCACCATTATCAAACTAAAAATGAAATTTAAGTAGAGCATGTTTATTCACATAACGCCAGATGAGTTAGAAACAGAATTTAGAGAATCTTGGAAACTTGGATGGATATCCCACCCAAGTATAGATTATGCTGATAATGCAATCTATGCGATATTTGAAAATAAACAAGTCATCATTTTCAGGTTTAAAAATTATGGATGGATCAATGATAATAGATACAATAAGTATTTAATTAGTTCAGGTCAAGCAGGAATAACTATTCATATAATATCAAATCCATGATAATATCTATAATCTATGCTGTAACCCTTTTTGTCCTAATAGGGATTAAAAAAATAAGTAGTGTTTTAAAGATGCTATTCTCTATTAAGTATTGGACGGATTATAATATTATAGAATTTTCTGCCTGGATGGCAAAAGCAGCTATCATTATACCAGGACTGGTTTATGGAAAAGAAATATGGCAATTGCATTTTCTTACGTTGTTTACATCTTCATTGCTTATTTGGGCTAGCATGCGTAAATCATTGCCCACATTAATCTTATTTAATACTATTTGGATCTTTATTTCATTATCCATTATAATTAGACATATTTCATTTTAAAAAGTGAAACATTCTATGTACTTTTACGATAGAAAGTAAAAAATGAAATGTCACTAAAAATAGACCACGGAAATGTTTGGATTACATCAGATACTCACTTTGGGCATGCTGGAATTTGTAGAGGAACTACCCATTGGAGAACTTTAGATTCTGAGGGTAATAAAATAGTTCCTTTGGATACTGTTAGAGACTTTGACACAGTTGAAGAGATGAATGAAAGGATGATTGAGAACATTAATGAATGTGTAGGGGAGAACGACACACTTTTCCATATGGGGGATTGGAGTTTTGGAGGATTTGAGAATATTTCAGAATTCAGATATAGAATCAATTGTAAAAACATTCATTTGATTCTTGGCAATCACGATCATCATATAGAATCAAACAAGGAGAACATTAGAAGATTCTTTGCTTCAGTTAATCATTATAACGAAGTGACTGTTGCCCACAGCAGCGGGAATTTGAAAATGATACTTTGTCATTATCCGATTGTCTCTTGGAATAATATGCGAAGAAATTCTTACATGCTTCATGGTCATCAGCATCTTAGAGGAGATCAGAGATTTGGTAACGGAAAGAGAATGGACATAGGTATGTGTGGGCATCCTGAATTTCGACCATATAATCTAAATGAGATAGTCGATATGCTTAGAAACATTGAAAGCTATGAGATTGAGAATAGGGTTAAAGATGGTAAATTAATTAGATAACAATGAATGTTGATCTGGTAGAAAGAAAAGATTATCTCCAAAAGGATTTTTATAAGAACCGTAAAATAATTTACGGGGGATTTAAAGGTGCTATGACCTGGCCTTACTACCTAACCGGATTTGATAAGTCAATGTACGAAAGATTGGAAGCTGTAAAATCCTATGTTAGATTATTCATGGGAGATATGCAAGAAGAATTTAAATCTACCAGATTTTGTGAGAAGCATTTCTTTCTTTTTGAAGATAATTTTTCCATCAGTTTTACTGTTAGATCCTGGGGTGATTTTATGGCAGCTGTTGAAAATAAAGGCGGTACATATGAGGATTTTTATGGTATTAAAAATATGATGTAACTTACCTCTTTCCCCGCCATATAATATTAAAATACCCAAATGATTCAAAGACTAATAAAGGAAGAACAAGATAGATCTTTTGTGTTATCTGAAGATATAGAAAGTGAAGTTGCTGGTGAAATTATTCATTGGATCTATACGGTCAATCAAGAAGATCAAGCAAAAGAAAATGAAGTGGTAGACTTCAAAAGAAAACCAATGGAATTATTAATCAATACCTTTGGTGGAAGTGTCTATGATACTTTTGCAATTGTGAATGCAATAGTCACTTCAAAAACCCCTATTATAACAACATGTGTGGGATCTGCTATGAGTGGAGGGCTTTATATACTTGCTGCTGGACACATTCGACTGGCTTGCCAATATTCCAATTTCATGTATCACGAATGCTCAACCGGGATGGTGTCAACTTACAGAAACAAGTTGGTAGAGAATCTGGAAGAGATCAACAGAATTCAAGGATTGTTAGAATCCTTCCTATGCAGCAAAACAAAGCTAAATAAGAAGACTTTACAGAAATATAATGATAAACGTGCTGAATGGTATTTTGGATCAGAGGAGGCAGCCAAATGGAAGATTATAGATGGTATTTACACCCAGGCATAAAAAAATCCCCAAGCTTATTAGACTTGGGGATTTTTGTGTGATCCTGTTATATTTTAGTCGACTACATCGTACGACCAATCCTTTCCTGTGAGATCATCAAGTGCTTCTAATCCAGCAACACCGGGTGCTGCGTTAGTTCCAGCTCCGAGAATATTATCAATCCTAATATATCCCGCCTGTAACTAGTTTTCTCTTCTTTGCTTATCCATTATTTAATTTTAGGTTTTAATTCGATCAGATAAAGATATTCATCTTGTTCGTTGAGTTTGTCTGACAATCCTAGTGGATTTTCATTCTTATTGGTGTTAGCTCTAATGTAGATCTCTTCCTTATGTAACTCCAGGTAATTAACATCGAATTTTAGTTTTTTAATAGCTTCTGCCATTAAATCTTTCACTGTCAATTCTTTCTCTGACTTAAGACTAAAAGAATGAACCTGTGATAATACCGAGGTTTTACCATCTTTTGCACTTGCGTCAATTTTTACATTATAATGTAGCATATTTAGTTTGATTTATATTTTTATGGTTTTATGATATTAGCAATCATCATATGGCCAGTCATTAAACTCCCTGAAATTATAATCATTTGCTTCCGATTCGGTGATAGAGTCTACATATTGAACTTCGCTTCCATTAATCATCCAAGTTCTATAATAACCTTCTACGTTTGCTGTAAAATATACCCTGTCCCCTACGGTGTTAAAATTATCATATGATCCAACCCCGAGGTTAGTGTGTTGTAAAAGGGTTCCGTCTAATGCATAAACACTAATAGTATAAATTCCGCTAGAATTCTGGGCAAACCAAACAGCATAATTAGGTGTTATCCTACCGCTCCAGTTTCCATAGCTACTATCAGCTAATGTTATCTCTGGAGAAACCCCGTTTTTAGAAATTATTATACCAGGTGTTGATGATGTATATCCTTCGCCATAAGCAAAGAAGTTTGAGTAGTTACTTCCGTCTTCTGAATATACACACGTATCTATTGTATTTGTATTGAAATAATCTGCGTCGATCATATTAAAATTCCCGTCAGTCGAATAATATGTTTGGTTATTACTTTGATCCCTTATTAACACTGAACTTCCTGTAAGATCCCAGTTAATAGTACCTGCAAGGTTCAGCGAATCTATTAAAACACCCTCTTTGGTGTATATTCTGAAATTCCATTCATTTGTATTGGTATTAAACGATTCGATCCAAATATTATCTCCCAACTCAGCAATATTTAAATTTCCACCCTGAGCATCAGCATAATTGATATCTGTCAAGTGAAATTCCGCACCGGTTTGTTTAAGAGTCATGATTTTAACAAAACTAGAATCTTCTTGCTTAACTATAAATGCAGGATTTCCTGCATAGCTAAGATCTGCTTTATATCTAAATTCATCTACACCATCATTAGTATGTTCATAAGTAACAAATTCGTCAGAATTACCAATTAATGCGTGGAATTTGATGTAATAGTATCCGTTAAAATTATCATCATATCCAAGATCCGATCCATCGTCTGGAGAGAATATGATAACGTCTCCATTGGTAAGTCTTTCTGCATCATTCTGATAACCTCCTTCGTACGAGAGGCTGTATCTTGTATCGCCGTTAAAATTAACGCCCCTTGGATCTTCTTTTGTGATTACTGTGTCTGTGTTGCCATTGTAAACAATATAATAATGGGGTACGTTAAGATCGCCTTCTGCACTTAGATCTATATAGAACTTATTGTCTCCGTAAAATCCAGTACTATAATCTGTGAAATTATAGGAAGCTGTTAAATCTACAGTTTGTAAAATTACTCCTTTGTTAGTTAAGAATCTTAAAGCTGTATAATAGTCTTCCCCTGGGTTACTGTATAGTATTGCATAAAAATTACCATGACTGTAAGTAGCATATCTTTCAACACGTTCACCTCCGCTGTTTATCGCTTCTGTGATGTTATAAAATTCTCCATTAGGAAGAAATGACCATCTATTAAGATTTCCGTCTCTTCCATTGATTGTCCCGTCTTCCATCGAGTCGTCATGACTTGTATTTCCCATGCTCAAAGATCCGTTACAATCCGGAATTTCGCACGAATTAATAGATGAACTATTGCTTGTCCACCATTTCAAGTATGCGGTATCATTCTTTATGTAGTAAATGGACACTGCGTTTCCCTCTGGATCGTTCGTCCCCCATCCATCCGTGTCATAAACGGTTTCTTGTTCTATTATTGCTCCGTTGATATCCAAGAAAGCATACCAAAGATAAGTTGATCCTGGTCCTTCGCCGTATACTAACGATCCTTTACCTGATATTATAAGATTATTATTAAGATCTGCACTGCTTTCTATCCCTAAATCAGTTGGCCCTGATATTTTATTATCCGTGTAGTTAAAAGCAAGTACCTGATAAGTTGAAGTAGTTTGGCTTCTGAAGAAAACCAGAACGTTTTCCCCAGCTACTTGATAAGATTCTGTTGTTCCCCCAACTGCTGCAGATGCTCCACCTGCTTGTAAAGCTTCTTGCAATGCCTGGGAATTCATGGCTTCAAAGATTCTTCTTCTTTCAAGTTCTTCTTCCTCTTCTATCTTAAGTTTATATTTACGCTCAGCTTCTGCCCTGCTAATATTAGAATTTTTAAAGCGATTTAGGAACTGTTCTTTACGATAGTCTCTCATTTAGACGATTTTTTTTATTATGTTTGATTTATATATCCGGATTTTTATAGAATAAATCCCTATGCGATATCCAACGTATAAGATATATAAAAACATGAAGCACCTTTTCGAATTTGAATCTTTTAATGAGGGTATAGCTGGTCTATTCAAATCTGCGGTTAATAATATAACCAAAGAAAGCCCAGAAGGATCTAACAAGGGGGAGAAAATCAATCCAATGCTTACAAAAGCTGATGCTACGCCAGGAGATCCCTGGTGTGCAGCTTATGTCTATTCCACGTTCATGGAAGCTGGATTGCCTAGTGAGGTGGTTCAGAAAATTCCTAAAACCCCAAAGGTAAAAGAATTATGGGAAAAGAGCACTAGAGCTAAAAGAATAACAAAAGAGCAGGCTCTTAAAAATCCAGAACTTGTTAAGCCAGGAATGGTTTTTTGTTATTTAACAAAAAATTCTAGCGGATCCCATGGACCTGCGGGACACACAGGAATAGTGGTGAATGTTAATGCCCAGGAGAAATCATGGTCGGGATTCGAAGGGAATGCAAATCCAATAGATGGATCGAGAGAAGGATATGGAACATTCTATATAAAAAGAAAGATGGAAGATCCTAGCATTTCCAAAGAAGCTAAAGAAAAGCCTGCTTTATTGCTTGGATTTATAGATTATCTAGATGGATATAGAAAGGGAGATGATTACGAAGAATTTAAAAAGAATCTGAATATTGCAGCTTCTAAATACTCTGAATTCACAAAATCCGAGATCAATAGACTAAACAGTGATCCAAAGATATCTGTTCAGCATGCAAAGAACTATGCTAACAGACTCAAAAAATAATGAATAGATAAAACATGATTACAAAATATTCCGATTTTTTATTTGAAGCCCAATTTAATAATATGGGATACAGTGTAGATACAATTAGATCTATTCAGCAAAAATTGGTAGATGATAAGATCTTACCCCAAAAGAATGCAGCCGGTAAGGATAATACAGATGGAAAATTTGGTGAATTAACAAAAGGAGCTTTAGCTCAGTATCAACAAAAAAAATCTTTGAAGGATCAGACAGGGGCAATAAATAAAGAAACCCTAGATGCTATGGGTATTAAGACTGGATTAGTAAATCAGAGCGATCTGCAGTCTTCTTCAGCATCTGGAGATTTAAAACAACAATCAGGTTCGCAACCCGAATTAAAAGCACAGGATCTCCAGTCTTATGGTAAATTTACACCGGGTGGGAATAAAGGTGCTCCATTAGTAGTTGTGTTTGGCGGTATTCCTGTTGGAGGAAGAGAAAGTGGAGATTACATGTATGACTACTTTAATAAGACCGGGAATAAGTATAATTTATTTGTAGCTAAATCCCATAGAGTAAATGGAGCAGAGGCTTATCAGTCTCTCAAGAATAAAATTAGCTCCGGTGAAATAACACCGGGTAAAAAAATCCTATATCTTTTCTCCGGGGGTTACAGACCAGGCCAATCTGCTCTTTCCAAGTTCAAACCTGAAGAATTTGATAAGATCTTATTAGTTGACATCTGGATGGGCAATTCTTCAGTCTCTAGTTTTTATAAAGATCTTGCATCAAAATACAGGGACAAGGTTGAATATTATTACACCGACTATGGTGCTAATAATCCATCTGCTCGAGATGCAATTGCATCTTCTGTAGCGAAGAAAGAAAAAGTATCCGGACACATGGCATCTAATATCAATGCCATTAATAGTTTACTTAAAATAGCATAGGTAAATAATTCACAGAATATATAAATCAAAATAAATCACAGATGATAACAAGTTATTCTTCATTTAACGATAACCCATTTAGTTTAAAAGAGAATGTTACAGCAAGATTGGGAATGAAAGAATTTTCCAATTTATTCGATAATACACTTTTTGAATCCTCCTCTGATGACCTTCTATTAGAGAAAGCATATTTCACTTACGAATTAGGTCTATTGTATGAGAATAGAAAAGATTGGTTTGGAGACAATAAACAAATCTATGCTCTAGAAAGCGGAGATCAGTGTATTCTTTTCAAGAACAATACACTATTTCTGGTTTCATCTTCTACTTATAAAATACTAAATGAACAATTAAGCTGGGATAATGTTGAATCAATATGGAATAGCACTAAAGAAAAAGCTAAAGCATCTGTTAATGCAGTTGCTGATGCTAATAAACAGTTATTCGATACTATGTCTGATGGCGCTAAAAAAGCTTGGGAATTTTCCAAAAGAATCGCTATCACGATTGTAGATTTTGTTAAGCACGATCCTCTAACAGCAGGAGCGATTTTTTTGCAACTTATGTCCGCAATAGTTTCTTTTATTCCTGGTGTGGGGCAAGGAGTGGGACCAGTTCTTTTAGCTCTTGCTGGTATTTTAGATATTGTAGGAGGAACAATTAGTATCAAAGAAGCTTGGGATAAATTTTCTACTATACAGGAAGTAAAAGGATCTGCAGGATCGATCCCGGCTAAAGCAACTTCCTCTTTTAGTGCGGGAGCGCCACAACTTGTCTCTGGATGTGTTTCGATTCTTTTGGGTCTGAATGATGTGATATCTTGTCCTAAGGCGGCATTGCCGGGGGTAGGAGCTACAAGTACTGCTCTTAGAGGAGCTTCTGAAAGATGGTCAAGAACAATGATTGCGGGAGTAACCAGTTCATCTGAACATTTTCTTGCTGGTGCTGCTTCAAAAGCAGCTTCTAAGCTAGGACCTACATTTGCGGAAGGTGCTGCTAAGTTCATGAGCAAAGGTGGATCTGGTCTTGCTGCAGCTGCAATGAGTATAATAATGGTGAAAGTTGGAAAATCTATCCTTGGAAATTTATTCGATCATGTTCTTGGTGGGATGTCTGGTATTGCCACTGGAATATCATTTGTCCTTTCCCTCCCTACTAAAGCAGCGGAAGGACTTAGAAAATTAATAGCTGCTGCTGAAAGTCCTATTTCAAAACTTTTAATTCTTCCATTGGAAAAAATAATAGAGCCTCTTGTTAGAGCCCTTGGAAAATTATTAGATGTTCACGTTAAACCTATGATAGATGGATTTAAAATATACATAAAGAAAATCATTGATAATCGCAAGATCTTGGAAGAAATTGTTAAAGAATCGGAAATCGAAGGTGGCGGGGGACAATTGGTTAAATCCCAAACATCGCAGGTTAAGCCAAAGAATGCTCAGGTTTCTAAAGATGATCTTTCTAAAATAAAGCAAATAGATAAATCTGCTAAGAAAAACGAATCCCTTGATCATATACAGGTCTTTGAGGATTTTTCTCCGATTTGAATTAAATCCGGATAGGATTCTTATAATCTATGCTTAATGGACAATGGATATATAAATCAAAATAAATCACAGATGATAACAAGTTATTCCTCCTTTAGTGAAAATCCTTTTAGTTTAAAGGAGAACGTGATGGCAAAATTAGAAATGAAAGAATTTTCAAATCTATTCGAAAATTCTATTTTTGAATCTTCTTCCGATAATTTACTGCTAGAGAAAGCATATTCCACATACGAATTGGGTCTATTATATGAAAATAGAAAAGATTGGTTTGATGACGATGATCAGATCTATTTTATAGAGAGCGATGGATACAACCTGCTTTTCAAGAACGAATCTATCTTTTTCGTATCAGGAACAACTCTTAAGATGCTTAAAGAAGAATGGACATGGGGAGATGTTAAGGGAGCATGGAACAATATTAAAACCTCTGCATCATCTGCAATTGATACTGTAAAAGCAGCTAATCAAAAAGCATGGGACACTATTTCAGATGGTGCTAAGAAGGTCTGGGAATTTGCTAAGAGAATAACGTCTGCAGCTGTTGAGTTTGTTAAAAGCAATCCTTTAACGTGTGCTGCTTTGTTTCTTCAACTTTTGTCTGGTATTGCTGCTTTCCTTCCGGGTGCTGGCCAAATTTTTGGTCCATTTTTTTTAACACTTGCTGGAATTATAGAAGTTTATGTCGGGGTTGGTAAAGTAGGTAAGGCCTGGAAAAAATTCTCAGATATTGAAATTTCAAATGGGGCTAAAGCTGTAACGGCCTTTAGTGAAGGAGCACCTTATCTTATAGCAGGATCCGTCTCAATATTACTGGGTTTAAACGATGTGATAACTGCTCCTAAAGCTGCCATTCCAGCAGCTGGTGCAACTAGCATAGCACTTAAAGCAACATCGTCTAAATGGTCGTCAAGCTTTGCCGGTCAGGTAGCACATAGCGCAGAACATTTTATAACTAATGTTGCAGGTAAGGGCGCAGGTAAAATAGGCCCAAAATTGGTTGGACCTGTTAGTAAATTTATGGATAAGGGTGGATCTGCTGTTGCAGCAACTATAACAAGTATCATCATGATAAAGACCGGTAAATCCGTTCTTGGATCATTCTTCGATGGTTTTTTAACAGGAATTGCAGACGTTGCTTCTCTATTTTCGTTCGTTCTTTCCTTACCAACTAAGGCATCTCAGATGATGGAAGAATTAATAAAAGCTGCAAAAACACCAATAGCTCAAATTCTTATTTTACCATTAAAAAACATAATCAATCCTGTTGTTAAATTTCTTGGTAAGTTGTTAGACACCTATGTAAGACCTATGATAGATGGATTAAGTGGATATTTAAAAGCAATTGTAAAAGAAAGAAAAACCCTGGAGTCTTATGCAAACCAAATGGAGGTGAAAGACACACCACAGGTTGTCAAGAATCAGATTCAGAAAATTAAAACAAAACCTGTGGAAGTCTCCAAACAGGATCTTTCTAAAATAGAAGATATTAAAAAGAAAGCAAAGAAAAACGAATCTTTAAATCATATACAGGTATTCGAAAATTTTAAAATGTCTTAGTTGAAAAGAATCATCTCATTTTCTCTTTTTGAATCATCTTATGCAGATTCTTATTATGGAGAATATCCATTAGAAGAAATTTGTGACCGATATCTTCCTAAATCTAAAAGATGGATTTCGATGAGAGATTCTGTAATTGGATCGGGGAAAACAATTTCAATAGAGCCCATCGAAAAAGATTATGAACAGGGTGATGCTTATTTTTCCGGGAATGAATCAACACAGGATAGAATAGTAATAAGATTATCGGAGATTGGTGATGAGAATGAATTTAAAGGATCCATAGCCCACGAGACTGTTCATGGATTACAATTTCTTTCAATAGGTCCTGATGTTTTTCTTAAAGATTTTTTTGGGAATATTAAAGAGGAATTTTCAAAACTTTCCAATACCCTCGAATGGTCTTATTTTATGCTTTGCATTTATCTAATAAACCCCATCGAAAAAGAAGCTTGGGAAGCCCAATCGTATTTCGAAAGACCCCAAACATATGTTGATCTGATAGATTTTCTAGACGATTGCTCTGATTCTGAAGCATTTGAAGGGTTTATTGATTATCTACTAAGAGAAGGCCTAGCGGAAAACGAGTACATCAAGAATTTTTCAGAATTTCCAGAACTTTGGATAGAGAGTTACAAATACGATGCTAAGACTAGCGACTATCCTTTAGATCCTGCTGTGATGGTTACAGAAGGCAAGGACTTTGCATTCTTCATGAAATACTATCTCAAAAGGTTTGAAACAGAGCTTTTACCCTGGATGAAGGAGATGCAAACACTCCCCTTAATTAAATAGACTAAGGCATTTTTTATTCCGTAATTTTCCTGCTATATTTGCTATAATAGTTATGGAAAAATACAATTTATTTCTAGATGATATTAGGGATCCCAGCGTATGTCTTAATTACAAGACTAAGTTCATGCCCGAAAATCGTAGACGATACTCAATGGAGAATTGGGTGATCGTGAGGAATTATTCAGAATTTTCCGAGACTATAAAATCTAAATTTTCCGAGGGTGAATTCCCTGGATTAATTTCATTCGACCACGATCTTGCAGATATTCACTACGATTCGAATGCATTCAAAGAATCCTTTGAATATCACGAAGAGACTGGGGCAGACTGTGCAAATTTTATAGTTCAGTTCTGTCTAGACAATGAATTAGATTTACCAGAATTTTATGTTCATAGTGCTAATCCTTTAGGAGCTCAAAGGATCTATGAGAACATGCAAGATTATTACAGATACAAAGGAAGATTCTAATGAAGCTATATCACGCAACATACGATAAGAATTTTGAATCTATACTATTCAACGGGTTGAATCCAAAGCTTGGTAAAAAATCTTATCCAATTTCAGATTTGAATTACGTTTTTCTTTCGTCTGATCCTGAACTTGCCAAGTGGTATGCAGAGCAAGCAAAGTTTGTTGACAAGAAAGATAAGAAAAAAATTCTGATCTATGAGGTTGATTCTGAATCATTAGAAAGATCCAAACTAAAAAGAGACACAAGAGCACACTCAAGACACCAGAGCAAGTGCTATGAATATGAAGGAACAATAGAATATAAAAAATTAAAAGATTTTGAATTAAATGACAATAGAGCAACTGAGAAATAGCGGAATGATTATCTTCGAAGGAATTGTTGGATCACAGTCTTATGGAATTGCAACTCCAACATCTGATGTCGATAAGAAAGGAGTCTTTATCCAAGATCAGGATAGCATATTGGGGTTTGGTTATGTAGATCAAGTTAATGATACAAAGAATGATCAAACATTCTATGAGATCAAAAGATTTCTTGAACTATTAGCCAGTAACAATCCCAACATTCTTGAACTTCTGAATCTTCCTGAGGATTGTATTGTTTATAAAGATCCAATCTTTGATCTCGTTCTTGAACATAAGAATGAATTCATAACTAAAATGTGTCGACATTCTTTCGGTGGATATGCAGTTGAACAAATCAGAAAGGCAAGGGGATTGAACAAAAAAATCTCAAATCCTATGGATCCTAAAAGAAAAGAGGTTTTAGATTTTTGTTATGTTGCTGAATTTGGTAGATCAATTCCAGTTAAAGATTATCTTCAAGAATACAGATTAAAGAATCAATATTGTGGTTTAGTTTCTTTGGATCATATGAAATACATGTACGCTGTTTATTATGATCGGGTTGCAGAACTTAATGCTAAAGGAATACCAATGGGTGTTTGTTCTAGTTTAGGATTTAAAGGGATAGTTAGTGACGAGAAAGAATCAAACGATGTTTCCACAAGCAGTGTTCCCAAAGGAATGATTCCGGAATTTACTATGTACTTTAATAAAGAAGGATATTCTAGTTATTGTAAAGACTATAAAGATTATTTTGATTGGGTAGAAAAAAGAAATCCTGAAAGATATAACGATAACATAGGACATGGAGGAAATTATGATGGTAAGAATTTAGCTCACTGCCACAGACTTCTTGATATGGCAATTGAGATAGGAGAGGGTAAAGGTATTAATGTAAGAAGAACAAATAGAGAGGAGCTATTAAGCATCAGAAGGGGTGAGTATGATTATGATAAATTGGTCGAGGAGGCAGAGAATAAAATTAAAAGGATGGATGACGTCTTCGAATCGTCAGCCTTACCTAGATCTATTGATAGAGATTTTATTAATGATCTTTTAATTAAAATAAGAAAACAATACTATGGAAGATAAAAGAGAGGAATACGAAACACCTTCGTTGTTCGTAAAATGTGAATGCTCTGCAGAAGCATTAGAAATAACTTATTGGGAGGACGATAAAGAATTCTTTATCTCATTTTGGGATATAGGAAGAAGAAGGGTTTCTTGGATTCCCTGGAAGAAAAGATTTGAAATGATCTGGAGAATCATTAAGGGTAAAGATCTCTATAGTGATATGGTAATACTGGATCACAAGAGTGCAAAACAAACAGTAGATTTTATAAACGAAATATTAGATAAAGATGTACAAAGCAACAGTACTAAGGATTAAGAACGTTAGACCCCATCCAAACGCTGATAGGGTTAAGCTTGCAACATGCCACGGCAATCAAGTAGTTGTCGGTCTTGATGTTGAAGAAGGTCACATGGGTGTATATTTTCCGTGTGATGGACAATTGAGTCATGAATTCTGTCATGCTAATAATTTATATAGGATTGCGGATCTTAATAAATTTCCGAAAGAGAAAGGGGGAATGTTTGATGCTAACAGAAGAGTTAGAGCTCAGAAATTCAGAGGTGAGATCTCAGATGGATTTTGGGTTCCTTTACATCAATTTGGATTTATTCAGGTCAGTGGATTGGATGTAGAAGGATTTGAGTTTGATGAATGGTGTGGTGTTCATATCTGTAACAAGTACGTCAACCCAAATACTATAGTGGCATCACAACAGAACAAGAATAAAAAAGCTAAAGTAGCAAAGACCTCTGTGATGTTCAAAGAGCACTTTGACACTGAGCATTTCGGTAAATATCTACATGAGTTTAAAAATGATGAACAGATAATTATCACAGAAAAACTTCACGGTACCTCAGGGAGGGTTGCTCATGTTTTAGTAGACAGGGAATTGACTTGGAAGGATAAGATTGCAAAATTTATTGGTGCAAAGATTAAGGAACAGGATTGGTCATATCTGAATGGAACTAGAAGAGTTGTTTTGGAAGAAACATCAGGCTCGCAATATCACGATCCTACAATCAGAGAAATTGCTTTCGGTAAGTTCAAAGACAATCTAAGAAAGGGTGAAACAGTCTATTTTGAGATTGTTGGGTTCGAAACCACTGGAACACCTATCATGCCCGGGGTTGATGTTACCAAATTGAACGATAGCGACTTGCTTAGAAAATATGGCAATCTGATGTATTACTCTTATGGATGTGCACCAAGAACTTGTGAAATCTATGTTTATAGAATCACTATAACAAACGATGATGGCCAATCGGTAGATCTTTGCTGGAATGATGTGAAATCTAGATGTAGCGAAATGGGAGTTAAACATGTTCCTGAGATTGCTAATATGACGGTTAACTCTTTAAGTGAAGACGATAGAGACAAACAGGAAGAATTACTTAAAATTGTGGATGCTTATGCTCAAGGAGATTCATTGATTGATAACAGACATCTTAAAGAAGGGGTTTGTGTGAGAGTCGATCATTACGGTATTAAACCAAAAGTGTACAAACACAAGAGCTTTAATTTTAAAGTTCTGGAAGGAATCATCAAAGATTCTGGTGTAGTAGACACAGAAGAAGCACAAGGATAATTTTTAAACGATGGCTAAAATTATAGGTCTTCTTTTTGTATTTATTGGACTTTTAATAGCTTACATAATTTGGAAATTGCCTCTAAAAGAAAAAAAGGATTAATATGAATATAGGATTTAACGACAGCTTTTTTGATTCCATCAAAAGACTAAACAGACATCAAACTTGGTGGTACAGAACATATGAAACCGTTCGATATGACATCCCAAGATTTTTTAAGAACGTCAGAAGGTTCAGGAAAGAGCTTTACGATTTTCAGGATTGGGATTATGGATATAATCTGGATCTTTTTAAAAGAAGCTTAGAACTGACTGCTGACTATTTAGAAACTAAAGGAATTGAGATCGATGAATCCAGACTTAAAAAAGTTGCCAAGATTAGAAGAGCAGTAGAACTTTTGGGAAATGTTAGGGGTAATTCCTATATCGAAAAGGCGGAGGAGGAACTTGGGGATCTTTTCCTAACTGATTGGAATTTTGAGGCAGTCTCAGATTCACCAGGAAGTGTAAAATTAATTGAAAGCGAAACCCCAGAACAAAAAGCTCACAACAGTAAAGTGTTTGCAAGATCCAATGAAATCGAAGAAGAAGAGTGGAATGAGCTTTGGCAAATAATCAAAGGACAAGATCATAAGGAATACTCAAGTAATTATCAGAAGATTAAAGAATCTAATATTGAAGATGCAATGCATGCTTACGATGATTGGTTCGATGGGTCTGGAATCAAAGGATGGTGGGACTAAAAAGGAATCGCTAGGGTTTGTTTTAGAGCAAATGATATATAAAGAAACAAAATTAGAAAATGTCCAACGATTCAAAATTTAATAATTTAGACGGTTTAGATGAGATAAGAAAACCTAAAAAGTGTCCAATCTTCGACTTTGGTCCATTGAGAGAGTCTGAGCTTTATGCAGATTTAATATCCTTAGGATACACTGAGGTTAATGCACAGGGCGAACCAAGATTAGAAAACGAGACATTCCAGGGTGAAAGACAAGGAAATTTAAGATTTATGCACCCAAGATTCAGACTTTCTATCCGTATGAATCTTAATGGAGCAATCTGGGAAGATGCCCCATCTGGTAGAGCATATAGAATTAATATTGAGTGGGATCATGATCCAAAATGGTATAAAGCATGTTTAGGTCTGGAAGATTATAAAAACAGACTTCAATATCTTATCAAGAAGCTTTTAGAAGCAGACGGATTTATTACTAAGAAGGAATTGACTAACACAGAAAGCGGAACGGAGATTATTCTAAGAAAAATTGACGAAGACATCGAAAACATCAAGAAACTAAGAACAGTCCCACCGAGCTTAAAAGATAACGCGGAATATTTAAAAAACGCAGCAGAATACGGATTATTCTAATATAAAAAAAGCCAATCTTACAGATTGGCTTTTTTGTTAAGTATATCACCTAATAGCGATACGCCACGCCTCATTACAGCTCCGTGGCTGCATTTATTTGCAAATTCTATACATTTGTCTACACTTTTGCCTTTGAGCGTATAATACACAAATGCGGACATAAAAGTATCCCCCGCTCCTACCACATCAACCACGTTTGCTTGTTCCGTCGGATAGGTCTTTCCTTTATAGATTGCTCCGTTTCCTCCCGCAGTTACTATTAAAGAATCCTTGATGCTATCCATCACTGTTGAATTGTGCTTGGGGTTCTTAAATTCTTTATCGTTGATCTTAATCCAGTTTATTCCGATTGCCCAGGTATCTAAAGGCTTCTTGGTGTCCATGAAGCTAAGTTTAGCTGCTGATGCTATTGCTCTTATGTCGCCCGGCTCTAAAAATCCCTTGTTGTAATCCGAAATGACCACTGCATCAAAAGATGCTATATAGTTGTAAGGAATGCTTTCTATTCTTTGTACGCGATCGTTCTCGTCGGTTCTTAGAAGTATGTAATTGGATTTCTCTTCCACAAATCTGGTTTTAATTGCAGGAACTGGATTTCCTACAAACTCAACTTCAAATTCACCTAGCGATTCCAGATTCTTAAAAACATTACCAGCCATTCCAAAATTCTCCTCTTCCCTGACCGGAACCATAACTGGCGTTGGCGCTTCTGGGTTTAATCTTTCGATCCTACCATAAACAAATTTATCAATACCATATTCTCCTACTACTAGTATTCTTTTCATGCTCGGCTATTATTTTATCCACCAATCCAGTAGTTGAATATGATGATCTTGGGTAGTATATTATTTCTTTAATATGTTCGGATCCTATTATATCCTTTCCTTCGTAGTCGCTTCCTATAACCATGATATCGGGTTCCCATTCCCTGATCCTATCAATAAGGTCATTATCACTAGCAAAGTGTACAACACCATCAACACCAGAGATACGTGATATAAACTCCATGCGATCATATAAGGAATTGAACGGCCTAGATACTCCTTTCTTTTCACGAATTCTTTCATCCGAGTCCAATCCCACTCTAAGAATTCCGAGGGATGCAGCATAACTGATAAGACGTATATGCCCAATATGTAGAATATCAAATGATCCATTTATCCAGATTTTTTTCATTACATCTTTGTATTCTGGGAATCCCCTTTCCATACCCTGTATGAATCGCTATCTTCATGATGCGTGGAAACCTCAAATATTTCACCATCAGTTAAAGCCTCTATTTGATGTGGTTGCCCAGGCCTTTGCCTAACGATGTCTCCGATACTAAGCTCTTGTTCATGAACGTCTGCATTATCGGTGTCTATCCATCTATAAATGAATCTCCCTGAATTAACATACCAGGTTTCATCTTTCTCTAAATGATAGTGCATGCTGAACTTAAATCCTCGATTGAATCTTAGGATCTTCCCGCAATACAAATCATTATTTTCTATAATTAGTTCTGAACCCCATCCTTTTGGAATAGAGCATCCTTTACAAACTTCCGGTTTAATCGAGTGATCCATTTTGATTTTTTAATTTTTTTACTTCGTTCTCTAGCTCTCTTATTCTACAATCTTTTTCTTCCAATGTTTCTGCAAACGATTTGCCAAAAATCGTCATCTTCTTATAAAATGTTTTGGCAAATTCACTTATTGCTCCTTCGTCCAATCCCGGACCTGGTACAAATTCACCATTTGGTTTGATTGAAAAAAGAGGTGAACCACTATTCCCACTAACTGTTATGACACTAGAAACCGGGGCTTGTGTGAATACTATATTAGAGTTATCTGGCTTGATTGTATTCTTATTCGGACTGCGAGCCATAAAATAGTTTTAAATTGTATTAAAAAGATGTGAAAAATTTCGGGATAGATAAGGTATATAAAAAAATTAATGAAAGTATTGGGATTCAAAAAGTGGTATGAGGGTAAGACTGAAAAACAGGCTTACAGCATTTCTTCCAGCAATGGATTTAGTAAAATCGGGGAAAATATATTTAAGTTCCCTCAAAAGTTGTTGCAGATTGAAATGGACGTGATTACGGAGAATGTTGATATTAAAAAATCAAAAAATAGAATAGACCGATATTTCTTAGTCAACAATCCGGATCTTTATGAGGCAAACGAAATAAAATCTCTAAAGAAGATCCTAGCAGAAGGAAGATCTAATGGGAGCAAATTCTTTTTGCTCGGATATGATCTAACTTCAGCAGATCCTAAGAAGTGTTATAAAAATTCCACCAAATCTGTGGAAGGATTTAAAAAATCGTTTGATTTCTTAAGTTCGATTCCAACCAGAGGAATGGGTAGGATCGAACCTGTGAACGAGAATTATTTTTCAAAGATTCCAACATCAATGATAAAGCAAAGGATAGAATTAATAGAATGTCATTTCAATCCTGATGAAATTCAAACCAACATCGATCTTCCTTTTTACTTTAATCCCAACGATTCTTCATTGTTAGAAAAATATCAGATCTGTCTTAGAGGCATACTTTTTCAATCTATACTTAAGGATGAATCCTTTGAACTTGAGGTCAATGCTTCTAAACCATGGACATCTTCTAAAAGACAAGATCTAAATGAGAAGATTAAAACAAAAGAAGATAATGGAATTATAATGGAAATGAAATATCCAAATCCGGAGAAATCATCTTTGCTCTATCCTCAGAATAAACCCATTGCAACATCTAATAGAATAACGGTTAAGGATCTAACAGAAAAAAGAGCTTTGTCTGTCGTTAATTATTTGACAAAACTTTCTTCAGGAATGCCAATTACATATTCTTATAATGGATTGGGATATAAAGAAGGTAATCCCTCTTTGAATTTGGTAGTTAAATTAGAACCCAAGGTCTCCTAAATCAGCTGAGGTTTCATATCCCTCTATATTCTCTCCCCTAATATTTAGTATCTCTTTCCACACTGAAGGAAGATTATTTTTGATGTTGCTTAATAGAGATGAAGGAGGATCAAGTTTAAGAATGCCTTCTGCTAGATCGTAGCTTTCATAATCTTTAATGAATTGAAGGTAATCAACATTCTCCAATATTATTTTAGCAAAATATTCATTGCTTTCAAAATCTTTCTCGAGGTCTTTAATTGCCCGGTCTAGATTAAGATTCATATATTCTCTCATAATGAATTTATGCATTTCCGAGAAAAGTTTAACCTTACTATAGGTTGAAGGATCTTTTTGCATAAGATTTAAAAAGCCATTTCCTAATAATCCTATGCTTCCTGATATTAGAAAAGGACCACCGCTTAAATCGGTAATCATATTGTTAGTCAAATTAAAATCGCCAAAAACAAATCTTGGAGCTCCTTCTAAAGATCTGATTAATCCATTCTGTGCATCAAAATTGGCAACCTTATAAGGTGATCCTTTCAACGACCTTACATCCGAATCCTTCATAATAAAATCAAAACATGACTTTGGAGATCCTTCCAAATTCACAATTTCTAATCCTTCACAAATGAAATCTCCTTTAATGTGACCAAAAGTGAATCCAAGTTCAGTCAGAGATTTAATTGGGAAGTCTGGATTGATAGTCACTTTTGTGTCAAAATTAACACCGCCAGAAGCTTCGTTCCATCCCCAACTACCTCCTGGAGCATAATGTATTTTATTTCCCACTATGATTCTTCCGTCCTCAATAGCTTGTCCTACTGCTTCTTCCTGATCGGTTTTAAGCTGGTTTTCGTTTAATTTAGAATTTTTAAAGTTTATGAATGAATTATACTTATACATGCTGATTCTATAATGATATATATGCCAAAAGCTAAAAATAATAAATGGATACACAACACATGCTTGAAATGGCAAGTGCGGTTGTTATAGCCGTAATCACAACTTTAATTGGACCGGTTATAGTAGAGTACGTCAAAGCCAAACTAGCACCAGTCCCGGCTGATCCAATCAAAAAAGAATTAGAATATTCCTGCATCATAAACGAGGAATTGGAATCGATCAGAGAAGAAATAGGGGCAGATAGATGTTGGATATCTATGTTTCATAATGGAGGACATTATCTACACGGAAATAAATCCATGCAAAAATTCTCAATCATGTTCGAAACTAGCGCTCCTGGAGTAGCTGGCGTTGGAAGAATTTTTAATAATATTCCAGTATCTCTATTTTCTAAATCTGTTGACGAGATAATTAAAAATAAGCACATTTATATTTCGGACTATTCAGATCCGTCTATTGCAACTTTTGGATTAAAAGAAGCAGCAACAGCATCTGGAACCACATCTAGTTATTCGATTGGGATGTTTGATATTATTACCGATCAATGTATCGGAACATTCGGAGTTGATTATTTAGATAAGACTAAATTAACTGCAGCTCAATTAATCGTTCTAAACGAAAAGGCACATAGAGTAGCTGGATTCCTTTCTAATTTTATTAGGTCTAAATAGATTTTTCAATCTTACTTCCATCTGGTTTACTGTAAACGATCTTTGATGGATTAACAGTGTACCATGAGTCTTTTAATTTTTCTGTGTATTTTTCACCAGTTCCCTTTTTCAAATAAGCTATAGTTGTATGCGGATGGTAATCTGGATAATCTGTAGTATGAGGTAATTTAGTAAGCTCTCCGTTTATTTTATGAAGATGATCACTATCAACATCAAACTTTAGCACATCATATTTGTCATTATTGAAACATGATGCATTATGCAATTTAAGTTCTTTGGGTATTCCGTTTTTCACTGAAGCATCTATAACATCATCGTCTTCTAAATCATGGGAGTGTAATCCATATAATAGGGTTGCATGGGGTTCTGTTTCTAATCCGTATGAACGATCGCCTTCTTCCGTGTAGATATCTTCCTCATCTATCATAGAGTGGATTTCTTCTATTTTAGGAAAATCAAAATAGATCATAGAACACCCATAGTCATATGTTTGTTGCTGATCGGATTCCTTAACCGGAACACAATTAGGAACTGTTTTACCTTTTTTCTTCTTTGTGCCGATTTGTTTATATCCGGTCCAACATGGATTGCTCTCCTCAATCTTTTGAAAATCTGCAAATTTTTTAATCAATCCCATCTTTATTATTTTATTATTCTTCCTGCTCCTTTGTATCTATCTTTGTATTTAGGTTCATTTATACTTGATATTTTCACAACATCACCTCTTTGCGGTGCATGGAAGAATAAACTGTCTCCTAAATAACATCCACAGTGCCAACCACTTGGGCTTCTTGTGCTTGTAAAAAATATCAGATCCCCAGGTTTTAGACTATCTTTTGATACTCTTGATGTTGCGTTCCATTGTTTATAACACACTTCTGGTATTTTTATCTTATAAACTTGTTCGTAAAGTTTTTTATTTAAACCAGAGCAATCTATACCTCTTTTTGTAGTTCCTCCTAATACGTATGGTGTTCCTTTCCATTCCTTTATAAAAGCAGATAGACTAGAATCAATTTTTAGATCCTGTCCGCTTACAACACTTGCCTTGAGTATCAATAAGCATAATACTATTTTTTTCACCCTATATCTATCCACACAAAAAAGGTCTAGTTTTTCTAGACCCTTTCTTAATTGATTAATTTATTATAATCCACTAGCTCCTGCACTTCCCCATTCTCTAGCTCCATTAGGTAAAGTTCTCTCACAAGCTAATTGTGCGGTAAGAGTTGTTACCACACCAGCTACAACTGCTGCACAACTTTGAGGGATAACCATTGCTCCAGCTGCTTTATCGATTGATTTAGCTAGGGTAAACGCGATTGCATCAGTTAGGATGTCCTTATTTTTTTCACCAATTGCTTTGCGTACATCGGGTGCCATCCAAATTAATCCAACAAATGCTTCTGCCGTTAAATCACAAGCAGTTCCCAATGCTACTGCTCCCACAGTTTCCTTTGCTGCCAAATAAGCGATAGCAGTTGCACTTAATGGTGCAGTTGCCGCTGTTGTTGTAGCTTGAGAAGCTGGTTCTGGTCTATAAAGTAATGCTCCGAATAATGTTCCTAATGCAAGATTAACTCCGATTTGACAATAATTTGCTTCAACCCATTCTGCAATTAGTTCGCCGCCTTCTGCTACTTTATATGCACCTTCTTCCAATCCCTTAACTGCAAGTTTTGCACCTGCTTCAATATCATCCATTGCAGCTTCAGCTACCTTAGCTTGCTTCATTGCATTTTTAGTTGTATCTACGTAAGCCTGATATACAGGACCAACGGCAATATTCTTAGCAGAATTAATAGCATCTTTAGCTACCTGCTCTGTGCTCTTTACTGCAGTATTAACCGCGTTGGTTGTTTCTTTTACCACAGTGTTTGCTGTGTCCTTAATTGCATCACCCGCTTTATTTACACCTTTCTCTATTTCCTTAATTGGATTTGGAATCTTTGGTGTTTTGATCTTTGGCATTTTAATTTTGAACCCCATGTTTTAATTTTATATTCGATCTATTTATCCCAAAAAAATTGAAATCTAAATTTTTTTAATTTTATATATAGTGTAATGAAACACGTTGAACTTTTTGAAGGATGGCTTAGTGGATTCTCCGGTAAGAGCAAAGCAGAGCCTGAGGATTATTCCTATCAGGGAAGCAAATTTAGAGATGCCAAAGATATGTGGGATCATCCCGAAAGATATAATAAAGATGTCTATAAGGATTATAATGCAGCTCTCCAAGAACTAGAGGACGAAATGGGTACCAGAGAGATACTTCATCTCGCACCCCGTGGATTGGGCCCAGAAAATATTATAATGGATCAAATACTTCGATCTGTATATTACACGGAGGGATCAATAGGAACATCATCTCTTGCCGGTTGGAAGAATGAAAAAGATCCTTGCGATCAAGAAAAGCATTTGTTAAGAATAAATCCCGAAAGAGAC